>Ga0247727_10000308_pt1 | contig 117918 bp, 107 predicted proteins | sample WisWelCaveWW1625_FD_202498 | JGI IMG/M metagenome (GOLD analysis project Ga0247727, IMG submission 202498) | Biofilm microbial communities from Wishing Well Cave, Virginia, United States - WW16-25 | ecosystem: Environmental > Aquatic > Deep subsurface > Groundwater > Cave microbial mat...
TAGCCATTTGACCGTCCTCTCATAAGCCTAGTCGTTGAGCCAATATACGACGGCCACGAGCCAAAAGCAAGAAAAAGGTTTCATTTAAATTTCTCAAAAATAGTATTTAGCCGATACTCATGTAATATTGAGTATTCACTGTGATAGCATATTTTGCTATCATATACACTAATGAACAAACAACATCAGAAAACCCTGGATGCTATTTTCAAGACGCCAGTTCCTTCCACGTTGGAATGGAGGCGGATTGAAGCGCTTTTCATCGCCCTTGGCGCTAGAGCTGTTGAAGGAAGAGGGTCAAGGGTACGGTTTGAATTGCACAATGTTGTTGCGACCTTTCATCGACCTCATCCTCGCAAAGAAGCTAAACCATATCAGGTACGCGATGCGCGACGATTTTTAGAACAACTGGGAATAAAGCCATGAAAACGATGATATACAAAGGGTATGCTGCCCGAATCGAGTATAGTGATGAAGACGGCTGCTTTGTCGGTCATATTGCAGGCATTAATGATATTGTAGGGTTTCACGGCGAGTCTGTGGCGAAGTTGCGCGCCGCTTTTAAAGAGGCAGTCGATGACTATCTTGAAACTTGCGAAAAACTGAATCGTCCTCCCCAAAAGCCTTATTCCGGAAAAATAATGTTGCGCCTTCCGACAGAAGTTCACGCAGCAGTGGCAGTGGCTGCCGAAGTCAGCGGAAAGAGTATCAATCAATGGGCTACTGATACGCTCGCTGACGCAGTAAGTCAATAAGAACTCAGATTTTTATCAACCGTTCTCTCGCTCCGCAGCCGATGAGGCGTGGCGTTAGAAGCAAGTATTCAACATAAATTTGGAGATCAAGCTTTGAAGTTTACAGGAACGTGGCACATTGTTGAAATGGAAATGTGGGACGCAGAATACTTCAATATGGAAGTTCAAGCCTACTTTAGAATCAATAAAGACTATAACGGCAATTTCAAATTTGGCCTTGTTTCCGGAGAGATGGATGGTGAAAAAGTCAAAGAAGGAGCAGACGAAAGATTAGAGTTCACCTGGGAGGGCAATGATGAATGCGATCCAGCGTCGGGCAGCGGTTGGCTCAAATTACGAGATCAAGAAACAATGGAAGGGAAGATCAAATTTCACGCAGGAGACAGCTCGAAATTTCTTGCTAAACGGGTAAAGTGAATATCTATACTCGTTAAGGGTTATTTTGTAATTGTCATTGCGAGCGTTTCTCAGCGAAGCAATCTTTTGAAAATCATGAGATTGCTTCGGCAAAAAACGCCTCGCAATGACTCACATACCAACCCGAAACGAGTATATAATGAAGCCAGCATCGTGAATCTATCGGCCTTGAAGTAAATTGAGATTCAATTCAGCCGTCGCGCCTTATCGGCTGCGCAACTCAATATCTCCCCCGCTCGTCCGCAGTGTCAACAGCGGGCCGCCGCCGTTGAGTTTGCCGCGCAGTTTGCCGTCGCCGAATTTGCCTTGCACGGTGATGGGCATGTCGCACTGGACCTCGCCGCCGGAAGTATAAGCATCAATATCCGCTTTGATATCCTTCGCCAGATAGACCATCAAGCCGCCGCCGGAGGTGGAAAGCTCGCACGGCGCGTCTAATTGTTTGAGAATTTCGGCGTCGATGGAACCACCGGAAGTGCTGGCGTCGACATTTCCCTGCAAGCCGCGCAATGACATCCCGCCGCCGGAAGTATGCGCGCGCAAATTGCCGGCAGCGCCGTCCACTTCAATCGAGCCGCCGGAGGTTTCCACATCCACCTCGCCGCTCACTTCGCCGAGCGTGATGCCGCCGCCGCTGGTGCGCGCCAAAACTTTGCCTTTCGCCTGCCGCAGCTCGATGCTGCCGCCGCTGGTGTTGGCATCCACCGGCCCTTCGATACGCCCGAGCGTAAGCGAGCCGCCGCTGGTTTTAACCCGCGCTTCGCCGAGCAAATCATCCACGTCGATGCTGCCGCCGGAGGTGTTGAGATCGATATTGTACTGCCTCGGTACGCTGATGCGAAACTCCACTTGCAAGCCGTCGTTGTTGCGGAAAAATCCGCGGCCTCGCATTTCCGCCACGATTGACACGCCGCGGTCGGTTTGGTTGTAACGGATTTCGTAATCTTCAAACAGCTCTTTGGCGCTCCGGCGACTCCGGCCTTCGATCCATTTGATCACTTGCACTTTCAGCTCGTTCTGTGGCCACGAGCGCACTTCCACCGAGCCGAAATCCGCGCGCAGCTCCAGCCAGCCGCCGGGCTTCACCGAGAACGATTTCTCGCTGCGCTCTTCCTGGGCGAAGAGGGTGAGCGGGATGAATAAAAAAAGAAATAAAAATTTTACTCGACGCATGTTTTCCTCCTTGAACGATTTTGCCAACTGATCAAACGCAAAAAGCAAAAGCTTTCACGCAGAGCCGCAAAGATATCGCAAAGGAAATCCATAGGCGTAGCCTTTGCGCCTGCGCGGCTCTGCGTGATTTTTTTTATCTCGCCAGCTTCCGAATGGTGATATTCCCGGCGCTCGTGGTCAGCGTGATCGGATCGCCGCCGCCGTTGATTTGGCCCTCGCCGCGAATGTAACGGCCTTCGCGGCGATCCTCTTCCTCGCGCTGAATTTTGAGCGGGAAATCCGACGAGATGTCGTAGCGCTCGCGGCTGAACCAGCGGCCGTCGCCGAGCCGAATTTCGGCAAAGATATTGGCCGGCAATTTTTCCGGAATCGCCAGGGTGACGCTGCCGCCGCTGCTCTTCAAGGTGATGACGTGCGGCTTGGTGAAATCCTTCTGAGTAAATTCGACTTCAACATCGCCGCCGGAAGTGGCAGCGTCTATACTGGCTTGCACATCGCGCGCTTGCACGTCGCCGCCGGAAGTCCGCAGCCGCGCCGGCGCCAACAATCCCACGGCTTCGACATCGCCACCGGAAGTCGAGGCCTCGACCTCTTCCCTGATATTGCTCAGATTAACGTCGCCGCCCGAAGTGCTGACATCGACGCGGCCGCGCACGTTTTCAACCAGCACGTTGCCGCCCGAAGTGCTCGCATTCACCGAGCCATCAGTGTCATAAATTTCCACATCCCCGCCGGAGGTGCGCAAGCGCACGTCTTTGGAAGCGCCGCGCAGCGTGATGTCGCCGCCGGATGTCGTGCCGGTGAGCAGGCCTTTGATGCGCTCAAGCTCGAGATCGCCGCCGGAAGTCTTGATATCGATATCGCCTTCAGCGTCGCGCACGGTGATGTTGCCGCCGGAAGTGGCCGCGCGGACATTGCCGCCGGTTTCGAGCAGCGTCACATCGCCGCCGGAAGTGCGCAGCCGCGTCGTGCCTTTGATTTGCCGCGCTGAAATATCGCCGCCATTGGTGCTGACGTCGATATTGAACGTCGCTGGCAACGAGATTTGAAAATCCGATTGAATCCAATTGCGCGAACGCTCCAGGCCGCCGACGATGACGCGGTCACCGCTCTGGCGATACGAGGCCTTCGTTTCCTCGACCGCGCGCTTCGCCTCTTCCTCGGTGTACACGTCCATGCGCAGGCGCTCGACGATTTGCACTTCATTCTTCGGCCAAACCGTGATGTCGATATCGCCCTGAATGCCGCTCATTTCCAGCGTGCCCGCCGGCTGCACGGTGAAATTGCGTTTGATCTCGGTGACATAATAACGGCCTTCCTTGCGCAGCTCTTGTGCAAAGCCGGCAACGCTCGCCAGCATGACGAGCACGAGCGCCGGCATCAAAACACGCGGCCACACCAAGTGATTTCGCGTGGTTTTCGATTGTATCGTCATCGCCTCACTCCAATTGGGTTTGATGGGGATCATAGCTTGTTTCCTTGTTTGGTGCTGCATACATTTTATCAAAGTTTATTTTTGTCCGATTCCACCGGCGTTTGCTGCAATTGGCCGCTGAGCAAGCGCTTGGCTTGCAGGCGAATGTATTCGTTGGTATCCGCCGCCGCGGTGTGGAACACGGCCTGCTCGTCCTGGCTGAGGCCGCCGCGCCCCAGTGCCTCGATCGCCTCGATGCGCACCGCCGAATTTTCGTCGCGCATGAGCGCCCGAACCAGCGCGGTCTTGATGAGATGGTTCAGCGGCAGTTGTTTGAGAACTTGTGCCGCTTTGAGGCGCACGCCGTCATTGGGATCTTTTTCAAGTGCATAAAGCAAGGCCTCGGTAAGCTCGTTGTCTTGCGGGGTTCTTCCGGCAGAAGTGTAGGTCTCGCCGATGGCTTTCACCGCGCGCAAGCGCAAATTGGGTTGTTCCTTTTCATATAACGCATACGTCAGCGCGCGGCTGATGGCCGGATCACTGACGCTGCCGCGCAGTTGCACGTCATTCACCACGCTGAATTGAATTTCCACTTGTTTCGTGGCCGGATCGAACCGGATCGTTTGCACGTTGGCCAGCGAGGGCGCGAGGTAGCCGCTGGCCACCGCGACCGGTTTGCCGGGCGTAAGATAACTGAGCACGTCGAGTGGCTCCGGCTGGGAAGCCGGGGAGAGAAAATTTCGTCCAATCATCAGTCCGATCAGCACCAGCGCTGCGGCAAAGCCGAGCTGCCACACGGGTTGAAGATTGCCGAACAGCAGGCTGCCCAAACGCTCCTGCCAGCTTGGCCGCAAGGATTCCTGGCGCAGGCGCCGCCGCAAGCCGTGCCGCAAATCGGCGAGCATGGCTTCGCTCGGCTCGAACGTGTTGGCGCGCTGCAAATCCGCGTGCAGCTTGCGAATCGCCGCCAGCTCCTCGCGGCAACGATTGCACGTTGCCAGATGCTCATCGGCCTGGCGTTTTTCAATTGCCGTCAGCTCCTCGCCATCGAAGAGCGGCAGCAGCGTTTGGATGTATTTGCAGTTTTTCATATTTTTATTTCGTTGCGATTCATTTCTTGTTGCAAGTTATCAAGCGTTTTACTTCGTTGCCAAATCTTTTTCAAGCAAGTTGTCTGAGTTACGTTTCGTTGCAGTTCTCTTTTCGTTGCGAGTGGCCAAATTTTTCCAGACCGGCGGTCTGGGTTACGTTACGCTTGCCGATATTCCCGCAGCTTTTGCTGCATGTGTTGCGTGGCGCGGAAGAGATAATTTTTCACGGTTCCCTCCGCGCATCCGAGCGTCTTCGCGATCTCCTGCAATTTTTGTCCGTGAAAATGCCGCAGCACGAACACCGCGCGCTGCTTTTCCGAGAGCGATTCCATCGCCAGCGCGATCTCGCGGCCCAGTTCCTGGTTCAGCGCCGCTTTTTCGGGATCGGGGTTTCTATCCGGCGGCAAATTGGCCGATGGTTTTTCTTCGTCAGCGTTGTGCGTGTCAAATGAGAGAAAGCGCCGCCGGCGGCGCCACTGGCGATAATTGATGCACTGGTTGACGGCGATGCGATACAACCAGGTGGAAAACTCGCTCTCGAAACGGAACGACGGCAGGCTGCGAAAAACTTTGATGAAAATTTCCTGATAGACATCTTGCGCATCCTCCAGATTGTTCAGCATCTGCCTCGCCAGCTTCAACACCTGCCGGTCGTGTATCTGCACCAATGCCTCGAAGGCTGCGCCGTCGCCTTCCTGCGCGCGCCGAATCAACCGCATTTCCCGTTCTTCCATAGTCACCTGTTTAGACAGACAAGTTATGAAAAGGTTTGCAGGCGTAAAGATAAAACGTAAAGCGTAAAATTGTGGTATCAAGCCCTTTAGATAGCCCGGCCCACAAACCACTTGCATTTTCGTTTTTTTTCTGTTACAATCTGGATGCTCGATCCTTGAGCTGGCAAATGTGTCAAGAATCAAGGATCCAGCATCCAGCATCGAGAGAAAGAATGCCACAACCCCCCTTTGTCGCCATTGCCGGCAATATCGGCGTGGGCAAAACCACGCTCACCAATTTGCTCGTCGAGCGCTTTGGCTGGACCGGCTTCTTCGAGAAGGAAGTCGCCAATCCGTATCTCGCCGATTTTTATCGGGACATGCCGGCGTGGGCGTTTCAATCGCAAATTTTCTTTCTCAAAGAGCGCTTGAAAGATCACCTGAAGATTCAAGCCGCCAATGGTCCTTGCGTGCAAGACCGTACCATTTACGAAGACGCCGAGATCTTTGCCCACAATCTTTTTGAGCGCAGCCTGATGCGCGCCCGCGACCACGCTTGCTACGCCGATTTATACGCAGCGCTTTCCTCTTCGTTGCGCCCGCCGGACTTGTTCGTTTACTTGCGCGCCTCGACCTGGACGCTGATCAGCCGCATTCGCAAGCGCGGCCGTGATTACGAGCAGAACATCGACAAAGAGTATCTCGCCCAGCTCAATTTGAATTACGAGCGCTGGGCGAAGCGCGTGGCCGAAAAGCATTCTCTCTTGATAATCGATACCGATGAGCATGACGTGTATCGCGATCGCGGCTGGTTGGAAGGAATCATCGAAGAGATTGGAAGGCGGGTTTCTTGATGCTCGATGCTTGATCCTGGATGCTTGATGCACGATCTTGTTATATTGGGCAAGGGTATGAATTTGAATCTATTGGTTGTGCTCTCTGAAATGATCGTTTGTTTAAGCAGTGAAAATTCCGCAACCCGCAATCTGCAATCCGAAATCGGTATAGCATCCAGTTACGGCACTCCCGCCAGCGCCGGCGTTGCCACTTCAAAAACTTTTTCATCCACCTCGCGGGAAACGACGATGTTTTTGAATAGTATTTTCCGGTTGGAATTTTCGAACACCCTCTCTTCCGCCAGCTTGATGCCGTCGTAGACGCGCCAGTTCTCCCACCACGCCGGAGACGGCGCCGCCCCCTCCTTTTCAAAATACTCCCAACGGTGCACGAGCCGCGTTGCTTCATCGACAAACACGCGATACATATTCCACGGCGTCAGCCCGACGCTATCGGCAAAGCCGAGGCTCACGATGTCATATTTGAAGCCGCTCATCTCTTGTTCGCCATCATATTTGAGAACGACGCCGGGGTCTTTCAGTTTGTACGGCATGAGCAGCCAATACGTATCATTGATATAGCGGGCATAAGCCCGGCCCAGCCACTGAATTTTTTCCTCGCCTTCCAGCGCTTGGCCGTTCTTGAAAACCGCGCCATTTTGGGTGTCGAGATTGAAAATGATGCGAAGATGATCGCCGTCGCGCGTCGTGGTTTCTAGGCGATAGTTGTTGTTGCGCCGGTCCCAATCGTGCCGCCAATCGCTCAATTGCGTGTCGCCTTTGGTGACGATGAAATGAAAGGAGAGATATTTGACGGCGTCATAATTCTTGCGGCCGCCCAGCGCCACCATAACTTCGTCGGCAATACGAATCGCTTCCGGGTCCGATGTCGACGGAGCGAAGCCGGTGTCCGCAGTCGATTGGTCCGGGGTCTTTTGGCAGCCGGCAATTAAAAAGATAAGAATAATGAAAAACAAAATGCGAAATTTCATGGCTACAGGCTGTTATATTCTTACGAAAGTAAGCTTGTAGTTTCGCCTTATGAGTTTTGACGTTCAAGTTCGGTAATGTTCTTCAGCCTGAACTCATCCCCCTTCTCTTGGGAAGAGAAAGGAGAGAAGCAGGCTGGAAGCTCTGAAAGTCCCCTTCTCTTTTTAAGAGAAGGGGATTTAGGGGATGAGTTCTGATTTGCCCATTACCGATTTTGATCGTCAAACTTCATTAGGCGTCGGACTTCCGACAAAAGTTGAACGCCTGAAGGCGTCACTACAAACAGTATGCTAAAATTGAATCGTTACCTTTTCCATGTGATCGCCTACTTGCAGCGCATCGACGACGTCCATCCCGCTCGTCACCCTTGCAAAAATCGTGTAGCGCCCGTCGAGATGCGGTTGCTCGGAATGCGTGATGAAAAATTGGCAACCCTCGGTGTCCGTGCCGGAGCTTGCCATACCCACCATGCCGCGCGTGTAGCGCCGCCGGCTAAACTCCGAGCGAATGGAATAGCCCGGCGATCCCCATCCATCGCCGCGCGGATCGCCGGTTTGAATGACAAAATTCGGCACGACGCGATGAATGAGCAAGCCGTCAAAAAAGCCTTTCTGCGCCAGGCGGACAAAATTGAGCGCCGTCAACGGCGCTGCCTCGGGAAAAAATTCCAATTCAATTGCGCCTTGATTGGTTTGAATCGTCGCGTGCGCCTTGGCGAGCCGATGGATTTCTGCGGAGGTGAAATCCTGATGCGGTTTGGTTTCTTTGGGAACGCGGCTGCTATAATCTTCTCCTACGAGTTTTTTTAGCGCTTCGGCGGCGGCGCGGGCCAAAAGTTTATCGGGAAATTGTACCGCTTCTTCAAGCAAAGGCCGCGCGTCGAGATCACCGCATTTGGCCAGCGCGTCAAAAATCATCTGCGCCGCCTCCGCGTCGATGGGCGGCCGGAGTTTTTGATACGCCGCAATAATCGCTGCCGCATAATGGCGCCGTTGCAGGCTATCCGCCGCGAGATTTTGTGCCGCCACCGCGGTGATTACCGCATCGCCACTCTGCAAGGCCGCGAGATAAATCGTCGTGGCTTTGGGCTGAACGGATGCCGGCAGTTTGGGCAAAGCTTCCAGCGCCGCGATTTGCACGCTCGTCGCCGAATCGCGCGACATCTTTTCCAAATAAGGAGACGCCGCCGCCGCTCCCGTCGTGCCCAAGGCCTCGGCCAAGCGGCTGCGAAAAATCGCGTGCGAATGCTCAACGTACCTGGCAAGATCGGGAACCGCATCTTTGCGGAGAATTTGCGCCAGCGCTGTTGCCGCGGCCGCTTGCTCTCTCCACGTCGAGTTGCTCGCTTGCAGCCACTCTTTCAAAAATTCGGTTGGCGGCGTTTCCTTCAGCGTTCCATTTTTTTGCATACGCTCTGTTGCCATTCCCAACGCGCGCAGCGCGGTGAGCCGCACATGCTCGCTGGTGTCGTGCAAAGCCAGGCGCCCAGGCAAATCCGGAAAATCAAAATTGCCGAGCGCCGCGGTCGCGTTGACACGAACGCGCCAATCAACGTCGCTTTTCCCGGCTGCGGTGAGCGGCGCCAATGCCATATTGTTTTTCATCACACCGAGCGCGCGAGCAGCTTGCATGCGGACGCGCGCGCTACGGTCGCCGAGCGCCATGATCAATTTTTGTGCAACCGTGGAATCCGGCGGTGCCTGACTGCCGGAATGCAGCCGCATCCAAGCATACGCTGCGCGCCACCGAGCTTCTTCGTCAACATCTTGCAACAAATGCGCCAGCGGCGCGCTCCATTCCATTTTTTTCAAGCCGCGTTGGGCCAATCTTGTCGCGGCCAATGCCGCTTCCGCGCGCACGATGGGAATTTGATCGCTGAGCCAACCGAGAAATTTATCGCTCACTACCGCGAGCGCCGAGTCGTTGGCGGTCTTGCTCACGGCCTCGATCAGCGCGAGGCGGACTTCGAGATCTTTTTCCTCGGCCAAGCGTTGCAGCAGCAAAGTTGTGCTATGGCTCTGCGCCAGTTGGCCGAGCGCGAAAGCCGCTTCGACGCGAGTGGCGGCCTCCGATGATTCCAACAACGGCGCGAGCAGCGGCAAGGCTTCGGGGTCTTGCACGCGCCCAAGCGCGATGATGGCACGGCGTTGCACCTCGGTGCTTGGGTGTTTGATGAATTGAGCAAACGCAGAAGCCGGTGCGCGCCGATCTTCCAGGCGCAGAATTTTTTCGAGCTCCTGGTCATGGCCGGCGCAACTGGAAATCAAAAATGACAACAACGATAAAAAAGGCAATCGCCAATTTTGCATAAAAGTCTTTTAGATTGTTTTTGATGTAATGATCAATATAGCAACTGCCCGGTGTGAAGTCAAGCAGAATAACGGAAAGATTGCATTCATAGTTTTGATTTTGTATATTGAATTGTTTCAAGAACAGTAATTGTCAAGCCTTGATCCTTTCTGTTAGGAGATTGATTATGCCGGTTACTAAAGAAAAAATTCATTCACACACCCCAAGACAACGCCGTAACCGTTCCCCCCAAGAAACGAATGGCAAGGGTCTAAACGATACGCAGCTCATTGCATTGCTCGAAGCTTACCAAACCATGGGCAAAATTTTAGAAATACTTGTCGGACGTGAGCGCCTTTACCGCCCCCAGTTTCTCAAAGGATTAGAAAACGCACTTCAGGATGTGGCCAGGGGCCGCACTCAGGAGGTCAAGACCTTTGAAGACTTTGCCAGTTAAACGAAGTCTTGAGAAGACGAAAGCGTTTTCCAGAGACGTGAAAAAACTCCCGCAGCACATCGTTGAAGCAAGGAAATTTACCGCTTAAAAATTGGCTGGAACTGAAGGTTTATTCGATCACCATCAGGTTTTTTTAGAAGCACGGAAATTCCTATGCAAAATATTTCTGTCGGCGTTGCCGGAGTCGGGCGTCTCGGCCAATTGCATGCGCGCCTCTATCGTGAAGTTGAAGGCGCTGGATTGGCCGGCGTTTATGACCTCGATGCGGCACGCGTGCAAACTTTGGCCCACGAGCTTGGCGTTCGCCGGTTTGATTCTTTTGCAGAGCTGCTGGCCTCGACCGACGCCGTCAGCATCGTCGTGCCTACCGTTTTTCATTTTGAAATAGGCAAAGCGGCGCTGGAGGCGAATAAGCACGTCTTCATCGAAAAGCCCATCACCACCACGGTCGATGAAGCGAGCCAATTGATCGCGCTGGCAATTTCGCGGCAGCGCGTGCTGCAAGTCGGCCACATCGAGCGCTTCAACGCGGCGCTGCGCGCGCTGGAGAATTTTCCGTTGGCGCCGCGCTTCATCGAATCCCACCGTCTCGCCTCGTTCGACCCACGCGGCACCGACGTCGACGTCGTGCTCGATTTGATGATCCACGATATCGACATTATTTTGACGCTCGTTAAAAGCCCGCTCGCACGAATCGATGCCAGCGGCGTCGCCGTCGTCTCCGAAGAGCCGGACATTGCCAACACGCGCCTGCAATTTGCCAACGGCTGTGTGGCCAACGTCACCGCCAGCCGCATCTCCCAAAATAAAATGCGCAAGATGCGCATCTTCCAGCGCGATGCGTACGTTTCCATCGACTTTTTGCAAGGGCTTACCGAAGTGTTTCGTCTCGTCTCGCCCGAAGAAGCAATGAACACCGGTGCTTTTCCCGTCGTCCTGGGAAAGCTGGATCAAGGCGCGCGTCAACGGCACATCAGTTACGACAAACTGCAAGCGCCGGAGGGCAACGCGTTGAAAATGGAATTGGAAAGTTTCATCCATTCTATTCGCACCGGCACACCGCCGCCCGTCACCGGCGAAGACGGCCGTCGTGCTTTGGAAGTAGCGACGACGATTACCGAGGTGATCAAGAAGGGCAGCATATAGTATTACTCCGGAAAAACTAGCACGACCGCGAAGATTTTTTGAAGGCAAAACCATTATGGGCAAAACAATTAAAAATACGAATGACGAGTAAAAGATATGAGTCAAAATAATGAAAGTCAAAATGATTAAAAGCGGTTGAATGATTTTGACTTTAATCATTTTGACTTTTTGCTTTAAGACCTTAGGTATTACAACTGGTCTTTCGCATTAAAAAAACAAAATCAAATAGTTTTGCCCTAAATCGTTTTGCCTTTGGTCGTTTGGTTGCGGCAAGTTGCAGCGCTAGGATCAAACTAATGTAATCAGTTCATGCTCATTGACGAATTTCTCCCCGTCTACGACGCGATCGAGCGGCATCAGATCGATATTCACGGTTCTCCCGAATTGGTTTATGCTGCAGCTCGCAAGTTGGATTTGAGCGGGTCGGCATGGGTTCGCTGGCTCTTTCGCTTGCGCGGACTTCCCGCGATATTCCTGCCGCACGCGAAACCGCGACGAGAAGGCCTCGGGCTCACGTTGGACGGATTGTTGAAGAACGGCTTTATTTTGCTCGGCGAATCGCCGCCGCGAGAAATCGTGCTCGGCTTGGTTGGAAAGTTCTGGACTTCTTCGGGGTGCATACAACATTTGGATGCGGCGGAGTTTTTGAATTTCGCCACGCCAGATTATGCCAAAGCCGTATGGAATTTTTCTCTCTCGCCGCAAGCGGATGGCATTACGAGGCTCTTTACCGAGACGAGAGTACTCTGTTTGGATGAAACCAGCCGCAGGCGCTTTCGTTTTTATTGGATCTTCATTCGGCCGTTCAGCGGGTTGGTTCGCATGGAAGCGCTGCGCGCGATCAAACGGCAGGCAGAAATGAATTAGCTCGTAGTGACGCCTTCTCCGCCCCGCATCAAAAGAAGATAAGGAAGCGGAGCGGGGCAGGCGTTTTCTTTTTCAACGTAACCGGTTCCTGAAGGAACTACTACAAACAAAGGGATTGGACTTGGCCAAAAAACTTGACCAAATCATCGTCGTCGATGTCGAAGCAACTTGCTGGGAAGGCGAGCCGCCGCCCGGTGAAGAGAACGAAATCATTGAAATCGGCGTTTGCGCTCTCGATGTTGTTACAGGACAACGTTTGGATAAGCAGAGCATCCTCGTGCGGCCCGAGCGCTCGCGGGTCAGCGAGTTTTGCACCAAGCTGACGACGTTGACCCAGGCGGAAGTTGAAACCGGGATCGCTTTTGGGGAAGCCTGTGACATTTTAAAAAAGCAATACAAATCGAAAAACCGCGTCTGGGCCAGCTACGGCGATTACGACCGGCGGCAATTCACGCAACAGTGCCAATCACACAACGTCGATTATCCTTTCGGCCCGACTCATATCAACGTGAAAAATCTTTTTGCTCTCGCGCAGGGATTGCGCGAGGAAGTCGGCATGGCCAAAGCATTGGCGTTGCTGAACCTTCCTCTCGAAGGCGTTCACCATCGCGCCGGCGACGATGCGTGGAATATCGCGCGGATTTTAGCGGAGCTATTGTTAAAATTGCGAAGCAGCAAATGAGCAAAAGGAGTAACAGTGAAGATAACTGTGGCAACCTGCCAATTTCCGACTGACGGTGATATTCGAAATAATTTTCAGCATGTGTCGCGCCAAATGAGATCTGCAAAGGAACAAGGCGCACACGTAGCACATTTTCCGGAAGCTTGTCTCTCTGGTTATGCAGGCGCTGACTTTCCATCCTATAAAGATTTCAATTGGGAGTTGCTCGAACAGTGTACCCGCGAGATTCTTGAGCTTGCGCGTCAAATCTGCCTTTGGGTCATCCTGGGGTCAACGCACAGACTGTCAGGACAAAACAAGCCTCACAACAGCCTCTATATCATCAATGATGATGGGCAAATTGTCGATCGCTATGACAAGATGTTCTGTGCCGGAGACGAATCCGGGGAGACTGGTGACCTGGCTCATTACAGCCCCGGAAATCACTTCAGCGTTTTTGAAATTGGTGGGGTTCGGTGCGGCGCGTTGATTTGCCACGATTATCGGTATCCCGAGCTGTATCGGGAATACAAGCGCCGAGGTGTTCAACTCATGTTTCACTCTTATCATGCTGGTCACCTCTCTCCCGAGCGTTTTCAGGCGATGCAGGATGAAGTAGGAGCCGAGCACCAGAAGTCAAACCCCGGATCAACACTCCCGGGTATAACCATGCCCGCAACGATGCATGCCGCCGCCGCGAACAATTATATGTGGATTAGCTGCCCAAACTCATCGGCGCGAGAAAGCTGTTGGCCTAGTTTTTTTGTTCGTCCCGATGGAGTGATAACCGGTCGTCTTCAACTGCATATCACCGGAATTCTGCTTTCGACTGTGAATACGGATGAACCGTTATATGACTCTACGGTCGCTTGGCGCGAGCGAGCCATGAACGGTATCTTTCACAGCGGCACGCTTGTACAAGATGAACGCACCGATAAACGTACGCAATTGTGATAAGTAAATTCAATTTAAAATTTTACCCACTCACTCCCGACCGCTGGCGTGATCTCGAAACGCTGTTCGGCGAGCGCGGCGCGTGTGGCGGCTGCTGGTGCATGTGGTGGCGTTTGCAGCGTTCCCAATTCAACCAGCAAAAGGGCGAGAAAAACAAGCGCGCTTTCAAGAATATCGTTGCTGCCGGTGAGATCCCCGGAATTATTGCTTACGCCGACGGCCAGCCGGTGGGTTGGTGCGCTTTGGCGCCGCGCCAAACGTATCTCGTTCTCGAAAACTCTCGTATTCTGCAACCGGTGGACGACCAGCCGGTTTGGTCGGTTACCTGCTTCTTTGTCGCCAAGCCGTTTCGCCGTCTGGGAGTCACGGTGGCTTTATTGCGCGCCGCGGTCGAGCATGCCGGAAAGCATGGCGCCAAAATCGTCGAGGGCTATCCGGTGGAGCCGAAACAAGGCAAGATGGCAGATGTATTTGTATGGTCCGGATTGGCCTCGGCCTTTCGCCAAGCGGGATTTGTGGAGGTGCTTAGAAGATCGGAAACGAGGCCGATTATGAGAATAAAAGCTAAAAAAGAAAATAAGGCTAATAAAGCAAAAACCCAACCAAGCCGGAACCCAATAGCAAGATGATTATGGCAAAATAATTTTTTGTATATGCACTTCCGCGAATTTCACTATCGCTGGGAATGGGAGCTTCAGTCAAGTCCTGAGGCGTTGTGGCCGCTGATTTCCGATACCAATCGTTTTAATCGCGACACCGGTGTGCCGGCAATCGAGCGTCGCGCCGATACAAACACGAGGCTGACGAATGCACGCCGGCGCTTGCGGCTCATGCGGCTGGGCCTCGCCGTCGAGTGGGAAGAAGAGCCTTTCGAGTGGGTTCGTCCCTTGCGCTTCGGCGTGATGAGGCGTTACCTCACCGGGCCGGTCGCGACCATGCGAGTGCTCGTGGAACTGGCGCCGACCCCAAACGGTGGTAGCCGTCTCATCTATCAAGTTTGGGCGCAGCCGCGAAATTGGTTCGGGCTGATCGCCATTCCGGTGCAAATCGGTGTGTTGAGCGCGCGCAGTTTTGAGGCAACGATTGGCGACGCAGCGATGGCGGTGTTTCGCCGGCCGGTTTCGGCGCTGCGCGCGATGCTCGCGGCGCAGCAAAAATTGGCGAGCCCGGCGGACGGCAGCCAGCCATTGCCGCTGAAAGCCGGGGTGCATTATGGCCCTTGCATCGCGGTGACGCTCAACGACCGGTTGGATTATTTTGGCTCGACGATTAATGTTGCGGCGCGCTTGGAAGGACAATCCTCGGGAAGTGACGTGATCATTTCGGCGCCGGTGCGGAATGATCCTGAAGTGATAACATGGCTGGAGCAGCACCCCGAGAGCATCCGTCTCGAATCTCTGGAAACGCAGCTCAAAGGCTTCGACGAGCAGAAATTCGAGTTGTGGCGTGTGGCCCGGCACGGCGAACGGAGGGTGCAATTCCCAAAAGTTGCTTTTTGACGGGATTGCAGGATTTACAGGATTTCAGAAAAATCAAGTCGATCCTGTTATCTTGTCAAAAAACAAGGTTTTTTAATTCTCGACCAACTTTTCGGAATTACACTCGCGAACGGATGAAAACGTCTTTCTAAAATTAAAATCTTCAAATCAGCCTACAGATGCACTGTCGGCATCAACAATTTAGCTCCTCGCAGGCCCATTTGAGCCAGCTTTTCATTGAACTCTTCATCCGGCATGCGGCACGGCAGACCGCCCTCTTCCAACGGGCATTTGCCCCACAGCGGGCATTGCACGGAGCACATGCGGTTGACGACGTTCGTGCCGTTCAGTTTTCTGAGAATCGGCAGGATGACGCGCGCGCCGGGATTGCGATAGCGTAAATTTTCGCCGAGCAAATATTTGCGGATCATCGCCATGAAACGCTGGCGGTTGAGCGACTCCGGCGCCAGAATGTCCTGCGGCCGCATCTCGCGCACGACTTGCGGGATGGCCGGGTCGTAGCTCATGTAGCCCCAATATTCGAGCTTGACCTGCAGCATATCCTGCGCGGCGATTTGCAGCGCCAGGCCGTCGCGGGTTTCCTCATATTCGAACACGCGGTTGAGAATCAGCTTCGGCGCAAAATCGTTGACGGCTTTGAAAAAGCGCACGCCCTCGCGGCGATCCTTGTGTAAAATTTCGTCGCCGATCTCAGTCAGCAAACGTTTGTCGTTGGCATGGCTGGGATCTTTGCAGCGGTCGAGCATTTCCTGCACGATATGCGAATCGCCAAACTCGCGGCGCAACCGCCGAAAGATCGCCACCTTCAAAAAATTGTAGCACTCCTGAATCGAGGTCGGCTCGGGATTCGCCACCACGATCGTGACGTCGCCGGCGTTGAAGAGATCGATTTCGTTCAACGACATGCCGGCGCCGATATCCACCACCACGTATTGGGCCTCGAGCTTGCGCAAGTGGCGAATCATCTTCAGCTTTTCCCAGTGCGCAATGTTCGCGAAGCCGACGATGCCGGGCGCGCCGCACACCAACTTGAGGCCTTCGATGGGCGTGGAAATCGCCGTCTCTTCGAGCGTTTTAACGCGGCGGTGGATGAAATCGTGCAGCGTTTTGTTGGGCATGTATAAGCCGAGCACGGTGTGCAGATTCGCGCCGCCGAGATCGGCATCGATCAGTGTTACACGCCGGCCCGACTCCGCCAGGGCCATCGACAAGCTGGCGCAGATCATCGTTTTGCCGATGCCGCCTTTGCCGCCGGCCACCGTGATGACTTTCACCGGGCTGTGATTGCCCGTTTGCTCTTCGGCACGAGATTCACCTGAATGGCTTGCTTCAGTTTTTCGGCTTGCAGTGCTATTGGATTTTTGGATCATACAAAACGATGATGTCGTCAGAGCAGCGTTGGGCGGCTTACAGCCGTAGGCTTTCCAGCTTTTGCGAAATCGCGGCGTGCGAAGCTGTCCCGATTACAACTATAGAAATACCCGCAACTCCCCGCTTTTGCGCAGTCTTTTTCCAAGTCTTTTCTGAAAAGCACTTGATTTTTGCGTAAAAACTCATATATTAAAAATGCGTTAAGTTGTTGTTTTTGAAAATCAGAACGATTCGCATTTGCACATTTTTTTGGAATTAAAAGGACCAATTTACTGAACAATGAACATAGCCGGAGATTGGCCTACGTCTAAGACTATGGCCGTTGGTAGTCTGTGCTACTGAAAGGTTTGGAGCATGTTCGAGGCACTCATTATTACGTTACGCGAGGGGATTGAAGCCGCGTTGATCGTGGGCATCGTGCTGGCCTATCTGCAAAAAATCGGTCGCCCGGAGTTGGGCAAATATGTCATTGCCGGCGTCGTAGCGGCCGTCGTTTTGTCGGCAGTGCTGGCTGTGCTGTTTCAACGCATCACCATCAACCAGGAGGCTTATGAGGGCATGGTGATGATGGTTGCGGCCGTTTTTGTCGGCACGTTTATGATTTGGATGCACCACCACGCGCACCGCTTGAAGCAAGGCATTCAAACGAAAATCGACGTTCTGCTCTCCAATAAATCGAATTATCTCGCCGCATTTGGCTTATTCGTATTCGCCGCCATCATGGTGCTGCGCGAAGGTGTTGAAACCGTGCTCTTTTTGGGCGCGATCTCGCTGACCACCTCCGCTATATGGAGCTTTTTCGGCGGCATTCTCGGCCTCGTGGTCGCGACGATTTTCGCCGTGCTGTTTATCAAAGGCAGTGTACGGGTGGATTTGCCGCGTTTTTTTCGTATCACCAATATCGTGTTGTGCATCTTCATCGTGCAACTGCTGATCAATGCGTATCACGAATTTTCCGAAGCCGGAGTTCTGCCGACCTCGACCGCGGCAATGGCGATGGTGGGGCCGATCGTGCGCAACAACGTGCTTTTTGTGATGGCCATTCTCGGCCTGCCGCTGATCATTTTTCTAACGCCGTCGAATGTGAAACCGGCATTGGCCGGCGCACCGGCTTCGGCTAATAACCCGGCGGAGCGCCGCAAGCTGATGGCGCAAGCGCGGCGCCAACAACGCTGGCAACGGCTCGCCGGCGTCGCGGGAATCGTCATCATCAGCTTTTTGTGTCTCGATTTCGTTTACGCCCGTGGGCCGGCAGCGCTTTCCCCGGCGGAGCCGGTGGCGGCGCAAAACCACGCGGTGGTGCTGCCGCTTGCCGGGTTGAATGACGGCCTGTTGCACCGTTTCAGCTTTGGCGAGAACGGCAAAAGCCTGCGTTTTTTCGTGGTGAAAATCGATCCGGACCGGCTCGGCGTGGCGTTCGATGCGTGCGAGAATTGCGGCGATCAAGGCTACTATCAAGAGGCCGGCGCGATCTTTTGCATGAATTGCGTCGCGGAGATCAATCCTTCAACGATTGGACTCGGCGGCGGCTGCAATCCGATTCCGCTGCCGCATGCGGTGCAAGCGGATACGCTTCGCATTGTCGTTGACGATTTGCGTGATGGGATGAAGTATTTCAAACAACCTTGAAGGAGCCCCGCAATCAAATGAAGCCAACGGTATATATTGAGACAAGCGTGGTCAGCTATCTGACAGCAAGACCAAGTAGGGATCTCATTGTAGCTGCACATCAACAGCTTACGCGTGATTGGTGGGACAGGGCTTTGCCTAATTTTGACGCCTTTATTTCGGCCATAGTTATGGAGGAGGCATCGAAGGGAGATGCCCAAGCGGCGCAACAACGTCTTGAAAAAGTTTCGTCTTTTCAGCTTTTAGACGTTTTGCCAGAAGTGCAAGAACTTGCTGATTTATATTTTTCTGCGGCAGAGATTCCGGAAAAAGCGAGAGCGGATTCATATCACTTGTCATTGGCGTCTTGGCATGGAATGGATTTTTTAGTATCTTGGAATTGCAAGCATATAGCAAATGGCAAGGTTAAAAGGATAGTTGATGAAATAAATGCCGAGCATGGAATCCGTAGCCCAATAATTTGCACACCTGAAGAACTTTTGGAGGTTTAACATGTTGCAAGATCCCATCATAGCCGAGATTCGTCGGATTCGCCACGAAATTGAAGCGGAATGCCTGAACGATGCTCAAAAATATTACGAGCATCTCCAAAAAATACAGCAACAATACACCGGCCGGGTGATTCGTCGCGCGCCGCGTCCAGCTTTAAAAAAGACCGAAGCGCGAGAAGAAGGATCTCGGGTAACATACACTGTTCCGACAGAGATTGAAACGGTGTTGGTTGGTTAAATACGTACCGATGCTATTCCTTATTCTGCGTGAATCCCTCATTCGCGGCAAAAGGCGCAAGCTCATCGCGTTGACGGCGATCACTTTGGGCGCCGGCATCGCCACCGGCCTGCTCAGCGTGGCCGTCAATATTGGTGACAATATCAGCCGCGAGCTTAAGCGCTATGGCGCGAATCTCATATTGCTCCCGCAGGAAGATACCCTGCCCATGGAAATCGCCGGGGTGGATTATTCGGCGCTGCTCGCCGGCGGCTCGCTCGACGAGTCTGCGCTGCCGCAGATCAAAGAAATTTTTTGGCGACATAACATTCTCGGTTTTGTGCCGGAGTTGCAAACACGCGCCACGTTCGTGGTCCCGCCGCAAAAGCGCGAAATTTTTACGCTCGTCGGAAAGTGGTTCGATAAAGCGATGCCACTGCGGGAGCAGCCGGATTTCCGTACCGGCTTGCGCCACATGGCAAGTTACTGGCAAGTCAGCGGCGCGTGGGTGAGCGATGAATCTCAACACGAAGTCATGATCGGCGCCGAGGTTGCCCGCCGTTTAAATGCCGCCATTGGAGACTCCATCCACCTCGAAGTCAATGGCCGTCGCAAAGCGTTTCTGATTCGCGGAGTCGTCGTTACTGGCGGCGCTGAGGAACATCAAGTTTTTGCGCCGCTGTCGGTTGTGCAGCAGCTCACCGGGCAACCTGGAAAAATCAAAAAAGTTTTGGTTAGCGCGCTCACGAATCCGGAAGACGACTTCGCGCGCAAGCCGATGGCGCAGATGTCGCGTGAGGAATACGACCGTTGGTACTGCTCGCCTTACGTAAGCTCGATCGCCCAGCAACTGCGCGAAGCCGTGCCGGATGCCGAGGTGCGCATCGTCCGGCAAGTGGCGGAAGGCGAAGGCGCGATCCTCCGCAAAATCTCGCTGTTGATGTTTCTCATCTCCGTGGCGATATTTTGCACTTCGATTTTGGGCGTCACCAGCACGATGACCACCACCGTGCTCGAGCGACGCAAAGAAGTCGGACTGTTTCGCGCCCTCGGCGCCGAGTCTCGCCAGATTTCGAGCGTTTTTCTCGGCGAAGCTTTGCTGCTGGGGTTATTCGGCGGCGTTCTGGGAAGCGTCTTGGGCTATCTGGTCGCCCAACAAATTTCCCAGCAGATTTTCGGTGACGCGCTGCAATTTAATCCGCTCTCCTTGCCGGTTGCGGTGCTGATCGCCATGCTGATCGCCATGCTCGGCAGCTTGTTGCCGCTGCGCAAAGCATTCAAGTTCGATCCGGTGGTGGTGTTGCACGGCGCGTAGAGAGCCGCAAAGACTCGCCAAGATACTTTTTGCAAGATTATTGTGGCAAAATAATTAAAAAGCTTTTCAATCAGCTTGCCATAATTATTTTGCGTATTCATAAAGACTTCGAGTTGACATTTTATCCGTTGGTCGTTTTTCATCCGTTGGATTCACGCTGTTTTTTTCTGTGTTTACACGCATTCTGCTCAAATCTTTTCGGGGCCGCGATAGCCGGCTCTTTGTCGCCTTTCTCGCCGTCGTCATCGCTACCGCCGTGTCCGCCGCCTTGTTGACCATTCGCGCCGATACCGGCGCCAAGATCAATGTCGAACTGCGTGCTTACGGCGCCAATCTCGCCCTCGTGCCGAAGGAAAGTGGAGAAAATCGTACGCTCTCCGTCAGCGCAGTGACCCAATATCGCTGGCCGGCATCGAGCGACACGGTGCGAGGACTTGCTCCCGTTCTTTATGACATTATCAATTTTGTCGCCGATTCGAGCTTAAAAAATGCGCCGCCGGTCGTGGCGCTCGGCACCGACCTCGCCGCGATGAAAAAAGTAAATTCCTATTGGAAAATTGAGCCGCCTCTGGCACGGCTGCTCGATGAAGAAATTCTCGCCGGACAGGCGGTGACACGAAAACTCGGCTTGATCGTCGGTCAACCAGTAAGGTTGTACACGCCGACCACGGGCATCAGCGCAAGCTTTCGTCTTGCCGGCATAGTTCATACAGGCGAGAACGAAGACGACCAAGTCATTCTTTCGCTGAGTACGTTGCAACGCTTGCTGGCATTGCCGGATCGCGCCACCCTGACGCTTGCCAGCATTCAGGGCGGCGCCGCCGTTGTGGAAAAGCTCGCTGCCGATATTTCCCAAGCGCTGCCGGAAATCAATGCCAAGCCGATCCGCAAAATTGCCGCATCCGAGTCGCACGTTTTGCAAACGGTCACGCTGCTCATGACGATCGTCGCCGCCTTCACGATGATCGTCGCGACGCTGTGCCTCGGCACGACGATGACGGCATTGATCGTCGAGCGCGAGCAGGAAGTGGGAATCATGAAAGCCATCGGCGCGGAGAATCGCCACGTGACGCAATTCGTCACCGCCGAGCTGGCGCTGCTCGGATTGAGCGGCGGGTTGGTGGGATACTGGGCCGGAGTTTTTTTTGCGCAAGTGATCAGCAAAAACGTTTTTGACACTTACGCCTCGTTGCGTCTCGAAATACTGCCGGTAGTTTTGCTCCTGGCGTTGGGCATTTCGCTGGCGGCGGCCATTTTTCCGCTGCGACGCGCTTTGCAAATCGAGCCAACCATCGCGCTGCGAGGGGAATAGATAACCGCTTTCGGATTGATGATTGCGGATTGCGGAAATTTCGATGTTAAAATAATCAATCAGTTGAGAGAGGCGATCAACTCAAATTCTTGCCCTTAACAAGTATAACAGCGATAGCCCGTCTGTTGACAAATAATACCTGGCGCGGTAACTTGCCGCAATCCAATCTATGAACCGCGAATTAACGCTAATCACCGCGAATAAAAAATTAGCGTGAATTAGCGGTTCGCTGACGATTTTGCATGATTTATGAGTAGTATTGAACTTCAAGCGATTTCAAAAAAATACAGCAACGTTCTTGCGCTCGATAGCATCTCATTAACGATCGAAAAAAATGAGTGGGTCGCAGTGATGGGTCCCTCAGGCTCGGGCAAATCCACATTGCTCAATATTATCGGCGGGCTGGATCGGTCGACCGCGGGCAAAGTTGTCGTCGAAGGAGAAGACATTTCCACGCTGGCGCCGAAACAATTGGCGGTCTTCCGGCGTGAGAAAGTCGGTTTTGTCTTTCAACAGTTTTATCTCGTTCCGTATTTGACGGCGTTGGAAAACGTCATGCTGGCGCAGTATTTTCACAGCATGACCGATGAACGGGAAGCGACCGAGGCGCTGCAAAGAGTCGGGCTTGGCGACCGCCTGCAGCATCTGCCCTCCGAGCTATCCGGCGGCGAGCAGCAACGCGTGTGCATCGCCCGCGCACTGATCAACCACCCACGCCTCATTCTCGCGGACGAGCCCACCGGCAATTTGGACGCCGAAAACGAGCGCATCGTTCTTGAGCTGCTCGCTGATTTATATCGCGACGGCCACACGATTATCGTCGTCACCCACGCGCCGCACATCGGCGAGTGCGCGCAAAAAATCATAAGATTGAATCATGGCCGGCTGGTTAATTAAGAATCTATTCGAGAAACTCTTGCTGTCATCCCGGAGGAATCTTCTCGCCACTGTAAAAGGATGCTTCCAGCATGGCAAGTACGGAGTTGCCGGAGTAAAAAAAGCTTTTGAATTTCGGCATGTCAGCAACGGTTTTTTATTAGTAACGATAAGCGCTGCTTCGCCGGCGCTGCCGCAAGTTTTCAGCACCCAACAACAAGCGCTGGAACGCGCGTTTCCGAAACCGCAGGTGGTCGAGCGCCAAACGCTGTTTCTCGATGACAAGCAGGTCGAGTCGATACAGAAACTGGCGCGGGCCAAGCTGGAATCCAAAATCGTCACGTATTATCTCGGCAAGGACGGAGACAAGATCACCAGCTACGCCTTCTTCGCCACCGACATCGTGCGAACGAAAGCGGCGACTCACATGGCCGTTGTCAATCCCGATAGCACCGTGCGCTTAGTGGAGATTCTCGCGTTCTACGAGCCGATGGATTACTTTTCGATGCCGCGCTGGCTCGATCTTTTTCGAGGCAAGCTGCTGAATGATAATCTTTGGCCGCGGCGCGATATTCACAATATCACCGGCGCGACCCTGACAACCCAGGCGATCACGCAGGGCGTACGGTTGGAGGTGACGCACTCACACTTGCCAATGATGGCGATGGTCATGCTCGTGCTGACGCATTTGCTGATCTTCGCGTCGTTTCAGCATCGAACGAAAATCGTATTCATTGCCGTTGCCTTTCTTTCCACTTTTTTGCACGAAGCTGGAGGATGGCTGGTGCGCTTCGTGCATCCCGGATTTGCCTGGTTGAAAGTGACAACGTTCATCGTTATGCAGGGCATGCTGGCGTTTTTGATGGGGGCGCTGTTCATGTTTCTTGTGCTAGGGCAACGTGGTGCGGGAAATGGCCGCGTCAAAAATCAGGCTATGGATGAGCCGGCGGGGATGAAGCTTGGTTGAAAAAAAGCTTGACAATGGAAAAATTCGATGCTAAATTATGGCGTTCCGAAAGGGCAAATTCCGGCGAAAGCCGGAAGACGCCCGCCTATCCATCGAGCGCCGCCGCAATCATTAGACAGGAAACGAGGGGTAGACGGGCTCGCGCAGTTACAGGCGCATTCGCTTAGCCGTGATAATTCACACGGTACGTAAATTGGCGACGCTCTGCATTTAGGCTTGAGCCTAAAAATGCAATTTATAAATTATCGGGGTTAGGCGAATGAATCTAAGGACTGGGCGAGCAAAGCCACGGGTCTAAAACGCCCCTCGCACTGGTAGCTTGACTCGGACGTCATGACGGCTGGGTTGCCGAAGAACGATCAACAAATGGTTCTTTATACCCAGCCGTTTTTATTTTTACAGGAGGAGCAACATGAAAGCGAAACCGTTATTTTTCGCAGTGGTGATGCTCTTGGCCGGCATAACCACCACCCACAGTCAAGTTCCCCAATTAATCAATTACCAAGGAATTTTAACCGATCCGGCAACCGGCAATCCTTTGTCCGGCACTTTCTCGATGGTTTTTTCCATCTATTCGGTTCCGACGGGAGGCACAGCTTTGTTTGCAGAAACCCAGAGCGTCACCGCGACCAACGGACTTTTCAACGTGCTCTTGGGAAGTGTCACGCCTATCCCCTTCACGGTGTTCAGCGGCGGGGATCGGTTTATCGGGATCAAAGTCGGCACCGATGCGGAGATGACGCCGCGCAAACGGATGGTCAGTGTCGGCTACAGTTTTATGAGCGATAATGCCGACAAAGTGGATGGCTTCAGCGCCAGCGCCACACCGACAGCGAATAGACTTTTCCCCTTGGGGGCTGATGCGAAGTTTCCACTGAGCGTGCTGCCGCCTGGCTTGCCGACGGGGCTGCATGCGCCTACCCACAATGCCGGTGGCGCCGATCCCATCACCGTAACCACAGCCATCATCGCCGATGGCGCTGTCACTTCGGCAAAGATTCGCGACGGGGCGGTCACCAGCGAAAAAATTGCAGACGGCGCGGTCATTCCCGGAAAGCTGGCCTTGCCCTTCGTCGCCAGCGTATCGCGAAACACCGATCTTCTCTCATTTACCAACACCGGCACCGGACGAGCCGGGTTATTTCAAATCAGCAACCCAAGCAGCACGGTGTCTGCGCTCCGCAGCACCACCAATAGCGGTGGCGCAGCCGTGTCCGGCTCCACTACAGGCGCGGGTGGCGCAGCATTCTTTGACATAAACAACACGAGCAATACCAATCCCACACTCGACCTCGAGACCAACGGCAGTGGTGCGGCGTTGCTCGCCACCAATGCCGGAACGGGCCGGGCTGCAATTCTCGAAATCAACAACGCGCTCAACACGAGCGAGGTGCTCAACGCCAAGACCATCGGCACCGGGCATGCGGGGATTTTCGAGATCACCAACTCCAGCAATAGCAACAATGCGCTCCAAGCCATCACCAACGGCACCGGCTCCGCACTATTCGCCTCCACCACGGGCAGCGGTTTCGCGGGAGATTTTCGGGGTAGAGTTGTCGTGAGCGGGAATGTCGGCATTAGGGTGAACAATCCCACGAATATTTTGACGGTCGAACGGAACTCTGTCACCGATCCCATTGCCGATCGCTGGACGGAATACAGCTCGCGGCGATGGAAAACCAACATCGAGCCCATCACAGGAGCGCTAGACAAAGTGCAACGTTTACGGGGGGTCTCTTACGATTGGAAGACAGACGGCAAGCACGACATCGGGTTGATCGCGGAAGAGGTGGGCGAAGTCATGCCGGAAGTGGTGGAGTATGAAGAGAACGGCAAGGATGCCAAAGCCGTGAACTATGCCCGTCTGGTTGCCGTCCTGATCGAAGCCATCAAGGAACAACAAAAGGAAATTGTGGCGCTAAAAGCAACGGTCTCATCGCTTTCGCCTTCAAAGCAGGAAATCGCAACCGGTAGTGGAGGCCGTTAATCCCAGCGATAGTCTCTACTCATCGTCCTTATCCGGAACACGATGAGACATAAAAGTGGAAGGAACCCATTTCGCTGTCGTGGTTCCATTCATAGGAGGAACGAATATGTCAACCTTTATAAAAATGCTGGTGTTGGCTGTTGGCCTTTTGCTCTTGGCGCTTTTGCTGAGTCCTGCACAGGTTTCGGGCCAATCCAGCCGCAATTTCAAGCTTCAATCCGACGTGCTTGATGCAGCCGGAGGAATTTCGAGGTCCCGCAGCTTCACAGTTTTGGATGCAATCGGGCAGCCGTCGCCGATTGGCGTTGCCACTAGCGCCAGATTTGCTATCTCATCCGGCTTCCTGGCGCGTGGCGCAAAAGTTTCTGCGCTCGCCACATTATTGCTGCCTGAAATCGAAGGTCTGCAAGGGCAAAGTATCGGAATTCCGATCAGCGTCAGCACCGACTCCACCATCGGGTTCGCCCAGTTCGTCGTGGAGTTTGATGCCACGGTGATCGAATTCAAGAATGCTCAGATCGGGCCGGACGCCACGGGATTTACTTCCATCCAAACGAATGCCAACTTGCCATTTGCTCCCACCACGCCAGGCACCAACGAAAATGTTTTGGTGCAAATTTCCGGCGGCGCTTTCACCGGTGCAAACCGCAGGGTGGTTATCCTGAACTTTCTGGTCATTGGCGCCGTAGGAAAACAGAGTCCCTTAGCCTTTGACAAAGAGCCTACACATACTTCGCTCACCACGATTCATCTCGTCGACCTCAAAGGAAATCTGCTCACATTTCAAAACGGCAAATTGACGGTCATTCTCAACCGTTTTGATATTTCCGGCAAAATCACCTATTGCTCGGCGCCAACGCGTGCGGTTCCAAGAGCCACGATGACCCTGATAAATCCCCAAGCCACAACCACAACAACCACTGATGCTTCCGGAAGCTATCAATTCAGCAGCATTCTGCAGGGTTCCTGCAAGCTGACGCCCGGCAAAAGTGATGATCTCCGCGGCGCCATTTCCGGTTCCGATGTGTTGAAGGTGCAACGGGTGCTGGCATTTTTAGACCCCTCTTTAACCGGGTGCGCTTTCAGGGCTGCCGATGTCACCCAAGACGGCAGCCTGAGCGGCGCTGACGCGGTGGCGATGCTGCGCTTTCTGGCTTTCTTCACCAGCGGCATTGGTTTCACCGGCCAGTGGGTCTTTGCGCCGCCGGACACGAGCTTCACGCTTTCCCGCAACACCACCGCGAATTTCATCGCTCTTCTCTTGGGCGATGTGAACCTCGGTTGGACGGCGAGCGCGAACGCTTCTCACGCGACCACGAGCAAGACTTCGCAAACCGATTTTGGCTCCAAAGCAATTCTCGCCTTGCCAACCTTGGGCAGCGCGCCGGGCGCAAACATTGCGGTGCCGATCAACGTCAGCACCGACTCGCTCATCACTATCGGCCAATTTGTGGTGGATTATGACTCCACGGTGCTGAATTATCAAAGCGTACGAATCGAACCGCAATTGACAGGATTTAATGCGTTGGCCAATTCAAAACTCCCGTTCCCGGCTTCGTCTTCCGGCACCAACAAAAATATATTGGTGCAGATTATGGCGTCCGACCCCTCGAAGGGATTTACCGGAGCAAACCGCGAGGTCGTTATCTTGAATTTCACCGGCGTGGGAGCGCACACGAGCGCCACACCGTTGATATTTGATCCTGATCCCGGCCGGACATTTCTCACCACTGCCAACCAAACGGATCTGCATGGCAGTGACTTTGTATTCATGAATGGCCGGCTCACGCTACCAGTGGAAGATTCAGCTCTGGAGCAGCCGCAGCGGCCGCTTAAGTACGCGCTTCTCCCCATTTATCCCAATCCTTTACGGACATTAACCTCCCAGGTTGAGACGATCATACATTACCAGATTCCCCATTCCTCACACGTGACGCTGCGGGTTTTTAACGCGCTTGGCCAGGAGATTCGACGGCTGGTGGATCTGGAACAAGCAGCCGGTTACTACACGGTGCGTTGGGACGGCACCACCGCCACAAATCGGATTGCCGCTTCGGGAATTTATCTGGTTCGTATCGAGGCTGGCAACTTTGCGGCGACCCAAAAACTCTTGCTGATTCGATAACTCCTGGGGCGCAAGTCCATGGCCGTAGGCCGGACGGCTTGTCGAAAATCCGGTTATTTATCACGAAGGCGGCTGCGGCCGCCTTCGTGTTTTTGCCTCAGCAATCAACACCGTTGCTTTTCTCATCTTTTTCCGTTATTTTTTTGATGAAAACAATTGTTGTTCTGCCACGGCTTGGCCGTGGCATTTATTTTAGCTGTGCAGAGGCTCAGTCTGGGCTTGGCCCAGACTTTTATGCACGTTCGGAAACATAAAACTATGGCCATAGCTGAACCTTAAAACCAAATAACCAAACCACGGCCAAGCCGTGGGTGAACGATCAATAAGCGGGAGGTTACAATGAAAAAACAGTGGGCACGAGAAAAACAACAGGTCTATTTTATCACCAACACTATAGTTGGGTGGAAGCCCCTTTTTGTTACTACTCGTTCTATCAACGTGATTGTTGATAGTTGGAAATTTTTCATTACCAAGCGGGATGCCCAATTTCTCGCTTACACGATCATGCCCTCGCATCTCCATTATATCGTTCATCTCCCTGATCCAAAATATGGCATCTCTGATATGCAACGAGATTTTAAACGCCATACTGCTCGACAAATTATCGAAGGCTTGGAAGGCGCTATTGATAAACCACCGGCAGCGGCGCTGCCTCTCTTCGATGCTGCTGGTTTTCGACGTGAATCGGCCAAAGACTTGCTTGCGCATTTTCGCGAGGCCGGACGGATTGCGAACCAGACCTATCGAATTTGGTTGCCTGATGATCAGCCGGAGATGATTTTTACACAAAAGTTTTTTGAACAGAAATTGGGCTACTTGAATGCGAATGCAGTCGAAGCTAAAATTGTTACTGTGGCGGAAGAGTATCCGTACTCAAGTGCGGCATTTTATTCGACTGGGAAAGAGGGACTAATTTCAATAACGCCTATGCGGTTTTTGGAATAATCCGAAACGTGGCCAAGCCACGTGTCAAACTAATATTTGCTCAACCCATGAAAGCTATGGCCAAGCCATAGCTGAACATTTTAATTCAAACCCAAACGAACAAACCACGGCCAAGCCGTGGTTGAACCTTAACTAAAACTCCCATGTCTACCCAAGCTCACGTTATGCTCCTCGGCGTTGGCGCGTTTGCGCATGCGGTGATGCGCATTCTCAAAGAAAGCGGCGCCCGAGTCAGTTGTTATCTCACCCGTAGCTATGGTCATTACGGCCCGTCGCTCGAAGGCGAGGTTTATCCTGCTTCATACTTTCCGAGTCCGGTGCGTTTTGTACGCGACAAAAAAGTTGATTTGCTCATTCCGATGTCCATCGATTGGGTTTTGCAGCCGTGGGCCGAGGAATTGCTCTCGCTGCATGTGCCGATCTTTTCGCCTTTCGGCGAGGCGATGCAACTGGAACGCGAGCGCGATTTTGGCCGGCAATTGTGCGAGAAGTTCGGCATCGCATTTCCGCGCGCGCACGTGGCCCGCAACCGGCTCGAAGCCGAAGCGATTTTGAAAAATGATCCGAGGGCGTATGTGATCAAAAATCCCTTGTGCTCACCAACCAGTCCGATTCACACCATCGTTTGTGAGAGCGGCGAGGATACGCTGCACTGGCTCGAGCGCTTGGATTATGCGGAGGGCGTGTTTTTGCAGGAATACATGGGCCGCGCCGAAGCCGGACACATTGCCGTGGTGAGCGGCGGCGAGCTTTATTCGTTGGTCACCAATCAGGAATACAAACGCGCCTTCGATGGCAACATGGGCATTGTCGCCGGCGCGCCGCTGGGTGGCCTCGCCGAAAAAGATCCGGAAGACAAATACGGCTTGGCGCGTGAGCTTTTGCAGCCGCTGCTGCCCTGGTTCCACGAAACCAACTTTCACGGCCCCGTGCAAGTGACGGCCGCGAAACGTGACGACAAGTGGCACGTGCTCGAATACAATGTTCGCATGGGCGTCACCTCGACACAGATGATCCTTCGCCTGCTCAAAAATCCACTTGAAGTGATTCACAACACCGCTCGTAATCAGAAAGTGTCGTTGCAATTCCACGACGACTTGCAGTTCGGCGCATCATTGACACTCGCCGGATATGGTTATCCCTACGTCAGCATCCAAGGCCCGAAGCTGCCAGTGAAACTGACCGAGTCGCCAACGTGCGACATCTGGTGGAATGAAGTCGCCGAAGATGCGCGCGGCGGCTTGGTGATGACCGGCCATCGCATTGCTGATATTGTCGCGGTTTCTGATTCTCTCGAAAAGTCCATCGCGCTGGCGTATGAAAATATCCGCAAACTAAAATGCCTGAGCAGCTATTATCGGATGGATATCGGCATGAGCTTGTGGCCGCCGGGGAAAGAGTAGTTGACAAAATACGAAAAGATGCGTATTTTGTGTTGAGAGAATTTTGCAAACATATTCAAAGCAAAAGAAAGAGGAATAAATATGGCAACTGTTATTGAGTAACGTGTCACCCTGATCATTCATTTTAATCCTACTCGCGGAGATCATAAACAATGGCAACTGTTGTTGAGCAACAAGCCGTTCTTGAAGAAGAGCGCGTGGTTGCAGAACCAATGCCGTCACAGAAGCCTGTGCCCCCAACGACTAAGCTGACTTTGGAACAGGCAAACAAACTGGCAGCAGGTCGGCCTTTTGAACTCATTCAGGGAAGGATGGTTTTTAAGATGCCTGATGATCAACATTCAGAAGCGCAAGCGCGCCTGAGCGCTAAATTGGTCAATTATATCGAAGCCAACCCCATTGGCCGTGTGCGTACGGAATTTACGCTTCGCCTTTGGCCCGAGAAGCCGACCGAGGGACGGGTGCCTGACATTGCGGTCATTCTAAACGAAAATCTTCAAAAGGATGAACGCTACGGTAGCCGCGCCCCGGATTTGGCCATCGAAATTGTCTCGCGTGATGACAGTTGGGCGGATCTTTTTGACAAAGCCGAGTTGTATTTTGAAAAGGGCAGCCGTGTCGTTTGGTTTGTCGATCCCTTTCATAAAGGTGTTGAAGTGGTCACGCCCAATGACCGGAAATGGGTGAAAGATACGCTCACCTGCCCCGAGCTTCTGCCCGGTTTTTCGGTCAAAGTGGAAGACATTTTTACCTGGCCCTCAGTGGCGCCAAAGGTCGCGGAATGAATGTCCAGACTTCACATTAATGTGTGAGCCGATTGGGGAATCTATTTTGGTAAAAAGATGGCGGAATCAACCCGAACTGACACCCCCCGAATTTTTATTAACCACGCTTGGCAAGACCGTTAGAGTTGTACGCTGAAAACATTCGATAAATTTGATTTCATGCTTTCCCTTCGCTATCCCACTACCCCTCTGCGTCCCGCTTGGGTGGAAATCAACCTCGCCCAGCTCCGCCGCAATTTGGAAATCATCCGCGCCGATATGCCGCCCAATCTGAAATGGTGCTCGGTGGTGAAAGATCAAGCCTATGGTCACGGCGCAGTGGAAATTGCCAGAGAAACAGTTCGAGCCGGCGCGCCGTATGTTGCCGTCGCCACGCTGGACGAAGCGCTCGAGCTTCGCGACGCGCCAATCAACGTGCCGATTATAATTTTTGGCGAGCGCCCGCAAATCGAATTAGAGTTGTGTATTGAAAAAGATTTCATGATCTTTGTCAACGATACGGCCCAGGCGAAGCAGGTTGATGAAATAGCAAAAAAGCAGGGCAAGCATGTGCGCATTCATGTCGAAATCGATACCGGCCTCAGCCGCTACGGCGTGCGGTGGACCAAGGCATTGCCAGTCATTGAAACAAATTTATTGCTTGCTAACTTGCAACTTGCCGGCGTCATGACGCATTTCGCGATGTCCGATGAGCTGGACAAAACTTTTGCCTACGAACAACTGCGTCGCTTTGAAGAAGTGATAAAGCAGCTTCGCGAACGCAGGCTTTTATCAAATTCGTCGCCGATATTTCATGCCTGCAATACCGGCGGCTATCTTGACATACCGCAAGCGCATTTCAACATGGTGCGCATCGGAATTTTGCCGCTCGGCGTTTATCCTTCCAAAGTCTGCCGCCGCATATCGGGTTTGTTGCCTATCATGTCCATAAAAACTCGCATTGCTGCAATCAAGCAAATTGAACGCGGCGACACGGTTGGCTACGGCATGCGCTACCGCGCCGAGTCGCCGCGCACCATTGCGGTTTTGCCGATTGGCTACGGCGACGGTTTCCCACGCTTGCGCAATACGGGTTGTGTTTTAGTACACGGCAAACGCGCTCCGATAATCGGCGGCAACGCGATGGATGCGATGATGATCGACATCACCGATATTCCGCAGACGCAATTGTGGGACGAAGTGGTGATCATGGGCAAGCAAGGCGCCGACGAGATTTCGGTACACGATCTTGCGGCATGGGGCGGGACGGTTGCTTACGACATGATGACGCGGTGGAGTGTGCGAATGCCGAGAGTTTATCTTGAATAGTTTGTTTGCCGTATCGCCTCCGGGCGGACGCTAATGCCCAACTGATAAAGCTAATCCGCTGGGCTCATCTGTCAGTTGGAGCGTTGTTTGTAAAACCAAATTTTTTCATCATTGCACTGCATCTATGGCATACCTCTCAAAAAGTTCATCTAAGCGACGTGTTTTGTTTTTGCTGCTAAGCTGTTTTCATTTCGCCAGTCTTGTAGGATGTGCAAGCAAAGATAACTCCAAAACAGATTTCCAATATTTCAAGCTCGACGGTCTGAACCGGCTTTTGCAACCGACCTCGTTAGGCTCGGAGGCCGCATGCATTCATTATGCACTTGCGAAGAACGGACAGCTCGCGCCGCCAAATGATTGTGGCCTCGGCGCGCTGGAAGATATGGCGCGCGGGGCGTTGGTTTATCTCCGTCATGCGGAAATCAGCGGTAATGCGGCAAGTCTCGGGCATGCCCAAAAGCTGCTGGCAACAATTCTGCATTTGCAAAAGCCCGATGGATTGTTCTTTGATTGGCTCGATGCACAAGGCCGGCCGGCGCTTTGCAATGCCGACGGTATTGCGGGCTTCGGCTTTCCGGAGGTGCGGGCGATGTGGGCGCTGGCGGCCGGGGCAAAAAGGTTTGAACAACGCGATCGCAAGTTTGCCGAAAAAATGCACGCCGCGTTTTGGCGCAGCTTTGTACATGTCGATTCTTGTTTAACCTATTACGGCCGGTTCTCTGAAAAGGGCGGCATGAAATTTCCGCAATGGCTGCCATACCGCAGCGGCGCGGATGCAGCAAGTGAATTGATTCTGGCGTTCAATATCATGCTGCAAAGCGGGCTAAATGCTTCGCACCAAACAAACAAGCTCGAACTGGCAATGCAACAATTTGCCGAGGGCATTCAAAAGATGCAGGTCGGTGATGCAAAGCAATTCCCGTATGGCGCGCATCTCGCGTATGAAAATTATTGGCATAGTTGGGGCAATTGCGCCATGCAAGCGCTGACGCTATCCGGCGCGAAATTCAATCGACAAGAATTGATTGAATCTGCAATATTAGAAGCGGATGGGTTCGTGCCTTATTTGCAAGAGCGCCAGTTTGCCCGTGCCTTCAACGTGGTTGAGGCGCGGCAAAGTGACAAGCACATCGAATATTTCCCGCAGTCCGCTGCAGATATTCGCCCGTTGATAACAGGCTTGCTCGAGCTTTCGCGCGTTACTGGAAATCGACGATATGCCCGCCGCGCCGGCGAGGTGGCCAGATGGCTGCGCGGGGAGAACAAAGCGCACGAAGCGATTTATGTTGCCAAAACCGGCTTGGCTAAAGATTATATTCAGGGACACAATTATGTTATGCCGACATTGACCGCTGCGGCGACCGTCGAGGCGTTAATGGCCATCATAGAAGTGGAGGCCAATAGCGACAGCCGGAAAGAATTTTACATCAATATCGAGAACGTGTTTGAAGGCAAGCCGTAAATCGTGTCTGCCTGAAAACAACATCATCCGGACGGTACTTCCATATTTCTCATTATCGACAAAGATCAAAATGTCCAAGTTATTTTATCCTACCTCCCCAACGTGGACAAGCTCCAGCCAAAAACAAAAGCGCACGCAAAGAGCCGCAAAGAACACGCAAAGAGCCGCAAAGAACACGCAAAGAGCCGCAAAGAACACGCAAAGATTTTCTCTGCGTTGCCTTTGCGTCTTCGCGTCTTTGCGTGAAAGTTTTTACTTTTTTTGCAAAGATTGTACTCGCAATAGATTAAAATTCTCCCAAAGGGCCGAGTGGGGATCAATTATTTTGTTTTTCTTTTGTCATTTGGCAATCGCCGGTGACAATGATTCCTCTCGCACAAAAAATCTTTTTGCTTCGCCTGCCGCCGTGCTGGCATTGCAAACTAACAATTTGCAACTCGTGCCCAAAGGCGCGTTGCGTATGCACACGGCTTTCGAGTTTCGTCCGGATTGGCAGGCGCCCATCACGCGCGCTTGCGGCGATTTATATCGAGTCGGGGTGCTCCGGTTTGATTTGGGGATCGCTCAGAATGTGAGCTTACAAATTCGCGGCGCGCTCCGACAGGTTTTGCGATTCGATCATGGAGCAAACGCCAATGATGTCGGTGATTTCAGCGTTGCCACGATCGCCCGCATCGTAGCGGCGGGAAAACATCGTCCCGCACTCGGCTTTCGTATTGAGACCAAATTGCCCAACACCAATCAGGATCGCGGCCTCGGCACGAACACCACCGATGTGACGATGTCTGTTTTAGCCACCAAGCAATACGGTCGCGCTTTGATTTTTGTCGATCTCGGGCTGGCGATTTTGACGGCGCCGCGTCAGCTTAACGACCAGAACGACGTGATGGTTTACGGACTCGGCTCGCTGTATAATTTGAGCCGGCACTTTCAGCTCGCGGGTGAGATCAACGGCTTCGCTTCGCCCCGCGATCAAATTCCACTCGGCACGGAAGATCGCAGCGCCATGCGGTTGGGATTTAGCTGGAAATTGTCGAAATTTGCTTTGGAAGTGTTGGCCGTAAATGGCTTAACTGAGCGAGAGGGGGCTTGGGGGATCATTATCGGAATAGTCTCGCAATTAAATTTACGTACACGCTAACAATAAAAATCGAGAAGCTTTAGCCATTAAGCTGCAAGACAATTATTTCAACTAGGGCAAAGGCATTCAATACATCATCGATAAAGAAAAAGCCTATGCACCAATTTATTGGCGCATGGGCGAAAAAGGCTTCTTTACATTTTCGACACCTGATCAAAATCCGTTAGGCGTAAGCTTCTTCAAGTTCTTCAGCCTCTTGTTCAAATACATTAATCGGCTTCAAAATTCTCTTGGAATTTGATTTTGATCTTCTTTTTGCAGTAACTTGATGCGGCTTTAAAAGATCTTTAAAAATGAAATCGGCGTTATTACGTAACGTCAGGTCAACATTTTTTACAAGACTGACTTCATTCAGCAGCTCTTCATTCTCGAACATTTGTAATTCAAACGCCTCACGAGTCTCTGGGGGCAAAGTATTGCTCAAATAGCCATCAATCTTCTTCAATCTGTCAACGTCCTCTTGTGAAATATGGACATCAGTCTTTACTTCCACATCAAGCAAAGAAAGAAAGCGGCTTCCTTTTTCAGAAAGTGAAAGCGCATCACCATCGCGTTTGACAAAGTCGACTTTCGCCAAAAGTTCAATTTCGGGGGAATCTGTTTCACGAATTGCATGCTCGGACAATTGCAGGAGTAATGATATACAATCATCGTTTTGCATTACTGCTACTTCGCCCTTATATTTCTTGTATGCCTCAAGAGCAGATTCTTTTGGTTCCATGATTATAGTCCTTGTCTTTATCAGCATCGTTGTTCTCTATTAATAGTTGAGTCAACGACCAATTTCTTACATAAAAATCCCAAAAAATTTTTGCACTTACATAAGAGCCTGTTTACATTGATCAATTAACATTCGCAGAGCACGAATTTTGCGTGTATAAGCTACGGCAGCCGAGATGCCTAGTTTCTTGGCAACTTCATGCATAGGAAGTTCTTCATAATAGTGCAAATATATAATTTCCCTATATTTTGGCTTCATTAATTCGACTTTCCTTTTTACAAGCTTGACCATCTCTTGAATTTCAATTTTTTGATCGATTTTATCATCTGACTCAATTTGGTCGAACCTTAGCTTATATAGAGCCTTTTTATTTTCTAAAGCTATTTGCCCCTTGCGAACGCCTTTATATTTAAGATAATCGCCAATTTTGTTTCTGGTTATTCTCAAAAGATAGGCATTCAAATTTGCCCAGTCACTAAATTTGCCACTCTGCACTTGCGATATAAAAACCCACATCACATCTTGAACCAAATCATCATGGATCGAAGAATGATCGGGAAGCTTAATCGCAACGAACTTCTTAACCTTGGGCCAGTATTTCCTAACTGTCTCATCGATTTTTTTATTCTGAGTGTCCATATCCAAATATGCTCTCAACTTGTCTTGATGAGTCTTTTTTCCAATCTTTTTAGATACTCCGAAAATTGAAATTTCTCCACCAGCTTATCAAGTTCGCTACATATGGTGCGAGCATTCATTTGGCTGTCCAGAAGTATCAAAGTTTCTCCGTTGAAGTTTTTCCAACTATAGCCAGCAAGCCCTCTTTTAGTTACGAGATCCCATGTCGCTTTATCAACCACAATAACAGATTTTCTGGCAAATGCCTCATACTTTAGGATTTTATCAAATTCGGTCTGCGTGCCCCTGGAACCGTACAATACAATGATGATGTTGGCGGCGTCTGCATGAAACATCTCATCCGTTACAGGATCGGGGGCTGGAGGCACGTCTCTTTCTGTAATGAGCTCCTCACTGAATTTAACTGAATGGCCTTTATTAGCAAGATGTTTCTTTATCGCGAAGCGCAATTTATAACCTTCACGATCTGTTTGGGATGGCCCCCAAATCAAAATATCAAACGAAATCTTGCGAGCCGCTTTACGATGCTTTTTAATTTTTTCCCAACGCACGACTATTTTGTTTTTTCGGCCTTTTTACACAAACTTGGTTAGACAGGAACCCAAAATGATTTTGCAAAAGCAATGTAGTATTTTGTTTGGCAAGATGCAAGAGATTTCTACTGATATTTCTAAAACAAAAAGGCCCATTCCACCAAACCGGAACGGGCCTTTCCTCCTTCCTCCGCAACAACAAGAATCATACTTCCATGATCTCCCCTTCTTTGTGCTTCAAAGTTTCGTCGACCATTCCGATATGCTTGTCGGTGAGCTTTTGCAGCTCCTTCTCGTAAGCTTTCTCGTCATCCTCCGGAATCTGGCCGTCCTTTTTGGCTTTCTTGAGATGCTCGAGCGCGTCGCGGCGGACGTTGCGAATCGCGACGCGGCCTTCCTCCGCCAGCTTTTTGCACAGGCGCACCAAATCCTGCCGGCGTTCTTCTGTGAGCTGCGGAACGGGAACGCGAATGATCGCGCCGTCGTTTTGCGGATTGAGGCCGATGTCCGCTTTCAATATCGCTTTCTCGATCTCGCTGATCAGATTTTTCTCCCACGGCTGCACGGTGATCAGCCGCGGCTCCGGGGTGTTGATGTTGGCAATCTGCTTCAGCGGCACTTGCGCGCCGTAATAATTCACCCGCACGCTGTCGAGAAGAGCCGGCGACGCTTTGCTGGTGCGAATTTTTGACAATTCGTCCCGGCAAGTGTCAACACCCTTCTTCATGCGGCTTTCTGCATCTTTGATAATCGGATGGGCCATCTCAGTCACCAATAACTTTGGTTCCAATCTTTTCGCCCAGAATCACCCGTTTGATGTTTCCGGGCTGCGTGAGATTAAAAACAATAATAGGCAGCTTGTTGTCCATGCTGAGCGTGACTGCCGTGGTATCCATGACTTTCAGCCCGCGCTGGACGATGTCAAGATAGGTGAGCGTATCGAATTTTTTGGCGGTGGGGTTGGTTTTGGGATCAGCGTCGTAGACACCGTCCACCTTCGTGCCTTTGAGAATGGCGTCCGCCTCGATCTCGATGGCGCGCAAAGTGGCGGCGGTGTCGGTGGTGAAATAAGGATTGCCGGTGCCGGCGGCGAAGATCACTACGCGGCCTTTTTCAAGATGGCGAATCGCGCGGCGGCGAATGAACGGCTCGGCGATTTCTTCCATGTGAATCGCGGTTTGCAGGCGGGTAAACACGCCGTGGCGTTCCAGATAATCTTGCAGCGCCATGCCGTTGATCACGGTGGCGAGCATGCCCATGTAATCGGCCTGAACGCGATCCATGCCGCGCGCGCTGGCGGATAGGCCGCGAAAGATATTGCCGCCGCCGATAACGATGCCTATCTGCACGCCGAGGTCGGTGACGGACTTGATTTCGCGCGCGATTTGATCGACCATGTTGGGATCGATGCCAAGGCCCTGCTGGCCCATAAGTGCCTCGCCGCTCAATTTGAGCAAAACCCGCTTGAAGGCGGCTTGTTCAATGACCTGCCCGCTTGAGGCGGTTGGCGTCTTGGGCGTCGCGCTGGCGCGCATGGAAGCTCCAACTTGAAAAGACATGACACGTCCTTTGAATGATTTTCACAGGCGCGGGACGGGTGATGCCATGCCGAAGTTGTCTATGCCTGACCCGTTGCTGATCACAAGCGCCGAGCGACTCAAGCGCCGAGCTGGAAGCGAACAAAACGTTTGACCGTGATGTTCTCGCCGAGCTTGGCAATCACATCCGTGACGACTTGTTTGACGGTGCGATTTTGATCTTTGATAAAGCTCTGATCCAGCAAAACAAAATCTTGATAAAATTTTTCCAATTTGCCCTGCGCGATACGCTCGACGACGTTTTCCGGTTTTTTCTCGTTGCGAGCCTGGGTGCGATAGATTTCCATTTCTTTCTCAATTTGATCCGCCGGAATCTCTTCGCGGGCGATGGCGCGCGGACTGGTGGCGGCGATTTGCATCGCCAGATCTTTTACGAGCGCGCGGAAATCCGGCGTCTTCGCGACGAAGTCCGTCTCGCAATTGACTTCGATCAACACCCCCAAGCGGCTGCCGGGGTGAATGTAGGCCTCAATCAAGCCTTCGTTCGTTGTGCGGCCCACTTTTTTCTCGGCGCTGGCTGCGCCTCTTTTGCGCAACCACTCGATCGCTTTTTCGACATCGCCGCCGGTTTCGACCAGGGCTTTCTTGCAATCCATCATGGCGGCGCCGGTGCGCTCTCGCAGCGTTTTAACGACATCGGCAGATATATTTACAGACATTCGACTAAACCTCCATCGGAATAAACAATCTTTATTTCTGATGCAACCGTGCGTGGCGCTACATGTTTCTTGAACGCCACATAGAAAAGCGCGAACGATCCTGCCCGCTCGCGCCGTTATGGCCTATTCTTTCTCCGGCTCCTTTTCTTCTTCCGGCTCGAAGTCTTTTCCGGCATACCGCACCACCGGGCTTTCTTCTTCATCGGCTTCTCCCCGTCCGGCGCCGGGCTGCAAGCCGCTCAAGCCTTCCAACACCGCGTCCGACATCGCGCGCGTGATCACCGTGATGCTCCGAAACGCATCGTCGTTGCCGGGAATCGGATAATCGACGACGTCGGGATCGGAATTGGTGTCGACGATGGCAAAAATCGGGATTCCGAGCTTGGTGGCTTCCGCCACCGCAATGGCTTCCTTTTGCGTGTCGACGATGAAAATCGCGTTCGGCAGGCGCGTCATATCGCGAATGCCGCCGAGCACTTTTTCCAGCTTGTCGCGCTCGCGCTCGTAGGACAGAATTTCTTTTTTGGTGATCTTATCGTACGTGCCGTCCGCGCTCAATTTCTCGATATTCTTCAGCCGTTTGATGCTTTTTTTGATCGTACTAAAGTTGGTCAACATGCCGCCCAGCCAGCGCTCATTGACATAATACATGTGGCAGCGCTCGGCTTCGGATTTGATGATATCTTTGGCCTGTTTTTTTGTGCCGACGAATAGTACCTTGTCGCCCGAACGCACGACTTTCGCCAGCGCGTTGTACGCGAGCTGCAAGCACTCGAGCGATTTTTTCAGGTCGATGATGTGAATGCCGTTGCGCTCCATGAAGATGTACCTTTTCATCTTCGGATTCCAACGGCGCGTCAGATGGCCGAAGTGCGTGCCGGCCTCCAACAAATTTTGCAAACTAACGGTGATCATTAAAAAACTCCTGTTTGGGGTTTGTGTACCGCCCTTCCTCGAATTTGATTATCGAAGGAAATGCGGGGCCGCCATCCGGCCGCGGGCAAAGCATCTGCCCAACCGGCGTGTGTTCCATTTATCATGGAAACCCCGACGCCGCAACCGGATGTGTGAGATGACTGGATGCTTGATGCTGGATGCTTGATGCTGGATGCTTGATGCTGGATGCTTGATCCTTAATGCTCATCTCAGCATCCAGGATCAAGCATCCAGAATCCAGTTTACCGTTTCGAGAATTGGAATCTCTTGCGCGCGCCTTTCTGGCCGTATTTTTTGCGCTCTTTCATGCGCGGATCGCGGGTCAGAAAGCCGGCGCCTTTCAGTTTTTTGCGGTACTCGATATCGATTTTGAGCAAAGCGCGCGCGACGCCGAGGCGCATGGCGCCTGCTTGCCCGGTCAAGCCGCCGCCGATCACGTTGGCATAGATGTCGTATTTTCCCAACGTCTCGGTCAATTGCAGCGGCTGCTCGATGATCATTTTCAAAGTTTCGCGCTTGAAATAATCCAGCAGCGGCTGCGTATTGACCACGACTTTGCCGTCTCCGGGCAGCAAGCGCACGCGGGCGGTTGAAGTTTTGCGGCGCCCGACCGCATCAAAAGAAGCAACTCGCATTGAAATCCTCTGATTCTTTCATTGATTAATGGACAAAATCGTTGAGTGACAAAATAATTTTTTACTCATTTTGATTCCAATTATTTTGTCATAAAATAATTTTGTCTTAGTTTAGCACTTCCGGCTTTTGGGCCTTGTGGGGATGAATGGTGCCGCGATACACTTTGAGCTTCGTGAACTGCTTTTTGCCCAAACGCGAGTGCGGCAGCATGCCCCAAACCGCGTATTCGATGATTCTTTCCGGCTTGCGGCGCTGCAGGTCTGAAAAAACTTCCTGCTTCAAGCCGCCGGGATAACCGGTGTGGTGCGAATACATTTTGATGTCGGCCTTTTTGCCGGTCAAGCGCACCTTTTCGGCGTTGACCACCACGACGAAATCGCCGACATCCAGATGGGGCGTAAATTGAGGTTTGTTTTTGCCGCGCAGAACACTGGCAATTTTCGTGGCCAGCCTGCCGAGCACCATGCCGTTGGCATCGACCACAAACCACTTACGCGCGATTTCGTCGGATTTTGGAATGTACGTACGCAAAGCTCATTCTCCATATTTAGTTAAAACTCGAATTATAAAATTATGAAATATTGAGCTAATAGTCAAGCTCTTTTTCCGGCAAAAAACTTGTAAGCAATGAGCTTATAGGCCAATCGCGCCGCCAAAAAGTCCGCGGCCGGCATGCCGCGCCGGGGCATCAACTCGACAATATCGCCGCCCACGACCTCCCGGCGGCTGAAAAGCTCGTGCAGAAAATCCAGCGCCTCGTACCAGCCAAAACCGCCCGGCTCCGGCGTGCCGACCGCCGGCATTTCCGCCGGATTGAAAAAATCCAGATCGATGGTCAAATACACGCGCGGCCCAACGAGATTGAAAACCTGTTCCATCCACCGCGCCGCACCCAACTGGCGCATTTCATGAGCATAATAAACCCGCGATGGCGGTTTGAGCCGCTCGCGCTCACCGGCGATGCCGCTGCGAATGCCAAGCCCGACGAGCGGGCAAAACTCAACCACCCGCGCCATGGCGCAAGCGTGGCTGTATGGTGAACCGGCGTACTCATCACGCAAATCACTGTGCGCATCAAGTTGCATCACCCACAGATCAGGATATTTCTTGTGCATCACTTGCACCATGCCGACGGTGACCGTATGCTCACCTCCAAGCCCAAGCACAAATTTTCCGTCATTCAACAAGGCACGACACGAACCAGCGATTTTCTTGACGGCTTGTGCGCCGCCGGCTTTGCCAAAAATCGGGGCTTTGGCAGTAGAAATGCCGACCTGACAAGGTTCGAGATTCAATTCCTCGTCAAAAACCTCCACCTGCTGCGAGGCTTTGATGATCGCCGCCGGCCCGCGCTTGGTTCCTGCACCATACGAAGTCGTCGCTTCATAAGGCAGCGGCAAAATCGCGGCTCGTGCGTTTTTGTAATCTGATAATTTCGGTTCCAACCCGAGAAAGTTGTTTGGGACTTTGGCCTTTGCCATTGTTTTTTTCGTTGCGGTTCCCTTTTCGCTGCAAGATTAAATACGACGTGCTTTGCGCTAGGCAAAATCCGGATTCATCCACAATTGCTGCTTATTATAAACCGCAAAGACTTTGCCGATCAACTCCCAGCCATGAAAAGGCGTGTTGCGGGATTTGGAGTAAAATTTGGTTTTGTTCACTTGCCAAGTTTTCGTCGCTGAAAAGAGCAGCAGATTGGCCGGCTCGCCTTCTTTGATTTGCACGAGCGGCAAATTGAGAATGCGGCGCGGCGCGGCGGTGACTTTCGCGATTACATCGTTGAGCGGGAGCAAATTGGTTTTGACCAGGCGCGTGATCATCAACCCGAGCGCGGTTTCGAGACCGATGATGCCGAACGGCGCCGCCGGATACTCCACGTCTTTTTCCTCGCTGGCATGCGGTGCGTGATCGGTGGCAATTACGTCAATCGTGCCGTCTTGCAACCCGGCGATCATCGCTTCAACATCCCGCACTGAACGCAGCGGCGGGTTCATTTTGGTGTTGGTGTCGTAACCCGACATGGCCACCGCCTCGTCCGTCAAAGTAAAATGATGCGGCGTCACTTCGCACGTGATGCGGATGCCACGCTGCTTCGCCCAGCGGATCAACTCGAGGGCGCGCGCCGAGGAGAGATGCGCGATGTGAACGTGCGCGCCGGTATATTCCGCGAGCAGAATATCGCGCGCCACGATAATGTCTTCCGCCACCGCCGGCATGCCCGGCAAACCGAGTTTAGTCGAGAACATCCCTTCGTTCATCGCGCCACATTCGTCGAGCGTTGCCTCTTCCGCGTGCTCGATGATCGGCACTTTCAGCATGTTGGCATATTCCATTGCGCGCCGCGCCAGCTCCGCCGTGGCAATCGCACAGCCATCATCCGAGAACGCCACCGCGCCGGCCTCGACCAACTCTGCCATCTCCGACAGCTCTTTTCCTTCACGGCCTTTCGTCGCTGCCGCAATCGGATAAACCTCGACCAGCGTGTTTTTCGCTTTCTCAATGACAGACTCGACGATCTCGCGTTTGTCCATTGCCGGCGAAGTGTTGGGCATCGGGCAAGCCGCCGTAAAACCTCCAGCAACGGCGGCTGCGCTGCCCGTTTCAATCGCCTCCTCGTCTTCACGGCCCGGCTCGCGAAAATGCACGTGCATGTCGCACCAACCCGGACTCAGCACGAGATCGCGGCCGTCGAGCAACTCAAAACTCGGCGGCGCGTCAAGATTGTTGCCGACTCGCGCGATGCGGCCATTCTCAACCAAAACATCGGCATGGCGATCAAGTAATTGCGAGGGGTCGATTACGTGCGCATTGCGAATCAACAGATTTTTGATTGGCTTCGTTTCGATCTTTCTTGGCATAGGCGAATCCAGTTCAATAGCATTCTATTCGTTTGACTCGGATGAACGCAACGTTATACGGCGTGAGTCTTTGACGAGGACGTCCAAAATACCACAACAGTTTGTCCGAGTACTGAGATTCAATTTAACTCGCACTGCCCCGTCCCCCTTACAAATTTTTGGCCGCCGTTTGTATTCGTCACAGGATTTCTTTCTTACATCTTCTCCTTACTCATCGTAGCAGCGTGAGTTTTCTAATTTTTATAAATTCTTTCGTTTCTAACCTGTATAGATAGACACCACTGGCTACATTTTTTCCTATATCATCCTTGCCATTCCATTTGATTTGGTAAAATCCTGCTGGCTGCTGTTTTTCTAACAAAGTTGCGACTCGTTGACCAACAAGATTGTAGATAGCCAATTTTACGTGGGAGATTTTGGGCAACTGATACTGAATTGTGGTTTCAGGATTAAAAGGATTTGGATAATTCTGGTTGAGATCGGACTCTTTAGGAAGCCGATCTATTTGAGGAGATGACACACTTACAGGCGTAACATTGCGATAAAAGTGTAAACCGCCAAAATACTCCCCTACAAATAGGTCTAAATCTTTATCGTCATCAATGTCAACGAAAGTAGGGGCGCTGATCGAAGTAACGCCAATACTAGGAAAGTTTGCAATATCAGGAGTATACTGAGGAATCGCGTCCGTGGCCGCACCTGTGTTGCGATAAAAGGTCACGCCACCACTAGCCGCGCCAATAAACAAGTCGAAATCTTTATCGTTATCTATGTCGGCAAGGGTTGGCGCGCTTTTCTCTGCAACAGAAATAGAAGCAAGCATTTCTGTCACGAGGGTAAAGGTGGGAATTGAGTCGCAAGGTTTACCAGTATTTCGATAAAAATTTATATTGCCGTCCATCTCTCCGACAAATAGATCAAAATCTCCATCGTTGTCAATATCTGCAAACTTGGGTACGCTACGATCTCCCACATCAATAGAATCGAGATTTTGTATCACGAGGGTAAAGGTAGGGATTGGGTCGTTAGCGTTACCAGTATTTCGATAAAAATTTATATTGCCGTCTAACTCTCCTACGAATAAATCAAACTTTTGATCACAGTCTATGTCTACAAAGGTAGGAGTACAAGCACGCCCAAAAACATCAACGACGTTTGTTTTTATAAGAACAAAAGCAGGATTCTCGGACGATCCATCATTACGATAAAAATTTATGTTTTGCAGGTTCTCACCCACAAATAGGTCTTGATCACCATCGTTGTCAATGTCCACAAATGCCGGGTGACTATCCACCCCTATATCAATATAGGCTATGTTTTCTGCTACAAAAGAAAAGGTGTAGGCTACGGAATCGCCAGTATTGCGATAAAAATTTATGTTTCCACCTCCGTCAAACCTTGCTAATTGTGAGAATATTACATCAAAAACACTCTCTCCCACAAAAAGATCAAAATCTCCGTCGGAGTCTATATCCGCAAAAGTGGGGTGGCTCATAGCGCTCACTTTGGTAGAAGCAAAGTTTATTGCTTCGCGAGTAAAAGCAGCACTGTCGGGAGCACCGATATTGCGGTAAAAGTATGTATAGCCCCCTCTTTCTCCAATAAAGAGGTCAGGATCACCATCATCGTCTATGTCTACAAAGGTGGGAGCACTGTCATTTCCTACGTCAATGGAAAAGTAGGTTTCTGTTTCTCGGACAAAATCAGGGGCTGTCGCAGAACCTTTATTCCGGTAAAAATTTATGTTGCCACCATCGTCTGGCGCAATATATGGGACGCCCCCTTCTCCCACAAAAAGATCGAAATCGTTGTCGTTGTCTATGTCTACTAAGGTTGGGACACTTCTTAATCCGATATCAATAGAATCTGTAACAAAAGTAAAACGATGATTTGTAGGAGTACCATCGTTACGATAAAAGTTTACGTGACCATCAAACGCGCCCACAAAAAGGTCGAGATCATTATCACCATCTATGTCTACAAGAGCTGGGGCCATGAAAGATCCAACGCCAGAAATAAGGTTTTCTGCTACAAATTTAAAAGTTGCATTTTTGGCGATGCCTATATTTTCGTAAAAATGTATTTTGTTATCTCTTCCGACAATAAGATCAAGATCACCATCCTTGTCTATGTCGGCAAAGGTCGGCGTTGAGAAGTTAGCCCCGCCTACAAAGGGACTTTGAATTTTCACTTCATTTATCGTGACTGGAATGGTGTCAGTTTCGCGCTGGAGTTGAATTTTCTGGGCAAAAACTGGCATAAATGTCATTGCCAAGAAGATAATTGTCATAAGCAGCATTTGTAAAATGCGAAACATAAGCCACCTCCTGGAATCATTCAAAACTGACCTGACTCGGACTAGATGAATATTCATGGATTAACTAGAAAGCAAAAATCCGTGCAAATCCGCCCAATCCGCATCATCTTACAGACGCAGTCTGCGTTCAAAACTTTTAAATCACAACCCATTGCCATTCATCACCTCCTGCTCGCCGCCGCTTTTGAGATAGAGCACGGCCATGCGGACGGCGACACCGTTGGTGACTTGATTGAGGATCACGGAGTATTCGCTGTCGGCCAGTTCGCTCTCCAGCTCGACGCCGCGATTGATCGGGCCCGGATGCATGATCACCACGTCCCGCTTGCACGCTTCGAGACGGCGGCGGGTGATGCCGAAGTGCATGGCGTATTCGCGCAGCGAGGGCAGCAGGCCGTGCTTCTGCCGCTCGAGCTGCAGGCGCAGCACGTTCACGGCATCGGCCCAGCGGAGCGCGTCATCGACTTTGTTAAACACCTGCAAATCCCTCCCAAACGCGGCAGGGATATCGCGCGGTAAAAGGGTAGCCGGGCCGCAGACCGCGACCGCCGCACCCATCGTCATCAGCCCGTGGATATTGCTGCGCGCGACCCGGCTATGTGTGATATCTCCGACGATGGCGACTTTCAATCCATCCAGCCGCCCGAATTTATCCAGTAAAGTCATCATGTCGAGCAAGCCCTGTGTGGGATGCTCGTGCTGGCCGTCGCCGGCATTGATCACGCCGGCATCGAGGCATTGGCTCAGAAACTGCGCGGCGCCCGAAGCCTGATGGCGAACTACGACCATGTCGATCTTCATCGCTTCGATGTTGCGCACGGTGTCTTTCAGCGTCTCGCCTTTGGCGACCGATGAGCCTGAAGTGGTAAAGTTGATGCTATCCGCAGAAAGCCGCTTCTCGGCAAGCTCGAACGAGATGCGGGTGCGGGTGGAAGCTTCAAAAAAAAGATTGACGATGGTTTTGCCACGCAGGGTGGGAACCTTGGGAATGGGACGGGAGAGAACTTCTTTGAATGACTGGGCCGTTTTTAGAATAATGGAAATCTCTTCGCGCTGCACACCTTCCAAGCCGAGTAGGTGTTTAGAGATGATCATTGCGACCTCGAGCAAATTGCAAGGCTACGCCCGCAGGGCTATGCCCGTAGCGGGCAAGTTGCAAGTGACCCATGTCTGATTGCTGTGCGAGATGTAGATGCCTCAAGCCACTTGAATTTCATGTCACTTTTTTTCATTGAGCGTTTCGACCAAATAAACGCCGTCTTCGCTGTCAACGTTTTTCAATTTCACACGCACTTCCTCGCCGGCGGTGGTTTTGGTTTCCTGGCCGACGAAATCCGCTTTGATCGGCAGCTCGCGATGGCCGCGGTCGATCAACACCGCAAGCTGAATGCGCGCCGGCCGGCCGAAGTCCATCAGTGCATCCAACGCGGCGCGCACGGTGCGGCCGGTATAGAGCACGTCATCCACCAGCACCACGGCCTTGCCGTCGATGTCGAAGGGTATGTCGGTTTTCTGCACGCGCGGCTTTTTCAGCGTGCCCAACATGTCGTCGCGATAGAACGTGATGTCGAGCATGCCGAGCGGCAGCCGCCGGCCTTCGAGCGGCTCGATTTTTTCGATGAGGCGTTCGGCGATTTGCACGCCGCGCGTAAGAATGCCGACGAACGCCAGATTCTCAGCGCCGCGGTTCGATTCCACGATTTGATGGGCCAGGCGCGACAGCGTGCGGTTCAGCGACTTTTCATCCATGATAACCGCTTTGATTTTATAGTCGCTCGTGAACAGGGTCGAATTTGAATTTTTTGCCATACATAAAAAAGGTCTACCATAAAAACTATGGTAGACCTTCACTCCGGACCACGAAATTTTTGAGGTGAACACGCCGGCCGCTTCATCACCCGGCTTCTCACCGTTTTTTTAAAGTGCCTCATCTTGCTTTTGCCCCGTAGTTATGTTTTATTGGTTATTTCAACTGTAACCCCGGTGCGACAGCTTTTTATTCAACCGTTAGACAAAATACAAATTTTTAACGAGACTGTCAAGAGGCGATTCAAAGATTTTTTGGCGCCCGAATCTCGTTTCGGCACACTTGACTTTTTTGTAACATTTTTCAAAATTTGCGGTAGATCATATTCGGGTCGTTTTGCTCTCTTAAAAAGATGAGGGTAAATACCCTTTTAGTCTCTAAGAAGTAAAATGTGTGCAAAAAAAGCAAAGATTTTTAACACGGAGAAAACAGAGCAAACAGAGATTAAAAACTAAAGAGAATTTTCCAATCATTGCTTTCTCTGTTTGCTCTGTTTTCTTTTGTTAAGCTTTTTTGGTTGCGGCTCGTCCGCGTTGTGGCAAGTGCCCTAATACCTGAGTCTTGCACTGAATTTGATCGAACCCTCCGTTTGTGGGGTTCCAGAGCGGGCTCGATCAATTCAACTGCACACTCAGCGCTTCTCCCCCTCCTGCCCGAAAAGATAATGCCAATCCTCGTAATTGTTTAAAATATCCCGCAGCGCGGCGGCCGTGTCTTCGCCGAAAACACTTTCAATCTTCTCCCACTTGTTTTGAAAAAACAGGGCGTTTTCGGCGTGCAAAAATTGAACAAATTCGACAAAGGCCGTTGATTGAGAGGCATAACGAAAATTGAAGACTTCCGCGAGCAAGTTCGTCTGGCTGCGCGTTATCATATTGAACTCGCCTTCGGCCACACGCATCGCTTCGCGCAAATCGCGCTTGCGGGCGCTCCATACGGAGGACTGCGAGACGGCGTCGACGAGCGCCTTCTGGTCCTTCGTCAATAGCCGGCCACTCAGCGAGCCAGTGTTGATCTCATTGAGTAATTTGCCCGCCAATCCGGCCTCGGCGAGCAGGTCGGCCATTTCGCCGTAATTCAACTCCGTGGTGGATTGCGGCGGTGGCGGCATGTCCGGCAGGCGCAAACCGACTCCGCTTGTTGCGTGCTCTGTATCCGTCAACTGATTCGTCAAGCGCATGCCCGGACCGCCCGTCGGTTCAGGCGCCTTGATTTCACGCGGCGCCGGCGCGGGTGGACGCGGTCGAGGCGTGGGGATTTCTTTTGTTTCTTCTGAGGAAGGAGCGTTGTCGCTTGGGTTCGCCAAAAATTCATTCATGCTCAACACGCGGCCATCGTTGCGGCGAATCTTGGCAACTTTGGCGATTTCGATGAAGTCGCCATATTTAAACGCCAGGCTCGAAGAGGCTGCTTTAAAATAAACATAGCCGGAGGCGATACGCTCGAGCCGGCAGGGAATTTCTTCGCCGCCTAGCAAAATCAGCGTGACCTTCTCGCTTTGTGCATAAGATACAACTGCGCTGCAAATCAAAATAAGCGCCGTGAAGCCGGAAACGCTTTTGAGTTTCATCGGAGGAAGATTATAAAAGTTTGTGGTTTCATTTCGTTATGAGCGCGGCTAGCGCAGCTTTTCGATTTTTTCAATGGCCAGCCCGGTTAGTTCAGCAATCAACTCACTGGCCATGTTTTTACGCCGCATGGAACGGGCAATTTCTCGCGCCTTGTTTTGCTCCCCCTTTTCAAACGCGCCGGCGATCCTGCCGCGCTCATCCAGCATGACCAGCACACTATCTTCGTAATGCTCCAATTCCTCCGGCGTCATATTGGCGCGATTGGCCAGCTCGAACGCCTTGCGAAACGCCGGCTCGTCCAGCTTCGCCGGCACATGATCCAGATGGCGGGTATGCTTGATGAAATAGACCCACTTGTCAATTACCGTTTCCAGCGTCTCTTCGGTTTTGCCAAATTTCGGCAGCTCGATAAAATAATAGCGAATCTCATCCAGATAGGAATTGCCCGCCCTGCCAAAGCCCTCAGGCGGGCCAGGGCCGGTTATCGTCTCCTGAATTTGATGGCAGGAAAGATAATGATCGAAATCATCGAACAAAACAAAATCCAGCACGTTGATGGAGATGACTTGATTTAGCTTCGGATAAGCCTCCCCCACCAACAGTTGGTTGCTGTAAGCTTTGCTGGCATTGTAAATGACGCGCTTCTCGAAGCCGGCAACGTAAGCCACTTGCATCTCGACGATGTAGCTGATGCCGCGAGCATCGACGCACTTGACGTCGACGTAGCTGGCGCGCATGTATTTGGTTTTGGGCGCTTCGTAGGGATTCAAGATCGTCACTTCGACAATGGCGTGGGCCGCATCAAGCCCCAAAACGGCATTGAGAAAGCTGATCACGATGTCTTTGGCTTTTTCGTTGCCAAAGATTTTTTTGAAGGCAAAATCGGTGCGCGGATCGGCGAATTGCATGGCAACCTCTCTTGTTATGCACTGCTCAAATATACAAAACGCTACCGGAAATTTCAAGCCTTAAAAAGAATAGCAGGATTCGTCAAGCGCAAGCCGCCAGCCTAAACAAACAGAACCCCGGCTCTCCTTTGACTGCGTGCATCATGTGCAATCGAATCTCAGGAGAGTCGGGGTTGATTATTATGTAACCCGGCCGTTGTCCAGACCGGCGGTCTGGGCTACGAGCTTAAAACCGCACGGCCAGCGAGGCCAATATTTTGTTGAAAATGATTTTCTCCGAGGTTGGATAGAGATTATCTTGAATGTCGTCGTCAGGGTTACTATCGCTGAAATCATCAAGTGTGCTGTATTCCGTCCACTTACCGTGCATGATCGCTATATCGAAGCGGGTTTGTTTGTCCAAGAAAATGCCGAACCCGGCGGTCAAAAATTTGCGGTCGGCTGCTGAGGACAGGCCTTTGCGGATCTGCGGATCGTAAATGCCGCCGGCGCGGAATTGCAAGTTGAGTATCGGCATGGTAAACTCGGCGCCTGCGCGCAGGCGCAGCGTGTTGCGATAATTGGTGCGCAAGGAATCGTTCGCCAGGCTGCGTTCGTCGTCAAACTGAAAGCCGGTCACCTCGAAAGGCGGCTCGGTCAAATAACGCGTTTGCGACCAATCCGTCCATTCCACGCTGCCGCTGACCATGAGCGTGGGCAGGTTGATTGCGGCGCCGGCCGCCAGCGAAAACGGCGAGCGGACTTTGTATTTGATCTCGCCGGCATCTGCATCGGTAAACACCGAGTCCTGGTCGTCAACGGTGGTGTCGTTGAACCTCCATTTATCCGTGCCGGTGATGTACGTCGGTGTGGTCAGCGTCAGGCCGAGGCGCACGAACGATATGGGCCGGTACAGTGCTCCGAGCTTCAAATTGTAGCCGCTGTATTTTGAATTAACGATGTCCTCAAAGCGGGCTTCGCTGAAGTCAAAAACCCGATCGCCGACATCGTCGATCTCCGTGAAGCGTGAAGTATAATCGTTGTTTCCCGTAAAAACGTTCAACGCCGCGCCGAGCGAGATATTCGGGGCGACTTCCACGGCGCCGGCAAAAACCCAATTGTTCAAGCCGCCTTCTTCCAAAATCGACCAGCTTTGATTGGCATCATTCGGCGTGGCGTTGACCAATCTGAATTTGAGGCTGGCATCGTAAGGATGGACGCGATGATAACCGATACCGAAAACCATGCTGCCTTGATAAGTCGGCACGGGATAGGCCAGCCCGATGCTGTTGAGCTGGGTCGCCGTGAGATCGTCATTGGCATTGATGCCCGCGGAGGAAATATCGTTTTTGCGTTGCAAATAGGAAAGCGTGCCGAATCCTTCCAGACGTCGAATTTGCGCCAAGCCGGCCGGGTTCCAAAAACTGGCGCTATAGTCATCCGCAACGCCGAGATAAGCGCCGCCCATGCCCAGGGCGCGCGTGCCGATGCCAAGCTCGAAGCCGCGCTGGAAAACTTCCTCTTGCGCCCCGGCTGGATTCAGCCATCCGAACAAGCAGATAAAAATTCCGACTGCCGTGAGTTTGCGTTTCATGTTCATATCTCCTGCGACATGTCAATTCTATCCATGAGAACCAGAGCGCCTGGCGCTCACTTGGTAAAGGTGCTAAGCGCTATTTATTGCGGCTAGGCCGCTTGGAAGACGAACCGCCGCTCGAAGAGCCGCCCGAGCTTTTTGGCGCGGAGCTGCCGCCAGATGAGCCTCCGCCGGAGGGCTTGGACACGCTGCCGCCGGAGCCTGACGAGCCTTTTGAGCTTGAGCCGGATCTCGGTTTGTTATAGCTATCGCCCGAACTGGATGCGGGTTTCCGGCTTCGGCGCACTGACCCTTGATTGCTTCCCGAAGTGTTCTTTTGCGGCGTCGCGGCTCGCTTAATGTCGCCGGAGTCGCGTGATCCACGTTTGATAGTTTCTCTGCTGCCACGCACCGGCTGCGCCGAGTTTTGGTCATCGACGATGGTGCGACCGTTTGTAGCCTCGCCTTTGCGAACGCGCCGATAAGTCCCGTCTGTGCCGCGCGCATAAGTTCCGGAGGCCGGGCGCAAAAGGCTGCCGCCTCCGCCACCGCTAACATAGGTTCCTGCCGATTGATCGGACCCTGGCTTCAAGCCCCGGCGGGTCATCGGCCGCTTTTTGTTTTCTACCGCGCCACCACGAGTACCATAAGATGGATAGTGCTGATAGAATGGGTCGCGATAATAGGTTGGATGCCAGCCGCGGTAATATGATCCCCGATATCCGCCATAATAGCCGCTGCCGCACCACGGGTCATATCCCCAATCCCACGGCGTACCGCACCACCCCCACGGATTATAACCAAACCCGGCGGAGACATAAAAACGCGAGCGCGGGTAACCATACCACGAAGAATACCAGGGATCAGACCAACTGCCGCCGTAAATATAAACGTCGGTATGATGGCGAACGTCGTCGCGCTGCGTATCGGAAGCTTGTGCTTCTTCGGTTTCTTCTTCGGTGTATTCTTCTTCACGCGAGACGGTCGTCTCATCGTCACGATCCGGGCGGGCGACTTGCGTGTAGCATCCATTCAGTACGAAGCCGCTCAACGCCAAACCGGCGAGCAAGAACAGCAATTTTGCTTTCATGGTGCCAGGCTCCTATCTTTGCGGTTATAAGCTAAAAAATTTTGAGATGCAAGCCGGCAATTACTTGCCAAAGACTCTTGGATTCAATCAATGAACTGCGAAGCCCCATGCCTTTCAGACTTCCGGCCTATTTCCTTAAATGGTTTAAAATTCAGATTGTTCCACTATTTTTTAATGCAATTGCGGTGCCATAATTCGCAGAACATAAGGCGTTTAGCGTAGAGCGTGATAGATGAATCTATGTTAGTTTTTTTTATTGGCTTTGCCTTCGCTCTATGCCCCTCGCTCTACGCTTTTCGCTTCTCGCTTTCCGCGCTTGCGTTCTTTCTACTGTGTAATCACGCCACGCAACTGTATATTGAGTAAACACGAATCCTAATTTTTAAGATCGAACCGATACGGCTAAATCAGCCAATATTTGACGCAGCGGAATATTTTCAACGGTCAGGATGACGGGGTCGTGCTCGCGCACGGTCATGGGCATGCGCCACTCGCGCATGAAAAAAACGCTATAATCGTCAAAGACAGTACGAAAATCAGCCCAAGCTCGAAACGGCGGTAATAATCGACTTTCGGCAGCGCAAAGCGAGGAAGTTTTGATCGCGAAGTTTGCATCGCAAAGATGAAATCAAACGAGGCGCATTCAATGTTTGCCGTCTGCCATTTGCTGGCTCAATGCAAGAATCTCATCCTGCGGGAGACCAGTAATCTCGGCAATCAGCTCAATGGTGAAATTCTTTTTGAGCATGACTTTGGCGATTTCGTATTTACTTTCTTGCGCAATCTTGGGCGTTAGCTCTTGTGCAATCTTGGGCGTCAGCTCTTGTGCAATCTTGGGCGTCAGCTCTTGTGCAATCTTGGGCGTCAGCTCTTGTGCAATCTTGGGCCTCAGCTCTTGTGCCACCTCTTCGGCCACCTCTTGGTAAAACCGGGATTTTTTTACGTCGGAAAGCAATGGTTCGACCATTTTTTCTATCTCCTTTCTCGACATTTGGGGAAGCTTGCTCAATAACAAATTGATGAGCAGCTCGACAATGACTTCTTGCGTTCGCGCGTCGGGAACCTGCTCCGGCAATTGCCGGATGATTTTTTCAGCGCTCGCTAAAACTTTTTCATCGGAATCGATAATGATTCGCAGCAAATTCAACGGAAATTTTTCGAGACGTTCTTCTGGTATACCGGTCAGATACAATCTGCAGATGCGGCCGCTTTCAAAAAATTCCTGATAATGCGGATGAATCCCCGGATCGAAGGCCTCTGTGGGAAATAAGACCACCGCCCGCCACACATTTGCCGGCTTTTTCTGCCGCAGATAAACCGCCACTTCTCCAAAAAAGCGCAGATAAAAGTCATCTTCGGGTTTGAACTGCGCTTCGAAGAAATAGAGGCAATCTTCACGCGCGACCGGCTGAACGACGCCATCAAAGCGGAACGCCTGTTCTTTTACCTCGACCGAGGTGAATTCATAGCGTTTGGCTTTTTGCTCGTCTTCCCCGATCAATGTAAAAAATGCCTCGAGAAACTCGCCGAAGAAGCGATGAAAGAAAGAATCAGTTTTCATGCATTTCCCGATCGCGCCGGTCTATATCGGTTTGCAAGTGTTCTTTCCACATTAATATAACATAATTTTTGAAGATTACAACAATTGTTTTTCAAGCCGCCAAAAGCAAAACGCCGCTTGTTCTCAACCACCGAGCAAGCGGCGTTTCGTTTTTAATGAGCAAAACGTCATACGTAATGCCCGTTCTTGCTTTACCGCCACTCTTTCCCGCGCTTTTGCCTTACCTGCTTTTCACAATCCCAACGTGAGTAAGAGTACGAGTAGGAGTAAGAGCATCCAGGATCAAGAATCCGGCATCCAGCATCCAGGTCACTTGACAAACAGCATCTCACTATAAACCGGCAGCGGCCAGTGATCGTCCGGCAGCGCCTTTTCCAGCTTGTTGGCGACCGTGCGCACGGCGTTCATTGCCGGCAAAACTTTGTCGCGCATGTGATAGGCTTTCTCGTGCACCGTATCGCCGCCGAGATCGGCATTCGCCTCCAACAAACGATCGAGCGCTGATTTAAATTCATCGACCAGGTTGCTCACCTCGCTCAGTGTTTGCACGACGCCGGTCGGATGCACGCCGCCCTGCTTGATGGCGTTGACCGTCGTCGCCAGATCGTGCAAATAGCGAATCGCCGCCGGCAGAATCATCGTCTGCGCCATCATCGCCGAGGTCTCGGCTTCGATGTTCACCGTTTTAAAATACTGGTCGAAAAAGATCTCCGCGCGCGCTTCCAGCTCGCGCTCGTTGAGCACGTGGTATTTCTCGAATAGCTTCGTGTTCTTCGGCTCGTGCAAGCGCTCCACCGCGTCCAACGTGTTGCGCAGATTGAACAAGCCGCGGCGCTCGGCTTCCTGCTGCCATTCTTCGGTGTAGCCGTCGCCGTTGAAGATGATGCGCTTGTGCTTGCTGATAACGCCTTTCAAAACCGCGTGCAGCGCCTGCTCGAAAGGCATCTTCGCTTTTAAATTCGCCTCGACTGCGCCGGTCAATTCATCGATCGCCGCCGCCACAATCGTGTTGAGCACCGTGTTCGGAAACGAGATCGACTGGCTGGCGCCGACGGCACGAAACTCGAATTTGTTGCCGGTAAACGCAAACGGCGAAGTGCGGTTTCTATCACCGGCGTGGCGCGGCAGGTGCGGCAGAACCGGCGAGCCGAGGCCGAGCAAGTCTTTGCTCTTGCTGCTCTCCGGCTTGCCCTTTTCGATCTGGTTGAAAATATCGGTCAATTGCTCGCCGAGAAAAATGGAGATGATCGCCGGCGGCGCTTCGTTCGCACCGAGACGATGGTCGTTCGCCGCCGAAGCCACGCTCGCGCGCAGCAAATCTTGGTGCTCGTCCACCGCCTTGATGACCGCCGCGCAGAAAAAAAGAAATTGCATATTGTCGTGTGGCGTCTCGCCCGGCTCCAGCAGGTTCATGCCGGTGTCCGTCGCCATCGACCAATTGTTGTGCTTGCCGCTGCCGTTGATCCCGGCAAACGGCTTTTCGTGCAGCAGGCAAACCAGGCCGTATTTGCGCGCGGTGTTTTTCATGATCTGCATCATGATTTGCTGATGATCCGCCGCAATGTTGCTGTTCTCAAAAATCGGCGCAATCTCGTATTGCGCCGGCGCCACCTCGTTGTGCCGCGTTTTCACCGGCACGCCGAGCCGATAGGATTGATATTCCACGTCCGTCATATACGCCAGCACCCGCTCCGGAATCGAGCCGAAGTAATGATCCTCCAACTCCTGGCCGCGTGCCGGCTTGGCGCCAAACAGCGTACGGCCGGTCGTCACCAAATCCGGACGGCGGTAGAAAAATTCTTCGTCGATCAGAAAATATTCCTGCTCGGAGCCGACGGTCGTATAGACTTTATGCACGTTATTCACGTCGAACAACGCCAGCGCCCGCAACGCCTGCTGGTTGAGCGCCTCCATCGAGCGTAACAGGGGGATTTTGTGATCGAGCGCCTCGCCCGTCCACGACGCAAAGGCGGTGGGAATCGACAGCGTGGCGCCGTGATGATTTTTTATTATGAACGCCGGCGAGGTGGGATCCCACGCTGTGTAGCCGCGCGCCTCGAACGTGGCGCGAATGCCGCCGCTGGGAAACGACGAGGCATCCGGCTCGCCTTGAATCAAATCCTTGCCGGAGAATTTGGCCACCGCGCCGCCGCCGACATTCGGCGTCACGAAGCTGTCGTGTTTCTCGGCGGTGAGGCCCGTCAGCGGCTGGAACCAGTGCGTGAAATGCGTCGCGCCATGTTCAACCGCCCACTCTTTCATCGCCAGCGCCACCACATCCGCCAATTTGGGATCGAGCGGCTGCCCTTTGTCGATGGTAGCCAGCAACGACTGAAAAACTTCTTTGGGAAGCTTTTCGCGCATCACTTCCATGTTGAAAGTGTGTTCACCAAAGATGGAGTTTATGTCAGCGGTGAGCTGCTGCGGCGTGCCGCGCACCGACCAACTTTTGGCCGCGGCGACCACATCATGACGACGCGAAGAATACTTGGACACGATGGAATCCTCCTAAAAAGTGTTGATTGAGTGCGTCAAATCCGGGTGCCATCATCCATCAACCACTATCCAGGCGCAGCCGATTTGAAGCGGGTTAATTTAGTTTTATTTCGACTAAAAACCGTAAAATAAAAATATAGAACAAAAATCCTAATTAACAACAAAAATCTTCACTTTTTGTGAAAAAAACATAAATTTTTTATTAAATTCGACCAAACGCCTGTATAAATTTTCTTGGATTGTGGCTAAAACTTTAACTTATTGCTAATTGTTAAATCCAAGATGTTGAACTGCGTGTGATCAATCAGCGACAAAAATGATTAAAAATTATTTTCCCGTCGCCTTCGCCTCCGGCGTGAGCTGGTTGGAAAGTATGAAAAATTTATCAAACCCCTTCTGTTTCAAGCCCTCTTTCAAAATTTTGTCACCCGTCCACAGTAAGCCGTCGAGTTCAAGTGTCAGGGCAACAAAAGGCGTGTCAGTTTCATCGATGTCCTTGCACAATTCGTGCGCCGTTCGCCAATTCCCGACGGAAATGAGTTCTTCTTTGAAGAGAGCGGTTTTGCTCAGAAGCAAATGATAAAACTTCGCGATCTCCGCTTTGGAGAGTTCGCTGCATGCAACGATCTTTTCCTTATGATTGAAGATTTCAACAATACACCGCTCGCAGATGTAAAATTTTTGCGGCGCCGCGAGCAAAAAATCCATGAAGGCAGTTTGGCTTTTCAGCAGGGCCGAGGAGACAATGTTGGTATCCACGATTACGGGCTTAGCTTCCGGCATCCATCCCTCCACCAATCTTTTGTATGGTTTTTTGGCAATGTGAGCATGCCATTTTTTCAATCATTTTGCCAGCCAGTTAGTTTGCCTTGTCAGCTTTTACGAGTAAATTCGTAATCAAATTTTCATACGCCTCTTTCATGGGCAAATTTAAATCACGTTTCAACCGTCGCCTTTCCGCCATGACTTCTTCGCCGGTTTTGGGATTTTTGCCTGGCTTTTGATAAATCTCCCAGTAAATGCCCATCCCGCGTTTTTGCCAATTGGACAAATCATTGAAATTGATTCCGTTTTGGAATAACAACTCGTTTTTATCCGCAACCGACAAGCCGAGCAAATGATTGGTCGCTGCCGTGACGTCCTTGCCCTGCTTACGGAGCATCCAATAACAATGCCCATTCAGCGCGTTGCGATGCGCATCCTCGCTGCGCCAGCGGAAGTAGTCGCAAACCAGCTCGATGGTAGGAAGTTGAGAGATGCGGCAATCAAAACAACCCATCGCGCCGAGCAGCAGCGAGAATTTGGCGCTCGCTTCGCCCGCCAGCACTGAGTTCAATTTGCGCAGCTTGCGATGGAACGATTCGTCTTGCGGATGAAAGAGCAGCGAGATCTCATCGCTTTGCGTGTAGCCGTAAAGCATCCGAAAGCCGCAATCCATCAGATGCTCGGTGGTGGCGAGCATCAAATCACGAAACCGCTCGTCGAAGGGCGCTTCGAATTTATGTACCTCTTTGGTGAGCCGCGTAAAGCCGCGCCCGTCGAGCCGTGCAACGATATAAATTCCCGGCAGCACGCAATGGTCGTGCGCGGTCTCGAAGACGCGCATCTTGGCGTCGAGATCGTCGAATTTCATGTGAACATGCTCTTACGGTAGCCAATCGAGATTACGGCCAATCAATAGCTCCATTTTCTTTTCGTGATGGGTGCTTTTCATGGCCACGGCCTTCACTTCAAAGTTGCAATGTTTAGCCAACGATCTAATTTCACTTGCATCATCATAAGTCATCAAAAAATCACCGGCGCAGCGCGCCGCTAATTCAAAAAGAGCTTCGTAATCAATTTCGGAATATTTGTAGAGGCGTTTTCCAGCTTTGGTGTAGGGCGGATCGATAAAAAACAGTACGTCTTTTCGGCTGGCATTTTCCGCCATTACCTTCAGGCCATCGCCTTCGATAAACTTAAATTTGTCTTTGACCAGCAAAATAGCCAAAATACGCTTCTTTAATGTTTGCGGATACCAGCGCGACAAGAGACCTTTGCCATTTTCTCCATTTTTTAACAAACCTGCTCCCGGCGCAAGAATCCCCCCGTGATTGACCCGATTTTTTAAGATGGTGGCAAAAGCTTTTTCCCGCGTCGATACTGGGACTTTTTTGAAGATCGCATTCACGCTCGCTACCGTAACTTCAAATGATGAGATACGGTCTGCCAGCCAGTTCGCTTCTTTCGACAAAATGGTGTGCCACACGGCCGCAACCTCTTCGTCGCGCTCAACTAGCGTAATTCTACTCACCAATTTTTCAAAAACCGCCGTCAAACTAACGATAGCGCCGCCGGCAAAGGGTTCGATGAGTTCTTTGGTTTCAGCCTGTTTTTTCTTAAGCCAAAGTCGCACATAGGGGATGAGCCACGTTTTGCCGCCGGGATAACGGAACGGGCTGCGCGTGGGAACCTTTGCAAAATTGATTAAGTTTATCCTTGCGTGCTTCATTCTTCAACTTTTTCTAACACAGACATTATCCATTCAAGATAGGGATTGCTTTTTGAAAGATTTTCAGTTCTATGAACAAGATACGCAATGCGACAGCGGTCGAATATAATGCCAGCCTTCCGGCCTAAATGTTCCCATTTGTTTGATTCAGTTCGATGTGGAGTAAAATAAGCCTTTATCAAAGGACTTACTGGCTGATCCATCAGCCAATTTTGACAAAATATATGTGGTTGAAGCTCAACTTCCTTGTTCTTTCTTTTGGTTTCGATACCGGTTGCACATTGTCCAAATAATATTAGCTTGCTCGGAAAGCCGTCCGGGAAATTTCGCCAAGCGACAACGTCCAAACCGTAATCTTTAACAGATTTCAGCGGTTGATGCTTGAAGCCGGTGCACTCTCCTATAAGCAAACAAAGTTTATCGACGGCCTTTGCAAAACCTTTTGGAAGATCCTGTCTCGGGAATCCGAACTTTACGACTTCGCCGCCCGTAAAGTTTCTGGCCGCAATGCACGATAATTCTTCAAACAATCTATCCGGAAATAGCCTCCTTCCCTTTTTGTTTTCCCATCCAAAAAAGGAAAGACAAAGACAGAAAACGTAAGCAGTAAAATCTTCTGGATTAGCTCTTAAACGAAGTAGGGAACCATCAATTTCAAATGGATAAGCCATATCCGCAGACTTCACTCGTTGCTGTAATTCATTAAGAACAGCCACACATTTACTTTCAAGAGCAATGTTGTCTTCCGGATTAAAAACCGTCGCTCTGTTGAGCGCTCTTTCCAAATTACCGATACTTGAATTTCTGTCGTCGGAACGCAAAGCATGAAGCTCGAGCCAATCGGCAAGCTTCAATTCATCTGTCGATCGATGCGGCAAGGGCAGTCCGAGCATCTTACCCCTTTCGAGACTTACGGTAGGGTTTACTCTCCATTTCTTCTTTTATTTTTTGGGCAATGAGAAGGATTTCATCGATTAGCATAGACAAATCTTCCTCACCTGAATAACCTGTAGTAACTGTTCCTTTTGCTTGCTGCAAATTATCTTTTGCTCTAATTAACGCTTCGCGAAAACGGCGCTGATCGCCAATGCCGATTTCATAAGCTCTTTCCAAAGGGAATCCGGCTCGAAGTGCGGCTACGGCCTGAGGATCGATGATGATTTCTCTGAGCGTGTTTAAATCGGGATGTTGAGAACGTACTACAGGCTCCTTTCCTGCGGCTTTGCTTCCATAGAGCCATATCATTAAGTCACGAAGATTCTCAAGCCGTTTGGGGTTTTGGGGAACAGGATTTGGCCGTAAAGATTTAGCCGCGTCGATACCAAGAAACTTCTGAAATTCCGGTTGAGCTGCAGCCGTATATAGATGCGAAAAACTAAAATGGTAGCGCACACGATCTTCTTTGTTAAAACCGGCCATCTCTTCGGCTTGGCGGAGAAGGACATTGCCTCGATACAACCTGATTACGGTTGAGTGGAGATCACCGATTCTTCTTGCAATTTCGTCCAAAGGCACACCATATTCCTCATAAACTTTGGCGATGTACTGCGCCTTACTAAAAGCATCCCATTCTTTTGGGCCGTTGATGTGACGGAAGCCGTAGTATTCCCATAGCTCTTTTCGGTCATCGTAGATGGATACTGGAAGAAAGGCAAGGTGTGCTTTGGCTTCAGTACTAATTGGGGGAAGATCGGTTGCCCGTAACTCCTTCCGAAGAGAATCGTCACGCAACAGAAGAACCGCAGCAAGCCTGCGATTGCCTTCAACGACGATATACTTTCCTTTTTGCGTTCCATTCTTGTGGATGTCTGCCGGTATGACAAATAATGGTTCCTCTTGAAAAAAACCATTTGCAGCAATTGACAGCGCCACTTCATCAACAGCCATTTCATTCCACAAAAGCCTCAATAGCTCTCGCTGGCTTATTCCACCGGCGCGAGAGGCAAGGCGTGGATTTTCCGGATCCAAAAGTAACTGATCATCAACGGACATCGGAACAATTTTGCGTTCCGGCGCCACAACCGGTGGATGAGCTTGTGTCTTGACCATATTAACTTTCTTAACGTCGGAATTTGAATTGTGAAATTTGGCCAATATCTGAATCAGCAGGCGAGCAATCTGCGTTATGCCAACCTCTCCGGCGCCCTGCTGCTGGCTTTTTGCGCGCGGTGATATTCTCGAATCCGCTCGCAAATGCGCTCCATTTCCGCCGGTACAAAATCGTTGCGATAGATGCAGCGGAAAGTTTCGACGAGCAGCTCCGTAGAATTGAGGTCAGGATATTTCGCTTTGATCGCGCTCATGATGCGGTTCTTGACGCTATTCCACAACCGAAACCCGTGTATGAGTCGTTCACCTTCCGTCTTGGCGCGCCAGAGCCGCAACAAAACTTCCCGCGTTTCAGGCCGTGTGTCTTCCGCGTATATCATTTATTATTGCCTCCAATTCACTGCGTAAATGAAATCGTTCCGCCCACGCCCACACATAATTCCAGTCCAATTGGTTCATTTGCATGCCCAGAACGTTTCGCAGATCGGTAAGCTGAAAATCCGATTTTGTCGTGACGTACGTTCGTAGTTTTGAAATGATGTAATCTTCCGGCGTGACAAACCAGGTCTCTTCATTTTCAACCATGATCAGACGGCGCCGGCCAAATTCGGTCTGTGCAAATGGATCGGGTTTCATTGGCACCAAATCAACTTTCGCCGCCGTGGCAAGATAGATGACGTTGAAAGGATAATGACGCCGCAAAGAATCTTGTATGGCCTCGCGCGAATTGATGTAGAAATCTTCCTCGAAAACGGCAATCAACTTGTCGATATCGTTTTCGCTGATTTTAATCACAATATCGACGTCGTTCGTCGAACGCGGCGCCATGTAGCTGTTTGCCGCGACTGAGCCTGTCACCATATAAAAAATGTTGCAGCGCTCCAGCCGTTCAACCACGATTTTGAGCAGCGCGTGCTGCTCGTCAAGACCGAGGGTGTTCATAATACAACCATGATTGCTTAATTTAAAAACCGGCTTCCAGTGCGGGAGATCGACGTGCTGACTTTGAGCAAACAGCGGCTTATCTTGCTCGCAATAGAAGCATATCAAAAAAAGCCGGGAAAGTCAAGAAAAAACTCGGTGCTGCTTGATATTGATTTTAGCTAAATTAGATTGTCCGCAAAAGTTAAAATTTAAATCCGTAGTACCCAACTGATAGATGAACCCAACTGATATGCTTTTAAACAGTTGGGTTCATCTATCAGTTGGAGGCCAGTTTTTTGCTCCCATTTTTGCTTAGAATCCTTATTGATATTCTCATTAAGTTTCCGTACATTTAAGGTTCGTAATTTTGAAGAAACCATCTTATCGAAGGAGTAAAAGCTGTAAATGATCAAGTCAAACATTCGCAACATCGCCATCATCGCCCACGTCGATCACGGCAAAACCACGCTGGTGGACGGCCTGCTCAAGCAGAGCGGCACGTTTCGCGAGAATCAAGCCACCAGCGAGCGCATGATGGATAGCATGGATTTGGAGCGTGAGCGCGGCATTACCATCATGGCCAAGAACACCGCGATTTGGCACAACGGCGTCAAAATCAATATCGTCGACACGCCCGGCCACGCCGATTTCGGCGGCGAGGTCGAGCGCGCCATCAGCATGGTGGACGGCGCGCTCTTGCTCGTCGACGCCAGTGAAGGCCCGCTGCCGCAAACGCGGTTCGTGTTGAAAAAAGCGCTGGCGGTGCATTTGCCGATTATTTTGGTGATCAACAAAATCGACCGCAACGACGCGCGCATTCAGGAAGTCATCAACGAAGTTTATGATCTGTTCATCGACCTCGATGCCAGCGAGCACCAGATCGAGTTTCCCATCATTTTTACTAACGCGAAAATCGGCGTGGCACATCGCCAATTGGATGATGGCTCGCAAAATCTCGTGCCATTGTTTGAAACTATTTTGCAAACCATCCCTGGCCCGCACGTTGATGACGAAGCCGTGCCGCAATTTCTCGTGACGAATTTGGATTACGATGATTACGTCGGCCAGCTCGCGATTGGGCGATTGAAGCATGGCAAAAAATTAGAGATGGGAAAAACGTATGCGTTGTGTGCGGATGCCGGAAAGATCAGCCAGGTCAAATTTTCGGCGCTTTATATCTTTAAAGGCTTGCAACGGGTTCAAGTCGACGTCGTGGAATCTGGCGATATCATCGTCGTTGCCGGCGTCGAGGGCGTCCGCATTGGCGATACGATTTCAGATGTTGAAAATCCGCAGCCGCTGCCGCGCATTCACGTGGACGAGCCGACGGTCGCGATGATTTTCTCGGTCAACAACAGCCCGTTTTCCGGACGCGAAGGAAAGTATCTCACCTCGCGACATCTCCGCGAGCGCTTGGAGAAAGAAATTTTGCACAACGTGGCGCTGCGGGTCAAGCCGCTGGAGCGCGCCGACAGCTTCGAAGTTTGCGGCCGCGGCGAATTGCAACTTGCGATTCTCATCGAAACCATGCGCCGCGAAGGCTACGAGTTCATGGTTTCCAAGCCGCGCGTCATCACCCGCGAAGAGAACGGCAAGCTGCTCGAGCCGATGGAACATGTGTTTTTGGATGTGCCGGGAGCGTTCATCGGCGTCGTCAATGAAAAACTCGGTTCACGCAAAGGCCGCATGACGAATCTCGTGAATCACGGCTCTGGTCGCGTCAATTTGGAATTTCGCATTCCCTCGCGCGGGCTGATCAGTTACCGCAACGAATTTCTCACCGATACGAAGGGCACGGGCGTGATGAACACGCTTTTTGATGGTTACGCGCCGTGGCACGGTGCCATTCCGCAGCGTCTCAGCGGCGCGTTGGTCGCGGATCGCACCGGTCGCGTCACCCCGTATGCGAGCTACGGCATGGAAGAGCGTGGCGAGATGTTTGTCGAAACCGGCACGGAAGTCTATGGCGGCATGATCGTCGGCGACCGCAACCGCGGCGGCGACCTCGACGTGAACATCACCAAAGAGAAAAAACTCACCAATATGCGCAGCTCAACTTCGGACGCGACGATCGTCCTGCGTCCCCCGAAAATTTTGAGCTTGGATCAGGCCATCGAGTTCATTGCCGAAGACGAGCTGGTGGAAGTCACTCCCAAAAGTATTCGCCTGCGCAAGATGGAGGTGGATGCGGACAAGCGGGCGTCGATGCGGAAGAAGCAGGAAGAATAAAAGTTCGTAGTAGCGCCTTCAGGCGCCGAGCTTTGTGATCAAGAGATTATTGCAATAAGTAACAGAATTTCTGCTGCTCTCGTGCTGCTTTCGCCTGAAGGCTATACTACGATTCAATCGTGTCAATTTGCTTGATAAATTTTTTTACTTCAGCAAAGGCCTGATTATCCCAAGGCCAATATCCCGCTTCCGCCGCTTCGCCCAAGCGTTTTCCCGACTCGGACCTTGAGGCGAGAAAAACTTGCACTCGCGCTTTCGACATATTGCGGGGAAATGAAAGACCTTTCTGCTGCAAACATTGAAAATATTGCTCAACGCAGATTCTGGCGTTGTCATTCTCGACAGCTTTGAGGCAGAGGTCTTCCAACATGCCGGAGGCGCCACCTTCGGGTAAAATCATAATGGTGATTTTTGGAGTATTACCCGCTGGCATCGACGGGCTTTCGGGCACGCTTAAACCTGCGGCTTGCAAAGCATCGCTAACACTTTGAAAAGCGGCTGCCGGATTATCGTCAGCGTCTCTCACAATACCCATTGCGACGACCGCATTTTTGAATTGCGGAGATTTCGCCAGTATCTTCAGATTCTGTCGCAAATTCTTCTTACCGCCAATGGGTATGATTTGGACTTTTTGCAGCCCAAGATGCTTGATCAGTGCGCCGAAGAACACCTCTTCTTCTTTGCCTTCTACCACAAGCAGATGAGATTCCGTAATGTCGATGGTTGCCACACCCATTATCTCACCTCCAAGCTGGTCTCAATAACTGCCGCCAAGTCTTCCTGATCATAGTTTACCGCCATGATGCCTTCCCGCGTGCGTTCCAAACGATGCAATCTGAAATCATATTCCTCATGCTCAGAAAACGCTTGGTGGGCCGCCAGGATGCACTCCAGACTGTGGGTTGTGGCAAAAATCTGCGTATTGAATTGCTCCGCCACTTCTCCAAGCGCCCGCCACATTTTGGATAGAATAGAATGGTGAAGTCCATTCTCAATTTCATCAACGAGCACAAAACCATTCTGTGCATTACCAATTGCCAAAATCAAACTTGCTAGGCGAACCATGCCTTCACCCATGAGCGGGAGAGGCACCATTCGATTTAAACCGATATCGCCGTGAATCATGGGAACACCACCAGCGACCACAACCGCTAAACGGCGAAGTCGCGGTTCAATGAATTGCAAAGCTTTTAAGAGAACATCTTGGCGTCCAATGATGTCCAAGTTTCCAAAGCGCTCAGCATCCTCGGTATGTAGGACACGAACGCGAGCAACCAAGAAGAGGGCCGGAAAAGGCGGAGAGGGGGGAATGGGCTGGCTCTGAATGCCTTTCTGATCGAATATCATGTAATAACTGCCTCGCTGCCCCTTACCATCTTCATATCCAAGCTCAAGCACCTGACGTGTGACTTGTGATGATAATGGGATGCCTTCCGACTTTTCCTCGCTTCGGCTCGGACGAGGTGAAATAAACTGGCTGACTTTTTCCAATTCTTCCGATTGACGAACCGCCTTCAAATAAAGGAGCCGTTGACCGGTTTTTTCGTTATTGCTTATCAACTCTATTTTTTTTGAGAGGTCAAATTCGTTAAAAAATGAATCCCATAGCGTTTCAACCCATCGTCCCAAATCGAATTTTACGATTTCTATACCCCGAAACGTGTTGGCGCGCAAGGTCAATTCGGGATTATAGGCGCCACAGTGGATAAAAAGTGCTTCCAAAAGAGCCGTTTTGCCGACATTATTCACTCCCGCAATGAGGTTGACTCTTTTCAAATCGCCAAGCGTCAATTCGTGGAAGCAGCGAAAATTTTTTATTTTAAAAGATTGGTACATGGTTCACCTGCCAAATAATCTCGCCTCCGGCAAAATCCATGAGTTTGTTGAAATGAGTTTTCTCAGGAAGCTTCACTCAAAGATAATCAATTCGTTTTTGTGAAACAAGTGCTTTGTCTATTGGGGAAAATAAATGCGTGAAGTGACGCCCAGAAGCATTCGCCTGCACAAGATGGAGTTGGAAACGGAAAAGCATGAGTCCATGCGTCGGTCCGGCTTCACACCATCTTCTCCACCTTCGTCCACAACTGGCCGCAGGCGGCGTCGATGTCGTCACCTTTGCTCCAGCGCAGCGTGACGGCGTTCGGGCCTTGTCGCACAGCAGCGAGAAAAGCCTCGATGCGCTCGAAGCTCGGACGCTGGAAGCTAATGGGAGAGGGCGAATCGTGAGTAGATTCTTGCAAATTAGCGATGGGGTTATATGGAATGAGATTGATCTTGCACGGAATGCCGCGCGTCAAATTCTTCAGCCGTTCGGCGTCGGCGAGCGTGTCGTTGACGCCGTCGAGAAGAATGTATTCGAATGTGACGCGCTGTTTGGCTTGGCGGGTGTATTGCCGTGCCGCTTGCATCAGCGTGGCAATCGGGTATTTGCGGTTGATCGGCATGATCCGGTTGCGCACCTCATCCGTGGTGGCATTGAGCGAGATCGCCAGCCGGAATTTGTGTCCTTCCTTTATGAAGCGCTCTATCTTGGGAACTAAGCCGCTGGTTGAAATGACGATGCGGCGCTGCGCCAGATTCGGCCCCTCGTCGTCGGCGAGCAGATAACACGCTTTGATCAGCGCGTCGTAATTCAGCATCGGCTCGCCCATGCCCATGACTACAACGTTGGTGATCGGATTTTCGCTCATCCGCCGCACGGTCAAAACCTGATCGACGATTTCTCCCGCCGACAAATTGCGCAGCAAACCCATCAAACCGGTCGCGCAAAACTTGCAATCCACCGGACAGCCAATTTGCGAGGAAATACATAACGTGTGTCGAGTCGGCCGATTGGGAATTTCTTCGTGCATCAAAACGCTTTCGATGTGCAAGCCGTCGGCGAGACGAAAGAGATATTTCTCCGCATCGCGGCGGTGGGAAATTTGGCGGGTGACTAAAGTGAGCGCCTCGAGCGCCGCCACTTCTTGCAGGCGCTGGCGCAACGGCTTGGCGAGGTCGGTAATCTCCTCAAAATTTGCAGCGGCTCTGCCGTAGATCCAACGGAAAAGCTGCTTGGCGCGAAATGGTTGCTCGCCGATGCCGGTGACGAAAGCGGCCAACTCCTCGCGGTCGAAGCCTTTTAGGTTTTGTTTTGGCATAAGGGCTCAAAACAAAAAAAGGACACTACACCTGTCCCTTTTTCAATTTGAAGCTTGACGATTTTTTAAGTAACGCGCAAGGCGTTTTTATTTCTTTTCTACTTTGCCTATCGGCTCCAAGGTGCGAAGCTGCGCCACGTTGATCAGCTTTCCGGCATTGGCGCTGGGCTTGAAATGTAGCTCCAGGGTGCGGCCCTGGGCCACGGTAATCAGCTTTTCGGCATTGTCATTGGGCTTGAGGTGCAACAATAGAATCAAAGAAGCGAGCAGCACGGCGACAAATACGTAAAAAATCGATTCTTCCCAACTCACCGTTGAAAACCACGGAAACGTCAGACTGACACAGGCGAGCAACCCTAAAATGGCGTCAATTAACAATCGCATCGCGTGACCTCCCTCAAAAGTGGTTTGGAGTTATCGGCTCGTCCATGCGGCGATATGTTCGGCCGCAACCGGCCAATCGCGGCGCGATGAGGCTGCATCCGCAAGAACGGTAATGATGAAATCGTTTCCACTCTCATATCGTCAGTTCACATTCCATTTGGTTGGCGCCACGAATAGTTGCCAACCGGCGAAAGAGACCTCTTCGACGATTCGCGCTGGTTGTTCATAAGCTGATTGGGGGCGCGATTCACGCGCCAGGCTAAACCGCATGTGACCATTCAATTATGCAAAAAAAAATTTAAAAGTCAAGAAAAAGTTGTTAAAAAATCACTTGACAAAAAAGCGCGGTTTCGGTATATTGGGGCAACTCAATTACCCTGCCACGAAGTCAGGGCCGTTGTAGCTGCCGAAACGTCCCGCTGTGCGCTGCATCTTACAGACCTAGTCTTACAGGCGTTGTCTGCTTCCAGGAAATTCCGCAGCTTTCTCACATCGTTGCTTTTGGGGCAACGTGGCGCGTTAGCTCATGCCGCCCATGCCGGCGGTCGAGGATAGGTGACCCAACGGGGTTGGTGAATGGAAGAGGAATAGGATAATGCTGCAAACAGTAGCGCTTCGTTCGGGCCAGCCGGGTTAGGTTTATCCCAATATGCCCGGCGTCGCGTGCGCTTTTTTCGCTTGCCCACTGCGCCTCCTTTGCAAAATTTTCTTCCCGTGGCAACAACGCCTGAATACACCCATCAAAAATGTTGCAGTTTCGAAACAACAGCGGTTTTGCGGGCATCCGAAAACCTGGGAACACCGGCAAAACCGCTGGCGGGCAAATCGTTATTCCTCATCCATAGCAAAACTCTTTCACAATCCGGATTGAGTGGCCGTCGTTGATTCATAACACCTCCTGTGTTATCATAAAAAAGTTCATCGTCATAATTATAGCCGAAATGCGCTTGAAATGCGGACAACTTTTTTTGATGATTTCAGGCGCACTTCGGCTCCTCCATTGAACTGCCACTCCACCACCAATACTTCACGCCGCGCTCCAACTCGATCGTAACCCAGGCTGCCAGTCTGAGGCTATTCATTGAACTGCCATTCCACCCGATACTTCACGCCGCGCTCCGGTTCGAGGTCAAAGTTATACTCGCGGATTCCCTTTTCCGGGCTGTCCAAAGCAATGGGAATCAAACTCCGTTCCAAAACATCCCAATTCTGATCGTACGTCGTCAAATAAACGCTGCCGGGCAAAAGCGGCTCTGAAAACAGCAGACTCACTTCCAGCTTGGAGCAGCCGACGACGTGCGCATACGAAACGGTTTGGAAGGGAAACGTCACGCTGCTGTCGTTCAGTTCGTAGGTGAGCGCCACTTGCCTGAGTTCCCCCTTTTTCATCGGCCGGCTGAATAAAATGGCATATTTCTGCCAGCTCCAGGCAATGTTGCTGGAGCCGGGAATTTGTACCAAAACGTCCTCCGGCGGCAGCTCACTTTCGATTTTGACGCCTTCGGAGCCCGACCGAAATTTGAAGCGATAGCGGTCCACCTCGCGCAAAGCCCGCAGGCGATATTGGTGCTTGACAACGCGTTTGTCCTTGAATACCCGAATCCACATCTGATCTTCGTCGATCAAAAGGTTCGGATTGGTCAGCGTGACGCCTTTCTCTTGCAAATTTTGTTTGTAGAAATACAAAATTGCAAAACACAGGACGGCCACGCCGATCAAGATGAGGCCCAATCGCAGGTTGTCAAGATAGGCAAAAAATAGCCCGGAGCTTGCCGCTAGTATGGAAATGACATTGATGACATAGTAGACAAGCTGAAACGTGTTCCTTCCGACCTCGATCCAATGCTCCCAGTGCCGAGATGTTTTACGGGCCATTTTCTTCCTATAATGAATTTCAAAGTTGCTACTGCATAAATCTACATAACTATACCGGACAAAGCAAGAAAAAGTTCACCACCTGTTCACTCTTTTGCTCTATTGCAAATGCAATCTTTGCAAAAAAGCAAAAACTCTCGCCGGCTTTTTTATGCCTCGTGGAGTTGAAAAAAACGGCGCGCCATTTCAAACGCCGGCATAAACGGCGCGATTCGAGATCGGGCTCAACGCCGCCCAACCCACAATTTCATGATTCGCTTTGGCGATCAGGTTGCAAGCCGTGATTTTATTTTTGCACCATTCTTCCCATGTCGCCGGCGGCTGGGGCGCAAAGGTGGCATGGCCGGTTTCTATACCCTCGCGATAAATCGCCGCTACCTGCGGCCAATCCGCTGCCATCATGCCGGTGACAATGAAGGCCATAAATTTTAATTCTTCTCCGCGTCGCGGCTTATGTCTCCAAGGCAATCCTATCGTGTTCCTCCTCCCAGCGAATATAATCTCCCCGAATCTTCGCAATCTGCTCATCCAAATTTTCCAGCGTCCACGTGCTGGTATCAATCGGCGGATAAAAGCTAATCGTCACCGTGCCGGGTTTCACCTTCAGCGTTTTGCCGGGACAGAGCTGGCGCGCGCCGGCGAAGTGAACCGGCACGAGCGGATATTGCAAGTCGATCGCCATGCGGAACGCGCCTTTTTTAAAATGGCCGATCTTGCCGCTCTCCTGGCGCGTGCCTTCCGGCGCGACATACAACGAAAGTCCCAGCCGGCGAATCTTTTCATAAGCGCGATTGAGCGTCGCCACCGCCCGCTCGGAATCCTGGCGTTTGATGAAAATCTGTCCGGTAAGACCACCCATCACCGCGAAGAGCGGGTTGTAGAGCAGCTCGTATTTGGCGATATAGCGCACTTTGGGAATTCCCAACGTCATGATGAGAAAAATATCCAGCGTCGAGCTGTGGTTGGAAATATAAATCGCCGGACGCTCGATGGGCGCGCCGTCAAAGATCACTTGCACGCCCGCAAAGAACAGCACCAGATGGCCGATGCCGCGGCTGAAGGTGTGAATGACGAAATTCTTCGCCAGGCCGAGCGTTAAGAGGCTCATCAGCGCCAGCAACACCATGCCGGTGGTGAGCGTCAGCAAGGTGGCTGTGGTCAGAAAGGCTGTGCGCAGGAATGTGAAGCGCTTGTTTGGCATTGCAGCATTCGGCAGGGTGTTGAGAGAAATCAAGCCTGATTAAAAACATCCATAAGAAATGCAGTGAAGACTGCAATCTCTTTGGCAAATCTTGGATACAGCGCTATCGCCAATTTGACCAATTCCTCAACACGCTCTGGTTTTAGCTCATAGGCGTAAATGTTTCTGACGATGTGACGAAAATTGAGAAGCTCTTCCAAATCCTTGCGTGTTTCGGTGGAAATAACCGCCGGGCGGATGCCGGCAACCTCAAGCGCAACTTGATTAAGCAGCCGTTTGTGCCAATCCAAGCTCTGCGATAAAACGCCGTTGACCTCAGTCGCGATCAGTTTAAAGATGCGCTCGCAGCCGGTATAAAAGTTATGGAGACGCAAGGCGGCGCTTTCGGAAATTTCCTCGTCGTCAACTCTCCCCTGCTGCGTTGCAAGGCGGTTTACCAATTTTTCCAATTTTGCAAGCTCGTCGTTGATTTCAGCAACGAGCACCGGAAGTTCTTTCTTATTCAGCATAAATCACCTCCCCTTTCTGCAATATTATTTTGCGAAAGAAGTCGTCAACTTCTTCCAAAGGTTTGAGATCGACCGGCCAATCTAAGGCCATCATCAGATCGGCACCAGCGCGAATAAACTTTTGAGGTGGAATGCCTTCAACGGCAAGATCAATGTCGGAGCCACGGTGAAAACGCTCCCCTTCGTGTAACGAGCCAAATAAAATAATGCGCCTAGCGCCATGCTTTTTGAGAATAGCGACGGCTTCGTTTAAAGCAAGGCGCGCCTGCGACGCTAAAGCAAGGGATTCGGCTTCTTGCGCTGCGAAACGCCGGCGCCAGGTTTCTATAAATTCCGGTTTCGTCATAGGACTCTCTGTGAATAGCATAGCAAATTTTAAAGCCACTTTCAAGTAGAATTTACCGTTGGATTTCGCTTCCGATTTTCTTATATTTCTCTACCATGATCACCCTGCTGACAATCGCGTTCGCCGCCTTCGAGGTTTTGGGGGCGGTGCAGCCGCGCGCCAACGCCGACAACAAACAGATGGCGCAGCACAAATTTCAGGAAGCCTTGTCGCTGCGTCAAGCGCTGCCGCTGGAGGATTATCTCGACCGGCTGCAGGAAGTGACGAGGCTCGACGGCAAATTCGCCGAGGCGTTTCACGAGCTGGGGCGCGCGTATATCGAGCAAGGCACGATTGACGGCCGCAATCGCGCGCTATCGGCGCTCGCGCGGGCCATTCAGCTCGCGCCGCAAAATACCGAATACCGCTACACGCTGGCGACGCTCTACCACAAACGCGGCTCCCACGGCGACGCCAAGAGCGAGCTGCGCAAGATCATGAAAATCGATCCGGCGGATCCACGGCCATATTATCATCTCGCGCTGTTCAAGGAAGAAGACGTGCTGCACTACCGCGAGATGGTGAGCTTGCACGAAGATGCGGTCATTTATTTCCACCCGTTTGCCGAGAAGGATTTTGCCGAGGCGGAGCGTTTGCTGCGCAGCGCCATCGGCCTCGATCCCCAAATGGCCGAGGCGTACCATCATCTCGCCGGACTTTATTTTGAGGCGCAGCGTTACGATAAAATGGCGGATTTGTTGGATCGAGCCGTCAAGCAGGTTGCCGCCGTTGACGTTTTTCTTTTTCTCGGCCTGGCGCGGCAGCAGCTCGGCCAACCCGATGCAGCGATGCCAGCGTACCAGCAAGCGTTGCAAATGATGCCGCCGGCAGATCGCGCTTTCTTTCATTCGCTGCAAGCGGTGCTCACGCCCGATTCACTCACGTTTTATGAAAACACGCCGGATTCGCTCAAAGCCCAAATGCAGCAGCGTTTTTGGAAAGAGCGGGATCCGCTCTTTCTCACCGCGGCCAACGAGCGGCTGCTCGAGCATTTCGGCCGCATCGCGTATGCGAATCTGCGCTACAGCGTGCCGGAGAAAAACATCGCCGGCTGGAAAACCGATCGCGGCCAAACGCTCATTCGCTTCGGCCTGCCGCAGCAACGCGTGCGCACGCGCGCCGATCTCGGCACCTCGCCGAGCGGCCACCTCACGTTGAACGCTTCGCGCGAGTTTTGGGATTATGGCGATTTTCAGATGATTTTCGACGACCGGTTTTTGAATCGCAATTATTCGTTTGCCTGGGGCAGCGTTGGTGAAATTGACGGCAAATGGCTTTTCGAGCAGAAAATCCGCGAAACGCCCGAGCGCTATGTTTTTCCACACGGCGGCCGGCGCCTGGATTTGCCGCACCTCATCGCGCAATTCCGCAGCCCGGAAGATTCCGCGGGCGCAAGCTCCACACGGCTCGAAATTTATTTCGGCATTCCGGATTCATCTCTACAAGCAAGGTCCGGCAGAAATCTGCCTTTGGCGCTGCGACGCGGCCTGTTCTTTTTTGACGACGATTGGAACGAGATTCGGCAGTGGCGGGAAGATCGCCAGCTCGTTGATCTCGCCGGCGCGGACTCTGCAACCGCTCCCCATTCGCCCGATCATCTCCTCGATCGTTGGTCGGTGCGGATGCCGCCGGGCGCGTATCATTTTTCGCTCGAAGTGGCGGACAAAAACTCCGGGCGTTCCGGCGCGAAGCGCGAGACGATCACGGTCGAGGATTTCAGCGGCGCGTTGTTGCGCATGAGCGACGTGGTTTTGGCGAGTGCAGCAGCAAAAATTTCCGGCGAAAAAAATTCCAGGCTGGCGCTTTATCAAAAAGACGGCGTCGATCTCGTGCCCTGCCTTTTTTACCGATTCGCGGCAGATACGCCGATTTATGTTTATTATGAAGTCTACAATCTGGCGCTCGCTGCCAACGGCCAAAGCCGTTATCGCATCGACTACGTCGTCGAGTCGCAGCAAGAGGCCAAGAGCCTCGTCAGCCGCGCTTTCGACCGCCTCGGGAAGCTTTTGGGAAAGGGGGCGCGCCCGGTCGCGATCACTTCGTCTTTTGAATCCGCCGGTGATCAGCGCGTAGAAAAGCTTTACCACAGCATTGCCATGCCCGGGCATCCGGCCGGCCCATACGATTTGACGATCCGCCTCACCGACCAAATCTCCGGCCAAAGCGCCGAGCGGCGCGTCACGTTTGAAATAATAAAATAATTCAACCATTCCGATGAAGGAAAAATATTTATGATTGATGGCGTGGAAATCAAAGAGCTGGTCACGCATCCGGATGAACGCGGTTTTTTTCGTGAGATTATTCGCCAATCCGATCCTTTTTTTAAAGAGGGGTTCGGCCAATTGAGCCATTCCTGCATGTACCCCGGCGTGGCCAAAGCCTGGCATATTCATCAATTTCAGATCGACTGGTGGTACGTGCCGGTCGGCAATTTAAAATTGGCGCTGTTCGACAAACGCCAGGATTCGCCGACGCGCGGCAAGCTGCAAACAATTTTCATGGGAGAAAATTATCCCGCCAAAGTGGTGCGCATCCCTCCGGGCGTGGCGCATGGCTGCAAAGCGCTGGGCGGCGTCACGCATCTTTTCTACGTGACGTCGTCGAGCTACAACCCAAAAGATGAGGGACGCATTCCACACGACGATGCTTCCATCGGCTACGATTGGCTGGCCGGTCCGGAGATCAAGTAAAGGCAACGGTGTGGTGATTCTCATTTCGTGTTATTGCTCGTACTCTTACTCATACTCTTACTCGTCTTTTGGGAGTTTAAAAAAGCGAGTAAGAGTAAAAGCAAGAGTATGAGAAAATATTAAGGAGAAAAAATGGATCTAGATATCGCCGGAAAAGTTGCATTGGTCACGGCGTCGAGCCGAGGTTTGGGGCGGGCGACAGCCGAAGTTTTGGTGCAAGAAGGTGTGAATGTTTTTATCTGCGCGCGCGGCGCTATCGCCTTGGAACAAACGACGGGCGCGATCCGGGCTTTGGGCGGCGGCGAAGTCGAAGCGATGGTGGCGGACGTCACCAAAACCGAAGACGTGGCCGCCCTCGTCAAGCGCTGCCTCGAGCGCTTTGGCCGTCTCGATATTCTCGTCAACAACGCCGGCGGGCCGCCGACCGGCACGTTTGCGGAGTTGAACGAAGAGCACTGGCAGCGGGGCTTCGAGCTGATCTTGATGAGCATGACCCGGCTCTGCATCGCGGCCATTCCGCACATGAAAAAACACAAGTGGGGCCGCATTATCAATATTGCTTCGATCGCCGCGCGGCAACCGCTCGAAGGCGTGGCGATTTCCAACACTTTGCGGCCGGCGATGCTCGGCCTTGCCAAAACGCTGTCGTTCGAGCTGGCGCCGCACAACATCACGGTGAACACCGTCGCGCCGGGATGGGTACACACCGATCGGGTCGATGAAATTTTGCAAGCGCAATCGAAGCGCGAGGGCATCACGATGGACGAAGCGTTGTCGCGCGCCGAGCGCACGATCCCTCTCGGCCGTTTGGGCCGTCCCGAAGAAGTCGGCACATTGGCCGCATTTTTAGCGAGCAAACGCGCCAGCTTCATCACCGGCAGCACGTTTTTGGTGGATGGAGGAGCCTATCGCGGCTTGTGATATGCCACGCGGCGAAATGCTATTGCAAATTTTAAATTGAAAATTTGCAATTTAAAATTTATAATGCAGACCAATTGCATTGCACGAAAAATTTTGCGACCGGGATAGTTTTCTGAGTAAAGACAATAATGCCAAAGAATGGACCTACGAATAATCTTTTTTAATTATCGCAGTTACACGCCGATCCCGTTGTTGCTGGCGATATTGATCCTGGCGAATCCTTCGCCGGCAAGTTTGGCCGGAGGTTTGGCGCTAACCCTGCTCGGCGAAAGCTTGCGGATTTGGGCCGTGCGGCACGCCGGCGGCGCCACCAGAACCACGGGCAAGCCCGGCGCCGGCGCCGAGTTGATTACCCACGGCCCATTCGCCTACGTGCGCAACCCGCTTTATCTCGGCAATTTTCTTTTGAGCCTCGGCCTTTGTCTTCTGGCGTGGGCATGGATGCCGTGGATGCTCCTTCTTTTTATTGCGCTTTTCGGCGTGCAGTACAGCCTGATCGTTTCTCTGGAAGAAGAGCGCCTGCGCCAGCACTTCGGCCAAATTTACGAAAAATATTTGCAAGCCGTGCCGCGCTTCATTCCCCGTCTGCAACCTTACAACGCTCAACGCGTGCCGGGAATGCCGCTCGGCCGCGCTTTGAAAATTGAAAAAAACACGTTGCTCAGCATTTTCCTGGTAACCGCGGCGATTTTTTTGCGCTGGAAATTCGGCGCGGCTTAATGTTTTTGAAAAAAAACGCTAACGGATGAATTACGACCAACGGGTATTTGCATATTTTCAAGCATATAGCATTTTTCATTAGCTTTTTTCGTTGCAGTTCTCTTTTCGTTGCAAGCAATTTTGGAATTAAGTGAAGTAAAAAGAATGGAAAACAAGTTCGTTGTGCTGATCGTTGCCGGTGAGGCCAGCGGCGATTTGCACGGCGCCGGCCTCGTCCACGAGCTGAAGCAGCTCGCGCCGGAGGCGGAAATTTTCGGCATCGGCGGCGATGGCATGGCGGCTGCGGGCATGGAGCTGCTCTTTCACATTCGCGACATGGCGGTGATCGGCTTCACGGAAGTGTTGCGGCATTTGCGCTTTTTCCGCCGGGTGATGCGCACGCTCGAAGACGAAGTGGCTCGTCGCCGGCCGGCGGTCGTCATTCTCATCGATTATCCGGGATTCAATTTGCGTTTCGCCGCGCGACTGCGCGCCCGCTATGAGAAGCCGCCGAAGATTCTCTACTACATCGCGCCGCAAGTGTGGGCATGGGGCGCCAAGCGCATCCCCAAAATGGCGAGGCTCGTCGATCGGATGGCCGTCGTTTTTCCGTTTGAAGTTCCGCTCTTCCAAACCGCCGGCATTCCAACCGAGTTCGTCGGGCATCCATTGTTGGAGGGTCTGCGCCCGAAACTAAGCACCGATGTTTTTTTTGCTCGCTTTCAGATCGACGCAACGCGGCCGCTGTTGGGGCTGCTACCCGGAAGCCGGCGACAAGAACTCGAGCGCTTGCTGCCGGATATGGTGGCCACTGCAAGGCTTTTGCGGCAAACGATCCCCGACTTGCAAATCGCCGTGGCGATGGCGCCGACTTTACCGGAAGCGTTGTATCGAACATTGATAAAAGATGATGACATTCATCTCGTGGCGAATGCCACCTACGAAGTCATGCGTGACAGCAGCGCTTGCCTGGTTTGCTCCGGCACCGCGACTTTGGAAACGGCTTGCTTCGAGACGCCGCTCGCCGTGGTTTATCGCGTCTCGCGCTTGTCGTATGAAATCGGCAAGCGCGTCGTCAAGCTGTCGTATATCGGCCTGGTCAACGTCGTTGCCGGACGGAAAATCGTGCCGGAGTTTATTCAGAATGATTTTGTTCCGGAGCGCGTGGCGCCGGTTTTGGCGAAGCTAATAAAGGATGCTGAATATCGCGCCGAAGTACAAAGCGCGCTTGCCGAAGTTCGCACCAAACTCGGCACAGCCGGGGCGAGCCGGCGTGCGGCGGAGTTGGTGCTGCAACTTTGCGAGCGCGAAGGCGTGCAAGAAAGAGAACCGGCAGCGGTTGGGTAACTAAAATCTCACGGAGAACTGCCATTCCAGAGGAATTGCCATGCCGCGCGGCAGCACCCAGAGTGATGAAAATGTAGCGCAGACATCCTGTCTGCCATTGGCACGTTTGCAGGCTGGAAGCCTGCGCTACCTCATTTTCGGAGTAATCTTTTTTCACAGTAGGATTGATCTTACATTTTAAAAAGATTCTTTCAAAATGACGGTGAATTCTTATCGGGCTGACGTGACAAAAATTTAAATATGAATCGTGAAAATTTGACAACTTCGGCGCTGTTATCCGATGCACAGGGCGAAATAGCCAAGCCGCAATCAAAAGAAGATGGCGGCTCTTCGCCGCAGCCATTCACCAAGCGTCTCGTCTTTTGGCTCGCCACCCGGCTCGGCTGGCTCTTTATCCTCTTGCTCGGTTATCTCACGCGCATTCGTTACGTTGGCCGCGAGCATTTTGAGTGGCTGCGCGACAACGAGAAGCCGTTCATTCTTTGCATATGGCACGGCAAGATTTTAATCCCCATTTTCACGCATCGCTACGAAAATATCCACGCGATGGTGAGCCTGCACGCCGACGGCGAGATGATCGCGCAAACGCTGCACCGGCTCGGCCATCGCAGCATTCGCGGCTCGAGCACACGCGGTGCGCAACGCGCGGTAGTTGAGATGATTCGCGCGCTGAAGCAGGGAAAAAATTGCGCCATTATGCCGGACGGCCCGAAAGGCCCGCGCCACGTTTTCAAGCCCGGCGCCGTCAGCATTGCCCAAAAGAGCGGCGCATATCTTTTGCCTTTCACTTTTGCCTGTTCCAACCCGTTTCGCTTCAATAGTTGGGATCGTTTCACCATCATGCTGCCGTTCTCAAAGAGCGTGGCGATTTACGGCGAGCCGATTGCGGTGCCGGCGGATCTCAAAGATGAGGCATTTGAGGATTTTCGTTTGATGGTTGAGGGCAAAATGCTGGAGTTGGAGAAGTATGCCGAGCTTTACTTTTATAAAAATTAATTCTACTTAGTCTGATGACCTTGCGTGGCCCGCTAAACACACTAAAAAAGCTTTTCGCGTTTTTTGTGTGTTTCGTGGGCATGAGTTCTAATGGGATTTGCCAAATATAAGTTATTGCTGGCACCGCTGCTGCCCTTGCTCTGGCTCTATCGCGCTGTCATCGCGCTACGAAACTTCTGTTATGACCACAATATTTTTAAGAGCAAGAAGCTATCGACATTCGTCATCAGCATCGGCAACCTTAGCATGGGCGGCACCGGCAAAACGCCTCTGACAATTTTTCTTGCCACGGCGCTGCGTGATCAAGGTTGGAAAGTCGCCATCGTTGCGCGCGGATATCGTCGTGAGAAAAGCGGTTTGGTTGTCGTGAGCGACGGCAAGCAAATTCTCGCCGGCATTGCCGAAGCCGGTGATGAGCCAATGTTGATGGCCCAAGCGTGCGAAGGCATTCCGGTTATTGTCGATCGTCAAAAACTTAATGCCGCACGCGCTGCGGTCGAGCGCTTCGCGCCGGATGTCATTCTCGTCGATGACGGCTTTCAACACCGGCAGTTGCACCGTGATATCGACATCGTGATGCTCGACGCGACCACGCCTTTGAGCAACGCGTGGTTGTTGTCGGGAATCATGCTGCGCGAGCCGGCTTCCGCATTGCGCCGCGCTGATTTTATTATTATCAATGAAAGCAGTCAAGGTGACGACTTGCCGTCGCAGCCGCTTTTTGAGCAAAGCCGGCGTTACACTAGCGTGGCGATTTTTTCAGGCAAATTGCAAGCAACAAATTGGCGGGAGCTGCCACCAAATAAAGCCGGCGAAATCTTGCCGTTGGATTTTATCAAAGATCAACCTGTACTGCTCGTCAGCGGCATTGCCCGTCCCGAAAGCTTTCGGCGATTGGTGGAGGCGCACGGCGCGCGCGTTCAGGGCGAACTGACCTTTGGCGATCATCATCGCTACGACGAGAAGGATGTTCGTCTCATGGCGACGGCATTCAAAACCTGCGGCGCCCGCTATGTTTTGGCCACGCCCAAAGATGCCGTGAAGCTGGCCAAGCTGCGCGCCGCCGAAACGGCTCTGCCGATTTTCATATTGGAAACCGCGTTCGAGGTCGAGCCGGCTTTTTTCCCGGCTTTGCTCGAAAAGCTGCGCTCCCCAAAGATTGCACCGTCTTAACCATCAAATTTTCAAAAGCCTTATTCCCGAAAAAAACCTTGCGATTCTCTTTGCGGTTTTGTATTTTTCAAATTGAGCTAATATTGGCAAATCATCAGGCAGTGTCGCAGATGGCGCTCTTTGGGCGCGCGGCGGCGGGATTGCCTCTCAAATATTTCAATAGTTTTTGGCTGACTCCTGGCGAGACACAGTTGACGAGATAATGCCTTATGGAAGAAAGTTATAACACCCCGTCTGAATTTATTGATGAGCTGGCGGATTCACCGGCGCCGCACGAGCCAAGCGCCGTTGTTGCCGACGCCGATGCGGCCAAGTCCGGGCGCTCCAAAAAATATTCCATCCTTGTGGTCGATGATGACAAAAATATTTGCAAAATGATCGAGATCAATTTGCGCAAGGAAAAGGAATACGAGATCGAAGTCGCCAACAGCGGCGAAGCGTGCCTGAAAGTCATCCGCGAATTTGTGCCGGATCTGATCCTGCTCGATATTCAAATGCCGGGCATCGACGGCATCGAGACGCTCAAGCGCATTCGCGACGAGGAGCCGCGCATTCCGGTGGTGATGATGTCGGCGCACGGCACCATCGAAAAAGCCGTGCAGTCGATGAAGCTCGGCGCGTATGATTTCATCACCAAACCGTTTGCCAGCGACCGGATGCTCGTCACCGTGCGCAACGCGCTCACCACCAGCTCGCTCAAGCAGGAAATCGACTCCTTGCGTTCCGAGCTGCGCAGCAAATTTCAATTCAAAAACATCATCGGCCAGTCCGGCAAGATGCAGGAAGTTTTTCGCGCGCTCGAAAAAGTCGTCAATAGCAACGTTACCGTGCTGATTCAAGGCGAAAGCGGCACCGGCAAGGAGCTGATCGCGCGCGCCATTCATTATCATAGCTCGTTGCGCAGCAGCAAGCCGTTTATCGCGGTCAACTGCTCGGCGCTGCCGGAATCGTTGCTGGAAAGCGAGTTGTTCGGCCACGAGAAAGGCTCGTTCACCGGCGCCACCGGCCGGCGTGTCGGCAAGTTCGAAGTCGCCAACGGCGGCAGCATTTTCCTCGACGAGATCGGCTTGATGACGCAAGCCACGCAAGCGAAGGTGCTGCGCATTTTGCAAGAGCGCGAGTTCGAGCGCGTCGGCGGCAACGAGATGGTGAAAGTGGACGTGCGCGTGATCTCGGCCACGAACAAAGATCTTGAAGAAGCGATCAAAACCAACGAATTTCGCGAAGATCTTTATTACCGCATTTCGGTGTTTCCGATCAAGCTGCCGCCGTTGCGCGAGCGCAAAGAAGACATTCCTTTGCTGGCGGCGCATTTTCTCGACAAATACGCCAAGCAGGAAAACAAAGAGATCGAAGGGATCGCGCCGGATGCGCTGGAATTGCTGATGGCATATAACTGGCCGGGCAACGTGCGCGAGCTGGAGAACTGCATCGAGCGCGCCGTGGTGCTCGCGAACACGCGCGAGATCACGCCGAAAGATTTGCCCAACAGCGTGCGCGCCATCGGCGAGAAGAAAATCTACGAATCCGACAACACGCTCTCGAGCTGGATCGAGAAGCTCGAAGAGGACGCGCTGCGCAACGCCTTGCTCGAAAACGGCGGCAACATCTCGCAGACGGCGAAAAAGCTCGGCATCGGCCGCGCCACGATTTATCGCAAGGCAAAAAAGTACGGGTTGCCGATGGTGAAGTAGAGTGATTTAGTAAACCTCGTTTTCAAGAGCATATTTGCAAACGCAGACTTTATGACCCGGGACAAGATCCTTATGAAATGCGATCAATAAATTTCCACATTTCAAATCATCTCTTGCATATTCCCCCGCCGTTCATTATTTTTATTCTGGTATAAAAACAATTGCAGGAAGCCTACGGCCGTAGGCAAACGAGGCAGGTGGATTCGCTTATGATACAAATCGACGGCCGGCTCGGCGAAGGCGGCGGCCAGATTCTGCGCACGTCGCTGTCATTGAGCGCAGCAACCGGCAAGCCGTGTCGCATTTTTAACATTCGCAAGAAAAGAAGCAAGCCCGGGCTGCGGCACCAGCATTTGGCGTGCGTCAACGCGGCGGCGGAGATTTCCGGAGCAAAATGCAAAGGCAACGTGCTGCAATCGCTCATGCTCGAATTTGTTCCGGAAACGATTCGGCCGGGAAATTATTTTTTCACTATTCCGACCGCCGGCTCCAGCATGCAAGTTATTCAAACCGCGCTCCCCATACTCTCTTTTGCGGCCGCGCCTTCGGTCGTGACCGTGCGCGGCGGCACACACAATCCCGGCGCCCCGCCTTATGAATTTTTCCGGGACAGCTTCTTGCCATTGCTGCGGCAAATCGGTTTTTCGGCGGAGATACAAATCCGCAAGCACGGCTTCTATCCGGTGGGCGGCGGCGAGGTTGTGGCAACGATTCAGCCGAAAAACGCCAGCGAGCAACAATTTTCTTTGCACCAGCGCGGCGAGCCGAACACCGCCGACGGAGAAATTTTGCTCTCCTGGCTGCCGGCTGCCATCGCAGAAAGAGAGCGCAACGCGGTGCAACAGCGGCTCGGCTGGGCCGCAGCCAAGATCAAAATCAGCGAGATCGCGGATTCACCCGGGCCGGGGAACGTGGTGATGATCCGCGTGCGTTACGGCGCTTGTACTTATCTTTTCACCGCGTTCGGACAGCGCGGCAAACCCGCCGAACAAGTGGCCACCGAAGCTTGCGACGCATTTCTCAGCTTTCGCTTGAGCAAAGCCGCGCTGGACGAGCATTTGGCCAACCAGGTTCTTTTGTACCTCGCTCTTAACGGCGGCGGCTCCTTTACCACGCCGGGCATTTCATTGCACACCAAAACCAATATCGAAGTCATCAAGCGTTTTCTTGACAACAAAATCAATGTCAGAAAAAAGGATGACGGGTGTTTTGAGATTAATGTTAGCCGGTTGGCTGGTTAGCCTGTTAGCCAGCTATTGATCTCTCTTCCAAAAATATAAACACTTTGATAACCGGCAAACCGGCAAACTTATCTTATGCACCATTTCACCTATCGCCAAAATCAACTCTTTTGTGAAGAACTTCCCGTCGCTGAGATCGCTGCCCAGCACGGCACGCCGCTTTATTTGTACAGCCGGCGCACCTACCGGGAAAATTTCCAGCTTATTGACCAGGCGTTTTCGCCATGGCCGCATCAAATTTGTTTTGCGCTCAAAGCCAATTCAAATCCAAAAATTCTGCGCGACTTTGCCGGGCTTGGCTGCGGCGCGGATGTGGTTTCAGTCGGAGAACTGAAGTTGGCGCTGCAAGCCGGTGTTCCACCGCAGCGCATCGTGTTTGCCGGCGTCGGCAAGCGCGACGACGAAATTCTCGCCGGGATCGAGGCCGGCATTCGCGGCTTCAACGTCGAATCCGAAGCCGAATTGGCGGTCATTAACGAATTAGCCGGCAGGCAAAATAAAATGGCGCCGGTCTCTTTGCGGCTCAATCCGGATATCGACATTCACGGCCACCCGTATATTTCCACCGGACGCGCAGCGGACAAATTCGGCATCGAACTGAATAGCGCGCCAGCCTTGTTTGCGGAAATCAAAGCCTTCCGCCACGTGCAGCTTGTGGGATTGCACGCGCATCTCGGTTCGCAAATCACCGAATTGTGGCCGTTCCCAAAAATCGGCGAAGTGCTCGCGAATTTGGCGCAAGCCGCACGCGCTGCCGGAAATCATCTCGATTACATCGATGTCGGCGGCGGCCTCGGCGCGATTTACGAGCGGGCGATGAAGATCGCCGCGGATACGGAGCCGGCGCCCGATTTGGCGTTGCCGCCAGCGGAAATTGCCAACGCGCTCCTGCCGGCGTTGACGCGAGATTTGCCGAAAGACTGTACGGTTATTTTTGAGCCGGGCCGCGCGCTGGTTGCCGGCTGCGGCATTTTAGTCACGCAAGTGCTCTACACCAAAATCACGCGCGGAAAATTTTTTGCCGTGGTGGATGCCGGCATGACGGATTTGATCCGGCCAAGCTTGTATAACGCTTATCATCAAATCGTTCCGGTGATCCAGCGGCCGGGCGAATGGCAGAGCGGCGACGTGGTCGGCCCGATTTGCGAGTCCGGCGATTTTCTCGCCAAAGATCGCGAGCTGCCGCCAGTGCAGCGCGGCGATTTCCTCGCGGTAATGACCACTGGCGCATACGGCTTTTCGCTTTCATCCAATTACAACGCGCGACCGCGGCCGGCGGAAGTCGTCGTCGATGGCGCAAGTGTCCAGCTTTCAAGGCCACGGCAAAAGCTCGAAACGCTGTGGACAACGTAAGTTAGAATCTGCAACGAAAAGGCTACGCCCGTAGGGGAACCGCAACAAAAAAAGCAGTTGGATGAACAATATGCGCTGTATTGGCATAATCAAACTGGAGATAAAATATGACCACGGCAATCCGAACTTTCGAAGCTGTATATGAGAAGGGCTATTTGCGTCCATTAACTCCACTAGAAGGGCGTGAGGGTTTGGTTTATATTGTAACGGCGGTGGATATAAACGCCATTGGACGCAAGTCACTATCCGCACAAAGTGTTAGGGGAAAATATCGCGGCCGTCTCAGCTCAAGCGACGAATTTGCTCGCAACAAGCAAAATGAAAAAACCCTGGAGCGATAATGGCTGAACAAGCAATTCTTTTGGCTCCGATAAAACCCCCTTCTGTACAAAGTTTGTCATTCAGCTCAATTCTCCAAAAGCGCTCAAAATTTTTATTGCTGCTGCCAATCCCGCAGTTTCGGCACGTAGGCGGCGGGGGCCCATGCCAAAAAAAATTATTCCTGCCTCGCGGGCGATTTGCAATTCGCTCTCGGAGAAGCCGCCTTCCGGTCCGATGATGACCAAGCCGAGGCGAGGTTGCGGCGTGCGGCTCACAAGTTGTGGCAGAGGATCGCTGCTGCCTTCGTGCGCCAACAATGCGAAATCAAATTCTCTCAAACGCCCGGATTGTCCCGCTGAAAATGTTGCCGGAAGCGTCGAGGCACGACGACAGAGCGCGCCAAACATCACGGGATCGCTGATGGCCGGGCAAACGGAGCGGCAACTCTGTTTCATGGCGGCCAGCGCCAATCGCCGCCAGCGTTCGTTTTTGCCGGCGCCGGGAGTGACTTCGCTGCGCTCGCATAGGAGCGGAATAAACGCCGACACGCCGATCTCGGTAGCTTTCTCGATCACCCAATCGAAACGATTGCCTTTCGGCACCGCCTGCGCCAGGGTGAGATGCACAAACGGCTCGCCGAGCCGCCGCATTTTTTTGATGAGGCGCAAATGCGTAACGGTTTTGCCGATCTCGCTGATCTCGCTTTCGGCGGCCAAGCCGGCGCCATCCACGACGGTCACGCGGTCGCCGGCTTTGTGGTGCAAGACGCGAACGAGATGCGCGTGCTCATCGCCGGCGAGCGTGATGCTGTCGACAGTAAAATTCTCCGGCGGAGCGTAGAAAAATTCGCGACGAGACATTGGAGCTTTACGCTTTGACGGCCTTGCGCTTTGCCGCAGGTTTTGCCTTTTCGAGCATGGCCACGACGGTGTCCAACGATTTAGCCGTGAGCGCATGGCGAAAGACGGCCTCCAGCTTTTTCGGCTCGTCGATGGCGTTGACCAGGCGCGTAATTTTGCCATTGGCGCCGTTGCGATGTCCGTTGTGGCCGAAGCGGTTCGCCACAACTTCGAGGATGGTTTTCCTCAGGGTTGACGTTGTACCTGTTTTTTCGCCCTCTTTTTTTGCTTCTTTTTCCCATGTCTGCCGCTTTTCTCTAAATTTTTCCCCAAAAAATGGTACCTGTTCAATTGGATCGACCATTTTGATGTTCTCCTTGAAAAAGTTCAACAAGAATTTTTCCGAGAAATATTTTTTAGCGAAAGCTATAGTGAAATACAAAAGCGTCGCACGAAGCTTTTTATTCTTGACCATAGCCAGCAATTCACGTTGGCGGGCTAACAACGCTTTGTCCACTTTCGGCGAAATCGCGGTCAAAAGCGGCACCAAAACCAACAGGAATTTCCGGCCGGATAGAATGGCTTCACGCCATTTCCAAAGCTCAACCACTTTATAATGAAAGTGATTGGTCGGTTCGCTGCCGAGATGGGCTTCATAGAATCCGACATTTTTCCCTCGGGGCGGCTGCTTCAGTTGAAATAAAACCGAAGTGACTTCGAGATTATATTTGCCATCCAACATGGCAGCCTTGAGAAAGATGCCGTGCGCAATGTCGGGGTCATAACTGCTCACGTACTCAAAGTGCAGCAGGCATTCGCCCGCTGTGCTCACGTACAAAACTTGATCCGCCAATCGTGTCTTGACGGCAATCAGCTCTTTATCGAGCTTGGTGGAAATCACCTTCAGCTTCAAAGTTGGAAATGCAAGACGGATAAAAACCAACGGCCAGTTTTCCACCATCATTTTGAAATACGCGTCAAACGGTCTCCGGGCCATGATCTCCTTTCTATTTCAACTTCGAATACTTGCTTTGGGTTCAGCAACCAGCCCCGATTTTCCATAACGAAATTTTAAATGAAAGTCGGGGCAACCAGTCTCAAAACGCCACCCCAATATCCACAATCCTCTCGCTGCGACCTTCTTCGTCAAAAGCCAGTTCCAACCGCAATAAATTGATATAGGGCAGGTGAATGTGCAAGCCGGCGCCGTAGCCGAGCTGGGGCGGCAAAACGCGGCGCGGGCGATCCGGCGGCGGCTTTTGGAACCAGACGCGGCCGTAATCTAAAAAGATGCCGGCGCTGAGGCCGAATTTTAAATTTTGCAAGTACCCTCCAAACCCCGGCATGTCATTCATGCTAAAATAGCGTACAGGCAAAATGGGGAAACGCAGCTCGACGCTGGAGAAGATCAGGTTCTCACCTTCGTCTTTAAAAAGATTGGTCTTGTTGCCGAGCGAGGCGATGGTGCGAGATTGAATTTGGTCGTTTTCATTTCCGTTAAAATGGCCGCGCACCCGCGTCGAGTAGCCGAGAAAGACGCGTTCATAAAAAGGAATCTCGTCTTGCGCCAGATTGGTCATCACACGAGCGCCGAGCGCAAGGCCGCGATAAATTCTTTTGTAACCCCGAAGATCCGCGCCATATCGCCAAAAATGCACTTGTTGGCTATTGAAGCCCGTCCGCTGCGCCCACAATTTCGCGAACACGCCGGAGCGTGGATACTCGAAAAGATCGCGCTTATCATAAACAAAAGCGAGCCCGGCGCTCGGCAAATGCTCGTGGTTCAAAGGCTCGAGCGCTTCCTTGATCGGCGGATTGAATTTCAGCTCGGTGTAGCCGACATTGACGCTGAGATAGGTAAACAAACCAAAGCGCCGGCCCAGGCTCCAGTTTCCGCCAAGGCGTTTTTGATCGACGATCGAATCGATGTTGGCAAAACTTAAATCCCGCACCCGTTGTATGCTGAAGCGGAAACCCGTGAGCAGTTGGGTCGAGCCGAAAAGCCAGGGGTTGGAGTAGTCGAGGGCAACGCCGGGATCATAGCCGGCCCACGCGGAGGCCACGGCTTTTTCATTGCGCCCGCGAAAATTGAGATGGGCAATACCGAGGCCGTAGGAAAGCTTGTTCCAATCGTTGTCGTTCCGGTGCAGAATGAGAAACGGCCGCACGTAAAACGGGTACAGCGGATACTCGCTGACGCCGATGAGAAGGTGCACGCCCTCGGGCTGCTGCAGCGAGTCAATCTCGACGCGGCTGAACAGGCCGAGATTATAAATTCGTTTCTGATCTTCCTGCAAAACGCCGGCATCAACCGTATCCCCCACCTCCATCTGCATTTCGCGTATAATAACCTGCGTTTTGGTGAAGCGATTGCCACTAACCAGAATTTTTGCGATTCGAGGTGATATGGCGCCGCTTGGCTCCCCATCGGTGTCGGATTGCGTCCATGCCACCGCGTCAAAGCCAAAAATGAAAAAACAGAAAATGAAGAAAAAAAATAAACGCATGGTTAATCCATGAATCCTGATTAAAATTTATCCAAAATGCGGAACGTCACCCGCCAATCATCGCGGCCACGGTCGGTGCGCTTGGCAAAATCCACGCGCAAAAGCCCCTCGGTCATGAGTAGAGAAATGCCGACGTCGCTGCGCAAATCTTCTATTGAAAAATTTCCAAAATCGAAGAGTCCGCGGCCGGGATTGCCCGGATCGGCAATCCAGGCGTAGCCGGTTTCGGCGAAGAAACCGAGTGAGAGCGTTTCCCAAAACGGAATATAGTGCAGCGGCAGGCGGCGCAACAATCCGCCGAACGCCGATTGTCCGATCTGATAAGTGACATTGGCGTACAGCAAGCGATTGCCGACAAATTCTTTTTCGCGATAGCCGCGCAAACTGCTGAGGCCGCCCATCGTCAGCAAATGCTGATAAGCGAAACTGCCGCTGCGGCTGCCGGCCATGATTTTGGCGAGCAGCTTTTGATCGCTAAAGGTCGGCTGATAACGCTTGGCCGTCAAAAACAGCCCGTTGGTCTCAAAATCTTTGGCCGTGCGCTCGAAATAACCTTCCACCTGCCAGCCGAGGTTGGGGAAAACCGGATTATCCCGCCAATCGAACGCGCCAATCAATTTGACCGAGATTTCATCGCCGTTTTGAACGCCGTAAGCGGCCGGCAGCGCACGCCGAGGGTTCAAAGGATAATCTTTGTCGCCGCCCCAAAGGCTCCAATTCGAATTGCGCCGCAGCGATTCGTAACGATGGCTGCTGGCGTCGAGGCGCAAGGTATGAACTTGCGCGAGCTGATAATCGGTGAAAGCGCGCACGCCTTTTTTGCCGAAGAAATCCATGAAATCTTCGTGCAGGAAAATTCCGGCCAGCGAGTTTTCAAAGTCACTGACGATCCAGCGGTCGTTGGTGTCGAGTTTGTAAAAATATTCCGCGCCGAAGGTCAACCGGTTGGGTGTTTGAAAATTTTTTTGCCAGCCGGCCGTCCAGCGCGGGCGTTTTTTCTTTTCATTTTTAAAGCTATAACCCGCGTCGCCGTAGAAGGTCCACGTATCCGGCTGTTGCGAAAAGCGCGGTTGCGCCTTCACGCCCAGATTCAAATAAAATGCTTCGACGCGGTTGAAATGGGAATTGGTGTAAAGGGTGAAGGTTTTGGGCGAGTCAAATCCAATGTTGTTGGTGATGCGGTCGATTTTGAACTGCGCCGTTGCCGGGGCGGCAACGAGCAAGCACAACGAGCCCAGCGAGAAAAAAAGTTTTCCAAGCATGCAACTGACTCCGATTTCGATACAGGATCAGGTTTATTCGAAAGTGACGGATATGGCGCGATCGTGATCGCGTGGGGGGCCGATTTTGCGAATAAACGCATATTTTCAGAATAAAATAAGTTAAAAAATCTTCCCGGCATAAGCAAGAAATCTTTTTCGCGCCCAAATAAATCCGATCGTCGCGCCGGTTCGTATTCTCAATGTCATGCAGCAAATGCATATCAATCAACTTTGTAGCTATTCACCGTCCGGAGGCTTTTGTATGGGCATGAAAAGCCGTTTTGCACGACGAGTTTATTCAAATCACGAAGCGTCCGGACGGTTGCCCGAATGGTTACTCAACTCTATCATTTCAACAATTTTTAAGGAGAGGTTAGCTATGCGCAGATTTATTCTGTTCGCGGCAACGCTGCTGGCGGCGTTGGCGCTGTTTCTCACGCCGTCGTCGCGGTATCTCGACGCCTCAAGCCACCGCGAAGCGCCGTTGATCGCCAACGATCCGTTGGCGGATCCCACCGACATCTATGCGTTCGTCAGTCCGGACCGCCCCAATTATGTAACGATTATCGCTTGTTACATACCGATGATGCTGCCCGAAGGCGGGCCGAACTATTTTCCCTTCGGGGAAAACATTCGCTACCAAATTCACATCGACAACGATGCGAACCGGGCGGGCGAAGAAATCATCTATCGTTTCACCTTTACCCAAACCAATGAAGATGCCACGACATTCTTCAATATTCGGCTGGGAAAACAAAATCTGAAGACCACCTACACTTGTGAGAAAAGTGTAAAGGGAGGCGCATTTGATCCCATCGTTGCCAATGGCAAGGTACCGCCACCCAATATCGGACCCCGATCGATTGAAAATGCGGTGGTGGGCTTGGGCACCACCTACGATGCGCTCGTGACGGGAGCGATTGTCACAGCTTCCACAGGCGAACAGGTTTTTTGCGGCCCAACCGATGACCCATTCTTCGTGGATCTGGGTGGGGCCTTCGATGTCGGCCAGACCCGCAAACGCGACGGCACCGGCGTCGACGCGCCACGCGACGGCGTTGCCGGTTTCAACGTCGGCACGATCGCGCTGCAGATTCCGATTTCCACTCTGCAAAAAGACGGCAAGACGGTTGATATGAGGCGAAACATTCTCGATCGCGATTACGTGATCGGGGTGTGGTCGACTGCCTATCGGCAAAAGGTAACGACGCTCAACACCGACGGCTCCAAACCCACGCCTTCTGGAGACTGGGTGCAAGTCGCTCGTCTCGGCATGCCTTTGACCAACGAAGTGATCATTCCGATCGGCCAAAAGGATCGTTGGAATGCGTTGACGCCTTATCAGGATGCGGAATTTCACAAGTATTTTGTCAATCCTGAGCTGGGTTTATATATGGACGACAGCAAATTTGGCGGCGCCGTTCCTGGTTTAGCGGCGTTGCGGATTCAAACCAAAGCGTTGGGCAGTTTCGACTTCAGGAATGGCGCCGATGGGTTGTTCGGCTTGCCGGAATCGGCCCGGATGGGAACGGCGTTGAGTGATGCCGCTTTTGGTCCCATCCTTTTGCAAGACAATAATCCGCGTTCGGTGGATTTACTGCCCATTTTCAACACTGGCGCTCCCAACTTGCGGCCTTATCAATTGGCCACAGGCAAAGGCGGCAATCCATTGGCCGAAGGCAAACCCTTTATCGACAACTTCCTGCCAACCTTGGGTGACATGCTCAGGCTGAATATGGCCGTGCCGGCGACCCCGCGCAATAGTCCGGATTTCAGCTCGTTAGGGCTGGTGCAAGCCGCAGTGTTGGGTTTGATCGACTCGCGTTTCAATGGCAACGCCAATCTGGAGTTTATTCCCAACATGGACGGTTTCCCGAATGGCCGTCGTTTGGAAGATGATGTAACCCGCATCGAGCTGCAAGCGGTGGGCGGCATCGTGTTGGCAGCCATTGGTTTGTGGTATGATGATTTCGTTTCAGGCCAATCGCCGGTTACCCAGGATTTACAGGATGTGCTGGGCTATTCGGCTGGACCGGAGAAAAACGATGTTCGGTTGAGAACGTCTTTCCCTTACGTCGCGAATCCGCACCGTGGCTATGATTATGTGAAACAGGTCACTTTCCCCACCGCGGTTGCGGAGCGTCCAGGTTTGGGCTTGGGTGTTCCAAAATCATTCAATGTCGAGCAGAACTATCCGAATCCGTTCAACCCCGCCACGGAAATCAAATACACGGTTTCGACCGCGGATGTGGTGAAACTGCGGATTTACAATTCGCTCGGCCAAGTGGTGACTACGCTGGTTGACAAGCAACACACGCCCGGCACGTATAGCGTCGTTTGGGAGGCGCGAAACGTTGCCAGCGGCGCTTATTATTATCGTCTCGAAGTCGGGAACGAAGTCTTTCCGGCGAAGAAGGCGTTGTTTGTGAAATAGTGACTGGTTGCTGGTTTCTTGTTGCTCGTACTTCTACTCATACTCTTACTCGCTGCTCATTATTCCTAAAAGCGAGTAAGGGTATGAGAAAGAGTACGAATCGAGTTTGAGAGAGTGAACATTATCATGAGCAAAAATTTTAAAATAGCCGCTGCCATCAGCGGCATGGCTTTGCTGATCATCGCCGGCAGATTTTATGCGCTGAAAAATGAAAAAACTGCCCCGGCTTTTCCCAAGTTTGACAAGCGCGCCGCTGAAATCGTCCCGTCCTCGGAATTTTTGAATGCGCAAAAAGCCGTCGAATATTATGAGACCGAAATTCGCCGCAAGCCGGAGGCCGCCAAGAATTATATCGAGTTGGCGCAGGTTTTCTTGCAGGAAGCGCGCGTCACCGGTAATCACCATCAATACATTCCCGACGTGCAAGAACTGCTCGACCAAGCCTTGAGCCTGGAACCGGAGAATTTTCAAGCGCTCGTCATCAAAGCCTCGCTGATGATGACGCTGCACCAGTTTCAAGAAGCCAAGCGGCTGGCGCAAATCGCCATCGCCCGCGCTCCATACAACGCTTTTTCGCACGCCGTGCTCACCGATGCGCTCATCGAGCTGGGCGAATACGGCGAAGCGGTGAAAGCCTGCGACAAGATGCTGAGCATTCACCCGGATTTGCGCTCTTATGCCCGCGCTTCTTATTTGCGAGAGCTGCACGGCGACCTCGATGGCGCGATTGCAGCAATGCGCATGGCATGTGACGCCGGTGTTGCCGGCCAAGAGAACCGCGCGTGGGCCTTGCATCAGTTGGGAATGCTCTATTTGCAGCAAGGCAAGGCAGACACTGCCGCGTTCATTTTTAAAGGAATTTTAGAGGAGCGGCCAAACTACGCTTATACGATCGCGGGTTTGGCACAGATTGGCAATGTGAAAAAGAATTATACCGAGGCCATTGCACTTTTTCAGCAAGCCTATAAAATCGTGCCCGACCACGGCTTCATCGAGCAGCTTGCCGATCTCCATCGCGCTGCCGGCAAGTTCAGCCTTGCCGATTCCACCGCGCGAGAAGTTTTGAAAACCTTCGGCCAACACGAACAAGGCGGCTGGAACATCAATCGCGAGTTCGCCATGTTCTGTGCCAATCACGACATGAATCTTGCGGCGGCGCTCAAGCGTGCCAAAAGCGAATATGAAGCGCGCCCGAACAATATCGACGTGCTTGAAACTTATGCGTGGGCGCTTTATAAAAACGGCCAAGTCCAACATGCCGTGCCGCTCATCGAACGGGCAATGAATTTGAACGCGCGCCGCGCCACGTTGTCTTATCGTGCCGGCATGATCTATTTCGCTGCCAATCAACGGGAAAAAGCGAAAACGCATTTGCAGCGTTCCCTCGCTGAAAATCTTTATCTCCACCCGTTATATGTTGCCGAGGCGCAGCAGACGCTGTCGAAAATCACCACCAACAAGTACGCGATGAAATAATCTCGAGGAGATCACGATGCGCAGAGTTGCAACGGCCGCGTTCATTTGCCTCGTTTTATTCAATCTGACCAATCCCTTCTCGTCCGCCGCCCAATCTTTTAGCGCGATCAGAGGAACCATCAAAGACGCCGAAACCGGCAATGGTTTGCCCGGAGCCAACGTCATCATCGAAGGTACGAGCCGAGGCGCCAGCACTGCGGGCGACGGCAGTTTCGTGATCGCGCGCGTTCGGCCTGGCAATTATAATCTCGTTGCCAGTATTATCGGCTATAAAACCGAAAGCGCCAGCATTACCGTCGAAGCCGGCCGCGATGCGATGGTTGATTTGCAGCTTGCCCCCAAAGCGCTGGAGCTCGACGAGCTTTTGGTGCAAGCCGATCGCGCGTACTCCACCGCCTCGTCGCGCGCCGTCCGTGATTTCGATTTGAAAATTCGGCCCAACCGCTCGGCGCAAGACATGCTGCAACTCGCGCCCGGCCTCGTCATCGCGCAGCACGCCGGCGGCGGCAAGGCGGAGCAAATTTTTCTGCGCGGCTTCGACGCCGATCACGGCACCGACGTGAACATTTCGGTGGACGGCGTGCCGGTCAACATGGTGTCACACGGCCACGGCCAGGGCTATGCCGATCTACACTTCATGATTCCCGACGTGATCGAAGAAGTCGACGTTTATAAAGGTCCGTATTTCGCCGAATACGGCAACCTGGCGACTGCCGGCGCCGTTGCGTTCCGCACGCGCGAGCACATTGATGGCAATATGCTGCGAGTTGAAGGCGGCGCGTTTGACACTTATCGTCTCACCACGCTTTATCAGGTTCCGACCACGGGCGAACACAACAACGCGTATTTCGCCGGCCAATTTTATAACACCGACGGCCCGGTGGACAGCCCGCAAGGTTTTCGCCGCTTCAACTTGTTCGGCAAATTCCACACGCATGTTTCGGAAACCGCCAAGCTGTCATTTGACATCAGCGGCTTCAGCTCGGCGTGGAATGCTTCCGGGCAAATTCCGCAGCGCGCCATTGACGGCCGGTTGCTCGATCGTTTCGGCGCGCTCGACGATCTCGAAGGCGGCACGACAGGACGTCAGAATCTCAACTTCACCTACGAAACGCTCGGCAAGGACAACAGCGAATTTATCATTCAGGCTTACGCCAGTAAGTATAATTTCAAACTGTTTTCCAATTTCACTTTTTTTCTGAATGACCCGGCCAATGGCGACATGATCGAGCAGACCGATGCGCGCCAAATTCTCGGGCTGAACACGAAGTATAAATTTTATCATAACCTCGGCCTGGGTATCGCCACCGCGACTTTCGGCGGCGGCTACCGCGCCGATGACATGGACGTCGCGCTGTGGCGCAGCCCCAATCGCGTCCGCGCCGAAAAACGCGTCGATGCGAACATCGCCGAGCGCAATCTCTTTCTCTGGGCGCAGGAAGAGATCGTTTTCAATCCGCAGGTTCGCCTGCAGCTCGGCCTGCGCGGCGATTATTTCACTTTTAATGTCGAAGATCGTTTCGATACGCAACCCGGCAACGGCTTGCCGCATGCTTCCGGCTACGCGCAAGAAACCATTCTCAGCCCCAAAGCCAATCTCGTCATCAGCCCGGCGCGCAGCTTCGATTTGTTCGCCAACTTCGGCACCGGCTTTCATTCCAACGACGCTCGCGACGTTGTCATCGACCAGCGCGTCAACGATCTGGAAAGGGCGCTCCGGCGCAACGGCTTGAGCGCGCCACAAATTGCCGATTCACTCACCGCGTTGAATTTCGATCCGGCGCATCGTGACGCTCAAACTTTGCCGCGCGCCGTCGGCGCCGAGTTGGGCTTTCGCGCCCGCCTCGGCGACCGCCTAAATTTCGGCGCTGCCGGTTGGTGGCTCGATCTCGAGCGCGAGTTTGTTTATATCGGTGACGAGGGCGCCACCGAGTTAAGCGGCCGCACGCGGCGTTACGGTTTGGATTTCGAGACGCGGCTTAAAATTCTCTCGTGGCTCTATGGCGACGTCGATCTCACCGTGTCGACGGGCAAGCTGCGCGACGAGCCGAAAGACGCCGACGAAATCCCACTCGCGCCGCGCTTGGTTTCCACCGGCGGCCTCACCGTGCGCCACACCAAATATGAGGGCGGCTTGCGCTATCGCCACATCGGCGACCGTCCGGCCAACGAAGCCAACAGCGTGACCGCCCTCGGCTACACCGTGCTCGATCTCTCTGCATCGTATCGTCTCGGCAATTATCAGATTGGTTTGGTTGTGGAAAACTTGACGAACACCGATTGGAACGAGGCGCAGTTCGACACCGAATCGCGCCTGCGCGGCGAACCCGATCCGGTTTCCGAGCTGCACTTCACGCCGGGGAATCCGCGGAATGTTCGGGTGGGAGTGAGTTATTCGTTTTGAAATTATACATCGTTAAGGATTATTTGTAATCGTCATTGCGAGCGTTTCTCAGCGAAGCAATCTTTGCGGGCATAACCTTGAAAACCAAGAGACTGCGTCCGTAGGATTGCTTCGGCAAAAAACGCCTCGCAATGACTGAAATTTTACACCTTAACGAGTATAGTCACTGCACACAGATAAATCAGAAAGGCCGCTGTTCAAATTCCTGAACGGCGGCCTTCTCTTTTTATCCGCTTGATCCGCTCTATCCGCTTACTAATCTTTTAAATGAAAATTTCGCGCTTGACTTTTTGATAAAATTCATCTACAATATTCAACACTGCAATCAATATCTTCAGCTATCAATTTCACTCGACGATAAATAAGGAGAGCTTGATATGGATTCCACCTTTGCTTCATTCATGGCCAACCAGTACGGCTGGAGCGAGCCGTCTTTGGAATTGGGCCGCGCCGCATACCCACCTGAAGCCGGGCAGCCGCAGACGCTGGCAGAAGTCAACGTGCGCATGCCGTTGGCTTTGGGCAATCGCCACGGCCTGATCGCCGGCGCCACCGGCACCGGTAAAACCCGCACGTTGCAGGGAATGGCGGAACAACTTTCTTTCAACGGCGTGCCGGTTTTTCTCGCCGACATCAAAGGCGATCTAAGCGGATTGGCGCAACCCGGCGCGGTGAATCCCAAATTGCAAGATCGCTGCAGCAAGCTCGGCATCAATTTTCAGGGCCGTGAATTTCCGGTGGAATATCTCAGTCTCAGCGGCAAGAATGGCATTCCGTTGCGCGCGACCGTCAGCTCGTTTGGGCCAATTTTGCTCTCCAAAGTGCTTGGCTTGAATGAAACGCAACAAAGCTCACTAACGATGGTGTTCAAATTCTGTGACGACCGCCAACTGCCGCTGTTGGATTTCAGCGATCTGCGCGCCGTGCTCACATATTTGACCGGCGATGGCGCCGCGGAGTTGAAAGCTTACGGCGGCCTCTCATCGGCTTCGGTCGGCGTACTGTTGCGCAAAATGGTCGAGCTTGAAGTGCAAGGCGGCGATAAATTTTTTGGCGAGCCGGAATTTGATCCGGACGATTTGCTGCGCACGGCGCCGGATGGCCGCGGCGTTATCAGCATTTTGGAAATTGCCGATCTGCAAGATCGCCCGCTGTTGTTCAGCACTTTCATGATGTGGCTGCTCGCGGCGCTGTATCGCGACCTGCCGGAGCGCGGGGACGTCGATAAGCCGATTCTCGCTTTCTTTTTTGACGAAGCGCATTTTCTTTTTGACGATGCCAGCAAAGCTTTCCTGGATCAGCTTCAGCAAGTCGTGCGCCTCATTCGCTCCAAAGGCGTCGGCGTCTATTTCGTCACGCAAACGCCGAAGGATGTCGATGAGGAGGTGTTGGCGCAACTTGGCCACCGCGTGCAACATGCGTTGCGCGCCTTCACACCAAATGACGCGAAAGCGTTGAAAGCAACGGTTGCGACTTTTCCAATGACGAAGTTTTACGATCTCGAGGAAACACTGACGTCGCTCGGGATTGGCGAAGCGCTGATCACCGTGCTCAACCCGCGCGGCGTGCCCACCTCGCCGGTCGCCACCGTCTTGCGGCCGCCGCATTCTTTCATGGGCCCGGCCACGCCTGAAATGATGGATAAAATTATTCGTAGCTCGCCATTGTATGAAAAATACAGCACGCCCATCGACCGTGAAAGCGCGCGTGAGCTGCTGGCAAAAAAGATGGTGGATATGCCGGATGACGAACCGGTAGCGAATTCTAAATCCGCGCCGCAAGAAGAAGGCATGCTGGACAAAGTGGCCGGTGTGATCAACTCCCCGCTCGGCCGCCAAATCGGCCGCGAAGTCGTGCGCGGCTTGTTCGGCTTGTTAGGCCCAACGCCGAAACGAAGAACGCGGCGACGGACGGGATTGTGGTGATCAAAAAATAAACCGCAAAAGGCAAAAAGAAAACAGCAAATGAATCTGTTTTTTGCCTTTTGCTCTTTGCTGTTTGAATTTTGCCTTTTAGAAAGAATATGCCCAACCTCTGGCTACTCAAAACCGAGCCTTCCACCTACAGCTTCGCCGACCTCGAGCGTGACGGCAAAGCGGTGTGGGATGGCGTCAGCAGCAACGCCGCGCTGAAAAACATCCGTGCGATGAAAAAAGGCGATCTCGCGCTGATTTATCACAGCGGCGACGAGAAGGCAATCATCGGCCTCGCGACGATAACGAGCGATCCCTACCCCGACCCGAAGCAAAACGACCCTAAGCTCGTCGTCTTCGACCTCAAACCGAAAAAGCGCCTGCCACGCCAAGTGCCGCTCGCCGAGATCAAAAAGCAAAAGAGCCTGGCGAGCTTCGATCTCGTGCGCATACCCCGACTCTCGGTCATGCCGGTGACGCATAAGCAGTGGGAGGTTTTAATGAAGATGGGAGGCGCGTAACCCAGTCGGCTCGACTGGGCGGTTAAGGTCATTTGGAAGCAGAGCAAGGGGCAATTTGCAAAAGGCAAGTAGCGCCCTTTCTGGTACTCGTACTTGCTTTTCATGACTCTGACGACCGGCGTCAAAAGCAAATAAATCGTATTGCATCGCACGCCGAAATGTTTTATATTTAGATGTCGTCTTCCTGGCAGAACCAACCACGCTGAGAGAAGTCAATGCCGAAAAGAGATATCCTGCACGACGTCGTGAAACAGGCGCTTGTCAAAAGTGGTTGGGAAATCACGGACGATCCGTATCGTATTCACTACGGTGAACGTTTTTTGTACGTAGATCTTGGAATCGAAGCGCCTGCTTTCGGCCCAAATGATGGACAAATTGTCGGTGCTCAGCGTCAGGGGAGACAAATAGCCGTCGAGATAAAAGAATTTCGTGGCAGTTCTGCGATTGTTGATTTAGAGCACGCGATAGGGCAATATGTTCTCTATCGTCTCCTACTCAACAAAACTGATCCTGATCGCGTCTTATATTTGGCAGTCATGGATGAAATTTACGAAGACATATTCAGCGAGCCCGTTGGTGAAGTTGTCATTAAGGAGCTGCCGCTGCAATTGATTGTAATCGATTCAAAAAGAATAGAGGTGCAAAAATGGATACCATCGCCACCTATCGTGAAATCTTAAAACAAGCTCTCCTGGATTACGCGCAACTGCGTCCATCGCATGGTGATATTCATCCCGAGGCTGTCATCGACGAAGCGCGCGGCCGTTATGCCCTCATGCATACCGGATGGGATCGGGGGCATCGAATTCGAGGGAATATTTTGTATGTCACCCTGCGCGACCAAAAAGTTCATATCGAATACGACGGCATGGGGTACGGCATCAGCGAGGATCTCGTGGCCAGAGGAATTCCGGAGCAGGATATTGTCCTGGCGTATATGCCCGAAGCCCCGACTTTGGCGGACTACGAGCGTGAGGAAGCGCAACTCAGAAAACGCTCATCCTTGCCAAGAAGCATAGCTGCGGCTGCTGTTTCTCAGGGCGCTTAATATCAAAGATAGCCTTGCCGACCTCGAACGCGACGGCAAAGCGGTGTGGGATGGCGTCAGCAGCAACGCCGCGCTGAAAAACATCCGCGCGATGAAAAAAGGCGGTCTCGCCTTGATTTATCACTCCGGCGATGAGAAAGCCGTTATCGGCCTCGCGACGATAACGAGCAACCCTTATCCCGACCCGAAGCAAAATGACCCCAAGCTCGTCGTCTTCGATCTCAAGCCGAAAAAACGCCTGCCGCGTCCGGTGCCACTCGCTGAGATCAAAAAGCAAAAGAGCATGGCCAATTTCGATCTCGTGCGCATCCCGCGTCTTTCGGTGATGCCGGTGACGGAGAAGCAGTGGGAAGTGTTGATGAAGATGGCGGGTGCATAGCTCGAAAACAGTAGAAACTATGGGGAATCCGTCACTTGACTTTTTAGAAAAATTTGTGTATATTTTGTCACAATATTTCGGCTTTCCTCAATTTAATCTTGAAGGGATATCGGGATGTATTCTAAATTTCCCCCCAAACATCTCGACATCTGAACAATCTCGACGCGAGGGAAATCTAACCAGAAGTGGTGATGATTTAACCTTACAGGCGGAGCTAATCTAAATTTTGCCTTTACAAAAGCTGTCCCCGACTTTCTTTCATATTTGAAGAAAAGTTGTGGCGACGAAAAATCACGTTTCAACATGGGAGAAAATCCCCTTTTTACGTGTCTATAGATGTAGAAGGTTCGGCTGTTGGATTCCTTATCGGGCCAAGCCGCGGTTGATTTCAACCTGCTCATCTCCGGGCAGGAGAGCGATGAGTTAGCAAGCAAAAGGATAACTACAATGCCGCTAAAGAATATAAAAACTTCGGTCGCCATAATGTTGGGGCTGCTCGTCTTTTTTATGATGGCAGATGCCACAGCTCAATACCATGGGCAGAGCTACGCCCTGGTCATCGGCATTGACAAGTTTTCGTCCGCAAAGTGGCCTAAGCTCAGCTACGCCAAAAAAGACGCGGAAGGCGTCGCCGATTTTTTGCGAAGCCAGGGCTTCAAGGTGTTTTCGCTTTACAACGAGAGGGCCACCAAGACGGCGATCATTGCCATGCTGCAAAATATCTTGGCGCCCTTGCTCAAAGAGAATGACCGGGTTTTGGTCTTTTTTGCCGGACACGGCTTTACCGAAACGCTCGGCGGCGAAGAACGCGGCTATATCGTTCCTTATGATGGCGGAGATTACAGCGCCACTTACGTCTCAATGGAGGAGCTGCGTGACCAGTCGAGCAAGATGGGCAATGCCAAGCACCAGCTTTTTATTTTTGATTCTTGTTATGGCGGGCTGTTCGGGACACGAGGGGCGCGGCCATTGGAAACGAATATTCCCAACTATATTGGAGAAGCGGCCAAACGCCCGGCCCGGCAATTCATTACCGCCGGCGGCGCGAACCAACAAGTGCTCGACGGCGGCTCGCGCGGGCATAGCTTTTTTACCCAATACTTGCTGGAAGCGCTGCGAGACGGCTTGGGCGATGTCAATAATGACGGTTATATTACCTTCACGGAATTGGCGGGCTATCTTCTGCCGCGCGCCTCAAATAGCTATCAAACCCCCGCCTCCGGCAGTTTGCCCGGGCATGGTTTGGGAGAGTTCATTTTTATTTCTCCCAAGGGCATCGCCAAAAGCGACACCGCCGGCAACAAAAGCGGCAGCAAAACCGCCATCGCGAAACCAAAGAGCAAGAAATGGCTGTGGATTGGGTTGGGAACGGCCGCCATTGGCGGCGGTGTGGCAGCCGTTTTGAGTGGGAGCAATGGCGGCGGTAAACCAAATCAAAAATTGGATGATCCGCCCGGGGCGCCGACCGGAAATTAGTGCTCTTTCGCAAAAGTCATAAAGAACTCATTAAAACCGCCAGTTCCATTGCCTTCGAGCGAACTATGATGGCAAGCTTTGTGAAGAGTGAAAATCATGAGCACAAGCATTATCCGAATGTTTTGCCGTACCGCCGCACGATTACTGCTTCCGCTGTTGCTTTTGTTGCTGTCAACAACTATGGAGGCCGAAGCACAGGATTTTTGGCAGCCAACTAACGGGCTATCTGGAGGCAATATCCAATGTCTCGCCATCAACAATTCCAATGGAAATATTTTTACGGGAACTTTGGGAGGCGGGGTCTATCGCTCAATCGATAACGGCGGCAGTTGGACCCCCATCAATACCGGGTTAACGAATCTTACTATCACTGCGCTTGCCATCAATTCGAGTGGGTATATTTTTGCGGGGACCGATGGCAATGGGGTTTTCCGCTCAACGAATAACGGCGACAGTTGGGCGCCGTTTAGTAATGGTTTGACCAATACCGTCGTCCTCGCTCTTGCCGTTGATTCACAAAATAATATTTACGCTGGAACTTCTTCCGGAGGGGGCATTTTCAAACTGGAAAATAATGACAGCACTTGGATGCAACGTTTGCAGAACGAAGTTGTTAAAGCGTTTGCCATCAATTCGGCGGATTGGATTTTTGCTGGAACGAACAGCGGCGGCGTTTATCGATCGAAGAACTACGGCGTCAACTGGGAAACGGTGAATACGGGTTTAACAATCAAGAACATTTGGTCTCTCGCGGTCAATAACGGTTCCATTTTTGCGGGGGTCGATGGCGGAGAAATCTTGCAATCAACAAGCGATGATGTTGTCGTTTGGACATCAGCCAAGAGCGGCATACCCAATACCTTATCCCTCGCCATTAATTCGCGCGGACATATTTTTGCGGGGACTAATGGCGGCGGAGCGTTTCTCTCCACGGATAATGGCAACATGTGGTCAGCCGTCAATACCGGTTTAACCGAGCTTCATGTTTATACTCTTGCCATCAACTCCAATGGATATATTTTTGCGGGGACAGGTGGTGGCGGAGTATTTAAAAGCGTAAAATCAACCACTGGTACTTTCGCCAAAATCACCACCGGCGAAATCGTCGCCGACGGCGGCTCTTCGCAAGGCAGCGCGTGGGGGGATTATGACAATGACGGCGATTTGGATCTTATCGTTGCTAATGCCTTCATCGCCGGTGCAGGTGGAACGAACTTTCTTTATCGCAACGACGGCGGCGACTCTTTCACCAGAATCAAGACCGGCGTGATCGTCGCAGAAGGCCGAAATTCTCGCGGCGCAACCTGGGGCGACTTTACCGGTGACGGCTATTTGGATTTGTTCATTGCCAACACCGCTGCAATAGGGGTCAAAAAGAATAATGCGTTGTATATCAACAATCAAGCCGGAGATTTTACGGAAGTCACCTCTGGCGTTGTGGTTGAAGATAGCGATAATTCGCAGGGTTGCAGTTGGGTGGATTACGACAAAGATGGCGATCTCGATCTCTTCGTGACGAACGACAATACCAGTAATCGCCTTTATCGCAACGAGGGCAGCACTTTTATCAATGTTACGATCGGGCACATTGTCACCGATCAAGGCAACGCCAAGGGCGTGGCGTGGGGCGATTACGACAATGACGGCTGGGACGATCTCTTTGTGGCGAACGAGAACAACGAGAACAACTTTCTGTACCACAATAATGGCGATGGCACGTTCACAAAAGTTATCTCGGGCCCGATTGTAACTGACGGCGGCAAGTCGCAAGGCGGCAGTTGGGGTGACTATGACAATGACGGCGATCTCGACTTGTTCGTCACGAACGCAGACAATCAAACCAATTTTTTATATCGCAATCTCGGAAACGGCAGCTTTGAAATGATGACCGCCGGCATTCTCGTCAGCGACCCGGGCGACTGGCACGGCAGCGCCTGGGGCGATTACGACAATGACGGCAAATTGGATTTGTTCGTGGCCGATCTTGGCGCAAACAATGCTTTATATCACAACGAAGGCAACGGCAACTTCACCAAAATAGCCGGCGAAAGCCTTGTCACCGATGGCGGCAATTCGCGCAGTTGCGCGTGGGGAGACTATAATCGCGACGGCTTTTTAGATATGTTCGTCGCCAATGAAGATCGAGAAAATAATTTTTTGTATCGGAACAATGGCAACGGCAATCATTGGATCAACATTAAATGCGCCGGCACAACTTCGAATAAATCAGCTATTGGGGCGAAAGTTCGTGTGAAAGCAACTATCCAAGGCAAACCGATTTGGCAGATGCAGGAAATCTCCGGACAGACCGGCTATTTCAGCCAAAACAGCTTGAACGCCGAATTCGGCTTGGGCGATGCGACGATTATCGACTCGATCAAAGTGGAATGGCCGAATCGCAATCGCACGGTGCAAGTGTTGACCAATATCAATGCCGATCAATTCTTGGCCATTATAGAAGGAACGGCGAATCAACCGCCAGCTTCTCCTGTTCTTTCTTCACCCGTACAAAATACTTTTCTAAATGCCGCCTCTCCGTCGCTCACTTTCAGCGTTCCTCCAGATGCCAACGGCGATCAACTCCATTTCAAAATCGAGATTGATGAAGACGGTATCTTCGGAACAGGAACGCAAATGTATGATTCTAAAACCAGCACCGTCGGCTTCAACCCAACACCGCCTGTCATACAAGGCACCGGGCAGATTACTTACACCGTTCAGTCGGCACTGGCCGAAGGTGATTGGTGGTGGCGCGTGAGCGCTTGGGATGGGCAGATATATGGGGCTTCTTCGGCGACTCGAAGATTTGTTGTTGATGCCTCGCCGCCGCAAATTTTGCATACGGCAATGACTTCCGCCCCCTCCGGGCAAAGCCAAGCGATATCGGCGACGATAACGGATAATATTGGCGTCCAATCCGCCGCGCTTTTCTACCGGCTCGGCGGCGCTTCGGGCTTTACTTCAATCCAGATGACCAGAGGAGCTAACGATAACTACCAAGGCAGCATTCCCAGCAACACAATCAATGAGCGCGGAACAGAATACTACATTTCGGTTGAAGACAGCGCCAAAAACCTGCGCACTTTTCCGCTGACGAATCCCCAAACCAGGCCGCAGGTTATTCAAGTCACGAACAACAATCTCGCCTTTGCCAATCCAACTCCGGTCAAAGCCTATCGCATGATCTCAGTGCCGTTCGATTTGAATGATAAATCAGCCGCGAGCGTGTTGGGAGATGATTTTCCGGGCAGTTACGATCAAACCCAGTGGCGGCTGCTGCGCTATGTGAATGGCGTCAATGTGGAATTCAACAGACCTGACTTCAACAGCGTAGCTGGGCTTTTTGCGCCGGGAGCCGGATTTTGGCTGATCACCAAAGAAGCCAAGACACTCGATGCCGGCGCGGGCAAAAGCGTTACCACGGCCGACAGTTTTGACATTACCCTTCCACCAGGATGGAGCCAGATCGGCAATCCTTTTGCTTTCACCGTGAATTGGAGCGACGTGATCAAAGGCGCCGAGGTGGAAAATAAGTTGTGGGGTTATCAAGGGACTCTCAATGAAGCGACCGGCTATGATATGAATCGCACACAGTTGGTACCTTTCGAGGGTTATTTTGTCAACAACAAGGGCAGTAACCCGACCACAATTAAAATCCTGCCCAAAGCAGCGACCGGCAGCGCAGCAGCCAAGCCGGTGGCAGACTGGAAGTCTGCGCTACAAGACAAAGAATGGGCGCTGCAAATCACCGCTGCAAGCGGCCGCTATCTTGACAAAGATAACTATATTGGCTGCCTCAACGAAGCCGCGGATGAATGGGATGCCAACGACTTTTCCGAAGCACCGTTTTTTGATCAGCATGTTTCACTCTACTTTCCGCATCCGGAGTGGCCGAAGTATCCTGATTTGTACACCGGTGATTTTCGCGCGGCCAAGTCGGAAGGCGATTATTGGGATTTTCTTGTCAAGTCTGAAGTCAGAAAGTCCGAAGTCGCGAGGTCCGAAGTCATATTGAAATTGGCAGAGGTGCAAAATCTGCCGGCGGATTGGCAGATCATTTTGTTGGATAAAACGAGTCTCGTCTCCATCAATTTCGGCGAGGAAAAGAAATACACATTTTTGCCTGAAGTCGGGAAAGCTCAGCGTGAATTTCGCATTGTGGTTGGACGAGAGGGTTTTATCGAGAGCAATGATTTGCGCTTTTCGGGTATTCCGCAAGATTTTGTGTTGGGCCAGAATTATCCCAATCCATTCAATCCAGAAACGCGCATCAACTACGAATTACCGTCGATCAGCCATTTGAAAATCACGTTGTACAATTTGAGCGGGCAGTTCATTCGCGCTTTGTTTGATGGCGAGCAAAGCGCCGGCAGATACACGGTTGCGTGGGATGGCAGCAACGCCAGCGGGAATCGCGTTGCCAGCGGAGTCTATTTGGTTAGAATGGAGGCAGGCAATCCTTCGACAAGCTCAGGACAACGATTCGTGGCAGTGAGAAAAATGATTTTGACAAAATGAACATCATTTCACGGCAACAACTGGCTCGGCAAAAAAATCCCCTTCTTCTCCAAAATCGGCAGGCTCTCTTTTAAAAACTTTCCAATCCTCTCCGCGCTGACGGCGTAGACCATGCCGTATTCGATCTGGTCGTATTCTTGCGCGGTGAGCAAGTTGAGATCCTCGGCGGTGAGAGGTTGGCCCGGGGGAACCTCCGGCGGCGGCGCGACATATTGCAATTTATTGACCGGCACGCCGCGAATGATGCCGGCCAGCTCCAGCTCGCCGCCGGGCCGCACGACAAACACCGGGCCGCCGGAGAAGCCGAAACGTCCCACCACGTCCAAAGAGAACGTGCCGGGATATGGCGCCGGGCTAATCATGCCAATCGTCAATTGTTTGATCTCGCGCGGATAGCCGAACACAAACGCCAGATCACCCCACTTCACCTCGTTTTGATATGCGATCCGGTGCAAAAAAGGCGCGCCCAAAGTCGGTGAAGTGGCAACGAGCACCAAACCCAAGTCGACGCGCGCATCGGTGTGCAACACCTCGACGGGTTGCATCTGGTTGATTTGGTTGATGACATGATGGGTCGTCCGCTTTTTGATGCCGCGCGAGGCCAGCACTTTCGTCTCGTTGCCGCCGGCGTCGCGATAATAAGTGCGCAGCGTATCCGGCGAGATGAGAATATGCTCGCACGTCAGAATCACGGTGTTGCGTTCGTCACGATAAATTATAATCCCGCCGCCGTTGACTTTTTGAATTTTTTGGGAAATTAGAATAGGCTTGGCGACCTTGGCCAAACGATAGCCTGTCGGGCTGCCGGCCTCCGGCACAAACCGCCCTCCAACCTGCTCGTGCTGAAAAAACTCAAGACGATAGTCGGCGACTGCCGTGACGCCGACGACGGTGGCGACGACATCGCGAACCTTCTCCTGAGTCCGCGGCGAGATCAAGCTGTAATCCGCCGACTCGACATGCTTATCGCGGCTGGCGCAACCCCAAAGGGCTGAGAATCCCACCAGCGCCGGCAATATAAACTCCTGCAACCGGCGACGAATGATCTTACGCCGGCATTTTAAAATTCCATTAATCAAAAACATCATTTTGAAATGCTTTTTCTTAAAAACCGCGTAATGCAATCGTCTCACCGAGATTTTGAGAGCCGAGATTCTTTAGCTTGAAAGACAGCCAACAACTTGAAGCGTTCAGCCACGCGTACAAGCATTGGGGCCAATGTCACTAACTTTCCAAGAAAAGCAAAAACTTATGCAAAGATATTTTTTGCAGGATGATTGTGGCAAAATAATTAAAAAGCTTTTAAATCCCTGGCCTGCGGCAGGGCAGGCATCTTGCCATAATCATCTTGCGTATTCATAAAGGCATTGAAATTCAATTTATCTTTGCGTTTTCTTTGCGTCTTAGCGTGTACGTTTCTTTTTTGATTTTGCCGGTCCCAAAAGTTAGCAGCGTTGGACATTGGGGCTGGCGCTCACGGAAGTGAAGTAGTGAAATAAAAGCGGCGATGGGCACAACCACCGCCGCTTTTGCCAAAAACCACTCGTTTTTACGGGCAGTTTTCCGCAGTGACTGAGGGAGCGAAAAAACTACCGCTAGAAGCGACGGCCGCCGCCACCACCGCCCCCGCTTCTCCTGTGACCGCCACCGCCGCCGCCACCGCCGCGTCGCTCTTCGCGAGGCTTGGCTTCGTTGACGATGATCGCCCGGCCCATGATTTCCTGGCCGTTCATCACGCGCATGGCGGCGATGGCCTGCGCCTTCGCCGGCATTTCGACAAAGGCAAACCCGCGCGGCTCGCCGCTGAATTTGTCTTTGATGATGGCGACCGAGGTGACTTCGCCGTGGGCTTCAAAAGCTTGGCGGAGATCGTCTTCCGTCGCCTGGCGCGACAGATTGCCAACATAAAGGTTCACGACTGCACTCCTTAGTATAGAGAGTTAACAACTGGGTGATTGGTGAAGGTGACTAATGGAAATTGCGCGTGGAACGATTGCTCCGCCAATTCGCAGTTTCTCGAACTGACCATCACGTGTCATCAATCACGTTTATTGGATATTCCCGCGGCGAACGCGCCGCGTCGGGTAAATGGCTTTTACATGAGCTCAAAGCGCCTACTGAAATTTGATAATCAAAATCGGTAATTTCCGTAGTCCCGGCCCTTGTGGGCCGCAATAATTCGCAGTGCCCCACAAGGGGGCAGGACTACAAGACATTTAAGGAAATAAACGCATAAGGCCACTACAAACTATTCAACTAAATAACACCTCGATATCTTCCCGCGTTAATTGCTTGAACATGCCGCTGTCCGTCGTGATGAGATCGGCGACGAGCGCTTTTTTGCGCTCTTGCAGTTGCAAAATTTTTTCCTCGACGGAATCGCGGGCGATGAGCTTGTAGGCAAAAACTTGTTTGTCCTGGCCGATGCGGTGGGTGCGGTCGATAGCTTGCATTTCCACGGCCGGATTCCACCACGGGTCGTAGAGAATGACGTAATCCGCAGCGGTGAGATTAAGTCCGAAGCCGCCGGCGCGCAGGCTGATGAGAAAAACTTTCGTGGCGGGGTCGGTTTGAAATTGCTGCACCGGCTGCTCGCGGTCCTGCGTATGGCCGTCCAAATAGGCGTAAGGAATTTTCTGCTCGTCGAGATGCTCGCACATAATTCGCAGCATGCGCACGAACTGCGAGAAGATCAGCACCTTGTGATCCTCGGCGAGAATGTTCTCCAGACTCTCTTTCAGCGCATCGAATTTGCCGGATTCGTGATGATACTTTTTTTCGATCAAGCGGGGATGACAGCAAATCTGGCGCAGCTTGGTCAGGCCTTCGAGCACGTACATGCGGGATTTCTGCAAGCCTTTGAGGTCGATCTGCTGCATGACGTGCGCCCGATAATAATCGCGCCAAAGATTGTACACTTTCTGCTGCTCGTCACTCATGGCGCAATAATACAAATTTTCAACTTTGGGCGGCAGCTCTTTGGCCACGTCGTTTTTGGTGCGCCGCAGGACGAACGGAAAAACCATTTTGCGCAGCAACTGCGCGCTCGCTTCGTCCCGCTCTTTTTCGATCGGCCGGCTGAAGGCGCCCTTGAAATAATTCAAGCTGCCGAGCAGGCCGGGGTTGAGAAAGGCGAACTGGCTCCACAACTCCTGCGTGTTGTTTTCGACCGGCGTGCCGGTCAAAACCAGGCGATAGTTGGCTTGCAGCAGGCGCGCGGCTTTGGCGGTTTGGGAAAGTGGGTTTTTGATTTTTTGCGACTCGTCCAAAATGGCGTAATGAAATTTGGCGTCTTTGAGAAACTCGATGTCGCGGCGCATCACGCCGTAGCTCGTCAACACCACGTCGCAGTTTTCAAATTGCTTCAGGCGGCGGCGCTCGCTGCCGGCGTGCGTCATGAATCGCAATTCCGGCGTGAAGCGTTGAATTTCTCTTTCCCAATTGAACAGAATCGAAGTGGGGCAGACGATCAGGCTCGGCGCCGTCACACCGCGAGCTTTTTCGTTCTGCAAAAGCGACAGCGCTTGCACGGTTTTGCCCAAACCCATATCGTCCGCCAGGCAGCCGCCGAAGCGAAACTCTTGCAAAAAGTAGAACCAATTCAAGCCCTGCTTTTGATACGGCCGCAGCTCGCCGCAAAAATTTTCTGACGCGGCGATTTGTTGGATGCCACGAAAGTCGCGCAGCCGGCGCAGATTTTCGTGATACGCGGCGTCTGCCTCTTTCGTCTCTGCTGACTCATAAAGCGTGTCGATCAACGTGATGTGATGGCGCGACACTTTGATGCGCTCTTCGCCCGGCTCGCCGAGGTTGAACAAGTGCGAGAATTGCTCGAGCCAATCTTCCGGCAAAAGCGCGGTGCTGCCGTCGCGCAATTTGACGTAGCGCGTGTGATGCACCATCGCCTTGCGCAGCTCCTTCAGCGACAGCATGATGCCATCGAAGTCAACCATGAGCTGCAGGTCGAACCAGTCGATCTCGCTGCTGACGTTGACTTTCAGCTTGGGTTGGGCGCGCCGAACTTTGTGGCGCTTCAGCTCTTCCTCGCCGAAAATCTCAAAGCCTTGCTCGGCCAATTTGGGCAATTCAAACAGCAGCCAGTCGATGGCGTAGCTTTCGCGCACGACGAATTCGCCGGTGGAAATTTGGCGCGTGCCGCTGGCGAGTATTTGTTCCTGCGCCTGCTTTTCGTTTTCCCGATCGCGCACCACGCGCAGAAAATTGAGGCCCTCGCCGCTGTGAACGAGCAGCTCGCCCTTGCCCAACTGCCCATCGAGAAAATCAGCCGGCGGCTCGCCATCAACCTCGTGCTGGCCATAAAAAAATTTCAGGCGTATTTTCAGAATTTCGATATTTTCTTCGAGATAAAGGCGCTTGGTTGTGAAATGATCCACCACCGGCAAACTGTCGCGGTTGGGAAGCGAGAAGAACGACAGCACGTGGGGCGCCGGCGCCAGCGAGGCAAAAAAGTCGCCCACTTCCGCTTGTGGAATCGTAAACGACTGCTGCCGGCGAAACGACTGTAAAAACTGCACGAATGGATGTGCTGGTTCGCCGGCGGCGCCAAGCGTCGCACTTTTGCCGTCCGCAGCAAAAGCGGAATCCACGGCGTGCTCGATTTTAAAAATTTCTTTTCCGCGCAAAATCCAGAGCGGATCGCTGGTCAAAATATGCGTTTCCTGATCGAAGGGAATCGGCTCATCGGCCACCAGCAGCGTGGGCTGCAATTGGAGATCGCCGCCATTCTCCTGCAAGCGAATCTCGAACCGCGCGATCTCCGGCCGGAGGCGCAGCGGATGTTGCCGTTGCACGTCTTCCGCCAGATAGATTTCGCTGTCGCGCAAGAGATCGAAGAGCATGCCGTAGCGATGACCATACGCCAGTTGATAGCCACTGCGCTGCAGATAATTGTAGGGGTAGGCGTTCGGTTGGTCGGTCGATTCCAGGAGCATGAGCGCCAACTTTTCCTTCTGCGACATGCCGATATGATAGTAAGGCTGCTCGCGCGCCGAGGTCGGATAAGCCACGCCGTACGTGCCGTCTTTGCGGCGGCGGGCGCGATACGGCGCCAACGTCCACGCGCTGCGCCCGAGCTGAAGCGTAAAATAAATTCCCCACGGCGAACGCTCGCTGCCGTAAGAAGCCGTCGGCCGCCGCGCCGAATCCGGCGCGCTCGACTGGTGAATCGCGTGGATCAGTTGCCGCCAACCCGCGGCTTTCTCTTGGTGTGACTCGACGGAAGAATCTCCATTGTGACTTTTATGTTTTTCTATTTGGCCGGAAATTTTTTCGGAGGGAGCGGCCTGGCGTTGATTGAAATAATCGCGGGCTTGCAACAGCGTGGCGATCACGTGCTTGCAAGTGAAGCCATACGGGCAGGTGCAGGTCGTCAAGAAACCGTTGCCGTTGCGGTGTACGGAAACGCTATATTCCTGTTTTCCCCGCACGCGCGCCGTGACCACCTCGCCATCAGCCTCGACCAGACGGACGCGGCCGTGAAGATAGTATTCGAGTCCCCGTTGGTAAATTTCCTGAGTCGCGAGCCCCAGAATCTCGCCGCTTTTGATTTGCATTGCCGAATGAATTACCGCTTTTATTTTGAATTACATCAATCCTAATTGCGCCCGAACTTCAGCCGCTTTGAGAGTCTTCGTTTGTTTTCCACGTTCTTCAAGCAATTTCATCAAGGCTTTGTTTTTGCGTGTCAGCTCGATTTCGCGGTCAAAATCATTTATTTCCGCCAAAAGAAACTCGCGTCCACCGGGTCCACGCAAAATGAGACCGCCGCCTTGTGCCTGCTTTAGCAAGGTTGTCAAAGTTTTTGTGCGTGTCGAAATATTCACTGTCTTCATAAATCACAGCACCACTTTAGCTGCAACTAAAATTTAACCACGCAGCACAAAGACTCGCCAAAACATTTTTTGCAAGATGATTGTGGCAAAATAATTAGAAAGCTTTTCAATCATCTTGCCACAATTATCTTGCGTATTCATAAAGGCGGAGAGAATAAAATTCACTTTTAATATACGCGATACAAACGACACAAAGAGAGTTTTATTGTTTTTCTTTGTGAACTTTGTATCTTTGTGGTGTAAAAATCTTCGTCCCGCAAGGCGGGATGATAGTTTGTCCGGAGCATTGCAGCTTCACTCACTCCACCACTTTTACCGCCGTGACAAAGTATTCGGTTTCGCCGAACCAGTTCGTCGGCACGCCTTTGTGTTGCTCGTAAGCGAGGGCGACGCGCTTGCCCAGCGAGCGGTTGATTTGCGCGGCCACGGAGTCTTCCCGCACGCTAAAATAAAATTTCTCCGGAATCGCTCCGGGCATCGCCACCATCGCCAGCTCGCCCTCCCACGTTTTGAAAATCCAGCCTTTGTTCGAAAACTTTTGCACGTAGCCGGCCCGCTCGCCGGTGGAATAGCTCCACGTCAGAGCGAGCCAGGTATAAAGGGAGAACAACAGAATCGGCGTCGCCAGTATGATGAAGAACCAGCGCGCCTTGCGAGACTTTTTTCCTTCCATCCGTTCCACTCGTATGAGGTTATACTCGTTTATGCAAAGCCTTTCTTGATTATAAACTTCCTCTGCCTAAAGCCTTTTGATCACGCCCTTTTTGACCTCGGCCAATTCCACCATCTCCGTATCAGCGCGATGCAGTACTTTTTCAAGCGTCGCATACGTCTCTTGCGCCGCGGCATGATCGCCCGACTTCGTAGCAGCGCGCGCCATGCCTAAAAGCGATAAAAACCGCTTGGGGGCGCGCTTAAGAGATGAGGCAAACTCGGCCTGCGCTTCTTGCGCGCGATCGAGCTTGAGCAGCATTTCACCCAACAGCTCACGCGCCGGCTTGATCACCACCGGCGGGCCAAAATCAAAGCTCATGCGATCTTCGTCATAAGCTGCTGCTTTCAGCAGTTGTAGCGCCTCGTCAGTTTTTCCCTCGGCCATTTGAATCAATGCCCTCAATTCTTTTGCCATGATATTGACGGCTTGAACCGCCGGCGGATAATTTGCGCTTTCGGCGGGAAGCGCATGGCATTGCATGCTTACCGCTCCTGAAGCGATTGGCGTTACACTGGCCGGACGCAACGCTTCGATCTCCGCCAGAATTTTTTCAGCCTTGGGCAAATCACCGGTCTCGACGGCGCCCATTCCTTTTACAAAAAGATCGCCGGCAATCGCGTCTTTTTCCAACTCCTCGGTTTTGACTTCCAGGCGTGCGGCCTCGGAATTCCAAAGACGCGTGTTGATAACATAAGCGGCGCGCATGGCGGCGAGGTGAAATCTGACACTTCTATGCTCACTCTTTTTTGCATCCTGGGCCACGACGGCGAACATCGCTTTCGCCTCTTGATAACGGCCTTGCTGAAGATAAGCATATTCGCGCCACAACAACGCATGATAGCCGCGTTCCTGGAGCGGCAGGCTTTTGCGCTTCCGCCGCGCTTCGGCAGCAGCCCAGGATTCTTCATTAGAAGCGACGGCTTCGTCCCACATGCCCATCGCGAAGAAAATGTGGGAAGGCATGTGCAGCGCATGCGCGGCAGCCGGCGCGATCTTGGCATAAACTCGCGCCATCGGCAATCCCAGCGGCGCGTGAATCGGGTCATCGTAGGAATGAATGAGATAATGCGCCGCGCCCGGATGTTTGGCATTCTTTTGAAAAACTTGTTCAGCCGTGGCTGCGGCTTGCATGTAGGTCGCAAAGTCGCGGCCTGCATGGCTGGTGCCAAGAAGGGACAAAGCGTGGAAAGCAACGGCTTCGAGATCATCCGGATATTGCTCGCAGAGCCGTCGCATGGCTTCGGCATAAGCCCGATCGCGCGCCAGCTTGTCGCCCTCGCCGTAGAGAATCTCGACGGCGCGCAGATAAGCTTTTTCACGCGCGGTGGGAGCTTTGGCGAGCCGGGCTTCGGCAGCGGGCGCGAGACGATTTAAATCCGCGCGCGCTTTCTCGAGATTCACCTGCATCCAAATGGGGTGGTTGTGAGTCATGGCTTCGCCCCAGTAGGCCATGGCAAAATCGGGATCGCGCTTTTGCGCCTCACGAAATTCCCCGGCCGCGTCTTCATACTCGAAGCTGTGCAGCAAGAGAACGCCTTTAATGAAATATTCCTGCGCTTCCGGGGAACCGGAGGTGGGGAAATCGATCTCGCCCAAATCGGCATTTTGTGCCAGCGCGAGAACCGGGAGCAGAAACGCCGCCAACAAAGCGGTGAAAATTTTTGCGGTCTTCATCTGGATTTCTCACCTCTCCTTGCCTTAGATTTGCAAATGAAAATTTCTATACTCGTTTAAGAAACCACTTGTCATCGCGAGGCGCTTTTTGCCGAAGCGATCTGCTCGCAGGCAAAAGACTGCTTCGCTGAGAAACGCTCGCAGTGACGGTTTCGTAGAAGCATTTTTCCGGTTTTTAAAGGATTGTCCCGCTGAAGAGCGGGACGCTCGCAATGACCATTACAAAATAACCCTTAACGAGTATATCTACTCCACCCGGTCCGTAACGGCCAAGCTCTCGTCGCCGGCGGCGGAAAGCAGAATCGTCATTTCGTAAGCGGCCTGCCGAACCATGCAGGTGCCGCGAGTTTTGTGGCAATAATAATAGAGCAATTCCACGCGCAGCGCCGTGCCGCCAAAGTCCGGCAAAACACGAAATGGAATCGCCATTTCCGTCTTCGGCTCCGCGATCAACATCGCAGCAGACTCGAAGACGATAGCTCCGTTGATCGTGCGCGCGACAAACTGGAACGGCGATCCGGGATTAAATTCTGCACCGGCCGGCAGCTCGATTTTAAACACGAGCTGCATGGCCTCGGGCGAGAGCGTCTGTCCCGACAATTTCGTCGTCGGCGTGCTCAGGCTGACGAGATGATCGGTGTGCGGCACATTGGCCTCGATTTTTGCCTGCGGCTTGAGCGTGATCGATTTGACTTCTTTGGCGTGCAAATCGGCAACGCGAATCGCATGGTTATTGGTGTCGGCAACGTACAGCTTGCTGCCGAGAAAAGTGAGCCCCGAAGGCTCGTAAAAACGCGGCTCGTTATCGCTTCCGGCCACGCCGTCGTTGTGCCCCGGCTCGCGCCTGCCGAACAGCGTTTTGCTCGTGCGCATGTTCGGGTCGATCACTTTGATCTTGTGATTGTAAGTGTCGGCGAGATAAATTTTGCCGTCGTGAAACGTGATGCCGAGCGGATGCTGCAGGCGCACGTTGTCGCCGGTGCCGTCCACGTCGCCAAATTGAAAAAGATCGCCGCCCACCAGCGTTCCCACTTTTTCGCTGCGCAAATCGATTTGCCGCACGCTCGAGATTTCGCTGTCGGCAATAAAAAGCCGCGTCACTTGGTCGCCGATCACCTCACCGGTGATGCCGCTCGGCTGCGCGAACGCCGCTTCGTGCCGGTCGCCGTCGCGGCGCGCTTCGTGGCCGCTGCCGGCGAACGTCTCCATGCGATTGGTCTTCAAGTCGATCGTCCAAATTTGATGCGGTCCGGCCATGGCGATGTAGCCGGTGTTGCCCACAATAAAAATATCCCACGGCGAATTGAGCGGCGTTTTGAGGCCGGCGCCGCCGCGCGGGGCAAATTTGGCTTGCTCGCCGGTGCCGGCAATGGTGGAGACGCTGCGGTTGACAAAATCAACCCGGCGCAAGCAATGATTAGCGGTATCGCAAACGATCAAATCGATGCCATGAAACGCCATGCCTTGCGGGTGCGTAAAATGCGCCGTTTCGAAGTCACCGTCGTCGCGTCCCGGCAATCCGCAGCCGATGACATCCACGACTTTTCCGTCCGGCGCCACGAGGAGAATGCGATGGTGATTCGAATCGGCAATCGCCAAAGCATGGTTGGCGGGATGGGCGGCGATCTTGCCCGGATAGCTCAGAAAAGCGTTGGCCATTTCGGAAGCTTCCGGCAAAAGTTCCACGGGCGCGTTATTCAGCTTGCCCTCTTTTTCATAAATATCGAGCGCGACTTCGATGTAGTTGTCGAGAATCTCGCGGTTGCCTTCGCCGGAGAAAACGGCGAGAATATAACCCTCCGGATCGATCATCACCAGCGTCGGCCAGGCGCGCACGGCGTAAAGCTGCCAAACGGTGAAATCGGAATCCACCAGCACCGGGTGCTCGACTTCGTAGCGCAACACCGCTTCGCGAATATTGGCCACTTCTTTTTCGTTGGTGAATTTCGCCGAGTGAACGCCGATGACGGCGAGCGGCCGGCCGGCATATTTCTCTTCCAGATGCTTCAAATCCGGAATGACGTGCAAGCAGTTGATGCAGCAATATGTCCAAAAATCGAGGAGGACGATTTTACCTTTCAGCTCGGCCAAAGACAACTTGCCTTTTTCGTTTGTGGAGTCTTGTCGCCGCACGTTGAGCCAGGCCAAATCCGCCGGAAAATCTGGCGCATGAACTTTGTGGCGGGTGCGAATTTCCTGAATTTTTTCGCGAATCTGCGCCTGCAACGAGCTGCGGTCGGCTTCAGTTTTTATCGGAGTCATGGGATCATCAGATCGGGTTATATGCGTGCTCAGTCGATAGTTGATTTCGGCCCTAATCCGTCATTTCGAAAGTAGGAAAAATGAAAATCAGAAACAAGAGGGAATTTAAAATTTGTGCAGAATGGCAAAATGCCGCCCGCGGCGGTAAATGAAGCAAGTCTTCGTCCTTAGGAAATAAAGGCGTCGGGAATTTGAGCGCTCAAAAACCCCAATGCGGACAAGTCGCAACCCGACGGGCGCAGCCAAACAGGTTTAGAAAGTTTCCAACGAATAGAAGAACCCTACGGCCGCGACGAGAGGGGAAATCTGATTGCCGGCCATTTTCGTATATATCGAAGAGCGCGTCACCGGCTTGCTTGGGTATGACTTTTGCAAAAGTATGTTAAGGTTGGCGCACACAACTCGAAGCCGAAACAATAGTGGCGTTGCTGCGTATGATCACATTGCTTTAATGCAACCACGTAATGTAAGTACACCCAGCACTGGTGCGACTAACAAATGAGTAAAAGCCTGATTTAGCTGCTTTTTAAAAAAATATGGAATAAGTTGGTTTGGTTTTATGTTGGAAAAGCGATGCCTAAAATCGTTCCCAATGTATGGAGTGAAAACACTTTTTTAAAAATGAACAGCAGGTTGCTCTCATACGAATTGGCAACAATGTGCGCAGGTGTGTAAATTTAATTTTCAATTGCAAGGAGGAGTTTGGATGTTGAAGCGAATGTTCGTCTTTACGGTTTTGTTGATTTCTACATTGCTGCTCGTCAATCAAGTGGTGATTCCGCACGTCAGGCGCTCGCGCGGCAACGATGAGCTGCGCCTTTTTCGTCTGCAAAAAGGCCGCGAAATCATTGCGCGGGCCGTGGCGGCCCACGGCGGCCTTGAAACCTGGCAAAGCAAAATTGATGTAAGTTTTCGCATGACCGACAAATGGAATTCCGGTGCTGGTTCCGTAGCAGCCGATTGGCTCGACTTATGGCCGGCACGCACCGTCGATACGAAACAATATTATCTTTTGCATCAGAATGCCGGGCGCATCGAATTGAGCACCGAAGCCGGCCAGCATGTTTGGGGCTACAGCGACCTTCGTCCGTGGGCATTGCTGAACGGCCGGATCGATGCAGAAAATGTTGCGCGCGCGCGCTTCACCATTCCGGCGGTCGATTATTTGTTTGAACTTCCTTACAAATTCGTTGACAAAGGCGCTTTTCCGGAATTTGTCAATGAGGTGAAACACGACGGGCGAATTTACGACCGCGTCCGCGTCACATTCGGCCTGAACGCCGGCAAGTATCCGCCGGACGAGTATGTCGCGGATTTCGACCACGAGAGCGGCCGGTTGGCGCGCCTCGAGTTTACCGTACGCGAGAAGACCCCGGGCTACGTCACCTTCAGCGCGAATTTCAGCAACTACAAGGAAACTGACGGCATCTGGATTCCAGCTCAAGTAGACTTCAGCATAATCGAACCGCTGGTTTGCCTGCCGCTGCACCAATGGCAAATCTCGGAAGTGCGGTTCAACACCGGCGTCGAGGAGAAATTCTTTTCTCCGGCTGATTTGATGCTGAGCGACGCCAGCCGGCATTATTAAATTAGGCGACCAAACGCAAAAACTTTCTCGCACCCAGCTTGAAAGTTTTTATCCAAAGCTGTAAATTTGCGTTTGCTTTTTGTGATAAAAATATGTAATATATATTGATTTGCTACTTTATTTTTTAATTTGAGGATATACGATATGAACTTTCAAACGGATAATGACTTTGGCATCCTGTACGCTCGGCCATCTTTCCTGACGGGATTTATCAGCATTCTTGATTGGACTGGAGTTCTCAATATGTACAATGAGTCTCCAACCGCAGAAATAGCAGATTTCGTTGCGACAAGAAACGATTGGATTTTTGTGGGGAAAGATATTCAGTGTGCGATGAAGAAATTGCGAGAACGAGAAGGGGGAAATGGCTAAAGAACCAAATTGGGAAAACGCCGAACGCAAAAAAGCTCAGACTCAGATGCGCCAAATAGAGGTAAGTGCAGCCCAATTTTACGTTGGCCCATTGCCTCCTCCTGAGCAACTTTTGAAATACAACGAGGCTGTATCTAACGGTGCGGAACGTATCTTGGCAATGGCCGAAAGGCAAGCTGCTCATCGTCAAAGTTTAGAATCAAAAGTCATAGAAGCAGATATTAAGCGTTCATATTGGGGGTTAGCGGCTGGATTTACTGTTACTGTATCAGCGCTTTTCACCTCTGCGTTTCTAATTTACAATGGACATGATTTGGCAGGCGGATCTATTTTTGGGGCCTCACTCGTAACGATTGTTATCGCCTTCGTCAGTGGAGCATCTTTGCGAAAGAAAGAACGAGAAAGCAAACTTTTGTCCCTGCAACAGCAGCAGTAATATTGTATTTCCCACCCGTTGCCTCAAAATAAAATGTAACCATGGAAGGTCGTAGAGTCCAGCGCTTTTTTAAAAATATTTTATCACCATAAGCCGTAACGGAAGGAGCCCGTAGGGCAACTAGGGTTACGGCTTATGG
>Ga0247727_10000309_pt1 | contig 117877 bp, 115 predicted proteins | sample WisWelCaveWW1625_FD_202498 | JGI IMG/M metagenome (GOLD analysis project Ga0247727, IMG submission 202498) | Biofilm microbial communities from Wishing Well Cave, Virginia, United States - WW16-25 | ecosystem: Environmental > Aquatic > Deep subsurface > Groundwater > Cave microbial mat...
AAAGAAACATTGTAATTACCTATCAACGCAGGAGCTGTGAATGTGTTATTGAATTTGTCTGTTGCTCCATCTCTAATTAATGTTAATAATTGAGTTGTTGAATTAGGGAAAGTAATGTTTGCTCTAACAGAATTATTATCAAGAGCAATGTTGTCGGTTACGTTTGCTGAAATAGTAATTATCTCAGAAATATTGAATAATGAGCCATTTACTGGTCTTAAATCAAATACAGCAGGAGGTCTTCTATCCTGAACTGTAAAGTTTGTTCTTTCTGTGTTGTTTATGTTGTTGCTAGTATCATTGGCGAAGAAGCTTACATTATACAACCCTAGTAAATCAGGCGCTGTGAATGTGTTATTGAATTTGTCTGTTGCTCCATCTCTAATTAATGTTAATAATTGAGTGCTAGCATTAGGAAGTGTAATATTGGCTCTGACAACACTAACCGCAATGTTATCTGTTACATTTGCAGAAATTGTAATTATATTTGAAGTGTTAAATACAGAACTATTTATCGGCCTCACATCAAACACAGCAGGATTCTGAACATCTACTACAACAACTGTGAAATTAGTTTTGACTGTATTGTTAATATTCTTGTGTTTGCTTGTATCATTAGCAATAAATGTTACATTATACAACCCAGCCAATGAAGGAGCTGTGAATGAGGTATTATATTTTCCATTTGTTGATGTGCCTAGCACTAAGCTTAATGTTAATATTTGAGTAGTTGAATTAGGGAAGGTTATATTTGCAAGTACTTTATCTATAGCAATGTTATCTGTTGCATTTGCAGCTATTTCAATGACATTGCTTGAATTGAATGAAGAACCTGCGAAAGGCCGCACATCAAATACAGCAGGAGTGGTATCGAATCTATACCAATCAAACATCGCTCCTTCTTGAGCTCCATTAAGAACACCTGATCCTGTTTCTATTGTCAGATTATTTACAAATGCTGTTCCATCCCATCGAATTACCTCTACATCCTCAACAATATCCATTGTTGTCACCATGATCTCCTTTGTTACAGGATGAATGCTAAACCTCATGCCAGCAATATCATCAGTGGCAAAGGCTATTGTTGTTGATGTTGTTGTCAATGCTGAGGTGCTCCATGTATTTGGCTTTGTAAAATTAAAGAAATCAATTGCCAGTGCATTGCTATCAATAAAACCAAACTGAACAAGACTGCCATCAGCATACCATTTACAATCAATATTGGCATTATTGGTACCTGAAGGTTCTGTAGTAGCGTCTTCAGTTGGTGGCGTTGCTAGAGTGTTTGTTCCATTCCACATTAGCACGTTGACGTCGTTACCGATGTCCTGCATGATAATGCCAATATAATCTGATGTTGGATCAGCGCAGACTCTTGTGGCAGTTAAACTATCTCCAAGAGCAAGAAGAGTGGTTTGAGCTCCCCAGTTACTTCCAGGTGCCGCAGTTGTGTCATAGGTTCTGAATGAAGCATTCAGTCCAACCCCATATACTAATAAACCTTTTCCATCGCCATTTTGCCATTCAAATGCAAAATGAGGAGTTGTGCCTGATGTTGTTCCTAAGGTTGTAAGATTTCTTGCACTATCGAAAGCTGTTCCATTCCATTGCACTGCATACAGTGCATTAGTGCCATTATGTGTTAGAAGGATTATATCATCAGAGGCTTGTCGTGGAATTAAGGATATCCAATTGATGTTACCAATCGGTCCAATGCCAAGTGTTTGCTGAGCAGTATAGCCTGTACCATTCCAAATCCTGAAGAAAATATTATTATCAGTTGCAGTAGAATTTTCATAAACAATCAGTGCTTCTCCAGAAACTTGTTCATACGCAATATCAAATGCTCTTTGACCTGAATTAGGAATTGCATTTGAAACCTCAAGTAAGCTTTGCCATCCTTTTGTTCTGTTAAAGACCTGAATATTAACATCATTGTTCAGGTCAATAGTTCCCATGATCATCTCATCTCGCTCATGGCTGCCTTTCACAGTAACCCATTGCACATCTCCGCCTACAGCTTGCGTATCAGTTAATTCTGCAGTGAAAACATTTGATTCATTCCATAATCTATATCTTGGACTGGTTACTGTTCCTTCTTCATAAGCAAGCAATCCATCTGCTTGCGTTGAATTAATCAAATCATCATGTATATAGTCAAACTCCAAGAAAGACCTGGCATTTGGATCAATATCAGTACTATCATCTGCTGGATCAGGATAAATCTTTACAACTTTAAAATCAAAGGTATCTGTTGGTTTTGTTAGATTTTGTATCCAAATATATTGTAGTTCTGGATATTTTGTAATTCCAGATATACCAACTTTATGTTGCGTTCCTGCTTCATACACGTCAAAGTAAGCATTGGTTTCATTGCTTCTGACATAAACATCAATAAATCTCCCGTCTGTTAAATTCTCTTCAAATGTAACTCTGACTATTTCACCGACATAAACTGGCTCACTCCAAATATCATCTTTTGTTTTAATTTTATCAAAAATATCAGAAATAACTGTATAATTTTCATCCATGTGAACAGCAGCTGTGGCTATAATCTCTCCAAAGCCTGGATCATCTGGGGTTAAAGTAAATGTATATTCCTGGCCTGGCGTTATAGCTTGTAAAAATGTCCAGCTTCCGTTACATTGTTGAGCTGCAAAATCCCAATCTTTACATTTATACAAAGAAGTTCCTTTGGCAGTGACTGTGACTGTTGCATTGGTAAAATTGAGATTTGTTGGGTCAATGGCATATACCTCTTCCCATGGTTGTGGTCCAGGAATAGTTTCAGGAACATCATCAATGCCAAGTGCCCCACTGCTGTTGATATCCAGATCATCAAACACAAGTTTCTTTACCGGACCTTTAAGGGGAGTAATCTCAATGCCTTCTTTTTCAACGATAACATCTTCAAAGACAGCTTCATTCTTATCTTTGAGTTTAACAAGTTTTTTCTCCTTTTTTTGGATTTTTACCTTCTTGAGTTCTGCACTTGATTTCTCCCTATGATGATCAATGAGATCGATATACACACTCTGCACTGTAGCATTTGCCTGAGGTTGCACTGTAGAATTTTCTTGAGGTGGTATAACCTCATTCGTTACATTTACAGTACTAGAATAGGTAACATTTTCAGAATCATTGCTAGTAACAACATCAGTAATATTTTCAACTAAAGAAGAATTTGTTTCATTGACTGCTGCAGCAAAGATAAATGAGAGAAAGAAAACTAGCAAGATACCTATCACTATTGATCGTACTTCACCTCTTTTTGACATTGTTACAGTGAACTACTCTTCTTCTCCAATCTCACCAAACACTTCCTGTTCAGGATAAACCACAACTCCTTTATCAGCAATCTCGAATGCAACAATACGCTTTTCATGATGCGCACCGCGCATTTTGAGAACTTCAATTGCCTTTTCTCGTACATTCCCTCTTTTGATATTATAGAGAACAACAACACCATCTGCAAGGAACTCCTCAACGCCAGTTTGACTAAATATTGTTGGAATCTGCTTGGTCTCTGCAACTAAAAATGATGTTGCATCAATATTTTCAAAAAATCTAAAGAGCTGCTCAATGTAAATGCGATAGCTATCCTCTTTTTCAGTAAAGGCAGAGGCAATTGCAGTCAAAGAATCAACCACAATGTAATCAGGGCGGTAGTTTTCAGGAAGAATGATTGGTTCTACATCAATGAGAAGTTCCCCTTTTGCTTTCATGAGCAAAGCATCAACATTTCTGGTAATATCAAAAGGATTAAATCGCTGAAGTTTCAAATTTCCACTTGCTTCTAGCTTCTCAGGCTTCCACCCGAAATCAGTCATATGCTGCCGTAACCGTTCTTCTGATTCTTCAAAGCTCATGTACAGGCACTTTTTACCGTGTGAAGCATGGTACGCCATGATTTGTAATGCAAGTAACGTTTTTCCAGAACCAGCGCCTCCGGCAATAAGCACTGTGGCACCTCTTGGTATTCCATCATCAAATAGTGCATCTAATCCTTCAACGCCAGTGATCACTTTTTGTTTTGAAATTGGCTTGGTAATCTCCTTTGCTCGCTCAATGATTTTTTTGATCGGAAGCCGCTGCTCTTGAATTTGTACTTCCTCCTTCTCAATCCTGCCTTCCCTAAGTTCACGTTGTAAATCTGCTTTAATCTCTGCCTTAATTTTTTCAATATTAATAGCTTTTGGAACAACAGCCTCTCCCTTTGTGATGTGTTCTTCTGCGAGCGGCACTACAGTTACCTTCTCAACTCCTACTTCTTTCTCTTTTTTTGGTGCTTTCCAGAAATGAAGTTTGGCCATGTTGATCTTTCGAATACCAACAACTCCCTTTCCTACAAGCGAGTGCAATCGTGCAAGCACAGTGTGTCGTGCGAGATCAAGTTTCTTCATGATGCCTGCAATAGTGATTCCTTCTGGATAGCTCTTGAGAAGATCAGAGATTTTTCTTGCAACTTTATCTTGAACATCATGAACATCTTCTCCTACATCATGGAATCCGTGTTTGATTGCTCGTGCTTCTTTAGAAACCCATGAACCTGTTTTTGACTCTAAATGCTGGATGCCTTCCTTAATATTCACCAGCCCTTGCTTTAGCGCTTCAACCTCTTCAGCAGTCCAGCTCCCGCCTTGATGTGCCTTTTCAGCAATCCAGCGTTCAGCGGAGTGAACATCGTGTTTCAGTTTATTGATCTCTTTTGATGCAAATGGTTGAGCAGGATGCACTGGCTTTACTTCTTCTTTCTCTACATATTCTTCTTTTTCTTCAATAACAGGACGTGGTTTTTTAGTCAGTGATTTAAACTCTTTAGAAATCCACTTGCTTCCTTTTTCAAATTCCTCTTCAACTGTTTCAACTTTGTTAGAAATCCATTCGCTGCTTTTTCCAAATCCTTCTTCAACTGTTTCAGCTGTATCAGAGAACCATTCACTACTCTTAGTTTCTATATTCCCAATATTATTTTTAAGATGTGCAAGTCCTTGCTTGAGTGCTCGTGCTTCTTTTGAAGTCCATCTCGGTCCTTTCTCCTCTATTGCTTGAATAGTAGCCTTAAGATGTGCGAGCCCTCCTTTGAGAGCCTGTGCTTGCTGAGCTACCACGTGTTGTGTTGTCCGCACTCCTTTCGCTGCTGCTTCGCCACCTTTTTGTTGAAGCTCCTTTCTGCTTTCTGTAAGACCGTGTAATTCTTCAGCGAGCCAGCGTTCAGTATCATGAACTCCTTGCTTGAGTGTGTGTAGTTCTTTGTTGACAAATCGCTGTGCTTTTGGCAGCTCTGTTGCTGTCCATTCAGCACCTTCTTCTACTTCTTCAGCGAGCCATTGTTCAGCATCATGAAGTCCTTGCTTGAGTGTGTGTAGTTCTTTGTTGACAAATCGCTGTACTTTTGGCACTAATTTCTCAGTTGTCCATGTAATACTTTCGCGACTAGTCTCTTGTAAATTTTCTCCTGTATCGTGTGTTTTTTGAGCCATCCATTTCCCGCTTTTGCGTGCAGCTTCTTGCGTATTTCGAGCAAGCTCATGTGTTTCTTCTGCAAGCCATTTCCCGCTTTTTTGCATATCTTCTTTTATGATTGGTATATTTTTACGCAACCATGCTGCAGTTTCATGTTCGATGCTTGAAATATCATTTTTAACTTGTTTAATCTCTTCAGAAAGCACTACACGTCCCTCATGAATCTGGTGTGTAGTCCATGAACCAACTTTATGTTGCAGTCGCTCTAATGTTCCCTGTAATTCTCTTGTCTGCTGTGAGAGCCAGTGTAATGCTCTATTTTCAAAGCGTTGTCGTTCTTCTTGAGAAAATTTCTTCTTAGTTTTACGAACAAGCTGTTCTAGTTCTTGAGAAATCAATTTTTGAGCCTTGTGTTCTGATGTTTGAAGGTCTTTAGTAAGTATCTTAAGTTCTTTAGAAATCAACTGAGAGCTTTTATCTACGAAGTCTACCATCTCTTCAGTAGTGCGGTCTTATAACATTTATAAATATTGTTATTCTGATACATATAGGTTATTGACGCACATGATTAGTATTGGTTAACAATAATAATAATCAATATTTCTAATGAATGTATTTGATAGTCAATTATGATAAATGAATTCAATGAACCTAGCCGGTATAGATTCATTTTAGATAAAATTTGAAATAGATTATAACATATCATCAATAGTAGTAATAACCATATATGACAGATGATTATCATATGTTTATCATAATTCAGCTTGTTTAAGCAACTCAATTCCGAGGATTACAATAACATCAGCAAGGATATTATGACTCATCATACATAAATATAATGAACACATATTTTAGTTGAAAGTTATAGTTAATACACATAGTTATTAGTTATAATCATATATGATAATTGAAATAAGCGTTCATAGGCCTTATAGCGACATTTAAGGCATACAATAAATAATGATTACTTATGCTTATCATAAATACATATCATACTCATATATGATAATTGAAATAAGCGTTCATAGGCCTTATAGCGACATTTAAGGCATACAATAAATAAGTTTGACATTTAAGGCATACAATAAATAATGATTACTTATGCTTATCATAAATACATATCATACTCATATATGATAATTGAAATAAGCACAATGAGACCCTATAAACGCATTTCAGAATTCTATGGCGTCCAAAGCGTTACACCACTACCAATATTCAAGGTTACTGCACCTCGCTGAGTAACATAGCTCAAGAAATCCTGCATTTTGAATGCATGAGAAATCGTATTGTCAGCAATAATCAGAGCATTTTTATTCAGCTTGACTTTTTTAAGATACTGTAGATATTCTGATTTTGTTGCATCAAGAAAAACAATATCAAATGTTTTGTTTAATTGAGGAATAATCTTTAATGCATCTCCTTCGATTAACTTTATATTTAATTTTGATTTTTTAAAAAACTTTTTAGCAAGAGCTACTCGTTCTGGCCACTTTTCTAATGTAATTAGTTGTGCACCTTTTTTCAATGCAGAAGCAATCCAAATGCTTGAATAACCAAGTGAAGTTCCAACTTCCAAAACTTTCTTTGGATTTTTTATTTTTATTAACAAATGCAGCAACCTTCCAGTTTCTCTAGGTACAACAGCAAATCTGCCTCCTGCATTTAGTTTTTCCTGCTCTTTTAGAATTTTATCTATGTCTTTATTCATTTTTGAGAACTGACTTCAACGCATCAACTGCTTCTTCTGGTGTATCAATAACACAAACTCCTTGTTCAGTCAGCTTCTGCTTCATGGCAGAAGTGTATGCAGAGCCTGTTGATACTACAACTATATTTTTCTTTTTGCTTGCTTGCACCAATACATCAGTGATAGTTTCATCAATTAAAGGAGTTTGGAACAGCACATTGCAGAGGATTATATCAGTCTTCATATTTGCTATTGCTTTTCTGTATCCTTCACTGGTTGCATCTCCAAGTAAGTCAACCACAGGACCTCTGAAATCTAAGCCTGCTGCGACTAAATCATCAACAGACAAGATACCATATCCTCCCCCATTCGTGATGATGCCAATTGTCTTTCCTTTGATGCCTGCATTCACAATCTCCAACACATCAATGATCTGCTCAATGCCATTCACTTCAATCATACCAAGCTGCTTGAATACACCAGAATAAATGACAGCATCACCTGCTAATGAGCCAGTATGTGATAATGTTGCTTTGCTTCCCTCTTTTGTCTTTCCTCCTTTCAGCACCACAATTGGTTTTTTGATTTTTGAGCAGACTTTTAAGAAGCGCTTGCCATCCTTAACACCTTCAATGTATATGCAGATAATTTTTGTTGTTCTATCAGTTCCCAGATATTCTAGGTAATCACATTCATTGAGATTCAATGCATTGCCATAGCTAATGAATTTTGATACTCCTAATGCTCCAATTCTATCAAGAATAACTGATCCTGTTGCGCCTGACTGCGTTAAGAAGCTGATGCCACCTTGTTTAGGCCGTTTGAGTCTTGCTGGAGGCAAAAAAACAGCATCAACGCCAGAGTATGTATCAAGAATTCCCAAACAGTTTGGACCAATTACGTTGATGTTGTATTTAGCACAAATAGCAGACAATTGCTTATCTGCTTCAATATTTCCAACCTCTTTGAAGCCTGCAGTAATGATAACTGCATGCTTAATTCCTGCCTTGCCTACTTCTTCCATTACCTTCAATGTTTCAGGAACAGGAACTGCAACAATCACTAAATCAACCTTGCCGACTTCAGCAATCGAAGGATAACACTTAACTCCAGAAATAAGCTGTGCATTTGGATTTATAGGATAAACTTTTTTCCTTGCTGCAAGCAAGGTGTCAAACACGACCCTTCCAATTTTTTGTGGATTAGAAGAAACGCCAATCACTGCAATTGTTTTAGGATTGAAAAAGACATCAAGAGTCATAAAACAAGGTTAAATTAAAAGGTATTTTTAAAGGTTATCAAATAAGATGAAAATGTTTTTAAAAGAACAAGACACATAATTTATATAAGAGGTTAAAACAATGGCAAACGATTTAGTTGAATACTATGGCACAGAGTGTCATTTTTGCATTCAAGTGGCTCCTTTAGTTGAGCAATTAGAGAAAGAGCTCAAGATAAAAATAGAGAAAAAGGAATGCTGGCACAATGCGAAGAACCAAGCTGAATTTCAAAAGGATGCTGCTGGCAAGTGTGGAGGTGTGCCCTTCTTTCTGAACAGAAAAACAGGCAAGTTTATTTGCGGCGCTGCGAGCTTTGATAAGTTAAAAGCTTGGGCTCAAGGGAAATAAGCAAACATATTTAAAACGTGATTTATATACCTCTCCTGTGAGATGGTAGACGCTGTAAATTCTCATAAGCCAGAATGGTTCAAGATTAGACCACCAACTGGCCAATTTGAGCAGGTGAAGCAAACAATAAAGAAACACGGCTTAACAACAATCTGTGCTGAAGGTCACTGTCCAAATCTTTCTGAGTGCTGGAGTAGTGGAACAGCAACATTTATGGTGATGGGAGATACCTGCACACGAGGCTGTAGATTCTGTAATGTCAAAACAGCAGCAAAAGGAACTCAATTAGATCCTCATGAACCAGAAAAACTTGTAGCTGCTTTGCAAGAGCTTAACATCTTTGATTACATTGTTATTACCTCTGTTGACCGCGATGATCTTCCTGATGAAGGAAGCAGTCATTTTGCTGCATGCATTAAAGCGATCAAGCAATACAATCCAAATATCATCGTTGAGGTTTTAATTCCTGATTTCAAAGGCAATGTTGATTTTATCAAAACTATTGTTGATGCATGCCCTGATGTTATTTCTCATAACACTGAAACAGTTGAACGACTGCAAAGAAGAGTGCGTGATATTCGTGCAAACTATACACAATCACTTTCTGTGCTTGAAACAATCAAAAAATTAAATCCGAAAATAATTACAAAATCATCAATCATGCTTGGTTTGGGAGAAACAGAAGAAGAAGTGGTTAAAACAATGAAGGATTTGAGAAAGATTGGTGTTACTATCTTTACCCTAGGACAATATTTACGACCAAGCCAACGACATCTCAAGGTTGTGGAATATGTTCATCCAAACATCTTTGAAAAATATAAAGTAATAGGGGAAAAGCTTGGCTTTGCATTTGTAGCAGCTGGCCCTTTTGTGAGAAGTTCGTATAAAGCAGGAGAATTATTTATCAAAAATATTTTAAAAAATAATCATCAAAATCCATCAGTAAATGTGGTGATCAAACAACATGCCTAGAAAAACAATTGCAGAATTTAAAATTGATTGGCTGCAGATAATGGATGAAAAAGGCAATGTAGATAAAAAACTCATGCCAAAGATAAAAAAAGATAAAATTCTCAAGATGTATAAAGCAATGATTACAGCAAGAAGATTTGATGAAAAACTTCTTGCACTGCAACGTCAAGGAAGAATTGGAACCTTTGCGCAGGTAAAAGGACAAGAAGCACAAGTAGGTGCTGCTGCGTGTTTGAACAAAGATGATTGGCTGATTCCTTCTTTTAGAGAACTTGCAGCATCAGTCTATCTTGGTTTGCCATTGAGAAACATTGTGCTTGTATGGGGTGGTGATGAGCGAGGAAATTTCTCTGAAGCATGCCCACACCATCTTCCTATGGCAATACCAGTTGGTTCACAGATACCGCATGCAATGGGCATTGCATGGGGCATGAAATTAAAAAAGAAAAAAACAATTTCACTATGTTTCTTTGGAGATGGTGCAACATCAGAAGGAGATTTTCATGAGGCATTAAACTTTGCTAATGTCTTCAAGGTGCCTGCAGTATTTATTTGTCAGAATAACCAATATGCTATTTCAGTTCCTGTTTCAAAACAAACAGCTGCAAAAACACTTGCACAAAAAGCAATTGATGCAGGCATGGAAGGGATTCAAGTAGATGGCAATGATGTCTTTGCAGTGTACAGTGCAACACAGCATGCAGTTCAGAAAGCACGAGCAGGAAAAGGTCCAACATTGATTGAGATGTTTACTTATAGAATGGCAGACCACACCACTGCTGATGATGCCACAAAATACCGAAGCGCGAAAGAAGTCAAGAAATGGGCAAAGAAAGATCCTATTGACAGATTACGGAAATATTTGCTGCGTGAAAAATTATGGAGCAAAAAGGATGAGGAAAAAATGCGCAAAGAAATTGAGAAATATATTGAAAATGAGGTTGCGCAAGCTGAAAAGATGCCGCCTCCTGCATTAGATGATATATTCCAATACATGTACAAAGAGATGACACCACAACAAAAAGAGCAGCTTGATTACATCAAACAATTCAAGGAGAAACGATATTAATGGCACTCCTAAACATGGTTGAAGCACTGAATCTTGCACTCAAGCAAGAGATGAAGAGAGACAAGAATGTCATTATTCTTGGAGAAGATGTTGGTGTGGATGGTGGTGTATTCCGTGTTACTGAAGGTCTGCAGAAAAGATTTGGTGCAAACAGAGTTGTGGATACGCCATTAGCTGAATCAGGCATTGTTGGAGCATCAATTGGATTAGCAATTGCTGGATTAAAACCTGTTGCTGAGATTCAATTTGATGGATTCTCTTATTTAGCATTAAATCAACTTATCAATCATGCTGCGCGAATGAGGAATAGATCCCGAGGAAAGTTTTCTTGTCCACTTGTTATTCGATTTCCTTGCTCAGGAGGCATAAGAGCATTAGAACATCACTCTGATTCTCCAGAAACACTCTATGCACATATACCTGGGCTAAAGGTTGTAATTCCATCAACACCATATCAAGCAAAAGGATTGCTGACAAGTGCAATCAGAGATCCTGATCCTGTAATCTTTATGGAACCAAAGAGAGTATATCGAGCAATAAAAGAAGAAGTGCCTGAGAGAGAATATACAATCCAAATTGGAAAAGCAAATATTGTGAAAGAAGGCAATGATGTGACTATAATTACTTATGGCGCAATGTTGTGGATAACACAGAAAGCACTTGCGCAGCTAGGAGATAAATATGATGTAGAACTGATTGATCTCAGAACTATTTCTCCTTTAGACACTGAAACAATCATCAACTCTGTGAAAAAAACAGGAAGATGCGTGATTGTGCATGAAGCGCCACGATCATTTGGTGTTGGAGCTGAGATCATGGCACAAATCAATGAAAAAGCAATCTTTGATTTGGAAGCACCGGTTGAGAGAGTAACTGGACACGATACTGTCATGCCTCTGTATAAGAATGAAATGAATTATATTCCAAGCGAAGAGAGAATCATTGCAGCAATTGACAAAGTGATGCGATAATGGCATTTGAATTTAAATTTCCAGATGTAGGAGAAGGAATCAGTGAAGGAGAGATAGTAAAGTGGAAGGTAAAAGAAGGTGATGTTGTAAAACAGGATCAGGTTCTTGTTGATATTGAAACTGACAAAGCAATTGTTGAAATTCCCAGTCCAAAAGCAGGCAAGATTTTGAAGTTGTATGCAAAAGAAGGGGATACTGTCAAAGTTGGAAGTGTTCTTGTTACCATAGCTGAAGAAGGTGAAGCTGTTTCTAAAAAAGAGGGAGTAAAAGTAGAAGTCAAAGAAGAAAAAGAAATTAAAAAGAAAAAAGAAGCTAAAAAAGAATCATTTGGTGTGGTGGGTGCTTTGCCTGAATATGAAGAGCCTGCAAAAGTAACACTAATTACAGAAACTGGAAAAAAAGAAGTGCCAAAAGCACCAGCAATCAAAGCATTGCTAGCAGTGAGAAAACTTGCAGAAGAAAAAGGCGTTGATTTAGCAAGCATTACTCCAACAGGTGCAGGTGGCATAATCACTAAAGAGGATGTGCTGCATGCAGCAGGAGAAATCAAACTAACCACATCATTAGTAAAAGAAACAGCAAAAGGTGTAAAGATTATTGCGCGGGATTATGATATCTATGGCTACATTGAAAAAATTCCATTGAAAGGAGTTCGTAAAACAATAGCGAAGCATTTGCTTGAAGCAAACCTTAAAACCGCTCAAGTCACACACTTTGATGAGGTTGATGTTACACATCTAGTTGAGATCAGAGAAAAAGAAAAGATTGCACTTGAGAAAAAAGGCATACATCTCACATTTTTACCATTCATTGTCAAAGCTTTGATTGCAGCATTGAAACAGCATCCTTATCTTAATGCCAACATTGATGATGAGAAAGAAGAGATTATTATTAAAAAATATTATAACATTGGCATCGCAGTTGATACTGCTGATGGTTTGATTGTGCCAGTGGTTAAGATTGCAGATAAAAAGAACATTGAACAGCTTGCTGCTGAAATGGAACGACTTTCAAATGCAACACGAGATCGAACAATTGATTTAGGAGATTTGAAAGGAGGAACATTTACGATCACAAATATTGGCACTATTGGTGGCTTATTTGCGACACCAATCATCAATTATCCCGAGGTTGCCATTTTGTTGATAGGAAGAATATATGAGAAAGAGATTATGATTGAAGGCAAGCGACAACTACGCAAGATCATGCCGCTCTCGCTAACTTTTGATCATCGCATTGTGGATGGCGCAGAAGCAGCGCGATTTACTAATGATTTGAAAAGCTATTTGGAAGATCCTCACAAGCTGCTGCTTGAGCTTGAGTAAAATTTATTCATTGCATCTTTCAACGAGAGGTAAGACTTTTTTTCTATTTTATACTTGAAAATATCTGCGAATGATTGAGCAAGTTTTTGCTTTATTTCATTTAAATGTATTGGTCTTTGCAGCAATTTCTGCATTGAGGTTGCTCCTCGGTCTTTAAAGCCACACATATCAATGAAGTCAAAATGATTCAGATTTGTGTTAATATTAAGTGCAAATCCATGAGTAGTGATGCCATTTTTTATCTCTATACCAATTGAACCCAGCTTGTACTCTTTATTGTTGAGAATGTGCCACACCCCTGGCAAACGCCTATGTTTCTCATCAACCTCATAGCTCTTTATTCCTTTAATGCCATAGCTATTGACCACATTCAGCATAGTATCCTCAAGACCAGTAAGATGAGCATTCAATTGGTGCAGATCAATAGCTCTTATAGCATAACCAACTACTTGTCCTGGACCATGATAAGTGGCTTTTCCTCCTCGATTGATATCAAAAACACCAATTCCTCGCTGCTCTAAAACTCTCCTTGGAATCCTCAACATGTCTTCTGTTGCTTTGGCGCCTAATGTGATAGTAGGTGGATGCTCAAGCAATAGCAGAATATCAGGTATGACATCTTTGTTTCTTAGTTGCAGAAGCTGCTTTTGCAGTTCTAGAGATTCTTCATAGCCAATTTCTCCACAATCCACAACCCAGCATGTTTCCATGCCAGAAACAAAGTAGTGCTTTTATTTAATTATTTCTAATACAAAAATTTAAAAGAGCAGAAGAGTAAACAGCATTATGGAAGTGCTGACAGCCTATAAAGCAGAGAAATTGCTTAATAACTATGTACGAGTTTCTAAAAGTATCCTTTCTCAGAGCGTAGAAGAGGCCATTGACTTTGCAGAACGCCAGTATCCAATAGCATTAAAGATCATTTCAAAACAAGCACTGCATAAAACTGAGATAAAAGGAGTGCGTATTGTGCATAATAAACAAGATTTAATGCAGCAGTATAGTGAACTACTAAAGCTTTCTGTACAAAAAGGCATTCATCTTGAAGGCATTCTGGTGCAAAAGTTTCAAGAAGGAAGCGAGGTCTTTGTTGGGATAAAAAAAGATCCTACCTTTGGCCATGTGATTGGGTTAGGTGTTGGTGGCATTTTAGTTGAGGAATTAAAAGATGTGCAGTGGCGAGTGTGTCCTATTGCTGCTAAGGATGCAGACAGCATGCTCGAAAATTTAAAATTTAAGAATATCATAAAAGGAGCCAGAGGCAATCATTCTAACATTGCTGCATTGAAAAAAGCATTAATTCAGCTTTCTCATTTTCCAGACAAACATCCAAAGCTGCAGGAGATGGATATAAATCCATTAATTCTTAATCATCAGTATGCCACAGTTGTTGATGCTCGAATGATATTTGAATGAGCTTTTTAACTAGTTTGCCTAGAGCAAAATCCTTCTGTATTGTAGAATTGAATAGTATCAGGGTCGTCCCAGTTAGGATAATATACCTTAAGAGAAGGCCAATAATATAATCTAGATCATTCTCAGCCACAAAGCTTAATAAATGCCTTGTAATTAGCCTAAGCTATGAGATTTTGGCTTATTTTGCTTGTATTGGGGGCATTGACTGTAAGCGCTTATGCTCAGCTTTATGCAGATGTAACTTTCACTGTGTTAGAAACAGGTGAGGTGCAGATAGCAGGGGATACTAATTATCAGACATTCCAAGGTACTACTAACAAGCTAACCTCTAAAGAGGGTGACTTATGGTTCCTGAACATCACAAGTCCTGTTTTTGAGGAATATGTATACACCATACAACTACCCAAAAATAGCATTATTAACTATATTAAATCAAATAGCCAGGCAAGGATTGAGGAAAAAGCTGGCGCAATCATTATCACTGGCACTGGCAGCAAGAAACCAGTAGACATCAAGATACAATACGCTATTAGCAAAGAAAAGAGAATAAGCTCTTGGCTTGTTATTAGTGGCGTTGTTTTGATTATTCTTTTAGTTGCCGCTCTTTTTATCCTCACAATTAAAAAGAAAGCACAAGCACCACAAAAGAAAGAGCTCAAGCGAGAACTCTACACTGAAAGACAATTAATTATTTTAGACTATCTGCAGGAGCATGGCACAGTAACTCAGGCACAGCTTGAAAAAGACCTGAAACTGCCAAAATCTTCACTTTCTAGAAATATAGCTACCCTTGTACAGAAAGGAGTTATTTTCAGAGAAACAAAGGGAATGAGTAACACAATAGGCTTTAAGGATTAAATAAAAAGTTGTTCCGTGTTGTTCCGCTTTCTTCCGGATAAATTTAATATCCTGTTCCAGCCATATAGAGAGTATGGTAGAAGCAAGCAATTCATTGGAAGAAAAGTTAGTACCAATTGATACAACAAAAGTACTAACAGACATGATGATGGAAACTGAACTTCCTAAAAGAGCAATCGACACACACCCTTATTTGATAATAGAAATCTTTAATTCGTACATCCATGAAGGAAGGAATGGAACTGAATTAACAAATGCCAAAATTGATATCAATCAGATGTATGGAGCAATCAAAGGTGCACTTGGACCAGATGGACTTTCTATCAATCAAGAGCTGTTGTTTGCGAAGCAACCAGGACAGGAAGGGCACAAAAACTATGAGGACATTGTACAGCTTTTCAAATACTACGGAGAAGATATTACACCCTTGCCTAGGCAAATTATGCTCTATAGAGCTGTAAGATTGATAGAAAAAATAGTTGCAGTCCATAAAGTATACCTAGCACAATTTGGTGGATCATAACAACTACTTCCGCATTGTTCCGGGTAGTTCCGGATAAAATTAATATGTTGTTCCACCCATATAGTATATAGCGCAAAGCGCGGAGTTAAACAATGAAAATAAACAAAACACTGTTTGGAATTTTGGCATTGTTACTTATTTCTATGCCATTTGCAGTAGCACAAAACGCAAATGAAACATTTGAAGTGAAAGGAGGCAAAGAATATCCTGTGCTGGAAAGAGCATTGGACAGAATCAAGCTTGCCTTTACACTACAAACTGAAAGAAAGTTGGAGTTAATCAATAAACTACAGCAACGAAGAGAAGAGCATTACCAGTTCCTTGTTGCTAAAGGAAAAACTGAGCAAGCTGAACGCTTCAAAGCAACAACCATTGGTCTGGTAAAAAACTTTGAGCAATGGAAAGCAACAAAGCAGGAGATAATTGGTAGAATGGAGAAAAAAGCTGCAGAAGTAAAGAATGAAACAGCAATGAAAGAAAAAGCTGAAGAGGCTATGGAGAAAAAGGGAGAAGCAATGGAAAAGAAACCATCTCCAAAGAATCAAAGCCAATGAAGATAATTAAAATAATCAAACGGAGGTAAAAAATGAAACAAATAGCAAGCATATTTGTTGCTTTAATGTTCATGTTGTCAATTGTATCAGCAGCATGGGCACAAGATGCAACAAATGTAACACCTACTCCTGTTTCTGAAGTAGAAGATGCGGATGAAGCAGAAGTGGAAGATGAAGATGACGAAAATGAAACTGAAGTAGAAGTTGAGATTGAAGGAGAAGTGACAGCTGAGCAAGATGCTTTAGCTGATCAGTTAGCTGAAAATCTAGAAGAAACTGACACTACTGCAGAAATAGAAATAGAATGTGAAGCCCCAGAAGCTGAGGAAGATGAAGTTGAAGAAGAAGCTGAGGTTGGGGAGGTAGAAAACGAAGTCGAGGACGAAGTAGAGGCTGAGGAAGAACCTGAAGAAGCAGGCTGTGAAGCCGAGGTTGAAGGTACTTTAACTGCTGAACAGCAAGCTTTACTAGACCAACTTGTTGCTAGTTTGGAAGCAAGTGGCAAGAAGGTTAAGGTTACAATAGAATTTGAAGCTGAAGAAGAGGAAGAAACCGAACCTACTGAAGCAGAAGTAGAAGCTGAGGTTGAAGAAGAAATCGAAGCAGCTGAAGAAGGAGAAGTAGGCAATGCAACACAGGAAGACGTCGAGATTATGACTGATGCTCCTGGTGTAAAAGTCAGATTGCTACAGCTCCAAGAGCGACTTGAAAGAAACATTGCTCATGGAGAGGAAATTGTTGCAGCACTAACTGCTGATGGTATTGCAACTGCAGATCTTGAAGCAATCCTTGCTGACATGAGAGCTTTGAAAGATGAAGTTGCAGCTATTGATCCAACAGGAACTGTTAGTGAAGCAACTGCACAATTCGTTGCTATCAAGCTTGAAGCAATCAAGCTGGCAAAGGAGTTCAGAACAGAAGCAAGAAAGCTTGTTAAGGAAAACAAGCGAGCTGAACTCAAAGCACGATTGAAAGCAAAAGAAGCTGAAAAGCTTGCTAAGATCCGTGCACGAGTAAAAGGTGCACTGAACGAGCACAACGCAAAGCTGCTTGAAGAGATCCTTGCAATAATTGGAGAAACAAATCCTGAATTAGTAGAAAAGCTAAAAGTAGGAGAGATCACTCCACGAGAGGCTAAAGTTGAAATCAGAGCTGCATTCAAAGAACTTTCAGGCACAAAGAAAGCTGAAGTAAGGCTCAAGATCAGAGAAGAAGTCTCTAAAGAAAAGGTAAAGCGAATTTCAGCTGAGAAAAGAATCAAAGAAAGAATAAAGACAGAGAAAGGAGAACTGCGAAGAGAAGTCAGAGAAAGACTTAAAAATGGCGAAAGAGAACTAGAGAATAGAACGATAGTTAAAGCCATGGAAGATGAAGATGACTCTGACAGATCAGGCAGCTCCTCTGGCACAGGCTAAACTAAGAGGTCGAGAAAATGAATAAAGCATTAGTAATATTTGCAATAATAGGCCTTTTGGTTTTTGCTGGTTGTGCACCAACACAACCGGTGCAGCCAGTGGTTAAAAAAGCACCAACTGTAGCTGAGCCAGAACTGAAAGAAGCTACCAAAGGCATTGTGGCTGAAACAGATACTGTAGAAATCGGATCAATGATCTGATTTTTACTTATTTTTTTCTTTTTTTTTATTTTAACTCTTATTTAAGTAATATTTATTAAGACTGCATTTCGTTTCTTATTTATGCAAGAAATATTAAGTATCGTATCTTACATTCTTATTTTTGTTGGTATACTTCTTTTCATCCAAACAATTCGTATGGCATATTGGTTTTTTATGAGCATACAACTCTCTTTGAACAGCAGACCATTTTCTATTCAAAGAGTAAAAGCAAAACAGAAGATATTAGTGATAGGAGACAGCACAGCAGCAGGAACAGGGGCAGAAGATCCTTCTCTTTCTGTTGCAGGTAGATTAGCAAAGCGCTTTCCCAATGCAACCATTGTGAATCGCGGAAAAAATGGAGCAACTACAAAGCATGTCCTTGCTGAATTACGAACCGTCACTGAAAAATTTGATTTGATGCTGATTCAGACTGGTGCTAACGACATCTTACGTTTTACCAATGTAGCAACTTTGAAACAGGATATTGCTGAACTACTTGAAAAAGCGAAAACATTAAGCAAGTCTGTTGTTTTACTTACTGCAGGAAATGTTGGCTTATCACCTTCTATCCCACGGATACTTGTATGGCTCTATACATCGAGAACAAAACAAGTACGTACCATTTTCATGACTGTTGCAAAAGAAAAAAAGGTTCTGTATGTTGATTTATTCAGAGAAAAGGAAGATGACCTTTTTCTTACCAATACTAAACTCTACTATGCAAAAGACATGCTCCATCCAAGCAGCGAAGGTTATAGAGTATGGTTTGAGGAAATAATCAAAACACTCAAGAAGAATAACGTTGTGTTAAAAAAATAAAAAAACTTCACACCACAAGGGTGTGAAGGCAAAGCCTTCATTTGCTTATCATTGGGGGTGGTTAAGAAAAATGAAGGCCAAGAAAAGGCTTCTCCCACATCAGTGGGCCCAATTCGACAATGCTCGACAAGTCAAGCAAGCCTCAAGCCAAGCTTGAGACAAAGTCAATATTGGGTTTTCTCAACGTATCAAATCAATGCCAAGTTCCCTTGACATGTGAGCTGACATTGAATTTGGTTTCTTAGTCTCTGATTTACCAAGTATCCATGGTGACTTCACACCAGTAATGATAGTCATAACTGTCAGCTTTCCCTTCATATCATCAGTAACTCGTGCTCCCCAGATTATGTTCGAGTCTGGGTCCATTGATTCTGTTACTAACTCACCAACTCTGTTGATGTCATCAAGCGTAAGGTCTGGTCCTCCATGTACATGGATGATTGCTCCTGTTGCTCCTTCATAATTAATATCAAGCAGCGGATTGCTCAAAGCGCCTTTGACTGCTTCCTCTACTCTCTTTTGAGTATCTGAAGCACCAACACCAATTGATGCAACACCACCAGATGTCATGATTGCCTTAACGTCTGCATAGTCTAAGTTAACTAATGATGGAACTGCAATTGTTTCCACAATCCCTTTGATCATTGTTGAAATCAGCTCATTTGCAACTGCAAATGCCTGCTTGACAGGAAGATTTCCTGCTATTTGGCTAAGTCTGTTATTATCAATAACAACGACTGTGTCACAGGTGTTTCGTAGTTGTTGTAAACCATATTCTGCCTTGTCAATTCTTGCTCTTTCAATCTTGAATGGCATGGTGACTGTTCCAATCACAATTGCGCCTGCATCTTTTGACAATGCTCCAACTATAGGTGCTGCTCCAGTACCAGTACCTCCACCCATACCTGCACAGACAAATACCATGTCTGCACCCTTGAGTGCATCCTTCAATGCGGATAAACTCTCTTTTGCTGCTTCAGCTCCTACATGCGGGTACCCACCAGCTCCTAAACCTCTTGTGGTATCCCTTCCAAGTAGAAACTTCTTGTCAGCTTCGCTCACATTGAGATGCTGTTGATCAGTATTACAAGCAATAATTTCAGCACCTTCGATTCCTTTTTGATGGAGCCATGTAACCATATTGTTACCTGCTCCTCCTACTCCAATAACCTTGATGTTCGCTTGTCCAACATCAAGCTGTTCAAATTCCTTCTTTTTTCCAGCAGTTTCCATTGCGTTTTGCACGATAAAGTCCATTTTTGTTTTCCCCCTTTGTTTGTTTAGCCTTTTCCTTTTGTGTTTTAATGAGAATTATAGTTTACACTACCAAAATCTTTATATAGTAGCTCTGCCTATATCCTCTTTAGAAATTACGTCAAATATACTTGAGTTCGCCAAAACTCATGATTAAGTGTTTTTTTTGCGAAAAACACTTGAATTCTATTTTATTTATAATAAGCTCGTATAAAAAGATTTTTATAAATCAAAATATATATTGCAGTATACAATGCTCTATCTTATTGGAATTGGGTTGCATGATGAAAAGGACATTACTGTCAAAGGTCTTGAAGCAGTAAAGAAGTCTGATGAGGTTTATTTAGAAATATATACCTCAACATTACAGGTTCCTGTTGAAAAACTTGAAGAATTCTATGGTAAAAAAATAATCAGAGCAACACGAACATTGATTGAACAGGATTCTAACAGACTTTTGGAAAAAGCAAAAAATCAAAACATTGCGCTGCTGGTGATTGGTGATCCTTTTTCAGCAACTACGCATATTGATTTAATATTAAGAGCAAAAGAAAAGAAGGTTGATGTTGAAGTGATTCATAATGCATCTGTGCTGAATGCGATATCCATCACTGGACTGCAGCTTTACAAATTTGGAAAAACAACCAGCATTCCATTTGAAGAAGGAAATTATCAGCCAGAAACGCCATATGATGTTTTAAAAGACAATCTCGGTCTTGGTTATCATACATTATTGTTACTTGATCTGAAACCACAAGAAGAAAAATACATGACCATTTCTGAAGCACTACGCTACTTATTAAAAATTGAATTGAAAAGGAATGAAAAAATATTCACAGAAAATTCAAATGTTATTGGCATTGCACGATTAGGATCAAAAAAACCATTGATTGCATATGGCAAAGCGCGAGAGATAATAAGAATAAATTTTGGAGCACCGCCGTATTGTATAATAGTTCCTGGCAAGCTGCATTTCATGGAAGAAGAATTCTTACAGCAGTACAAGATTTAAGAACACACGCCTTTCTCACAAGCATTTGTACATTTGTTATTGACTGTATTTGGGGTGTTTCCTTCACACACATACTCTGTTTGGAAATTTAAACCTGGACACTTGTCATCAAGGCTTTCTTTTTGGCCATTGCTGTAATAGACTATTGCTTTGCCGCGTACATTTGGATTATTGCCACCGTCAGTATCTTCACACTTTATAATTATAAGTTCAACTGACTCATTAATTGCTGCTGCTGGTACTGCTGCTGCTTCTTTTTTAACTTCTTCAGCAGGTGTTGGCGCTGGAATACTTGTATCTGTTATTGGAGCACATGCAATAACAAGAACAAGAACAAAAGGAAGAAGCAATGCTTTTTTCATCTTTATTCTATGCAAATGCCGGCTACACACGGACTTTTGCAAGTATTGAGCTTTGAATCTACATCATTGCCAACACAGACGTACTCTGTTTGATAGACCTCATTCTTTGCAGGACATTCGTCAATGAAGTCATTCTTTGAACCATCACTGTATGTTACTGTAACTCTTCCGCTGGTAAATTTGTCATCAGCATCAGTATCTTGACACTTGACAGCAGTCTTGCCAGTAATATCAGTTGTTTGAGGAGGAACCTTTGGTTGGGCTGTTTGATTTGTAGGAGCTGCTGATTCATTTGCTGCTGGTTTCTTTTCCATCACAGCAGTAGTCTCATTTTTCTCTGCTTTTTCATCAATCTTAACAACCGCTGTCTTAGCACATCCAACTAAAAATAGTGCTGCGATAAGAAATATAAAGATCGCCATTGTTTGTTTCATAAAGGGAAATAAAGCCAAAGGATATAAAAATCTTTCCCTTAAAAGGCTTAGAAAGCCTCTTTAACCTTGAGCCAAAGCTCTAAAACAGAAACATTTTAAATAAACTTCTTACCTTACCAACTACAGCAGCCCTGTAGTGTAGCGGCCAATCATTCCAGGCTTTGGACCTGGAGACCTCGGTTCGAATCCGAGCAGGGCTATTACTTTGTTCTTTTACTGCCTCCTGCTTTGTAAGGAGTGTATCTTCCTTTTGCTTTTTGTGATGTTTTTTCTTCAGGCACTTCTTCAAACTCTTCACATGAATCATAACTGCAGTTGTCACATTCAAAGCATGTTACGTCATTATACTTATATGGCCTGATTTTTTTTGATCCGCATACGGGGCATTTATTCATAATGCTTTTCAGTACAATTTCTTTAATAACCTTTTCTAATCACCGCAATATTTAAAACTACTTGAATAAAAATAGATAGAATGAAAGAATTACAAAAATGGTACACAAGACTTATTGGTATCTTCTTTGTGCTTGTTGTTTTTAGCTTAGCTACTGATTTTCTTAAGTTTGGATATAGGCCAGAAACTTGGCACAAGATATTCCATGTAGTTCTTGGTGTCATTGTGCTTTACAATGGCTGGAATAATGAGAAGTTCTGGAAACCATTCTGCTTAGCAAATGGTGCATTCTTTACGTATGTTGCCTTATTTGGCTGGACATTTCCTGATTTTGGCGGTTTAGACACATTTAACAGGCTTGACACTATTCTGCACAGCATAGTAGGTGTAAGTGGGTTGTTTGTTGGCTTTTTAGATAAATTTAAATGAGAGTTTATTGCTCGTATTCTTGATAGCCTCGTAGTGTAGCGGTCAATCATTCGGCCCTCTGGAGGCCGAGACCTCGGTTCGAATCCGAGCGAGGCTATCTTTATTATTTACTCTTGTAATGCCCTTTCTTGATTATTATTAGTTTCTTAGTAAATGGTGTTAAGATGCTAAGCTTTCCACCTAGCTTTACAAGATCATCTTCAATACGAATGCCAAATTTACCAGGATAATACACCCCTGGTTCAATTGTAAAGCAATTTCCATTTTGAAGTTTATTTTTATTTCTGAAACTGATCCTAGGCTCCTCATGAACATCAATCCCAATTCCATGGCCTAGAGAATGCACATATGCATTGCCTAAATGTTTTCGTGCATATGTATCAATCATATCTATTGGCTCATTTTTTTTGCATAATTGGATGCATATTGTTTGCACCATTAACACTTTGTTATAAGCTTCAATCTCTTCTTTTGTTGGTTTTCCTAAAAAAAATGTCCGCGTCATATCTGCACAATAACCATTCACTTTTGCTCCAAAATCAATCATTAAAAATCCTCTTTTTAATTTTCCATTACAGGCAGAATAATGAGGGTTTGCCCCATTGTTGGCTGATGCAATTATAGTATCGAATGAAATATCATGACCTCTTCTTTTTATCTCACTCTCAATATAGTGTTTAACATCATACTCATATCTAAAACGAGGCATCATCTTGATACAGCTATTTAAAATATCACAGCTTGCCTTTCCTGCTTTTCTGAGCTGTTGTATCTCGTATGCATCTTTCACTGCACGCTGCTGCAAAAGCATATCTGAAACATTAATGGTATTTTTTGGTTTTAGGATCTTCTTAAGCAGTGTGAAGTATCCTACACTCAAAGTATCAAAATCAAAGCCTAAAACTCTATTTTTCTTAATAAATGCTTTTAGATGCTCGCTTATCTTTTTTTCAAGGGCAATTGTTTTTATTTTTTTATTTGCAACATTTCCAATGTCTAGCTTAGTAGCAAAAAAAACCGGTTTCTTATTTTTGAGAATAATAAGTATGCCAAATCCTCTGAAGCCAGTAAAATAAAACACATTGGAATTGTGCCACTCGGATACCAGAATTGTATAAGCACACTTCATTGATTTTTGAAACTGTGCAATTCGTTTGCTATAGTTGATCATGATTTTTGAAAATCAAATAACCATTATAAATCTATTGGATAGCTACATTTAAATAACTGCATAGTTACCTCTAGATCATGGTAGATGGAACAGATGTGTTTGAGTACTTTCTCTGTCCATATAAAGTATACAACAGGCACCATCGAGACAAGTCACTCATGCTTCCGCTCAGTGATTTTGCCAAGCAATTGATGGAGAAAGGCAGAGCATTTGAACACGAAATTGTTTCTTGCATTAGCACAGTACGACCAACATATCCCCATGGAGATTTTGCAAATGGATTTGTGCAAACACTTAAGCTGATGCAACAAGATTCAGATTACATCTATCAACCAGTTCTAAAAGAAGGTTCTTATTTAGGAATACCAGACTTGTTGATAAAACAAAAAGGAAAATCAAAGCTAGGAGCATATCACTACATTCCTGCAGATATCAAATCCTCAGCCAGATCAAAGGATGAACAGCTAATGCAGCTACTATTTTATAATATGCTTCTGGAGAAAATTCAAGGATATAGCGCAAAGCAAGGGATATTAATTCTCAAAAACAGCTCTGAGCTGATTGATTTAAGCAGATATCAGGAGCGATTTGCAGCAGCATTGCCTATGATAGAAAAGGTGAATAAAGGATTTGAATATGGCATGCACATTGACAGCGTCTGCAAAGAATGTCCATGGAGAGTTGTTTGTGTGCCGCTGGCTGAAAAAACCCAAGACGTTTCTCTGGTGTATGGTTTATCTAGACCAACACATCACAAGATAAATGAGATTGGAATAAAAACATTGACAGATCTGCAGAAAGCAGACACAGCTGCAATTTCTGAAGCAACTGGAGCATCAGAGAATGTCATTACACGCTGGAAAGAGCAAGCCAATGTTTTACTTACTAAAAAGGCAAAAATAGCAACACTTGAGTTTCCGAAAACAAAGAATCCTATTTGCCTTGACATTGAAACAGCAGAAGATGGCAGCCTCTATCTAATTGGGTTGTGGCACAACAATGCCTTCAAGCATTTCTTTTCAGAGAATGATGAGAAGAAGATTATTGATGACTTCATTGAGTATCTTTTAGCACTTGAAGACTATAAACTCTACCATTATGGTATTTACGAGAAAACTGTCTTTAAGCAGCTATTTGAAAAATATAAAATTCCAGAAGACATACAAAAAGACATTTTCAATAACATGATTGATATATTTGTGCTGCTCAAGAAACATGCTCTGCTGCCTTTAAAATATTATAATTTAAAAGAAGTTGCAAAACATTTTGGCTTTAGCTGGAGAGCAAAGGATGCATCAGGAAGCAACTCTATGTTGTGGTATAATGAATGGAAGAGCAAAAAGGATGCAAAACTTTTAAAGAAAATACTCAATTACAATGAAGATGATGTTAAAGCAACATACATTGTGTTACAGAAATTAGCAAAAAATGAATAAACTGAGACTTATTCAAATCATAAAGAGGACAGGATTGGCTGAAACAAGAGCTCAAGCTATGTCCTTGATAAAATCTGGCAGAGTTAAGCTTGATGGCAAACCAGTTACAGACATTTATTATCAAACAAGACCCAACAAAGTTACTATTGATGGGAAACCAATAAGTCTTGTTGAGAAACAAGTTTATTTTATTTTGAACAAACCGGCAGGATATTCATGCCAGAAAACAGAAACTCCGAATGTGCTGCAGCTCTTTCATTTACCTGACAAAAAGATTCAAAACATGTTGTTTACTGTTGGCAGACTTGATGTTGATACTACAGGATTGCTTATTGTAACGAATGATGGGTCAATCCTGCACCAAATACTGCAACCTGAGAAGAATATCTGGAAAACATATTATGCAACAGTAAATAGGGACATACAACTTGAGGGTATTGAGAAAATAAAGAAAGGAATTACAATCAAGATGGACAATGAAGTGTACAAATGTTTGCCAGCTCAGATAAGAAAATTGAAGCCAATTATATATGAAATAAAAATTAAAGAAGGTAAAAAACGGCAAATAAGGCGAATGTTAGAAGCAGTAGGAGTTGAGACAGTACATTTACACAGGCAGGCAATTGGCGGATTAGAATTACCACAGCTGAAAGAAGGAGAGTATAAAGAAGTTACAAAAGAAGAAGTGATGAAGATATTTGCAACATAAGTTTAACTAGTAAGCTTTATAAATAACCTCTTTATTCACAAGTATATTGAGAGATACACCGGTCTAGGCTTGTGTATGCTGGAGATAGAAACATATTCTATTCCACTCGAAAAAATCAATATGGCACGAATGTATTCAGGAAAGAGGGGTGTTGCTGGTTCAACACGACCTATAGAGAGAAAAGTCCCTTCCTGGCAGAAGTATAAAACAGCAGAGGTAGAGGCATTGATTCTCAAGCTAGCCAAAGAAGGAAAGACACCATCTCAAATAGGGTTGGTGCTTAGAGATACATATGGTATTCCTGATGTAAAAGCGACCACGCATAAGAAGATCCTTGGTATCCTTAAAGAAAAGAATATGGCATCAAAACTGCCAGAAGATCTTGTAGCATTGCTTAGAAGAGTGATTGCGCTGCAGAAGCACATGCAAGCAAATAAACAGGATATGACTGCGCTTAGAGGAACGCAGTTAACAGAATCAAAGATCTTGCGTTTGGTGAAATACTACAAGAAGACAGGAATCTTGCCTGCGACATGGAAGTACGAACGCGAGAATGTGCAGCTATTGCTGAAGTAAGTGTAAATATTTTTCAATTTCAATTAAAAAGATTTTAAAAAATAAGATCGGTTTCTGTATGTTATGGATAGACGTAAGCCAGATGCAATTAAAGCATAGGTTGACGAAATTAAGATAGACAGCACTAAAGCTTCAAGCTAACAACATTTGACATGCCATTCTCGTCCATGGAAACACCATAGAGTGTTCGTGCTGCACCAATCACGCCATCATTGTGTGAGATCATAATATATTGCGCCTTTTCAGAGTACTTATTAACAAGGTTTGCAAGTCTCTCTGCATTTGCTTTGTCCAATGCTGCATCAACCTCGTCCAAGATGTAAAATGAAGCTGGCTCAAACTCCTGAATTGAAAAGATGAATGCTAAGGCAGTCATGGTCTTTTCTCCACCTGAAAGTGAGCGAATATCTAAGAACTTATTTCCTGATATTTTGACTTTGATTTCTACACCAGCAGCAAAAGGATCTTGAGGGTTCTCAAGCTTTAGATAAGCCTCACCTTTGGTCAAAAGCTGAGAAAATGATTTTTTAAATTGCTCATTCACTGCCTCAAATGATCTCATAAACAATTCAATCTTCTTGGTGTCAATCTCATTTATCAGCATCATCACATCTTCTCTTTCAACACCAAGCTGATTCTTCTTCTCTGTCAAAGAATTATGCTCCTTCTCCATCACATCATACATCTCCAGTGCCTTCATGTTTACAGATTCCATCTTTGCTAGCATAGATCCATACTTTGTCATTTGAGATTTTAATTCTGATTCTGAAGTTCTGGTGTCCAGCTCAACACCTTCATACTGTTCAAACTCTTTTCTAAACCCTTCAAGTTCTGTTACAACACGAACTGACTCAATTTTGTTTGTATTGACTTCAAGCTCTTCCTTACGCAACCGTTCTCCTGCATCCTCGACCTTATCGGTGATTGTAGTAATCTCTTGGTCAATCTTCTGCCGTTTGACAAAGAGTCCTTTGAACTGCTTCATGAATTTTTCTTCTAGCTCTTCTTTCTCCTTCAGTGACTTTGTGCCTACATCGATATCATCTTTCAATTTCTTTATCTGTTCATTGAATTCTATCTCTTCTTTGTCATGCTGTTTAATAATTGATAAAGTCTTTTCTGTTTCAGGAGAGAGTATTGTCTTGATTTGCAGTTCAAGGTTTTTGTACTCGCCTTCCAGTTTGATTGCTTCCTCTTTGAGCTGTCCTCTCTTTTCTTCAAAGGTGTTCAACTCTGCGAGCAGCACAGGATTTCGTAGCTGGCTGATCTTGTCTCTGAGATCCTGCTTTTCCATTTTTGCATCAGCTATTGACGCATTAATGTCAGCTATCTTCTGGTTGATGCTGTCTGTCTCTTTGTCCAATTTTGTAAGAAGTACTTCTTGCTCTTTCTTGACCTTCTTAGAAGCATCGGTATTATCTGATTCAAGATGAAGTATCTTCTCAAGTTTGATGATGTCTACTTCAAGATTTGCTTTAAATTCCCTTAATTTTGCTATTACATTTTCTGTTTGCTCTCGTTCCTTTTCTAATCTTGTAATAAGCTGCTCGTTGTCTGCAACAGCACTCTGGTGCTTCTTGAGCTCTTCATCTAGCTCAAGCTGCGTAAAGCCTGTTTTGCCTTTTCTTTCTCTGAAACCACCCTGCATCAAGCCAGAGGCCTCTGTAACATCACCATCCAATGTTACCATCTTGATGTTTCCTATCCCAATCTTTCTTGCAACATCAATATTGTCAACAATTAGAGTTGAACCAAAAACAAAATTAAATGCTGCTTCGTATTTTTTATCAAAAGAAACTAAGTTGACAGCGAAGTCAACCACGCCGGCTTCCTTTAAGTATCGCTTCATGGATTCATCAATAGGTTTTGATTTGATTTTATTCAATGGAATGAAATTTGCAATGCCAAGTCTTTTTTCTTTCAGGAACATTATGCATTTTTGAGCAATTGCATCACTATCCACCACAATTGATCTTATTCTCTGTGCAGCAGCGACTTCTAATGCAAGAGAATATTTTGAACTTACCTTGCCGAGTTCAGAAATAGTGCCATAAATGCCTTTTAGTTTGCTCTTTTGTTCAAGAATGCTATTGATGGCTCCATCTGTTTCTCTGATCGCAGCTACCTTTGATTGAATTTTTGATAGTTCCTCATGAGCTGTGCTTAATTTTCCTCGTGATGTTGCTAATTGAGCAGAAAGATTTGAATTTTTGTTCAGGATCTGATTTAGCTCAGAGGTTGCTTTCTTGAATTCTTCTTTTTTATGTTTTAATTCTTCAATCTGGACCTTATTTTCCTTTTCAAGCTCAAGGAGCTTCTCCATCTTCTCATCAAGTGCCTTAAGCTGGAATTCTGTCTTGTCCTTCTCCCGTAAAAAGTCCTGTTGTTTTTGACGTAAATCCTGGACTACTCTCTGCTTTTCCTCTACAATCCTGTCAAGCTCATCCATCTTTTTCTCTGTATCAGAAATATCATCCAACTTGTTCTTTTTCCTGAAGTCATCGACCTTTTTAGTAATGAGATCTAGTTCCTTATTTTTAGAAGTGATTTCCTTTTGTAATGCCTGCTGTTCAGCTTCAAGCTTCTGTATCCGTTCCTTGACTTCTTTAATATTATCCTGCAATTGCTCTTTTCTCTGCTTGACCTTCACAATCTCATTCTTGAAGGATTCAATCTTGTTTTTTGCTGTTGCAATACCAACCCTGAGCTCTTCCACCTCTTTATGCAGCTTGACCTGTTCCTGCTCTCCTTTTGTTTCTATCTCTTTGTTAATGTCATCAATCTCAGCTTTCTTTTGGCTTACCTCACTCTTGAGCTCAGCAATGATCATTTTTTGTTTTTCTATGATTTCATACTGTTTCTTCAGTTTCTCTTCATACCGTTCTGCTTCTGCAGACTTTCGTTCAATTTGCTTGTGCAAATATGATGCTTTACTTACTTTTACCTTGGTATTAAGATCAGTATACTTCAGTGCCTCATCACGTTCTTTTTTCAATTCTTTAAGATATTCACCCCGTTCAGCCAGTATTATCTCTGCTTCCTTCAGTCTTTCTTCAACTTTGGTAAGTTCAGAGAGCGCTTTGTTCTTTTTATCTTCATACACCGAGATGCCAGCAATTTCCTCAATCAGCATTCTTCTGTCTTCTCCCCCCATTTCACAGAATCGAACAATGTCTCCCTGCAGAATGATATTGTGTCCATCTGCATCGATCTTTGCTAATGACAGCAATTCAACAACTTGCTGCCGAGTAACTGTTTTATCATTGATTTTGTATTTTGAATTGCCATGTTGATTTACAAAACGAGAAACCTTGACTTCATCTAGCTCATATGGAAACTCACGTTCAGCATTATCAAAGAAAATTGATACCTCTGCCTTATCTGCTGGTTTTTTTGATTTGCCTCCATTATAAATAAGATGAGAAGATTTTTCAGATCGCAATGCCTTTGCTGAGCTTTTTCCAAGTACAAAACAGAGCGCATCTAGGATGTTACTTTTTCCAGATCCATTTGAGCCTACAACACAATTAAAATCATCATTAAACAAAAGTTCTGTTCTCTTTGCAAAGGATTTAAACCCGTGCATCACTAGCCTGTTTATTTTAGTCACGAAAACCCCGTTGAGATGTCAAGTTGTTTTGTTAGTAAAACTGAGTAAAAGTTGGTATTTAAAGGTTTTGGTAAATAAAACGGCTAAGACTGGCTTAAAATGCCTTTTAACACCTTATAACAGCTTTCGCTGAGAACTGGCTTTTGCTGCCGTTTTATAGCTCTCCCAGCTCTTTCTAAAGAAATCGTACTTGTCCCAATACCTTGACAAGAATGCCTGAGTCATAGAATCACTCATATAGCCAGAGCCAAACTCTACTTTGTACTTCTTCTTTAATTCTTGAATCTTATCATCACGTGTGACCTTTGCTAGAATAGATGCTGCGCTGACAATCGGATATGTTACATCTGCTTTATGCTCTGCAATTAGCTTTGTTTTTACTTTCAGTTTTTGTTGAAGATAAGCAGCATACTTTTCAACTGCAGTAGAAGGACAATCAACGATTGCCTTATCTGGTTTTAATTTGTTAATTATCTCTGCTGATTTTATTGCTTCCAACCAATTCAAATTAAGATTATCTTTTCTATTAACAGCATCATCAATTTCTTTTGGATCTACAATGATAATTTCATATTTCTCAACAATGTCTTTTATTTTATCAAACATCCGCTCGCGTTGAATTGGCGTTAATAATTTAGAATCCTTGACTCCTAAATCTACTAATTTCTGTTCTTGCTCTTCATTGGCAAGAACCCCGGCAATAACTAATGGCCCTATGACAGGACCCCTTCCAGCTTCATCTATACCGCATGTGAACATAGTATTAATTATACAAATTGGTTATATAAAACTTTGTGACATCAAAACATTTAAAAGCGAAGCAAGTTACTTTAGTATTATGGCAGCAGGTCCGCTCGGTCTCATTGAGTTCACTGGTCTTAAAAATTTAGAACCACTTGAACAAACCATTGTTAAAGGCATTGCTCAAGAATACTTCCCTATTCTGCAGCGTGAACTGCACAACGATATTGACGTACTCGTGCATGTAAAGGCTTACGAAAAAGGAGGCAAGCGGCACAAGTATTCCATTCATTTGAAAGTAATTTATGCATCAAATGTCTTAGATGTTAACCACGTGCATGACTGGGATCTTCCACGTGGAGTGCACGAAGCCTTTGTCGCATTGCTGAACATAGTGAAAAAGAAGTTCAAAGGAGATACAACAAAATTCGCAATACGAAAATCACAGAATAAAAACGAAAAGCAAATTAAAAGAAGAGAACGTGAAGTAAGAAATAACAAAAAGAAGTGGCATATCAGAAAAGAAATGAAGAAAAAGAGAAGCAGAACGATTTAATTTCTAATTGATTATATTAAAATATCATCTAACAGTAAATGTTCGATCAAGTTCTCGATTTAAGTCAGCAGCTTCCTCAACGAGATTTAGGATTTTCTTCCCAAGCTTCTGTTGCTTTTGATTGCAATATAATCCAAGAAATTTGACATGTTGCTCTATATTATCACTTACTTGTATCAGCTGGTGATCAGTTTGGCTGAAAAATCCAGAGTTTTTTTTTGCGAATGTCTCTTAAATCTGCTTCAGTAAATACTGTTTTTTTGCTAAATAGTCTCATTTTTATGATATTAACCACTCTTTATATAAAAATATTTCTAAAGAAACGCCGCGGCCCGGATTTGAACCGGGGAATCCTTGCGGAAACAAGATTAGCAATCTTGCGCAGTACCAGGCTGTGCCACCGCGGCATGAATATTATAATAATAAAGTAGCGGGAGGAGGATTTGAACCTCCGACCTCAAGGTTATGAGCCTCGCGAGCACTCCTAGTTGAGCAAAAAGACCTCTCGGTCTTTTTTCTGCTCTATCCCGCTATATGATTAACAAGAAAAACAGTGATTTATAAGACTTTGGCTCTAAAGAAGATTCTTAACCTGATTGATATGCTCTGCAACAGTTCTTCCTTCTTTTGTCAAGGCAAGGAGCTTTAATCTTCCTGTTTTTTGAAAGCTAATGAGGTTGGATTGCTCCATGTGCTGCAGAATCTTGACAACATGAGAATATGTGCAATCAACACTCTTTGCTAGCGATGACGCATAGATAGGACCTTTAGCATTGTGAAGACCCAACAACATGAATGCTGGTTTTTCACGAAAAAAAACACCAAATGTGCTCTTGACCTTCATTAGTTAACCCCTCAATGAACTTTTGTATTGTATTTTACGAAATATAGTATGTATTATAGCGCATTTGAGATATTAATTGTTTTAAATATTTATCTATTTTGGACATAATTGTAACTCGGCAGTGGATGAGCAAATGTTTATATAAATCATAGATGTTTTTGGAACCATGAATTTGTTTCCATATTCTCAAATAAGACCTGAACAAGATGCTTTGATGCAAGAAATACGCTCTGCATTAGAAAATAAGCAACATTTGATAGTGCATGCACCAACAGGGCTAGGCAAAACAGCTGCTGCACTTGCACCAGCCTTAGAAATTGCACTGCAAAAAGGTCTCACAGTGTTCTTTCTCACATCACGACATACTCAGCACACAATTGCCATTGAAACGCTTAAAATAATTAAGGAAAAGCATTCAGTAAAATTTACTGTTGCAGATTTGATAGGAAAGCAACACATGTGCCTCCAAGATGGTGTGTTTGCACTTCGTCCAGGAGAGTTTCATGAATACTGCAGAAGGTTAAGAGATGAGAATAGGTGTGAGTTCTATAGCAACACAAAAAACAATAGCAAAAATACACCACAGACAGAAATATTGATTACTGAGATTAAAGGTCATGGAGCATTGCACACAGAACAGCTTATTGAGCATTGTCAAGCAGAAAAGCTCTGTCCATATGAGGTTGCTACTGCATTAGCAAAAGATAGTGCTGTCATAATTACAGATTATTCATATATTTTCAATCCGAAAGTCAATGCTTCACTCTTTAGGCGAATACAACGAAAATTGTCTGACTGCATTGTGATTATTGATGAAGCACATAACCTGCCAAAACGTATTGTTGATGCTGCCACTGAACGGCTGACTAGCTTTATGCTAAAGCGAGCAATGCAGGAGTGTGCCAAATTTGGTTTTGGAGAAACAGGGGAAACTCTACTCGCACTTTCTGACGCACTTGCATACCTTGCTGCAGATATTAAGAAAAAAGAGGGAGAAAAGCTTGTTACAAAAGAACAGTTTGTGCAACTCGTTATGCAGATCGAGGATTACACTTCATTGCTGAATGAACTAAAAGGCATTGCAGAGATTGTTTTAGAAAAGCAAAAGCAGAGCTTTACCGGTACTGTTGCCGAGTTCTTAGATACATGGCAAGGTGAAGATTTTGGATTTACACGCATTTTGTCAGCAAAAGACAATAAGTTGAGCTTGAGTTACAAGTGTTTAGATGCATCGCTCATAACGAAAGACATCATCAAGCAAACATACTGCACAATCGCAATGTCAGGCACATTAGCACCAACTTCTATGTATCGTGACATGCTTGGATTTGAAAATGTTGTAGAAAAGGTGTTCAAAAGTCCTTTTCCTGAGGAAAACAAACTAAGTTTGATTGTCCCAAAAACAACAACAAGATTTACAGAACGAAATGAAGAGCAATTTAAACACATTGCACATACTGTTGCAGAAATAACCAATATTGTTCCTGGAAATTCTGTTGTTTTCTTTCCTTCATATTCCATAAGAGATCAGGTTTTCAAATATTATTCAGAGAAAACAAACAAAACAGTTTTTCTTGAAACTTCAGAAATGACTAAAGCTGAGAAAATAGAGATGCTTGAAAAATTTAAGATATATGCACTTACAGGAGCGGTAATACTAGGAACTACTGCTGGAAATTTTTCAGAAGGCATTGATCTTTTGGGTGATTTGTTGAAATGCGTAGTTATTGCAGGTCTACCACTGCAACAGCCTGACTTAGAGACACAGGAGGTAATTAAGTATTTTGATCAGAAATTTAGCAAAGGCTGGGATTATGGTTATATCTTTCCAGCTTTCAACAGAGTACTGCAAGGAGCAGGCAGATGCATAAGGTCAGAAACTGATCGAGGTGTTATTGTGTATCTTGATGAGCGATATGCATGGCCACAATACATACGATGCTTTCCTGAAGATTTGAATTTGAAGATAAAGAAAGATTATTTGGAAGAGATTAAAGGCTTCTTTTCTTTATAGGATATGTTTTTAGAGGCCAGTATACAAAAGAGTAACATTTATATACTGGATTATATTCTGGATCTTGATGGTTATTTTATTTGACATTTTTCATATGCCTGATGATATTTTCAGTGTTGTATTTGCTACTGACCAGCAAGTCACAGTAGCAAAGCTGCTTCTCAGCGAGATGAAGCAGCATGGCAGTGCTTTGGATAAGACAGAGATGTCGGTGTTTGCCAACAGCCTGCATGCTGGCTTGATGGTTGATACAGAAATCTCTATTGGACCGATCAAGAAGAAAGAGAGAGTGAAAATTTCGTATAATAAAAGACAATTCTACGATAGAATTCTTACACCAATGAAATCAATGGGCATGATTGATTATGATCTCTACAAGAAAAAATACACTATTAGTTACAAATTTATTGATGAATTAAACAAGATAGGCATGTTGTGGAAGAAGGAAACTCATGGCTCCCTGGGCAATTTCTCTTCTTAACCACCCCCAACAACGAAACGGCATATGGAGCCTCATAAATACCATAAATTATAAAAATCAATAATAAACATTCAAAGATATGAAAGCACAAGACCTAAAGCAAAAGTTCCTGAAATTCTTCGAGTCCAAAGGCCATAAGATAGTACCTTCAGCTTCATTAGCGCCTGAGAATGATCCTACTGTTCTGTTTACCACTGCAGGCATGCATCCACTAGTTCCGTTCTTGATGGGAGAACCGCATCCATTAGGAAAGCGACTCGCCGATGTACAAAAATGTATTCGAACACAAGATATTGATCATGTTGGAGATGAAACACACACAACGTTCTTTGAAATGTTGGGCAATTGGAGCTTAGGAGATTATTTCAAAAAAGAGGCAATTTCCTGGAGCTGGGAATTCTTGACGGACAAGAAGTGGCTTGGTCTAGATCCAAAGCGATTGGCAGTAACGTGTTTTGCAGGAGATCAAGATGCGCCGAAAGATGAAGAAGCTGCAAAGATCTGGATGTTATTAGGAGTTCCAAAAGAACACATTGCATTCCTGCCTAAAGAAGATAACTGGTGGGGACCTGCTGGAGAAACAGGTCCATGTGGACCAGATACAGAGATGTTCTACTGGAGACGAAACGACAAACCGGCACCAAAGGTATTTGATCCAAAAGACAAAAATTGGGTTGAAATCTGGAATGATGTTTTCATGCAGTATAACAAAACACGTGATGGAGAATACCATCAATTAGTGAAGAAGAATGTTGACACAGGTATGGGTGTTGAGAGAACTGCGATGGTGCTGCAAGGACATCAAGATATTTATGAAACAGAGCTCTTTAAGCCAATTATAGACAAAATAGCAAAAATTGCAGGTAAAAAACCAATAAAAGAAAATATACAGTCATTCAGAATCATTACTGATCATATGCGTGGAGCAACATTTATTCTTGGTGATGAACGAGATATTGTGCCATCCAATGTAGATCAAGGATATATCTTAAGAAGATTTATTAGACGTGCGATTAAACACGGAAAAACACTTGGCATTGAAAAAGAATTCTGTAGTGAGCTTACTACTTTAATTATTGATCTGTACAAGGATGCATATCCAATACTTGAAAAGAAAAAAGAGAGAATCATCAATGAATTAAAAAAAGAAGAGCAACGATTCAGAGAAACGCTTGAAAATGGATTAAAAGAATTCAAACATATAGCTGCTGAACTTGATCAGCAAGGTAAAAACAAAATTTCTGGCAAAGCTGCGTTCTTGCTATTCCAAAGTTATGGTTTTCCAATAGAAATGACTATTGAAATTGCTCATGAAAATGATCTTGTGGTTGACACAGCAGGTTACAAAGAAGAGTATGAAAAACATCAAGAGCTCTCACGAGTTGGAGCAGAAAAGAAATTCAAAGGAGGCTTGGCAGACCATGGCGTGAGAACAACTAGGTTACATACTGCAACACATCTGTTGAATGAAGCATTGCGTAAACTCATTAACCCAAAAATCGCGCAGCGAGGTTCCAACATCACTGCAGAACGACTGCGATTTGATTTTAATCTTGACAGGAAACTAACAGCTGACGAGCTAAAAGCAGTTGAAGATGAGGTGAACAGAGTGATTAATCTTGGATTGGATGTCACGCGACTTGAGATGACTCCTGAAGAAGCAAAAGAAAAGGGAGCGCAGGCTGAATTTGGAGCTCGCTATCCGCTGAAAATTTCTGTCTACAAAGTTGGCGATTATTCATTTGAAATCTGCATGGGTCCTCATGTGAAAAACACGAAAGAGATTGGTATCTTTAAGATCATCAAAGAAGAAAGCGTTGCTGCAGGCATAAGAAGGATTAAGGCTGTTGTGGAAGATTAAATAAAGTTTCCCAGAGTTACTTGTCTTTCTTTCAATAAAACACTGTCTTTTTTGAACCTCTCTAATCCCAAGGTTAATCGTGAATTAATATGACTGAGTGCTGCATTCATATTTTCAAATATCTTAGGTTTTGTTCTCATTGCATTTCTTGTTAATTCTCTGCACAACCACACCCCTAGCGGAATATAGCCAGGATATGCCTCTCGAAACACAATTGCTCCTGCTTGTTTTCTTTCTTTTTTTAGTTGCTCTGCAACCCCAAGTCTAACACTATAAAAACAGCCACCAACTGAAGAATATTCTTTCTTACCAGTATTAAGTTCATGGTCTGCAAATAATGCAACCTCGTTGCCCAAAACTCTAATGAATGCCTCCATCCATTCATACTGCCATATTGTAGGTGTGAGCAAAATTGCAAAGTAATTGTTAAATGCTTTAAACTCATACACTCTGTACTCAGGTATCACTCCATAATGCTTTATTTCATCAACAAGATGTTTTCCAATAGTATCATCAACGGCAGTTATTGACCATCGTGTTGGAACAAGCTTTCTGTTTTGATCAATCCCCATTGAGCCAACTGAAAAGGATTTTTGAATTTGAGAAACAAGAGTTCCTTTTTTATACAAATGAAGAACAGCATCTCGCGCTTTCAAATCAGTGTCATAAAACACCTTTTCAAGTTTTTGCTCCCATTTTACATTTCCAACTGTGAATGTTTTTAATTTAGCACTAGGGCCAAAGGGCTGTACCTCTTCATGCAGTCGAAATCCAGTCGGTTTCTTTTCAAAAACAGCTTCAGATTCAACAGATGTTTTTGCTAATGCTATCTCTCGCATCTGCTGCACCAGCTTGTGATCTATTTGCTTGACACCAACAGCTTCTTTTCCTCTTACTAGATTTAACCTGTAATCAATGACCTCTTGAGGATTTTTGTTTCCAATCCATGCTTCTGGGGTATCCATAATTGAAGTATCGCCATGCTGCGGAGTCAATAAAGGACCAACAAAGACTTTTGGGTAATTCCATTTGCCAATAAAAACTGAAGGCGGCGAAGAACCTTCCATTTCAGTACCCACATCAACAGAACGAAAATGAAACTTATCTGTTAGTTTCTTAAGATAAGCAGCTTTGCCACCACGTCTCATTTTGCACCAAAATGAGGCTTGCACAACTTTGTTGGGCATTGTCTCATTTTTGATTATGATGAAACTATGTTTAAATAGATTTGGTTGGCTTGTCTTATGCTTTATAAGTTATATGTAAGAAACTTTTTAAACAAACATGAGAACAAAAGTGTATGCTTCCTAAAGAAAAATTAAAAGAACTTAAAGAAGAGCTTGACAACTGTAAAAATCCTCTATTTATTTATGACAAGGATGGGGATGGGTTATGTTCATTTCTTTTATTCTATAAATATAAAGGAGAAGGAGTTGGAGTAGTGAGAATAGAAAGAATGATTGACAGAAATATGCTTAAAAAAGTAGTAGAAGTTCAGCCAGACAAGATCTTTATACTCGATGTTCCAAAGATGTTTATCACACAAAACTTTGTTGACAGTGTCAAAGTTCCTGTCATACAAGTTGATCACCATCTTGGTGAGGCAGAGGTAATGGGTATGAAGATATTCAATCCAAGAGATTTTGATAAAAAAGATTCTTCCCCTACCACAACAATCTGCTACAACGTGGTAGAACAAAATCTATGGATTGCTGCTGTTGGAACAACCTCTGACTGGCATGTTACCAAAGAAACAAAACAATTTGCAAAACAGCATCCTGAACTTCTCGATCCCAAAATCAAAGATCCTGCAAAATCACGCTTTGGAACAAAGATTGGTTTTCTTGCTACCATCTTCAATTTTATCCTCAAGGGAAAAACAGAAGATATCAAAAAAAGTGTTGCAGAAATGCTGAAAATTAATGATCCTAAAGAGATTCTTGAGCAAACAACAAAAGAAGGAAAAGCACTCTACCAAAGATACCTGCAAGTTTCTTCGCAATATAAAGAGCTTTTTGATGCTGCAGAAAAACAAGTGAAAAAAACAAAAAGCAAGCTATTTGTCTTTCGATACCCAAGCATTGGTGATGCCAGTTTCACGTCAGATCTATCAAATGAGTTAATTTATCATCATCCTGAAAAAATTGTAATTATTGCACGTGAAAAGGATGATCAACTGAGATGTTCGCTGCGCTCTGCAACTGTGGAGGTACAGAGCAGGCTGCTGAAAGCCCTAGTGGGGGTTGAAGGTGATGGTGGTGGTCATGAGATGGCATGCGGTGCTACCATAAAAGCAAAGGATTTTGAGAAGTTTATTGAACAATTTGAAGCACTTTTATAATAATTCTGAGCAGTTAAATATTTAAATAAAATACAAGCTCAAAAGCTTATAATATGCGCCAGTGGTCTAGTGGTATGATTATAGCCTTCCATTAGGTTATCTAGAAGGTAGCTATCGATGTGGGTTCGATTCCCGCCTGGCGCACCATTTTTTAAGAAAGCTTTATAAATGGCCTACCTTCTTAATTTTTCAGGTGTTTTTAGATGGCAGGAGAAATTAAGGTTGTTGACATTTCAACGATGAAGCCTGGCAGCTTAATGATTATTGATGGTGCTGCATGCAAGGTTGTTAGTATCGATATTTCCAAGCCTGGAAAACACGGTCATTCAAAGATGAACTTAACAGCGGTTGGTTTACTTGATGGCAAAAAGAGAAACATCGTAAAACCAGGCCACGAAAACGTTGAGGTTCCAATTATTGGAAAGAAAAATGGACAAGTACTCTCAATATCAGGAAATAAGGCAAATATTATGGACTCAGAAACATTTGAGACCTTTGATTTAGAGATTCCTGAAGAACTCAAAGACAAGATCAGAGAAGGTGTTGCAATAATTTATTGGGAAATACTCGATGCGAAGATCATGAAACAGGTAAAGGAGTAAAAATGGCGAAGTTTCCAGAAGCACAAACAAGGTTAATGAAGGATAAATTTGTTTGTAGAAAATGCAAAAGTACAATTAGGGCTTCGAATATGCTTGTTATTGCAGGATTGGTAAAATGCAGAAAGTGTAAGAGCAGAGTTCTCAGACCAGTGAGAAAGAAATGAATATAGAAACCATAGCTGCAATTATATTTCTTATACTTTTAACATTGTTTCTAATCAAAGAGAAGGAAAAACTTAGTATCAGCGGCCTTTTTCCATTGCTGTATTTTGTACTCTACAAAACAAAAACTGGCATTGCACAGATGACTTCAGTTTCTCGCAGGTATCCACGACTTATTGATATGCTATCAAAAATTGGAGTCTATGTTGGAATTATCGGGCTTGTAGTAGTGAGTTGGCAGCTAATTACAAATTTTCTTAACTTATTTTTGCTGCCTCAAGCAGCACCAGCTGTAGCACTGGTATTGCCATTCAAGGCAAAAGGTGTCTTTTTTGTACGCTTCTTCTACTGGATCATCTCAATATTTATCATTGCGGTAATCCATGAATTCAGCCATGGTGTTGTAGCAAGGTTGCATAACATACCGATAAAATCATCAGGGTTTGCATTTCTTGGAGTCATTGTGCCTGTTATTCCTGCAGCATTTGTTGAGCCACATGACAAAATACTCCTTAAAAGGTCACGGATGCAAAGGCTTGCTGTATTTGCAGCAGGTCCTTTTTCAAACATTGTCTCAGGAGTATTGTTTTTGCTTTTGTTATTTGCATTAAGCTTTCCTGTTGCTTCCTATATAATCCAATTTGATGGTGTTGCTATTGTAGGATATACCAACAACTCAGCTGCAGAATTAGCTGGAATTCCGAAAGACAGCGTGATCACACAAATAGACAATACAGCGATAGTGACTCTCAATAATTTAAGTGCAGCATTGCAGAATAGAAAAGTTGGTGATGTGGTGACAGTAGTTACCACTAATGGAACGTATGACGTGAAACTTGGTGCAAATCCAAAAAATGCTTCGTTACCATATTTAGGAATACTCTCTCTTCAGTCTCAAAAAAATAATCCTGATTTTGAAGCAAGGTATGGCAGCTTTACCACATCAGCCATACTGTGGTTTATGGGGCTGCTCTACTTGTTGTTTGGCTTAAGTATTGGAATTGGGTTGATTAACTTAGCTCCTGTTGGACCAATCGATGGAGGACAAATATCTAGAGAGATATTTACAAAATTGATTAAAAATGAGGAAACTGCAATGAAAGCATGGTACTGGACAAGCTTATTCTTCTTTGCAATACTCATAACACTCATCCTTTCGGGATTCTTTTAGAAATTGATTTTAATCGCTCATCAATGCGAGAAACATAACGAAAAGTGTGGAAACGTCTGTTTGGCAAGAGTTTTCTAACAAAAAGAGAAGCAATGGCGTTGATGGGGTTCTTTAGAAAAATTTAATTATTTCTTAAAATATTCCTTAACTCGTTGGTCTCCCTTAGGCTGTGCCTTAGGACCTAATGTATAGTATATCTTCTCTGTTTCAGTTCCCCATGAGAAGTTACCTTTTTCTTTTTTCACTTCTTTCACAATGAATTCTCCTGTAGAAATGCCTTTCTTTAGATGGTAATAGATAGAACGTAATGTTACAGAAGGAAAGATCTCGCGGTAAATGCGGTAGATATCATACCCATAGAGCTCGCCTTTCACATTGATGATCTCTACAATATTCTGTCTGATTGCAGATTTTATTGGTCTTCCGCGCCCCATGCAAATTTGTAACACTTTTCTGTTTAAAAATATTGTGATTTATTTTCCATATAGTAAAACTTATAAACAGAACACAAAATATCAACTAAAAATGAAGCTTCTTTTTCTTTCTAAAGAAAACATTCCTCTAGCAAAAGCTGAAGCAGAAGCATTGTTAGGCAAGGGAAGGCTGGATGAAAATCTTCTATTAATCGGAACTATAAGGAAAACAGACAGACTGGCATACACAAAGGTGATTGGACAGGTATTATTTGCAGCAAATGCAAAGAACATCGATAAAAAAATTGAAAATTACTCATGGAGGAAACTGATAAAAGGTAGTTTTGCAGTAACAGTGCTTGCTAATAGTAAAAGATCGCAAGGTCTGGAAAGAAGGTATGGTGGGATTGTTTATGATACCTTAAAAAATCCAAAGGTTGATTTAGAGAATCCTACTACTAACTTAATCATCATAAAAACAAAAAAGAAATATTATGTGTGTATCCCTGAATGGGAAAATAAGGAAGACTTTGAAGCACGCAAGTCACACAAACGGCCCGTAAACCTGCCAATTGGCTTGCATCCAAAACTAGCACGAGCATGCGTCAATCTTACTGGTTCAACAACGTCCATTTATGATCCATTTTGTGGTTTAGGCAGTTTCCTGATAGAGGGTGGTTTGATTGGATTGCAAGTGATTGGCTCCGATATAGACGAACGACTGATTCAGTTATGTTCAAAGAATCTAACATACTACAATATTAGAAACAACCGATTATTTTTACAGGATGCATTACATATTAATAAAAAATATGACTATGTAGTCACTGATCTTCCATACGGAAAGAACACCAAGAAAATCAGCAAAGAGCTTTATCCTTCATTTATCAGAGTGCTGGAAAAGATTTTGAAAAAAAGAGCAGTTGTTATTTTCCCAAGCTTTTATAATGCTGATCAACTGCTGAAAAAAAGCAAATTGAAAATGAAAGGACGTTTCAAAGTGTATATTCATAAATCATTGAGCAGAATTGTGTACGTACTAGAGAAATAGCTTTTCTCGTACATAAGAACTCAGTGTATATCTTCTTGCATAAGGCATTCGAAGAACGTATACCGTATACCAGAAATCTAAAATAAAGTGAAACAATGCACCAAGAAAAATAAAAAGCATTATCCTGTTGTACAATGATAGAATGCCCATCATCAGCAATGCTTCAACAGTATGAAAAATATTGAGAGGTGCACTGTACTGTTTCCCTTGTGCCCTCGCTATTTTTCCTTGCTCGATACTATACTGGTAAGCTCTTTGAAAACTAAAATCCCTTTTTTTAAAAATATAAAAAAAGTAATGATCTACATCAATGCCAAAAGAAACAAGAAATATGATTACAGCCCCTAAAAAACCAATGGTTGGGTACAAAAGCAAAAGGACTGCTGAAAATAGCAAACCGGCAAGGATGTGTTGAGTTGGATACATAGTTTATTGTGGACACTCCCCTTCAGTCCAATATTGTACTTTTTGGTCTTTGCATGCAGCACAGCTATTGCTATAGGTCTTTATTTTAGTTGTATCAAACCAACCACATACTGGCTGATACAGTGCAATACACACATCAGCTTTTCTTTGATCGGATGTACAGAATGTTTTTGTTCCTTCTTCTGGTTTTGGCTGTTCTTTTGGAAGTGAGGCACATGCTGCAGTAAAAAGTAGCAACATAAGTAAAAGTGATTTCAACATATTATCTCCCTAACTCTTCTTCAATTTTTTTCACTGTTTCACTGATCTCATACAGCGCATCTCTGTTGACAGCGATTGAATCTACCCCAATCATGACAAGGAATTTCGCCATCTCAGGCCTGCTGCCTGCCTGACCACACAATGAGGTTTCAACGCCATACTTCTTGCACATGTTAACAACGCCTACTATCTCCCCTAATACTGCAGGATGCATCTCATCAAATAAAGATGCTATAGTTTCATTGTTCCTGTCAATACCTAACGTTAACTGCGTGAGGTCGTTTGTTCCAAAGGATACAAAAGAGATCCCTTCCTTGCAAAGATCTTCGATGATCCAGCAGGATGCAGGAGTTTCAATCATAACGCCAAATGGAATTTGCGTCACTGGTTCAGCACCGAGCTCTCTCATGATCTCTTTTGCTTTTCTCAGTTCTTCAACACGAATGATGAAAGGAATCATCACACCAAAATTTGTATATCCTTTTTCATGCAGCTTTTTGATTGCATTTAATTCTGCTCGCAAGATGCGTGGCTCAGCAAGGCCTCTCCTTATACCATGCCGTCCAATCATTGGATTTGCTTCATGCGGTTCTTGATCTCCTCCTTTCAGCACTCTATATTCATCAGTGCGCATATCAGAAGTTCTCACCCATATTGGCTTGCCCTTGAAAGCTTCACCAACTTTTTTCAGCCGCATCACTAACATGTTAGTATATTCATCATCCTTATTCTGCCTGATGTACTCAGCAGGGTGCATACCATTTTCGGCAATAAGCAACTCTGATCTAAATAGCCCAATTCCATCAGCACCTGTTTTTGCAGCCTCTTCAGCAAAGTCTGGCAGATCTAAGATAAGTTTTAATTGTGTTTTAGTAGGAATCTTTTGCTTGATCTCTCGTACAGCATGCTCAGCCAGCACTCTTCCAAATACAACCTTTCCATGCGTTGCATCTACAGTAATGATGTTGCCATCATTCAGAATCTTAGTTGCATTTTCTGTTCCTACAATGCATGGAATTCCCATTTCTCTGCTCACAATAGCTGCATGAGCGGTGATGCCGCCTTGATCAGTGATAATTGCTGCAGCCTTTTTCATTGCAACAACCATGTCTGGGTTGGTCATCTCAGTTACTAAAATGTCTCCTTCAATGACCTTTGCCAGATCTGCAGCAGATCTCACAATCTTTACAGTGCCAGAAGCAACACCTGCAGATGCTGTTTGTCCACGGACAATTGCATCACCGGGAATCTCAGCACCTAGTGTCCTTTCCTTTAATGTGGTAACTGCTCTTGTTTGCACAATATACACTTTTTCTTTTTCAATTGCCCATTCACTATCCTGTGGCTTTTTGTAGTGATCTTCAAGCTGTTTTACATACTTTGCTAATTCAATAATTTCTTCATCAGTAATCACCTGTTGTTTGTCTATGTGTTCAGGGATTGTTTGTTTTACATTTTTACCTTCTTTGTCTCTAAATAAGCCCCATTTTTGCATCTTTAATGCTCTGGATTTAATCAGCATCTCCTCTTTATCAACAATATAGATGTCAGGATTTACTGATCCTGAAACAGCTGTTTCTCCCAATCCATGCACTGCTTCAATAACAATCTCTCCTCTATTATTAGTTGCAGGATTGACAGAAAACATCACCCCTGCTTGATCTGCATTGACCATTTTTTGTATCACCACACAAATGAGCACCTTCATATGGTCAAAATTATTTTTAGTACGATAGTAAATAGCTCGTGCAGTGAACAATGAAGCCCAGCACATCCTGATTGCTTTAATTAGCTGATCCTTTCCTCTCACATTCAGATATGTTGCCTGCTGTCCTGCAAAAGAAGCCTCAGGCAAATCTTCTGCTGTTGCAGAGCTTCTTACAGCTACAAACACATCATCTCCTTTTGTGAACATTGTTTCTGTGTTTAATGCTGAGTATGCTTCAAGAATATCCTGTTTGATTTGATCAGTCACTGGTGTAGTGACAATTAACTTTTGGATTTGATTTGCACGTTGTTGTAGGTCTGCTGTGTCTTCAACATTGAGCTTTGCCAGATGCCGTTTAATTTCATGCACAACACCTGTTTTTTCAATAAATTCTTTGTATGTTTGCGCAGTAACGAAAAAACCAGGAGGGATTGGCAGACCAAGATTGTACATTTCTCCGAGATTCGCACCCTTGCCACCTACTGTGCCAATATCGTCCTTAGAAATCTCTTTAAACCACTTAATGCGTTCGATGTCTAATCACCTTTACTTATATTGACCAAAGGAATTTAAAAATGTATCTAAATGGTATCCAATATTTGGTGTGCATTCAATGCATTCAGATAGCGCAACAAATCCACATTCTTTATTTTTGAAAATAACTTTGTTCTCAGGTATTCAGCTTCATCATGTGAAACACGTGCCAGCTTGTCTGCCAACATCAAGCCGTAAGGGTAGCCCAAAAAAACAGGATCCTTTGCATTTTCAGCAAGCATGGCTAAGACATCATGATCAATGTCTTTCTGAAAATCAATCTTAAAAACATAATTTGATTTTTCATGCAGCCGTGCAAAGCAAATGTTTGCTTGATACGAATCATCAGATATCTCAGCTACAGAAGAGTATACAAATTTTCCTGGATGCAGGTTCATCAAAGCCAGCACAGAGTTTCCTGATTTTGTTAACAATGATGATGTTTTACAGAATCCAACTACTTTCTTATTCTGCAGCTCTTTCAAAAATCTATCTTCAAAAGTATAGGTTTGTTGTAGCGAGCCATCGAGTACAATAACGTCATAGTTTAGTGATGCTGCTAATTTCAATTCAGCAAATCTTCTAATTGCTAACACCACTGATGAAGCAGAACCTCTTGATTTTCCTGACTTAAAATGTTCATCATCTAGATCAAACTGCATATCGAGATCGTTGCCAAATGTTTTGACAACAAACTTATTATTCACAACATTAACTAAAACAAAAAAGTCTTTTCGTTCTTGTTTAACTCTTTTATTATTTTCAAACATACAGTATGCAACACGACAGAGCTGCAATGAAAAGTTAGGAGCTTTCAAAATCTCAGCGTTGCCGCCATCAACAAAAGCAATTGAGCTATTTGCATTTCCTTTAATTTCTTTGAAATGTTTGCTGCTAAGGGGGATTGCCTTGTAGTGCAATCTTCCTAAATCAACCTCTTCGTGTTCAAAGTTGGTAGAAAATCCAAGAGAGCCTATAACCTCGTCAAACATGAGTATACATCGTAATAATAATTAATAAAGCTTGCCGTAAACTATTTAAAGATACGTTGTTGAAACCCTTCCATGACAAAAACAGCATTAGTATTGATGTGCTTCTTATTATTCTTAGCTGCTTGTGTACAGAAGCCGGTGAGCAATCAATCCATTCAAGAACTAGTGAGCAAAACACCGGATATTGAGGATGTGATAAAGCAACCGGTGGCAGAGGAAAAGAATGAAACTGTGGAAGAAGTGAAACCTGTAAATGAAACAAAACTCGAAGAAAAAGTTGAAATAACAGATGAAACGCCTATTTTAAATAAAAAATGCCGTAATTCGGCAATCATTTATGACAGCTGCAAATGGACTGATCAAACAAAATCTACTTTTACGCTCAGAATAGCCAGTGCATCAAAACAAGAAATTCCTGGTGTATGGTTTTTCATTACTGGCGAATCTGGTGCGATTAAAACAGTGAAGCGAACCGAAGACATCCTTTCCAAGGGAACGCGAACATACACTATTGATTACACAGCGTTGGTCAAGGAGATAGGTGTTGTTAAGAGATTTGAGGTTCTTCCAATAGAAGAGGTCAATGGAACTGGGTATGCCTGTGAAAACCAGCGAGTATACACAATTCCAAAAACATACTGCAAACCAAGTGAACCTGTAAAAGTTGGTTAAGAAAATTCTAAAATAAAAAAAGAAAAATAAAACTTCAGACTTATTTGCCTGAAGCTAAAGCCCATACTTCTTTGACTGCCACAACAATTGCTGCTGCGCCAACCAAGAACGTAAATGCTTGAACTGTTGAAGCAAGCAATGTTCCAAGTCTTGGAATAATCTGGTCAAGTGTAGTAAGCCCAGCTGTTCCTAAGGCAACCAGTGCGATTGCTGCCACCAAGAAGCTTGTTGTTTCTTTCGCTGCGATATTCAAAAATCCAACGACCAAACCAAGTACTACCAATAGTACTGAAATCCATGGGTTTGCGACATAGGCTGCTTGTGCTGCTTGTCCAATACCAACGAGTACTGCAACGATAGCACCAATCAAGAAAGCCCAGTTAGATACTGTTCCAGTTTGTTTCATTTTTGTCTAAACACCTCCATAAAGTGTTGAGGTATAAAAAGTGGGTTCCTTTTTTAAATCTTTTGCAAAAAAGGACCTGAAAATAAGCCAAAACCTTGTTTGGCGACTTTGCAATTATTAACAAAGCTTTTTAAATGGATTCAAAAATCCTAGTTCCATGGCTCAAGAATTACTAATTGCTGAGAAACCAAACGCTGCTTTGAAAATAGCCACTGCTCTGGCCGACGGTAAGGTAATAAAAGAATCCAACCAAGGAGTGCCATATTATATTATTACACACAATGGCAAAGATATAATTGTTGGTGCAGCCGTTGGTCACCTTTATTCTGTTGGTGAAAAGAACAAAGGAGGGTGGAAATACCCTGTCTTTGATATTGAATGGAAAGAAGCTTCTGAAACAAACAAAGCAGCCGATTATACAAAGAAGTATGTCAGTACATTAAAGAAATTAGCTAAAGATGCTAAAGAATTCACTGTGGCTACAGACTATGATATTGAAGGAGAAGTCATTGGATTAAATGTTGTAAAGTACATATGCAAGCAAAAAGATGCAAACAGGATGAAATTCTCCACTTTGACAAAGGATGATTTAGTAAAATCATACGAAAATAAATCTAAAACACTTGATTGGGGACAGGCGAATGCAGGAGAGACAAGACATTTCCTTGACTGGATGTACGGTATAAATTACTCAAGAGCGTTAAGTATAGCGATAAAAAATGCAGGACAGTTTAAGATTATCTCAATTGGAAGAGTTCAAGGACCTGCTTTAAAGATATTAGTAGACAAGGAAGAGGAAATAAAGAAATTTGTTCCAGTTCCGTATTGGCAGATTGAACTCCATGGAAAAGCGAAATCTTCAGATATAATTGCACTGCATAAAACAGACAAATTCTGGGAAAAAGACGAAGCGCAGAAAGTTTTCAATAACTGCAAAGACAAAAAAGCTGTAGTTAAAGACATAACAAAAACAAGATTCAAGCAAGATCCTCCTGTTCCATTTGACTTGACAAGCTTGCAGATGGAATCATACAAGACTCTAGGAATAAGTCCTAAGAATACTCTTGAATGCGCTCAAGCGTTATACACAGAAGGGTACATATCGTATCCGAGAACATCATCTCAGCAATTACCTAAAGAATTAAATCTAAAGAATATATTGCAGGAATTATCAAAGAATAGTAATTATGCCACATTAGCAAAAACAGTTCTATCCGGAAAATTAATTCCAAACCAAGGAGATAAGACAGACCCAGCGCATCCGGCAATACATCCTACAGGAATACCTCCAAAAGGGTTGGAAGAAAGAGAAGCAAATGTATATGATTTAATCGTGCACAGATTCTTTGCCATATTTGGGGATCCTGCAACAAGAGAAACACAAAAGATAGAAATCGATGTCAACAAAGAGATATTCAATACATCTGGAACAATTACTGTTGAGAAAGGATGGCATGCTCTTTATGGAAAATATGTTATGCTTAAAGATGAAGAGCTTCCTCAATTGAAAATTGGAGATGAAATAAGCGTGAAAGAAATAAAAATGCTTGACAAAGAAACTTCTCCTCCTAAGAGATACACTCCTGCATCTATAATCAAAGAATTAGAAAAGAGAGGGCTTGGAACTAAGGCGACAAGAGCCGAAATAGTTGAAACATTGTTCAGAAGAGGTTATGTTAATGAGAATAGCATACAGGCAACAGATCTTGGAATTGAGACTGTTAAGGTCCTAAAGAAGTACATGCCGGAAATGCTTGATGAACAGCTTACAAGGCACTTTGAAGAAGAGATGGAGTCTATAAGAGAAAAGAAGTTGACTGAAGAAAAAGTATTAAGTGAAGCTAAAGATACTATAAGCAAAATACTTGAAAAATTCAAGAAGAATGAATCAGACATAGGGAAAGAATTATTGAAAGCAACGCTTGAAACCAGAGATGAGTTGAGTTATGTTGGCCAATGTATGAAGTGTGGAAAAGGAGACTTGCAGATTAGAAGAGGAAAATATGGATACTTTGTTGCATGCAACCGCTATCCTGAATGTGAGACAACCTTTGCATTGCCTTCAAACGCGAAAGTAGTTCCTGCTCGGAAGGAATGTCCTGTCTGCCATTACCCATTAGTCAAAATCATCAGAGCTAGAAAACAGCCGCAGGAGATATGCATCAATAAGGATTGTCCTACAAAGAAAGTACTAGAAGCAGAAGCTCCTCAACTGCCCCCCGAAAAGATGATTTGTCCGAATGATGCAGGACAGTTTGTATTGAAGCAAAGCTTTTACGGAAAGTTTTATGGATGTAGTAATTACCCTAAGTGCAGATATATGATGAAATTAGATGGAACAGTTGTTCAACCTAAGTTCAAGCCTGCTGAAAAAGATAAAAAAACAGCAAAATCAAAATCAGCAAAAGGTGTTGAAGGAACAGATATTGTCAAAGAAACTGCTCAAAAAAAGAAAAGTTCTAAAACAACAAAGAAAATAAAATGAAGAGAAGCAAACAATGGCTTTGGTATTTGATAGGGGCAATAGTCCTTGGAACATTTATTTACTTGAACAAACCAACACAAGGAGGAACAATGAATAAAGTTGCTATATTCGAAACAAATCTTGGAACATTCAAAGTTGAGCTTTATGAAGACAAAGCACCGATAACTGCAGGAAATTTCATAAAACTTGCAGAATCTGGATTCTACGATGGAACACGATTCCACCGCGTCATAGCACGATTTATGATTCAAGGAGGAGATCCTCTGTCAAAGGATTTAACGAACAGAGATAGATGGGGAACGGGCGGCCCTGGCTATGCAATAAAAGACGAATTTGGAGCTGGATTACGAAATGTTCAAGGCACTATTTCGATGGCGAACTCTGGACCAAACACGGGCGGTTCGCAATTCTTCATCAATGTCGCTCCGAACATATTCCTTGATGGCAAGCACGCAGTATTTGGCAAAGTCGTTGAAGGCTATGATGTTGTTGAGAAAATCGGCACGATTGAAACGAATGCAGACGATCAACCGACACAAGATGTAATCATAAAAAGCATCAAAATACAGAATAGTAAACAGTAACATTTAAATAGAATTCTGACTTATCTAGTATATAAATGACCCCAAGAAAGAGAGGCTTAGACATACTCGTAGTTCTCAGTTTATTGTTAGTGCCAATTGCATTTGCAACACATAGTGCAACAATCACAACAACATACACTCCACTTTATGAAACAAATCCTGTTAACATAACAATTAAAGTTGATAATGGACTGTTTAGTTCTGCAAGCATCAATAATGTAAATATTCAAACAAGTGGCTTTTCTATTCAAAGTATTGTTCCACTTGTTGGATGGACTATAACAAACAATAACTCGATCAACTTCCTTACACTGACAGATGCAATCAGCAACTGGGGCAGTCAAAACTTTGGATTTTCAGCACTTGCACAGAATGTCAATCAGAATACAAGTTTTAATTGGGCAGTAACTACGACAGATACAGCAGGTGACTCACAAGCAAATGTTGTTCAATTGCAGATTTTGAATGACGCAACGCCCCCAAGCATTACAGGAACTATGCCTGGTCTCTTTATTTCTGGAAATAACAATGAATTATTCTCAGTAGATGCAAATGATCCTGAAACAGGCATAGCGAGCTCTAACTTGCATCTTTCCAATTGTGATTTGATCTTCAACAATGCAACAAACAGTTCGAGCATTGTTTATTCGACAATAAGTCTAAGTTGTACCAATGGTGTTTGTTCAAGTGCACAAGATTTAAGTTCTTGGAATGAAGGAGACATGTGCTTTTACTATGATGTCTCAAACAAAGGAGGAGAAACAGCATTAACAAATAATCTAACAACAATAATAGATAGAACTCCTCCAAGCACAGCATTAGTTGCTCCTGCAAACAATGTATTATTGAATGCAACAAGTGTTGATTTGCAGTTTACAGCTCAAGATAACTATGATACACAACTTGATTGTAATGTAGTTGTAAATGGAAATGCAAATTCTGTAGCGACATCACAAATTAACAATACATATGCAATTCCTGTAATTGACGGAACATATGCATGGAGTGTTTCATGTACCGATGATGTTGGTTTGACAGGAACAAGTCCAACAAATACATTCACAGTAGACAATCAAGGACCAAATATAACAATTGTTGTTCCTGCAGTAAATGACAGAGGAAGTAATGTGGTGATTGATACGACAATCACAGATGCTGGTTCTGGTGTAAATCAAGGATCAATTGCTGCAGAGATCATTGATATAAACAGCAATGTAACGTCAGTAACAATTTCAAATTGGCAAATTACATACCCAACAACAACTGCAACAATTCCAGGAACGTACACAATACGAATAACAGCACAAGATAATCTTGGGTATGCAACAATACAAACAGCTCAGTTCAGGATACGAGAGACATACAACATCGCACTTGCAATCAACCCAGTAAAAATTGATGCAAGCACACCGAATCTTACACTATATGCAAATCTAACTGGAACCATTGTACGAGATGATGGTGCAATTCCAAGCAACACTATTGATCTTATCGAGATTGTCCAGAATGAAACAGTAACGATTGACAATCAGACAGGAGCATTCCAAGCACAGATTGAAATTCCACAAACAACAGGCGGTTTCACAATAACAGCAAGCTATACAAACGGCATTGATATATTTACTGCAACAACTGCAATAGCTGTTGGTCCATATTGCGGCAATGGCGTTGTTGATGTAGGAGAACAGTGTGATGGTTCAACAATAGCAACATGTTCAAGTTATGGTTATAGTCAAGGAACAGTGAGCTGTACTGCTGCATGTACCATAAGTACAAATCAATGTTCAAATCCTCCACAAAGTGGAAGTGGTAGCAGCAAACGTTCAAGATCTAGCAATTTCGTTGTACAAAATATTGTAACACCTGCAATACCTGTTGTGACTGATACAGAGAGCAGCGGTATTATTGAAGGACCACAACAATTGCAAGCAACTGAAATAAATAACAGTACAATATCAGAATGCCTTAAAGATGGTGATTGTGGAAATGGTAAACAGTGTAATAATGGGAAGTGTGAAAAAGCACAAACAAGAAAAGGAAGCAGCATTGGAATTGGTGCAGGGTGGTCCATCTTCACAAATATTGCAAGAAGCTTAAATAGAAATCTCATCATCTCGTTGCTTGTTATCGGAGCACTACTCTACATCTTTGGATTTAGAAAGAAAGAGGATGAATGGGATCGATACTTCAAACGATTTAAGCACAATTAGGTAACGATGGTTTTTGAAGATTTGCTAAGTAAAATTGGAAAGAGAAGACCCTATTCTGTTCTTCTAGGCGTGTTGTATGTGCTCATTAGCTATGGTACAGCAAAGGTTTTCTTTGCTGCACATATATCAATAGCGATGATCTTCTTCATTACATTACTGTTGGTTCCTTCAACAGCTCGGCTCATTACATTTGAAGAACGCATCGAGCGAAAAGAAGGACTACGACATTTTTTTAAAAATCATAACATACTCATGGAAGTGTTCTTATTTTTGTTCATCGGCATCTTTATTGGTTATCTCATCATCGGAACATATACAACAACAGCAATGACGTATCAAAAAACATTTCTTGCTGATCGCGGAATTGTTGGAAACATCGTCAATGAGAAAATTGAAAAAATAACGCAGTTTACTGGAATCATCATCAATAATATCAGCGTCATAGTTGTCGCATTCGTTCTCTCTTTACTATATGGTGTCGGTGCACTTTTTTTGATTGTATTAAATGCAAGCGTATTTGCCAGTTTTGTCATCCAATTTTCAGACCTTGTTGCGCAACAAACGGCACTCAATGCTGCACTATTCTCGCTTCACTTCATTCCTGAAGTATTTGGATTTTTATTGGCTGCTATTGCAGGAGGAGTCATCTCAAAAGCAATTGTCAAAGAACGAGTAGGAACGGGCCCTTTCCAGAATGTTGTGAAGGATGCAACCGTTCTCTTATTATTGTCTATTGCTGTTATTCTTCTTGCTGCCCTTTTAGAAGCGTTTGGAACACCATTTCTTATAAAACAAGTGATATAGATAGGCTCTGTCCTAAGAGTCATATAGGTAGTAAACTTTAAATATCAGCTACACGGAGTTTTAGAAGAGAATATGAAAACAAAGCTCATGGGCATTCTTGTAGTTATGTTATTGCAGCTTGTAGCAGTCTTTGCTGCCGCACCTAAAATCGAGACATTCAAATTACAATTCGTGCTGCCTTCCGAGCTTCAAATAAGCTGGAAGGTAACTGACGATGATGGATTAAGCAGACTGGAACTTTATCAAGATGGAGCACAGCTTTACAAAGAGGATCTGACAGGGTCTGTTCACGCAAGTCTCTTTCAGGTGCCTGAGGATAACAAAACGCATGTCTTTGAGCTGATAGTATATGATATTTTCAATGTCTCAACAAAGGCCACCAAGACAAGAGGGAACGATAAAACACCGCCAATGATCACTAGTTCTTTGCAGATACTTTCGAATGAAAAAAATTTAAAATTTACTACTGATGAACCTGCATATTGCAAGGTAGGCTTCGAAGAAAATAATTTAGTTGAGGTTAGCAACAATTATCAAACAAATCGAAGCGTTGTATTACCATTTGTAGAAGGATCTAATTCTGTTTTTGTAAAGTGTAATGATGAACAGGATAATACAATGACAAAGCTTGTAACTATCAGCTTTACGTTAGATACAACAGCACCTTCTACTGTAAGCAACATCAATTACCTTATTGAAGAAAATAAAACAAAATTAATATGGTCAGCAGCAACAGATAGTAGCGGTATTGAAAGCTATAACATTTACAACTCACTACAACTTGTTGCAACTAGCAAGGAAGCCAGTTGGTTCGTAAATACTAATGATAGTGTCTATTACATCAGTGCAGTTGATAAAGCAGGAAATGAAGGAAAGAAAGAGGAGTACAACTTGGGAAGAGAGCTGCTCTTACAATCTGATTTTCAAGCAACAAATGAGAGTGATGAAGAGGAGATTATTGCAGAAAATGCTACAGAACAGAATGTAACAAAAGAAGGTAAAGGTGGCATTTCGAAGACAACCATTACTGCATGGACACTCTTTGTCATATTATTGTGTATTTACATTGGGTGGAAAATATATGAACACAAGAAAGATAAACATGGTTTGAGAAAATACCTCAGACAAAGAATAAAGCTGAGAGAAGCCCAATTTAAACGATGAATAAGAAAATTCAACTTCTTTTATTTATTGCAATCTTCTTTATTGTAACACAAGATGTTTTTGCTGAAAAAAATAGCATAAAACTGCTTGCAATCAATGAAGCAACAAAAGAAGGAACGATTGTTGACCTTGAGCTTGAAATTCAGCAAGGCAGTGGCAAGGTGTTTATTGAAACCTATCCCCTTTCTCAAATAGATACACAGATATCACTTAGAATTGCAAAGATAATTGCCTGCAAGATATCAGAACGATATTGTCTTGACAAAGATTTTGTATATTCAATAAAATCAACTTCTCCTGTTGTTGCAGGACCAAGTGCAGGCGCTGCAATGACTCTGCTTACGATTGCAGCTTTAGAAAACAAAAAGCTTGATCCAAACACAGTCATTACAGGAACAATAAATTCAGGAGGTGTTGTGGGTATTGTTGGTAGTGTAAAGGAAAAGATAAAAGCTGCTGCAAATGCAAGCCTGCATATAGTATTGATACCTCTTGGAGAAGAGAATGCAACTGAATTGCTTGCATATGGTGATAGTCTCAAAGTTACGGTGATAGAGGTATCAGACATTGAAGAGGCATACGAGCTTTTTACTAGTGAAAAAATACTACGTCCTGAGCTGATCATAGATGAGAGCTACAGAGAGATAATGAAAAACCTTAATAAAGAAATTTGTGAAAGGACAAACACAATAAAGAATGAACTCGAATCATATGAAATTCCTAAGAAATACGTCAATAGCAAAGAGCTTGGATCAAACCTTTCACAACAAGCAAAGGAATTATTTGAAAATGGCTTATATTATTCTTCTGCAAGCAAGTGTTTTGGAGCAAATGTCTATTTACGAGAAGCATTATTTGGAGCAAAAAACCTTTCGAAAGAAGAGATAACAGAAGAAAAAGAGAAGATAGAGAGTAAACTCCTCAAGCTGGAACAACAGCTGAATGTCACCGCCATTACAAATCTTGGAAACTTGGAAACAGAAATGATTATCCAAGAACGTATTTTTGATGCCAGAAAAAATCTTGAAAAAATCAATGCTACTGATTCTATGCGAGAACTCAGCTATGCACTTGAAAGAACTTACAGTGCAGGCGCCTGGAGACAATTTATAACTTTTCCTGGAAAGCCAATTGATGAAACAAATCTGCAGGAGAGCTGCATACTCAAAATTGAGGAAGTAGGTGAACTCTACAACTATGTTTCGATCTATATGCCAGCACTGTTGCAAGAAACAAAAAAAGAGCTGGACAAAGCCAAGGAACACCTTACAAGAGGAGAATATGTGCTGTGCCTTTTCAAGGCATCCAAATCTGAAGCTGAGATTAATGCTGCGCTCAGCGCACTCTACACTGAAGAAGGTGCAATCGATTCTTTAGTGCAAAAGAAGATACAGGCTGCAGCAAAGGCAATCCAAAAACAAATCCAAAAAAGTGCATTTCCTATTTTAGGTTATAGTTATTACGAATATGCAGGAGTTTTGAATGAAAGTGACAAATACACCTCGCTCCTCTATGCAGAGTATGGCATTGAATTGAGCAATCTTGATATTTATTTTCCACAGAAGAAACCACGCACCTTCCCAACAAGCAGCATAGTTGCTTTAATTGTTATTATTGTTTTTGGCTTTATACTTATTTTATTCCAAAAGACACACAAAAAGACAAGAATAGTTCTGCGAAGAAAGCATTAAACCCTTAGCAAATGCCTTTGCAGGCACTTGCTAGGGAAAAAGAGGTGATAGACAATGAGAATAAACTTTCCCCCAATAACTCTATTAATAAAAGGTAATATATAAATGTTTCTTAATTTTTAGTATTTGCGAGTAGTGAAGATGCTATAAAATAATTATTTTCTATATAGAAGTTATTTGAACTGAGAATCTATATAAAATAGAGCATAACTTTGAAGCTTATGAAATGCTTCAAATGTTCTCAAGAAGCGAAAGTAAATTATCCAAATGGTGACCTCTGCGCTGATTGTTTCTTAGATGTGCTTTACAAACGAGTTAAGAAAGAGATTAGAACAGAGCACCCTTTTAAGAAAAATGAAAATGTTTTGGTGTTCAGTAAGCTTGCAAAAGTATTTTTAGAAAAAGCTATTGAAAACCTTCCATTGCATATCACTGAAGCAAAAGAAAAGTACGGCCAAGATATTTTTGGTAAAGACTTTAGTGAATATGACAAAGTAGTTATCCCGTGGACTGCTGATGATGAAGCAAATATTTTTTTTGAGGAACTCAGCATACAGAGTCCAGATTTCAAAAAGCTCGGCCATACTCAAAAAATAATAAAGATATTCAAACCTCTTCTTGACAAAGAAGTTGCTCAGGCTGCACACATGCTCAATCTTGAATTCGAAACAGCACCAAAACATAAGCTCATTGAAACAATACACAAAAAATATCCAAGCGCGCTATTTGGATTAGAAAATGCAGCAACAGAATTTAAAAAGGCTTTATAATGAGGAAGATTATTTTTTTGCTGTTTATTTTAACTGCCTGCACATCTGCAATAACCTCAAATGTAGTGAAAGAATATACGCAACCCACAGAGGTTTATTTTTGTCCGCGAGATAATTGCAGCAACATCTTAATTAATGCGCTACAGCAAGCACAACAAATAAAATGTGCTATTTATGATATTGATGTTCCAGGGGTGATTCATGCCCTCAACAGCAAGAATGCATTACTTGTTCTCGATGATCAAAGCTCTAATAAAAGTGAACTTGTTGCCATTATTGATTCAAAATACACCCAGATGCACAACAAGTTCTGCATTCTGGACAATCAGACAGTAATTACAGGTTCAATGAATCCAACAATAAGAGACACGATGGTGAACAACAATAATCTGATAATTTTTCACTCAAAGAAATTGGCACAGACCTATAGTAATGAATTTGAAGAGCTGTATTCAGGAACGTTTTCAGGAGGAAAAGCAACAAAGGATAATGTGTATTATATTAACAATGAGATAGTTTCTGCCTACTTCTGCCCTGAAGATTGGTGTGCCAATAAAGTTCTCTATTCATTAGATACTGCACAAAGCAGCATTTACTTCATGACATTCAGTTTTACCCATGACCAGATAGGAGCTATGCTGATTAAGAAGAAAAATCAAGGACTCGTAGTAAAAGGGGTCATGGAAAAAAGCCAAAATAATCAATATTCTGAGTTTAATAAATTGAATGAATCAGGAATTGGGATAATGTGGGATAAAAATAAAGCAAATATGCACCACAAGGTGTTTATTGTTGATGAAAAAATAGTTATTACTGGCTCGTTCAACCCTTCTTTAAATGGAGATACAAAAAATGATGAAAATTTGATCATAATTCATAGCAAAGAGATAGCTCAAAAGTATGTAAATGAATTTAATCTGCTATTTACTCCTTAGAGGTAGAACTTCTGTCTCGACCCCATGCTCTAGAGGCAAAAATAGGTCATTTCAGAGGTAAAATAGCGAAACATATATAAACCGACAAGGTATTTTACCTCTAGAAATACTCAAAAACAGAGGTGAAAGACAAATGGCAGCAAAAAGAGTACCATTCGGTGGAATGACGGTTTCTTTCGGAAAATGTGGTTGTTCTATGAAGGACGTTTTCGGTTCAGGAAGCTTAGTCCCTTCAATGATGACTAAGAAACTTTGGCAACATATCAAAGGATCGCATGGCGGAATGATGAAGAAATAAATTCTTCATTATTTCTTTTTTATAATTAATAAACAAAAGAGGTGAAATATGGTAAGAAAACCATTTGGTGGAATGACGATTAGACCTGACGCAGCATTAGCTAAAGTTATTGGAAGCGGATCAGTTGCTCCAAGTGAAATGACAAAGAAGCTATGGGCTTACATCAAAAGAAACAAATTACTTAAGAAGTAATTCTTCATTATTTATTTTTTTATTTTGAAATCTATGTTTATTATTTTCTTAAGAACTCTTTTACAAAATCAATCATTGTTTCAATAAAAATAACTAAAAAAGAAAGTATCATAGCAGATACCTAAATTAAAAATTAGTAATAAGTCTGAGCGATTTGATCTTCCTCAGTTTTGCTTGCACTGCCTTTTGTTCTTCGTTGGTATGCAATAACAATACCAAGCACAACAATCAAAACCACAAGTAGGATAACACCAACTGTCAATGCTCGCTTAACGCCTTCCCATGCATTTGTCTTTGCGCTTTCAAGCACATCAGCCTTCAATGGGATTGATTGTACAACATCATTGCCAACCTTGATTTCAAGGCCAAACACATGTTCTCCAAGAGCTGCATTTTCATTAGCTGCAATATATATATAAGCCTGCTTTGATTCTCCTGCATTCAAGATAACAACATTTGATGGGCTGATCTTTGTGGTTGCCCACTCATTTGTTCCTGAAACAGACAAAGTGTATGTCTTTGCAGTGTTTGCTCCATTAGTAAGTGTGATTGGGTAGATAACGCCATTTTCTCCTCGTGCAACTGTTTGTGCCTGCATTCCAACTGCAATAGTTGTTTTGCCTGTACTTGCTCCAGTAGCTTGAGCAGCTTGCTCATCACCGACTACATTGATTGTGTATGTAGCCTTTGTTTTTTCATCATAATCATCATAAAAGACTGCTACTTCAACAGTGTATGCTCCAGTCTTAGCATTTGCTGGAATTCTCAATAGCAATTCCTCGCTTGAGACGGTTTCATCCTTTTCAACTTCATTGATGTAATCAACTTCCTGTATACCGAGTTCAGGAACACTGACAACAACCTTGACATCCTCTTCGTCAGTTTGACCATAGTTCTTCAATCGTGCAACTGCAGTAAATGCTCTTCCTGCAATGACTTTGTCATTTGGTGAGAAGGTTACTTCCTTGATTGCAATACTGTTGTCAACAGGTGCAATATTGAGTGGATATACATATGATACTGTTTGGCTGTTAGGACTTGATATAACAACTCTCAATTGGTATTCTCTGTCAAGTATTCTCTGTGGAAGTGTAAGAGTAAATGATTTTGTGTAGACAGTGTTTGGTGCTACATCGAATGGTTTTGATGTTTCAGAAACCTTGTCCTTGTTTCCTGTAAGGAAAACAGTCACTTCAACATCCTTTGCAGTTGTTGAACCATCTGTTTGTAATTGAACCTTAACATCAATTTCAGCATCTCGCTCAAATTGTGTTTTTAGTGTTTGGTTTGCAGTTACAGAATCGCCGTTCACCTTGACGTCATTAACAGTAATGCCTAATGGATCAAGATTTGCGAAAGTACTGGTCATTACGCTGAAAACTGAGAATAACAATAATGCAATCATTCCAAATGTTTTTGTGATACTGTTCATCTTTATTTTCCTCCAAATGTATGAATGAATGTTATAATCTAAACCCCCAAATTTATACCCACTAAATATAGCCCATATATAAACCTTTCGGTCTTTTAGTATTGGCTAGTAGTAACGTTATTATCAAATTCATTATCAACTGTTGTGAACTTAAATTCATTGCTCTTTTCTTGATTATCTTGCTGCAGTCTTCGTATTAAATATGCTGCAAGCCCTGTAAGAGCAACAAGTACAATAATCATGAACCAAATGCCAAGCCAATTAAGTTTTCCTTTGCTAGCTGGTGGTTGGTAGCTTGAGAGTATTGGTTGGAATACAACTTCAGTATCTCCTTTACTTATTTTGTTTCCAATAACAGCTGCTGTTTTTTCTCCATTAATATAAATATCTTTGAATTTAATAACAGATATATCATCGTTCTTGATTGTAAACTTAACTGTGTAGTAACCTTCCTCAACAAAGACAGGTAATTCTAGGCTAATCTCCTTTGTTTCTTTATCGCCATCATCTAAATCGAATGCATCTATTTTTGATTCTATACTGAGCTCTTCAATTGTCATGGTAAGTTCCAAGTCATCGAAGTCATTAGATCCTTGATTCTCCAATGTTACGAGTGCATAAACAATATCGCCTTGGAAAACATCAGAATTTCTAAATATGATTGATTCTACAAAGAGATCTCGCTCGTCTGCTTTATTATCTTCGACTTGAATCTGGAATGATCTATCAGTTGAAAGTAAGTTAGCAGTATCAGTAGCTCGAACAACGAAATTGAATGTTCCGTCATCAGTTGGTGTCCAACTAATTACTCCAGTAGTTGCATTGATCGTCATGTTGGTTGGTGCATTGACAAGAATAAAGTTTACTTGTCCTATACTTGAAACATCAACATCACATATGTATGCTTGCTTAACCTTTCCATCAGGACAAGCTGTTGTCGTGAATGACGGTGCTGTTGGAGCAGTTGTAGTGACTGTGATTGTGACTGTATTTGTTGCTGTAGTTGTTGTTGCATCAGTTACTCTAACCCGTGCTGTGTATGTTCCTGTTGCTGTGTATGTGAAAGTAGGATTTTGCGCTGCTGTATCATATGTTCCGTCGTTTGTGAAATCCCATGCATAGCTATATGGTGCTATTCCACCGCTCACTGTTGCAGTAAATGCAACTGTTTGATTGACTGTTGCTGAACTTGGTGTTGCAGTAGCTGTTACAGTAAATGAACTTGCTGAAACAGTCACTGTATAACTTTGAGTTATTGTTGTTGTTCCGTCTGTTACTGAAATAGTTACTGCGAATGTTCCTGTTACGCTTGGTACCCAGGAGATTACTCCTGTTGCTGGATTTACTGTCATTCCAGTAGGAGATGTAGTTAATGAATATGCTAATGGATCATTGTCTGCATCGACTGCATTCGCATCATAAGAATATGAATTTCCAACAGCTCCAGTTGTTACTGGTGTTGAAATGAAGTATGGTACTGAGTTTAAAATAACAGTGCTGTCACTACCGATTACAATATTTCCGGCAAAGCCAGTTTCTTGGCTAACGACGCAGTCCCACCTTTCTCCTTTAGTCAACCCAGATGCACTTATTTCAAACTGATTTGTTGTAGTAGAATATGATTCGTCATTTCTGAACCATGTGAATATGTAACCTTCATTTGGTGCATTGTTAACATTACATACAATATCTCTTGTTCTAGAAGCATCCTGATTAACTTGAACAAACTGATCTGCAAAAACACTCACCTGACTAGTGAGAATTGCCATAATCAAGAAAATTGTTCTGAAAATCTTAAAGTTCATTGTAAGCCTCGTTAAAATCTATATCCTAAGCCAATTTGACTGCGGATTATTTTTCCTTTGACACCTGGTTTGATGTTAGATTCACCAACATAGCCATTTCCGAATACTGAAACATTATCCCATATCTTGTAAGAAGCTCCTGCTCCGAATCCGGTCTGTGCTTTTTCAGAAGCACCTTCTTTGAGTTGCGTATGATTTGCTAGTGCTTCAAGTTCAAGATCATTTGTTGGTTTGTATTGAAGTCTTGCTGAATAGAGTGCTTTTGAAGCATTTTCAGTTGGATTGTCTCTTGGAAGCCCGTTATTGTAGGAAATCTTTGACTGTTTCTTTCCATCTTGCCAACTTCCACTTCCTGTAAACTTAAGGTCTCCTGCTGTAATTATTCCTTCAGCAGTTAATCCTGATAAATCTGTTTTTGCAAATCCTCTATAGTTGTTTCCGAGATCAAGATTGGTGAATTCTTCTTTTGTATTCTTGAAACCAAGACCTGCTTGTAAATCGTCATATTTCACACCTGAAGTTATGGCAACATCAATGATGTTAGGATCAACATATCCAGTAAACTTTGCGTATGTAAAAGGTAACAATTCAGCTTGCGCTTCTGTGTCTATGAACAAACCATAATTGTTGTAAACTCTTTCTTTGCTTGAAACAACCTGTCCTTTCTTGTTGGTTGTTTCAGTGCTGACCTGATCGCGTCGAGTAGCATAACCAGAATCTACTTTTAGATAGTTATCTGCAAATTTACTAGTGCCAGACTCTGTTTGTCGTGCTTTTCCTAATCTCTTTTGCCACTCATTCCATGTCAAAAGATCTAATTCGAGCTTTGCTTGATTGCCTGTTGGTTCAATAGAAGTAAGATCTTCAGGATTTGGTTCCTTTTCATACACTTTGAGAACAACCTTTCCTCTATTCTGTTCAGCTATTAGATATGGAGCAGCGAAGAATGTTGCATATTTAATATTCTTATTTGCAAGCTGTTCTTCAATGTTTTTTAAGATTCCAGCTGCTTCAGCTTCATTTCTGTTGAATATAAGTTTGTCTCCGTCATGCTTCAACCACTTAACTGCACCTTGAATTGAATAACCTTGATCATCAGTGAGAGCAAACGGTTGTGTGAACTTGTTTGTTTTTGTATCTATAACAAATGGAGCTCCAGTTTTGTAACCAATAACAATTGGTGACCCTTTTGCATTTCCGCTTGCATCAAGCGGTTGCGCTTTGTATCTGCAATCTTGGAAATCATGACCCACCCAGTAGATTAGCAATGAAGAAATGTCTCTATCAATTGTTTTATTTTTATCTTTATCTTCTATGTAAAAACCAGATGTTTGGAAATCTTCTTGAGTAAAGTCTTTACTACCATCGATAAATGCTTTGTATCGTTCAGCAGGATCAGATGGAATAAGAACTGCTTTCATCTCGCCAGCCTGTGGTTGCTGCATCACTATCTTTCCTTTCAAATCAGGTGCGTTCTGTGCAAGAACAGGTGTAACTAACAAAGAAGCTCCAAGTAGTGACTCTAATGTTGACTTTACGATTTTTGTTATTTTTTGTAATTTATTTGACATATTGATTTCCTCCTAACTATTGACCGAGTTTAATATTACCTTCTTCCTCTGTTAATTTACGTTTCTTTTTTTCCTGTGGTGCTGATGTTGGAACTGATGTTGGTTGCTGCTTTACTTCTTTCTTTTTTGATTTTGATTTCTTTGGAACTGGTGTTGAAGTGTAAGTTTGTGTGTAATGCACTGTTGGCACAGTTGTTGGTGCGTATGTAGCCTGAACTGTTGGTACTGGTGTTGGTTTAAGTTGTATTGGTGATTTGCAACCTCTAATTTCATATCCAATGACTCCCGCAATAAGTGCAGCAAGCGTTACTGCCAATCGACCATAGTTGTCAAGTCGTGGTTTTTCAATAGGATAGAAATATCGTTCTATTTTTGGAGATTTGACAACTGCTTTAATCACTTCATATTCATCCATATCACCAAAGTGAGCACCAACTTTTGCACACTTCTCAAAATCTTCAATCGTTTCAACAATCTCATCAAGCGTAGGATAAAGCTCATTACATCGTTTTGCGTGAGCTCCTAATTTCTTTTGTTCATACGCATTGAGGCTTTTTTCAAGAAATGGCAAATGCTTTTTGAGAAATGCAACGAAAGGGAATGAGGGAACCTCTCTCCCTTTTTTGTAGTTTTTAGCTAAATGTCTAAGATTCTTCGTAAAGTTAGCATAAGGTTCTCCACGAACATAATCAAGATCATGATAGTTACGAATTGCACTGCCATATAAAAGCATTGGAGCAGTTCCTGGTTCAGCTTGTATTGCCTCAATTGTTCGCTGTGCATTATATGCTGGTCTTGTCATTTTTATTATTCCTTCTCAAATTGAAAGTTTCTTAACAACCATCTTTTACTACTAACGAGCAGTTTATTCATACAAGAGGTGATACTCCTATATAAAGGTTTGCTTTTTGTTGTTACTTGATAGTGAATAATCTATGTAGCTTATTTAATATTGTTTCAAAAGCTTTTTAAATGCGCCCAATATTCAAAATTAAGGGGTTTAAGAAGTGTCGCAAGATGAAATAGAGCTAGATTTGTCCAAAATAAGCCTTTCTAAGGACTCTGTAATTGCTTTCTTTAAAAAGTACGGTATAGTCTTTCTTGTCTTAATTCCTGTGCTCTTAAGTGCTTACATAAGGCTTATTCCTGCTGATTTGCCAATAACTGATGATTGGGCAAAAGCATCTGTAGAAAACCACTACAGAAACCAGATAACAGCCCAAGTAAGGCAGCAATATCCAAATCTACCTGATCAAAACATGGAAAGTCTGGTCAAGCAGCAGTATGCGCAATACTACCAGCAAAATAGGGCAACAATACAACAGCAAATAGCACAAACATCTCAGCAGTTTAAATCACAGTTTCAAGACGAAAATGGCTACACCTATATGCCAGACATAGATCCATACACATATTTGCGTTATGCACGAAACTACATTGATCATGGTTCTGTAGGTGATGAAGTAAGAGATGGTGTGCAATGGGACAACCATATGGTTGCACCAAAAGGAAGACCTGCAACCAGCAGTCCTCATCCAATTGTGCTCGCTTATCTTTACAAAATAATGAGTGCAGTAAACTCAAAAATCACATTGATGCAGAGTGCAACATACTTCCCAATAATATTCTCTGCACTTGCCGTAATTCCTATTTTCTTTATTGCAAGAATGTTTGCAGGAAATGTCGGTGGTTTCTTTGCTGCTTTAATGATGGCAGTCAATGGAGCATTCCTTGGAAGAACAACATGGGGTCACGCAGATACAGATGCTTATTCTATTCTATTTGCAGTGTTATTTGTATGGTTCTTTTTCTTGGCATTCTCAAGCACCACGCTCAAGAAAAGACTGATCTATGCAGCACTTGGTGGATTCACACTTGGTCTATTTAGTTGGGTCTGGGCAGGATGGTGGTACATATTTGATTTTGTCTTGGCAACAATTGGACTCTACACACTCTACTTGGTTATTTTTGAAAGTGGTGGCTATTCTTGGAAACACCTAAAAGAAAATACTGCACTCAAAAATCTCCTTATTACTTCATTGCTGCTTGTTGTTGCTTCTGGTGTATTTGTTTCATTATTTACATCACCAATTAACTTTTTCAAAGCACCACTTGAACCAATTGGATTTACAACACTCAAAGAGGCCGCGCGTGGAACTCTATGGCCTAATGTCTATACAACAGTTGCAGAACTAAACGCTGCTTCATTTGATACCATCATTAACTCAATTGGAGGAAGACCATTCTTTTACTTGTCATTGCTAGGAATTGTCTTACTTCTTTTTGCTAAAAAAGATGGAAAAAGAGAACATATTTCATATGCACTGCTTTTCATATTATGGTACATAGGTATATTCTATGCAAGCACCAAAGGAATCAGATTTACAATGATGCTTGTTCCGCCATTGGCCTTGGCTCTTGGTGCTGCAATTGGCATCATATACAAGAAAACAACATTATATATGCAAAAAATGAACATTTCTCCAAAAATAACAGGAACGATTTTGATCATATTTGTATTATTTATGTTCTTCCCCTATATGAAGGGAGCTGCTGCAGCAACTAAAAATGATGTACCAATTGTTAATGATGGTTGGTATAATTCATTGACCAAAATAAAGCAAGAATCTGCTCCGGATACAATCATTAATTCATGGTGGGACTTTGGGCATCACTTCAAGTGGTTTGCTGATCGAGCTGTTACCTTTGATGGAGCCTCTCAAAATGGTCCAATGGCGCACTGGATTGGAAAAGTACTGTTAACCAGCAATGAACAAGAGGCAGTTGGAATTCTCAGAATGCTTGATTGCGGTTCGAATGATGCATTTGAAACAATAAATGAAATCGTGAATGATACACCAACAACAGTAAAGATATTGTACAATATTATCGTGCTTCCAAAGTCTCAAGCAGAAGCATACCTTACTAACAAAGGAATTCCTAAAGAAATAATAATTAAGGTATTGCAATATACACACTGCACTCCTCCAGAAGACTACTTCATAACTAGCGGAGATATGGTCGGAAAAGCTGCTGTCTGGGCCCACTTTGGAAGCTGGGATTTTAATAAAGCAGATATATGGATCAATGCAAAGGAACTTCCTCGAGACAATGCAATAAAGCATGTACAAAAGAGGCTCAACACTTCAGAAGATGAAGCCAAAAAAATATATCTCCAATTAAAAAGCATAACGAATGAAAATGAAGCAAATGCATGGATAGCGCCATGGCCTGGCTATGCTGGACAGCAAGGCTGCTCAAAACAGAACACAACGCTTATCTGTGGTGGATTTGTGATTGACCTTACAACAAAAGATGTCAAAGTTAATACAGATAAGGGGGTACAAAAAGTACACTCATTGATATATGCAGAAAATGGCAATCTAGTTGAAAAAGAATTTGAGAATGGACTTCCTCAGAGTGCACTGCTTGTGCAAAATGGTGACTCTTATAAAATCATTCTCGCAGCACCAGAACTGGCAACCAGCACCTTTACCAAATTATTCTATTATGACGGCATTGGTATGAAACATTTCACTAAATTTACCGAGGAAGTGCAGCCAACAGGAGACAGGATCATTGTGTGGAAAGTACAATGGTAGATAAGAAGATTGCTATTTTTATTCCAACTTATAATGCAGCAAAAACACTGCCGATAGTTCTAGACAGGATTCCTACAAAAATTAAAAACCAGGTGAAAGAGATTTTTGTGGCAGATGACCAGTCAAGAGATAACACTTATCTTGTTGGTGTCGGCTATAAGCAAAGAAAAAGTCTCTCAAACTTAACTATTTTCCATCATAAAAAAAATAAAGGATATGGCGGAAATCAAAAGTGGGCATACCAATACTGCATCAAGAAAGGGTATGACATTGTAGTAATGCTTCATGGAGATGCGCAGTATGCGCCAGAAAAAATTCCTGATCTTATTAAACCATTTACTACTAATAATGATAATATTGGTATGGTATTTGGATCCCGCATGAAGGGTGATCCACTGAAAGGAGGCATGCCTCTGTACAAATATATTGGTAATAAGTTTCTAACATTTGTAGAGAATCTTGTCCTTGGGTTGGATCTATCAGAATATCATAGCGGTTACAGAGCATATAATTGTAAAAATCTTAACAAAATTCCTTTTGATCGCTGCTCAGATGATTTTCACTTTGATACAGAAATCATTGTGCAGATCAAGCTGGCTGGATTTGATATTCTTGAAACCCCAATACCAACATATTACGGTGAAGAAAAATGTCATGTCAATGTGATCAGCTATGGATTGAATGTACTGAAAGCAATGTATGACTACCTCCTGCACAAGTATGGTATAAAGAAAGTCAAAAAATATGATATTCAAAAGGTTATATGAACATTAAAAGCTCTCATCTTGTCTATGGTATTTTGCTGATTGCCTTACTTCTGAGCATCCTTCCATGGCTAAAGGAAGGAGTCCCTGTGACTGATGACTATCGACACCATGCAATGAGGATGTGGTTTGTTAAAGAGCAGATAGCACAAGGAACCTTCTCAGAATGGATGCCTCACCTATATGGCGGATGGCCATTCTCCCACTTTTATCATCCGATGTTTTATCTCATCTCGCTGCCATTTGCAGCATTTTTCAATCCTATCGCTGCTTTGAAAATAATGACAATAGTTGCTTTTGCTATTGCATTATTTGGAACATTCTATGCAGCAAGACTATTGTTTCAAGATAAAAAAGTTGCATTGGTGGCAAGTATTGCATACTTTCTTTCCTCGCACTTTTTATTTAATGCAACAATATCAGGAGCATTGCCACGGTTGACAGCAATAGCACTAGTTCCTCTTGTTGCAGCTTTTTTTATAAAAGCTATACAAGAACAAAGTAAAAAATACATTCTTTCAAGCAGCATTCTCTTGGCAATTCTCTTGATGATGCACACCTCTGTTGCTATTCCAATGTTTATTATGGGATTTGTTTATTTGCTATATATGTCATATGTGCATAAAAGCCTTAATCTCATAGGTAAAGGAATTCTTATATTTTTTATTGCAGGAGGCATCTCTGCTGCCTGGTTGTTGCCTTTAATGCTTGAAAAAGAGCATGCAAACATCTCTGAAAGTAATGTCTTAGAAGCCCCTTTAATAGAACAATCGTTCAGAACATTTGGAATTGTCCATGATGGAGAAAAATATATACGTAGCAATTATTTCGGCTACTCTGTATTTGCGCTTGCTTTATTTAGCCTCTTCTTTGTTAGAAAGAATAGCATGAACAATCTTATGAAGGTAAGTTTTGTAACATCCTTACTATTTTACTTTAATATATTTGGTTTGCTAAATATATTTCCATTTATTAAAGCAGCACTTACAGGAAGTACATCCTTTTTCATAAGTATGGTTGTATTTAGTGCAGCAATGCTCGCGGGAGTTGCTGCTCAGTCTCTATCTAAAAAATTTAACAAAAAATACCTGCTCTTTGTTATTGCCATACTCATTGTCATCGAACTCTACCCAGCACTTAATGCATTTTCATATAGTTGGAGTAAACAACCAACTGAGAACTTTGTTAATCCGCCACAGCTGATTGATGCATGGAACTTTATTAAAAATCAAGAAGGAAACTTCGTAGTGCTTTCTGCAATTGGCCAGGCAGCAGAAATCTACCACAAAAAGCAGGAGTTTGGTTTTGACTGGGTTGGCTGTCCACAATGTGTACAAAGAGATGTATATGAAATACATAATGAACTCTGGCAGAATTTTACTAAAGGAAATAAGAATGATGATGTTTTTGGTTATTTCAGTCTAAAGTATTATGTTATCCCATGCCAATATAAGCTAAACAACACACTTGCATATTCAAACGGTGCTGTCTGCGTCTATGAAAACGAGAAGTTTAAACCTTTAATCGAGTCTAATGCGGCCATAAGCAACGTCAAGTTTACTTTGAACGGCGCTTCCTTTAAAACAGAATCGCCTACAGCAACAAGCGCTTTAATAAAAATAAACAACTTCAAACCACACTGGAAAGCTTATGTAGATAATGAAGAGATACCAATAGAAATAGCATGGCCTGCATTTAGTCTGATAAAGGTGCCATTAGGAGAACATAACATAGTCCTTGATTATACGACAAACAACCTCCATGTAATAGCATGGGCGATAACATTAGTGACCCTTGCTGCAACAATATACTTTACCAGAAAATGACAATACCTGCAAAATTAACCAAAGAAGAGTATTTTCTTATTGGAGGAATTTCTCTCCTATACATTATTCTTGCAATAAGCGCCGCCTATACAAGTCCTGTTTTTGCAGACGAACCATTCCACCTCTCTGCAGGATATACAAAATTAAAACTCCAAGACTATCGAATGCAAACAGAAGCTCCACCTCTTATCAATATGCTCTCTGCTTCTCCTCTGCTGTTTATGAGTATACAAGATTATCAAGAGAGTCCTTATTGGATCAATAAAAATATGATTAATTACTCGCACGAGTGGTTGTACAAAAATAATTATTCTGCGCAAACAATGGCCTTCATTGGAAGGCTGCCAACAATACTTTTGGGATTATTATTAGGCATCTTCATCTTTATGTTTGTAAGGAACAGATACAACACGATAACAGCATCTATTATTTATTTCTTTTATGCTACTCACCCTATGATTTTAACACATTCATCAATTATTTATATTGATTTTGGCTTCTTATTCTTTAACTTCTTTACCTTCATAACATTCCTAAGGTTTATTGAAACGAAAAAAGAATCATATTTGTATCTATTTTTTGTTCTCTTCTCCCTAACATTCCTAACTAAATTTACTTCCCTTCATGGATTCATCTTCTACCCAATCATAATTGCTCTAAACTACAGACAGCTTATACAGTGGTTTAAATATAGGAAATTGCAAATAGCAAAACATATAGTTGCATTCATAGGAATATTTTATATCATGATCCTCTTCTTCTATCAATTCCAAGGCGCATTTGTTCCATTGCGTGATGCATTCATAAGTGATCCGCACATATCAAAAACAGACAACAAGTATAAAGCAGCACTCAGCCTTTTGGAAAACAATCAAGGAGTTAATTTCCTGTCACAAATACCAAATCCATTCCCCTATTATCTTGTGAAAGGAGTAGGATATTGGGGTTTTGACACACGTGTTACTCAAAAGACTTTCGAACTATTTAATTCCCTAAAGAATGTTCTATTAAAAAATACACCGTCAATCATCCTTTTACTAATTATGCACTTATTCCTATTAGTTCACTCAAAACGGTCAACACAAAGAAAAATGAACTATGAGTTGAATTTCCTTTACTATGTTATTTTTTATTTCCTAATGTTTGGCCTTTTTGGCTCATTCTCCTATCCACGATATCTACTAATGATATACCCCTTCCTAATTCTACTGATAGCAAAACCTATAGCTACAATTGTGCAATCAAAAATAAGGAATGATTACAAGATTGGCATCATTGTTATCCTCTTAATTGTCCACCTTCTTTCAATACTACCATACGTTCCTAATTTTTATAAATTCAACAGCATCTTCAAATTCCTTATTGGGAAGGCTGGAATAGACCTTCCTGAGTTCCTTGATTCATTTGGATTTAGTTGAGTTATAATCATGCAAACAACAAAGATATCGGCAATCGCGTTTATGATATTTTCAGCTCTATTTGCATCAGCTGGACAGATATTCTACAAATTTGCAGCGAACAGTACACAAGATATTACTTCTTTCATCCTAAATCACTATATGTACTTAGGAGTCATTTCCTATGGAATTGGACTCTTGTTCATGTTAAAAGCATTAAGAAGAGGCGAACTAACTGTTGTTTACCCTATCCTAGCAACAAGCTTTATTTGGGTAAGTTTAGCATCACCGCTCTTTTTTCCTACTGATTTCATGACGATGCAAAAATGGATCGGCATTTTCATAGTTAGTGCTGGTGTTAGCTTAGTTGGAAAAGGACGATCAAAATGAACGAAGCAATTTCAATATCATTAATGGTAGTAGCATCCTTTTTGGCTGCACTTGGCCAGATAAGTCTTAAAATTGGCTCCATGAAGCTTGAAAAAAGCATATCAAAACTCATAAGAAACTATGCATTGCTAGTTGGCATATCTTTTTATGGAATATCTTCTATTGTGTCGATAGTTGCACTTAGAGGGAATGAACTCACAGTGCTCTATCCGATTGCATCATTAAATTATGTGTGGGTGAGCTTATTGTCAATGAAATACCTCAAGGAGAAGATGAATGCTTTGAAATGGTCAGGAGTAATTCTGATAATCCTTGGAGTTACGATAATATTATGAAACCGTTTATAATCATCCCTGCATACAATGAAGAAAAGACACTTGGAATTGTAATAGATGGTCTTAGAAAGTACAACTATGAGAATATAGTGGTGGTGAATGACTGTTCTACTGACAATACAGAAAAGATTGCACTTCAAAAAGGAGCAATAGTCCTGAATCACATTATCAATCGAGGCCAAGGTGCAACACTTGCCACAGGGACTGAATATGCATTGAGACAAGGAGCAGACATTATTGTTCATTTTGATGCAGATGGCCAAATGCAGGCAGAGGATATTGTTGCGCTAACAGAACCACTTATCAAAAAAGAAGCTGATATTACCCTGGGATCTCGCTTTTTAACAAAAAAATCAAATATTCCAACATCGATACGAATCGTTCTTTTGCTTGGTAGGATATTCCTAAGGACACTTTATGGTGTCAAGTTGACTGACCCACAATCTGGATTCAGAGCACTTTCCAGAAAAGCTGCACAACGCATTGAAATAAAACAAGACAGAGCAGAACATGCCTCAGAGATTCTGATTGAGATGTTCAAGAAAAAGCTTGTCTGCAAGGAAGTACCCGTAACTATTAAATACACTGATTATTCTCAACAACGTACTCAGCATGGAAAATTCCACTTTTGGAGTGGAATAAAGATAGCAACAAGAGTTATATTAAAGAGACTTTTTAGAGCAGTGAGGCAAAGATGATAGAACCAATACAATTAATTTTGATTTTGTTTGTGCTCTTTGCACTGAGCAGAGCATACCTTAGATATGAAGAAGGAAAAATAAGGACCGGAGAGTTTGTATTCTGGGTAGTCATTTGGGTTTCTGCAATTATTGCCATCATCTGGCCACGAACTGTTGGTTATCTTTCACAAACATTTGGGATAGGAAGACCAGCTGATCTGATACTCTATGTTGCACTAATCTTACTATTTTATCTTATTTTCAGGGCATATGTTGCACTTGATAGCATAGAGGAAGAAATCACAAAGATAGTAAGAGAAGTTGCAATAAAGAAAGGAAAAAAGAAATAAAATGTACTCTTTCATGCTTTTATTTCAAAGATTCTTGAGCAAATATCTTTTTGGAATACCATGTACAATATTCAAAGCAAACAAAAACAAAGAATTTGATAAAAATAATATTAAAAAAATTTTAATAATAAAATTTTGGGCATTGGGTGATTCTGTTGTATTATTGCCTGCAATTTTAAATTTGAAGAAAACATTTCCTAATGCAAAAATAGATGTCCTGTCTCATAAAAGAAACAAAGTAGTTTTTGAGAATCAGCCATTTGTTGATAATACTGTTGAATTCGGACTTTTCAACATAATAAAATCATTAGGTAGATATGATTTGTGCATTGATGCTGAACCTGCACTCAATGTCTCTGCAGTAATTGCGTTCCTGTGTTCAAGATATATTATTGGATTTAGCCATGGCATCAGAAGCAGGCTTTACAATAAAACAGTCCTGTTCAATAATAAACAGCACATGGTGCAAAACTATCTTGATTTTGTGAGGAAACTGGGGGTAACATGCAATGCAGACAAATTAATTCCTCTCATAACAACAAAAAAAGAAAAAGAAACTGTTGATATGTTTCTTAAAACAAATAAAATTACAAAAAATAACTTTGTTGTTGGGATTGTTCCAGGTGTTGCAGAATCTATAAAATACAGAATGTGGCCAATAGAAAAAACAGCGCAGTTTTGTGATGAACTTGTAAAAAAGCATAATGCAAAAATAATTTTTATTGACTCAAAGAGCAATAAATCTGTTGTTGAAAAGATAATTTCTTTAATGAATGAAAAAAGCATAAGCGCAGTTGATGAATTCGGAACAATGGATAAAGTAAGGCTGTCTGCAGAGCTAATAAACAGATGTAACATAGTAATAAGCAATGATTCAGGCATGATGCATGTTGCAGCTGCTCAAGGAGCAAAAACAATAGGCTTATTTGGACCAAATACGCCTAATTTATGGGCGCCATATGGAAAAGGTAACATTTCAATTGCTGCCAAGGCTAAAGGATGCCCCTACTTAGACAACACAAATCCAGATTTGATTCCAAAAAAATTAACAAAAGAGCAGATAACGTGCATGGATAAGATAAGTATTGAAGAGGTTTTAAGAGCTGTTGAGAGATTAAAATGAAGAAGGATGTCAAAAATATAAAAGAAAGAATGATTGATGCAGAAGAAATCAACTTGAAAAAACAAAAAATAAGAAAGATACTATTTTTTAAAATTGGTGCACTAGGAGATGTGCTTATGACCACTCCACTTGTTAGGGAAGTACGAAAAATATTTCCCAAAGCCAAATTAACATATTATGTAGGAAAATATGCTGCTCCTGTACTTGAAGGAAATAAGAATGTTGATCGCATTGAAACATTTGATCAAGATATGTTTTTCAAGAAGAATCCTTTCAAGGTAGTTGCACTACGAAGCAGGATCATAAAAGAGCACTTTGATATGGCATTTGTTCTCGATAAGCACTGGATCTTTGGTTATTTCATGAAACTATGCAATATACCAGTACGAATTGGATTTAACAGAAACGGGGAAGGTAAGTATCACACAGCATCAATCATCTACCACCAACCACAACATGAAATTCTGTATTACATCTCGCTTCTTGAAGCACTAGGAATCAAGCCTGAATATAATACCCAGCTTGACCTCTTTGTATCAAAAAAGGACATGGCCTTTGCAGAAAAGTTCTTTAAAGACAACAAGCTACGAGGAACGGTTGTTGGAGTTTTGGTTGGTGGCGGTGGAGACAATCCTGGAGAGTCAGGAACAATAAGGAGATGGTCTACTCACAACTATATTGAATTGATTCATAAACTCTCAAAAAACTATAAGGTTGTTCTCCTCGGAGGGCCTCGAGACAAAGAATTGAATGAGAATATTATTAAATTTATTAAAAATAAAAATGTGGTGAACAGTGCAGGGAGAACAGCTGTTCATCAATCAGCAGCCCTCATGAAGAAATGCAATGTTATCGTATGCCATGATTCTGGACCAATGCACATGGCAGTTGCCGTGAATAAGAAGATTGTCAGTCTCTTTGGACCAACAACCCCCATCAGAAAGGCGCCACTGCATAAAGAAAGCATTGCGATCTGGCATGATCAAGACATCTATGAAGAAGGGTATGAATTATATGGAAGGCTACCAGATCATTCAAAGAAAAACAAATGGATGAGAGGCATAGCAGTGAACGAAGTGTTGAATGCCGTTAAAACATTACTGCATGCTAAAAAATGAAAATTCTTAATAAGATAAAAACAACTACTGGCATAATAAAACTATTTAAAAATTGGCTTTATTTCTTGTTATGCTATGCCGGAATCATAAAAAAGAAAGATGCTGTATTGAGATTCAGGAATGGTCTTACGTGGCATGTCGACACAACAAAAAGAGGATTTGCAGTTCTTGGTGATGTTTGGCTGCAGAAGCCATATGAATTACTATTAAAAATCAAAGATCCAAAAATAATAATAGATCTAGGAGCACATATAGGTTCCTTTTCAATAATGGCAGCTACGACATTCCCTCAGGCTAGAGTATATGCTTTTGAAGCCTCAAGGGAAAATTTTGCTTTGTTAAAAAAGAACATTGAAGAAAATAAAATAAAAAATATTATTGCAAATAAGGTAGGTGTAAGTACTGTAGATGGAATGCTTGATTTTTTTATAGATGAAAAGAATACCGTGCTGAACTCATTTATAAAAACAAGACAGGCAAGTACTCTCGAAAGCTACAAGGTAAAATGTAGAAGATTGTCCACCATTTTCTCTGATTTGAAAATTAGAGAGTGTGATTTCTTAAAACTTGACATTGAAGGGTTAGAACGAAGCATACTAGAATCGGCACTTCATGACAAAATACTCAATAAAATAAGAGCACTGGTGACAGAAATTGAACCTGATTCTCCAAACTTTAAAGAAACACTAAATCTTCTTTCACATCATGGTTTTATAGTCTCTACTAAGAAAGATATAATCAACGCTGTACGTAGAAAATGAATATGTTAAGATCGAAAGGTTTTTAAGCAAAAATTCGATAGTTGCACATATGTTAAGAAGAGAATTTACCAATATAGTAAGGTTCATGATGGACGAATGCTTTCCCGCATGTATAAGGGACACGCGTTGGTTTATGTGGCTCCCCCATAAACTTGCTTTTGGAAGAAATTCAAAACAATTACTTGATTTTAAAAAATATGCTCATACACTTTCTTACAAAGAATATCAAAAAATATATGCAAACCTAGGAGCATCTGTTATTGATAGGGATACAGATCTTAATGAAAAGTGCATATATAGAATTGCAAATAACATAAAAGGGAAAACTGTGTTGGATGTCGGATGTGGAAAAGGATTTTTATTAAAAAAACTTGCAAAAAAGCATAAAGCTACAGGAGCTGATGTTTATATTAATCCAGCGATAGAAAAAGAAAATGCTGAGATAAAATTTGTGAAGGCAGACTTAGAGCAGAGCCTTCCATTTGGAAATAAGGCATTTGATACCGTAGTCTGTACACATACCCTTGAACATGTTAGAAACCTTAGTAAGTCTATTTCAGAACTCAGACGTGTTGCAAAGCAACGTTTGATTATTGTTATTCCGCAGCAAAGATATTTTAAATACACTCTTGATCTACATTTAAATTTCTTCCCCTATCCAGAGGCTCTGCAACTCGTAATGGGGAAGAAAGATTCTATTTGTGAAGTTGTTGATGGAGATTTGTATTACCAAGAAGAACTTTAATGAAGATAGAATCAGCGATAATTTCTCAGTTCATACCTGAGCTTTATTAACCTTAAAAACCATAAAAAAGGCTCTTTAAATAGGTTTATTCGCGAACCACCAACATGTTTCCACACAATAGGCAAGAAGTAGAGTGAGTATCCCCTCTTTTTAATCTTAAAGAATAATTCTACATCAAATACCCAGCGTTTATCTTTGAGATCATAAAATAAGTCTTGAGCAATATTCTTTTTGAATCCCTTAAAGCCACAAAGATTATCCCTATAACTATATTGAAATAGGACAGAGACAAAAAAATTAAATCCAAAACTAAAAAAATTTCTTAAAAATGTTTTTCTAATCTTTGACTGTTTTGAAATCCTATCACCTGAAACTACATCGTACTCATCCAATTTTTCCAGCATGGAAGGAATTTGATCAGGAGGTATTGAACCATCAGCATCAATAAAAACTACTTTATCGCCCCTTGCTGCATGTACACCAAACATTACTGCATTTCCTTTTCCTTTATTTTGTGTATAGCCAATTACTCTTGCAAAGGATTGCGCTTTTTTTGATTTAATCAATTCACTGAGTATTTTTCTTGTATTGTCCTTGCTCCCATCATCAACGATAATGATTTCAGAATTTGGAATGCGTAGATGCGCATAGTCAAGCAACAAGGGAATAAACCCCATAGCGCGCTTTTCTTCATTATATGCTGGCACAATGATTGAGTTCATAATTTTCATGCTCAAATCTTTAAGACAACCTCTAATGCCTTGAGTGCTTCCTCTGGTGAGATTTTGAGCCTTTCTCCTTTTTGAATTGCGCTAATGAAATTTAAAAGTTCAAGCTTTAAAGGCTCTTCTTTTTCAACAGTAATGTTCATTACATTAGGATTTCCGAACTTTATAATAAAATCGCCGAAGTCATCGACTGCTTTTATTACTTGTGTCTCAAATAGCTTTAACTCCTGGGTAATGTAGTTTAGTTCAGCATACGCTTTTGTTCCTGTAATAGTAAGGGTTCTTATTTTTACAGGGGTTATCCAATTACATTGTATAAAACCTGTTTTTCCTCCATAATTCATCAAGATATCAACGTAATCTGCTTTTCCACCTCCAAAAGCAATACCCTTGTTTGAAAAGACAGCATCTGGAGTTGAACCATATAAAAAATTAAAAAGATCGATGTCATGAATTGCAACATCAATAATAACATCAGAATCCCTTATTTGAGAGGGATAACCACCAACTCGTTTTGCATTGATGGAGATGAGATCCCCAAAAATACCTTCCTCAATCATCTCCTTAAGCTTTATCACAGCTGGATTATAGCGTTCGACATGACCTACTAGCAGCAACACATTGTTCTTTTTTGCTGCTGCAATAAGCTCTCTGGCGTCTGCAATCGTGTTACAGATTGGTTTTTCTACAAGAACATGTATCCCTTTATTGAGAAAGTCTAACGCAATTTTTTTATGGTGCACAGTCGGCACGGCTATTGAAACAAGATCAATCTGTTTATTATTTAATAGATCATGATAGTCTTCATAATAGTTACAATTAAATTTTTTTGAATACTCATTTCCTCTTTCTTTATTGAGATCACAAATGGCAACAAGTTCAACATCTGGTAATTCTGAGTAGATTCGAGCATGGTGCCTGCCCATATTTCCTACTCCAACAACTGCCGCCTTCAATAGTGCAACCATCTTTTCAATTTTAAAAACACCAAATTTAAAAAACTATCTAAAGTAAGTGCTAGAAGAGCTTGCCTTACAGTTCTTTGATTGCATTAATAATTGTCCTTATATCGTCTTTCGTAACTGCTGGATGTACAGGCAAAGAAAGCACCTCTTTGCTTAGTTTTTCAGCAATTGGGAAGTCGCCTTCCTTGTACCTCATTTTCTTAAATGAGGGCTGCAGATGCAGTGGCTTAGGATAGAAAATGGCGCTCTCTATTCCTTTGCTCTTTAACTTCTCAATGAGTTGATCCCTCAATAACTTAAAACCATTAAGCTTAATAGTATACTGATGAAATACGTGTTTGACATTATCTTTGATGACAGGAACAGTAATTCCTGGGATATTCTTTAAGCCTTCTGTCAGCATCTTTGCATTTTCGATACGTTTATTTGTAAACTCATCAAGTTTGTGAAGTTGTGAGAGTGCTATTGCTGCATGGACGTCAGTCATTCTGTAATTGTAGCCAAGATCTAGGTATTCATACCTTATTTTTTCTGACTGACCATGGTGCCTGAACATCTTTGCTTTTTCGTAGATTTCTTCATCATTTGTAGTTAGAATACCTCCTTCTCCAGATACAATATTTTTAGTAGCATACAATGAAAATGCAGCAACCTTTCCAAAAGATCCTGTTTTTCTTCCCTTGTATTCTGCATTCACTGCTTGACAAGCATCTTCCACAAGAACTATATTGTGTTCTTTCGCAATCTTGGATAGCTTATCATAATCAGCCGGCTGTCCAAACAGGTCAACAACAATGATTGCTTTTGTTTTCGGCGTTATTTTCCGCTTTACATCATCCGGATCAATATTAAAGGTATCTTCTTGAACATCTGCAAAAACGACCTTTGCACGTTGCATTAGAATAGGACTTGCAGTTGCTACAAAGGTAAAAGGTGTTGTAATGACTTCATCACCCTCTTTAATGCCAATTGCATACAATGCAGCATGAATTGCTGCAGTTCCACTGCTTAGCGCGACTGCATACTTTGTTTCACAAAGCCTTGCAAATCTTTCTTCGAGTTCTTTTACCTTTTTACCCTGAGCAAGCATCCCAGAATTAAGGACCTCTGTAACTGCTTCTTTTTCTTCTTTACCAATAATTGGTTTCGCAATAGGTATCATTTCTTCACATCTTTGAGAGAAACTTTGCAATCAGGACAAGCTTCTTTTGTTAATTTTTTGGCACACTTGCATACATACCCAATAAGTTTTGCTGGATTACCAACAACCAGACCAAAATCTGGAACATCCTTTGTAACGACACTTCCTGCACCAATAAATGCCCATTTTCCTATGCTGACTGGAAGAATCGTTGAATTAGCACCAAGAGAAGCTCCCATTTTAATATGGGTTTTACTAACACTCCAATCGGATGATCCTTTAAGACTGCCATCAGGATTTATTGCCCGAGGCAACTTGTCATTCGTAAAACAAACATGAGGTGCTACTTGAACACCATCATCAATCGTTACACCACGATATACAGATACGTTGTTTCCTATTTTTACGTTTCTTCCTATCTTAACACCAAAATCAATGTACGCATTTTTAGAAATAATTGTATTTTCTCCAATGTCAGCATCTTCTCTTATTTGAGCCTGATTCCATATCTTCACATTATCTCCAAGCTTTGCAAGAGGTGAAACCTCTGCAGTTTTGTGTATAAAGGTCATGGTTCTAAGCACCAGAATGTTATTTATAAAGGTTTTTGCCGAGCTTTAAAAAGCTTATAAGTAAATATTTTGAAGATAATAATATGCCACTTCACCCTGTTTTGAGTCATACACCTTCGCTAATTGCGGTTGCTTTCCTTGTATTCCATTAAGGTCAAACTTTGAACCCCGCTTAAGAATGAAATGTGTTGGTGTTAACTTTCCATTGATATTCATCAAACCAACAATATCAATGCCATAATTTTCCCTGATATATGCCCACAAAGGATCTTGATTGTTAAGTATATCATTAAAATGAGGAACTCCTATATACATGTATCTCAATTTAAAAACAGTTTCCTTTATTTTAAATTCCTCAAGTGAACCTACAAAACCACAGCGATGGCGGGCATAGGAACATGTTGCTAAATCTTGAGAATGAGTCAAAGCAGCAAAACGTTCTTCAGGTAGCATGCGCGTTTTGAGATATTCTCCTAAAAAATCCTGACCATAAAATACTGTCCCCCAAACTCGCTCATTCGCTGCCTGCATGGAAGGAATTGTAAAAATGATCAATAGCAGAGGAAGATACAACACAAAATCTTTTCTGGAAATTTGTTTTAACATGCTACCTGCTGCAAAAAAGGCATATGCACTCAAGATACAGATTAGTGGCAAGAATGGCATCTGATAATAACTATGTCCAGCAAATTTGCTTGAAATGGTTAAAATGTAAGGGGCAATAGCGAGTGTATATCCTACTAAAAATTTGCCCCATCGAGTTTTTAATTTAAATACAACAAATATCAAACCGGCAAGTGCAATGAATACAAACCACAAGGTATAATTATCTTTGAGAAAGGAAAGAACAATTGGCCAGCGAGATTCCCAGTATTGACTCGTTAAAACCCTCCAAGGGTCTATTTCATAGCCTTTCTTTGAGGGATCGACAATTGTTAAAAATTCGTAAACCAATACCCCGAATGCAAATGGTATAAAACCAATGGCTGCATAGGCAATATCTCGTAATGCTTTTGCACGATCTTTCAGGAATGTATGATAAAATTCTTTATATGGAAAAATAAATAGTATTGGGATTACGAAAATTAAAAATGTATATTTGAACAAGCCAGCTATGCCAAAAAACAGTGTTGCATACAGAATATCCTTGCTTCGTGATTCATCAAGCCATTTCACATAAAAATATAGTGCAAGCAATGAAAAGAACAGAGCCGGCGGTTCTGGTTGAATATTCCTTCCGAAGTAAATTCCCAACGGCATTATTGTCATTAAAACAGAGCTCAACAAAGACAAATATTCATTTTTTGTCAATTGTTTGACAAGAAGATATGTTGTTATAACAGCAGCCATAAAAAATATAATCATTAGAAGCCGTGCTACCCATAAAGATTGACCAAATATTTTCCACAGAGCAAAGATCATGTAAGGAACTAATGGCATCTGCCCATACTCTTCATGATACCCTGTTGTTTCATCGAAACCAAAAAAAGCAAATGCTTGTTTGTGCAGAAAGTTTCCCCTTTCTGTGAAAAAAACAGCTTGATCAAGATACTCGTTTTCCTTCAAATTATGATAACCGATTGAAGGGAAGTCAAGATGATACGTGCGCAAATAAATGCCAAAAACTAAGAAAAGACCAAGAAGCACATAGTTCAATTTGATCTTCTTGAGATCTAAGGTGAATTCTGACTCCTCCATAATAACCCCTACCCACTATTAAAAAAGATTTTGTCTATTTAAAAACATTTCGTACTCAGCTTTTCCTCAATAATAAATGAGAATATGCTATTACATACATAATCAGGGAATAAATTCTAAATGATAAAGCAAAGATTGTCGCTTGATTGATTGGTATGGACATAAATGTGTTGAGAAGGAACACCATGCTGTATTCAATAACACCAAGTGCTCCAGGTATAAGTGATAACAGTCCCATGATTGTCCCTATTGATAAAATGCCAAATAGAGGAAAAAAAGCAATATCAATATTAACAATGCGTGCAACATAGAGTAGGCTCAAACAGATTGCAACCCAGTAGATGCCAGTAAGAATTGAGGTGTAAAACATGATTTTAAAATTGCGCATTATTTTTTTGGTATTTTTTAACACTCTCATAAAGATACTTTTTCTTCTTGAGAAAAAATTAAAAGCAATGAAAAGAAAAATAATTCCAACTAGAAATGCTATAATTGTAGTGGTATAATTAAAAGAAATTACTTTCAAAGAGAAATAGCCCACTGAAATTAAAAAGACAACGAATATCAACAAGAAATCCATGAGTTTTTCTATAAGTACTGTTGCCACTGAATCTCTTCGTGCTATATTTTTTCGTTTTTTTAATAATTCAACTTTTAACAAATCTCCTGTTTGAGCTGGTGTAATTAATGCTAATGCTATGGAGGGTACAACAATGTGATATGCATCAGTAAAATTTATCTGAATGCCGATTGATTTCAGATACAACATCCATCTGATTGTTCTAATGATGAATATAAAAAAAATGATTAATAAGAGAATAACAATATTGCCAAACGTTAAGGAAAATTGAAAATTTTTTATATACGAATAATCAAGATTTCTTAATAGAAAGATTAATAAAAGAAATCCAACTACTGCCATCAATATATTAAACTTTTTTGAATCCATGAATCATCATTGTCACAAACTCTATATTTAAACATTGTGGTAAATATGAAACAGAGCCTTAGTTTATTGATTCCTGCATATAATGAAGAAAAATTATTAGAGAGTTCTGTTGACTACTACTATCAATATCTCAAGAAATTAAAACAAATTGAATCATTTGAAATAATAATCTGTGTTAATGGAAGTACTGACAATACAGAAAGAATTGCAAAAAGATTGTCCCAGAAACATAAAGAAGTAACATATCTTGTAACAAAAAATAAAGGGATAGGGGGTGCATTAACGCTAGGGATGAAAGCAGCAACCAAAAACATCATCACCTATATGCCAGGCGATGGAGAGATTGAAGCTAATTTTATAGAACATGCGCTTGTGCTGATGGATCATTGCGACTTTGTAAGCGGTTCCAGAAAGATGGCAGGAGCCTATGAAGGAAAAGACTTTCTCAGAAAAATGCTGAGCCATGGGTTCAATCTGGTGCTTACACTCCTACTTTCAAAACAAGCTGCTGAAGCTGCGAGTGTAAAAATGTTCAGAAAAGAATGGGCAAAGAGAGTTGCTCCTCATTTTGAAAATGAAGGATTCGAATGGCAGGTTGAAATTCTCTATTTTGCTCTCTGTGATAGATTAAAGATATGCTTTGCGCCGAGCAAGACGCTCAAAAAAAGAGAATTAACAGAATCGTCAGTACAACCGTTTAAAACTGCCTACAGACTCCTTAAAGTCTGTTTGAACTATGGTCTCAAATATAGACTCAAACAACTCTTTCAGACATGAGATGGCTATCACTAAGGTGCAGAAAGCAAAACCTTTTTTAATGAATGGTATTGTCAACATAATATGAATAAGAAAGTATCTATTGTAATTCCTGTTTATAACGAAGAAAAGACTATCAAAAAACTTCTTGCAAAAGTGAATAGTGTTGATCTTTCTTCTCTTGGTATTAAAAAGGAAATTATTGTCGTCAACGATGGCAGCAAAGATAACACATTAACAATTCTTAAGAAAAACAAAAAGCTGTATACAAAGCTTATATCAAAACCAAATGGAGGAAAGGGTTCTGCATTACGAATAGGATTTGAAGCAGCAAATGGAGACATTATTCTAATGCAAGATGCAGATCTCGAATATAATCCAAATGATTACGTCACATTGTTACTACCAATTTTGCAAGGAAAAACAGAGGTTGTGTATGGATCCAGATTCAAAAGTACAGAAATCACATCACCACAACGATGGGCTTTACCAACACATTATCTTGGCAATAAATTGCTTTCATTGATTACATCAATATTTTTCTTCAAATACATCACTGATATGGAGACAGGATACAAATGCTTTACACAAAATGTCTTGAAAAAAATTAAACTGACTGAGAATGATTTTACGATTGAACCTGAAATAACAACACAAATCCTGAAACAAGGATTTGACATTCTTGAAGTGCCAATCCACTACTATGCACGAGGATTTGAAGAAGGAAAGAAAATAACATGGAAGCATGGAATTACTGCTGTATTGTGCATTATTAAACAACGATTTACACGATGATAAAAAACAAAATCGCTTATGAAAAAGTAGCATACTTTGTTATTCTACTTGGCGCAGTCATACGATTTGCAATCATCCCCTTTACAGCAATCTCAGGTGATGCATGTTGGCATGCTTCAGTTGCACGATTCATAGCAGAGAACATGCTAATTCCTTTATTTGAAGGCTTAGGAAGACCTGTTTTTTGGGCTCCTCCTCTATTTCATATAATATCCGCATTCTTTTACTCATTTCTTGGGGAACTGGGATTAAAGCTTGTTGCTCCAATTACAGGAACACTTTCACTTTTATTCGTGTACCTTATTGTAAAAGAACTTTTTGACAAACGAATAGCACTTTTAGCAACTGTGTTCGTAACCTTCCTCCCAAACCATATGTATATGAGCACGCTGCCCTACGTTGATACAACATTAAGTTTATTGCTATTCATCTCCGTCTATTGTGCCCTCAAGAACAAGATTATTTTGGCTAGCATCTTTTCAGGTTTAGCAATGCTTACAAAATATCACGCAGCATTTATCATTCCAGTTATCTTCTTTATCCTTGTCCTTAACAATAAAGATAAAATTAAAAAATTGTTAACATACTCTGGTACAACAATAGCTGTTGGCAGCTGGTGGTATATTCGAAACTGGCTTCTTTTAGGAAATCCTGTATGGGATTTTCTTAACAACTTCTTTAAAGGGTACGTCATTGAAAAAATAGCAAGAACACCAAGCATCCTCTATCTCTTCATGCCAACGTATCTTGTAACATTCTACTTGGATCTATTTGGAGTTCCATCTGGCGATTATACGACGTTGTTAAGATTGAACATTCCATTCCTTGCAACATTTCTCTTTATATGGTTTATAGGAACACTCTTGTACATAATACCACTCGTGATTGGCCTCGGAAAAATAAAGATTCATGAAAAACAATGGAAAATACTACTTGTATGGCTTTCATCATTCTTAGTATTTGGGCTGCTCTATGTGTATGATATAGGGGTACTCTATGCACGATTCTTAATGCCAACGTACCCTATTTTTGGAATTTTGTGGGCGCATGGCATTTTGATGCTTGCTAAAAAAATAAAAGATATACAGGTGAAGAATATACTAGTAACGTTGCTGGTGTTTGTAATCCTTGGTTTTGTTGCTACGGAATTTGTGAAAGCTCCACTGGCAGCTAAAGAATGGCACAACTATGATAAAGACTTTGCATGGGTGCAAAACAATATTCCACAACATGAAAAAATACTCATAACAAGGGGTCAGTGCATCCCCTACTACCTTAAGAGGGAAACAGTAGATTATAATGACAAGATCTTTAGGAACATAGAAAAAGGGTCATCGGATATAAAGTATGTTTTAGTTGAACAATTGAAAACAAGAAGAGATACTCCCCAATTTCCAGACCATTTCCTAAAGTATCTAGAAGGCAAAGAATTACTGTACAACAATCTTGCAACAGGAGTCAATATTTACAAAATTGGAGAAAAGTAAAAGCAAAGCTTTATAAAAGAATTCTCTTCTTTTAAAAAGGGGTGGGTATCATAGAAGAAGAATTAGATTTTCATATTAATATTTCAGAAAGACTAAAGAAAATTACTCCAGAAGTTATATTTCTCGTTATTTTTGCTGGTTTTCTGTTAGCATTCATCGCTGTTTATGAAGGTGGTGTTCTGAAGCACGATTCCCCATACCAACTTATTGCTGGAGACATGTTTACGTTCCAGGTATTTTCAGAAGTTGCGAAAGACACGAATAACTATGATTTCCTACCCCCTTATCTTGCTGCGGGACATACCAATGCTGCTAATATGTTCTCGCCGACACCGGGAATTTTGGTAGCAGAGATTGCACTACTCAGCGGAGCTGAAACGCATGATATCTTGCTTCACCTCAACATCGTGTTCCTCACCCTCATGATTGCTGGTAGCTATTTAGCACTCCGCTATATCAATAAGGATTTAGCACCGTTGGGTATACCACTTGGGCTCCTCATCTGGAAGTGGCCATTCAGCTACGTCATCAACTGGGGTGCACAACTCTCTGTTGTTAACTTTTTCTTTGCTGTGTCATTACTGCTTACTTTTTTTTTCCTGAAAGAAAAAGGGATGTTCATCGTCTTTGGAATCATTAATGCAGCAAGTTTTATTGCTCATGGGCGTGAGTTTCAAACATTCAATGTCGCTGTGATATTATTTTTCTTTATACAGTGGATAGCAGATAAGTTTGATTTAAGAAAAATTGATTGGCACCTGGCAAAAAACTACCTCTTTTCATTAGCAATCACTGTAGCTGTGCTTTTTAGATACATCCCAATATGGAAAGACTTTGCAGAAGGCGCTAAGCCAGCAAGTGTGGTAGGGACATTTTTTGCCTATTGTCCTCTGAGTCCTGATTCGTACCACTATGTTTCTTTTGCACATCTTGGCATATTCAAATGGCTCATCATTATTGGAATCATATTTGCACTATTGTTATGTTTCAAAAAAACATACCAGCACATAAGTCTCACATTCCTCATGGTGTATTCGCTCACTTATATCCTCTCTTCATATTTCTGTATTTATGGTAATAAAACAACACAAATTAGGCATTTCTTTCCTATTTTCCTCATTCCGATACTCGCAATATGCATGTATAATCTTGTCATTTTATTTAATAATAACCTAAAGGAAAAAAGAGGAACCATAATCATTATTCTCGCAATTATACTAATTATCATAGCGACAACCTTCCATTACCCAAAACCAGTTTCAGAATATCCAGTTTCAAATCCGCTTACATGGGAAGGAATTAAATGGGTTGAGAGGAACACACCCGAGGACTCAAAGGTTGTTGTGTTATATGGCGACAATTTCTATCAAGAATCACTATTTTACCTCATGAAACGCCCATTCTATAACGTCCTAAGTGAAAAATACTTGGAAAAGATCAAACAGGGAAGACTCACGCCAACGTACAACATGACATTCAGCATCCTTGGCAATCACTACGTAAGAGAATCACTCTTTAAACTGAAACGAATAAGTTACGATGGACCAAATGGTGCCAACCTAAAGGAGTTTGAAGGAAACCTGTGTAATTTTGACTATGTCTTCAGTAATAAAGTAAGCAGAAATGATATTGTGAGTGCCTATACACAAACGGTTCTGAAAACACTGATTACTGAAAGTAAATTTATACCTGTCTTTGAGAACGATTTGATGATTGTATTACAAAATAAAAACGTTGGCGGAGCATGTTTTACTGAGAAGAAGGTGACAGCATGAAACAACTAGTTGATGAATTGAAAAAAATTGGAATACTATTTATTGTTGCATATGCATTTTTTCAAATACATTATTACAAAGAATCTCCTTTCACAATAGTACGACTTTTGGTAGCACATTTCTATCTCTTCATCATACCGGGGTATTGTCTTATGCTGTACTACCTTAAAAAGATAGAATTTCCCTATAGAGTCTTTATTGGAGTGGGGCTAGGATATGCATTACAAGGAATTCTCTCATTCCTTATAACATTTCTCTTTAAAATTAATTTAAGATCGTACTACTTATTCATACCGCTCATAATAATAATCATCGGTGTATACTTGGCACGAAAAGAAATACCTCATTAAATGAAAAATAAAAAAATAATTGCATTAGGGTTTAGTATCAGCGGTAAAGGACACTTCATCCACAGAGAATGGTTTAAGGCAGTAGATGCACTAGTAGTTCCTTATGTTCCTCAAACACTGCTTCCCTTTGTAAAGCGGTTTCCACTTATTGGGGCAGTTATCTCGCTTTGTCACTCCTTCTTTTTGCCAAAAGCAGACGTCTATATTCTAGATGGGATAGGTGCAGTGACATCTGTTTTATTCAAAAGAGGAATAGTAATTGCCATCAACAGTGATCCATTTTTTAGAAACCTGCCAATGATGAGTTTCTTAAAAAGAAAAATAGTGCAATTATTCATCAAGAGAATTGATGGTTACATCTCAACATCTACGATGATGTATGACTTAGCACAGCACTACACCAAAAAACCAAATAAAATCGTATACCCTTTCATTGACGTTAAAAAATATAGCGCACTAAAACCAAACTTACAATCGATTGATGTGTGCAGTGTAGGAATGGGCACTGCAAAGGGAACAAATAGGGTTATTGAAGCATTCAAACTATACAAAAGAAAATATCCAGAAGCAAAACTGTATGTGCTTGGAATATGGCCGAAAGGAGACCCTCAAAAAATGATAATATACAAAGATGTTATAACACCTAGATTCGTAGATCCAGCTACTTATTTTGAGAAGTGTGGATTGGTTGTCAATGGCTCATTCCACGAATCATTTGGTGCAAATATTATTGAATCAATGTGCGCAGGAATTCCACCGCTGGTAACTGAGCACTGCGGTGCAAAAGAATTCATAGAGGATAAATACCTTATCACAACACTTGATCCAAAAGACATTTATAAAAAAATGGTAGTGCTTCATAACAATAAAAAGGCATATATGCTTAGTAAAAAATATAGAAAGATTGGGCAGCAATTCACAAAACAAAAAAGCCTACGAGACTTTAAAAAAGGAATTGAAATGATTCTCAAAGAGCTCTCATGAAAAAGATACGATTTGTATTCAAAAGAGGACACCCTAACTGGCGCACGGTTTGCAGAGCATTAGGAGCAGAATTCATACAAATAAAGGATCCCAACAACAATCCGATACTACAACGATGCTTCCATTACCTCGAGCTCCCCATTACAATCACTTCATCATTCTTTCAGAGTTTTCTTCTTAAAAAAACTAATGGCACAATCTACCTAACAACAGGAATTCAACCTGTGTTTCTGCCATTATTCATGAGAAAGTTTAAAAAGGAAAATAATAAAATTATTGTCATTGCAAATGATGCTTCTTTTTATCTTCAAAATAAAAATAAACTATTACGCCCATTATACAAAAAGCTTTTTACTGAAATTGATGGTGTCATTGCAATTTCACCTATGATTAAGAACATGGCTCAGCAATATGTAAAACGGGTTGCATACATTATGGACCCTCTCTGGAGGGGTCACAAGTATTTCTCGCATACTATGCCTGACTTCACCACAAATAATCTTATTCATGTTGGAGACTTTTTTACAATAAAAGGGACAGATCTCACCGCGAAAGTAGCAAAGCGCATTACGAAGGCATTGCATTCAAAGTGTTATTTCCTCGGTAGAAGAATAAAAGAAAACCTTGAAAAGAGAGGAATACGTGATCCTGCTTTTGTTTTTCCTGGATATCAAGATCCGCTGACATACTTTCCTAAGGTAAAGTTTTATATCCAAATAGCACGGCTGGAGGCTGGAGGAACAGCAGTGTTAGAAGCAATGGCAGCTGGAATTGTTCCTTTTGTGAATGAGAGAGTAGGACACTCAAACATCGTTGCTAAAATTGATAAGGATTTAATAGTGAGTTCAAATCCTGAGGTAGCTGCACAACAGATTATCAAATTTGTTAAGAAAACACCTGAACGTAAAATAAAGCAACTGTCACAGAAGTGCAGAAACATAACGAGGAGAAATGACCCCCCTTATATCATAGAAGATTTTAAAAAGGCACTCAAGGATATCATAAAAGATGACAAAAAGACTTGAGAACATTTATGATAGTGAGAATTTCGCTATCCATGAGATTGTGATGCCGTTATTTGAACAGAAAAGAAGCGAGACTGTCATTGATCTTGGAGCTGGTAAAGGGACAACAACTGCACTCTTAAAGAGACTAGGGCTTAATGTCAAAGCTTGTGATAGCAATCCGGCATTATTTCGACCAGGAGATATTGAAATCAAAAAGGTAAATCTTGATGAGAAATTGCCCTATGCATCAAATCAATTTGATAACGCACTTGCTATAGAAGTAGTAGAGCATCTTGAAAATCCATGGCTCTTCTTTAGAGAAGTATATAGGATTATGAAAAAAGGAGGAACACTAGTGATCTCTACCCCTAATACAAATAGCATTAATAGCAGAGTGCGCTATTTGCTTTTCGGAACGCTACCTTATTTCTCTGAACATGCATACAGAAACATATACCACGTCAGCCCCATCTTCATCTGGAATCTAAGAAGAATGATTGAAAATAAATTTAAAATAAAAAGAATTTTTTACAAAAATCATGCTATTCCTTTTACAAGAATTATGATTCCTTTTAAGAATGCATTGTTTGGAGAAGTAATCATATTTGAACTGGAAAGGATATAAGTTTTTGCTTCTTCCGGAACCAACGATTCAGCATACACCTTCAAAAGCTTTATAAAGTTTTTCTTACTAATTTAGTATATGCCAGAAATCATAAAAGCTACGACACTCATCGATTTAAAAAGAACCTTAGGCGAAATAGAACTTTTAAGTGGTTCTCCTCCAAGCGAGGGCTCGATAGCAAGTAAAATTGATAAAAAAGAAAGAGGTGCAATCCGCAAGGCAGTTAAAAGCGGTATCAATGTAGAGATAACAAACAATCCCAAGGATATTGATGAATGCTATCGCCTTTATTTTGAAATGACTAAAAGAAACTATCTCCATACAATAAAAAAAGAAGCAATATTTACTAAAGATAGATCAACCCTAGTTGCAAAATATAATAATAAAATAATCTCTTTTATGACTGTTGGAGATGAGTCTGAAAGGTGGGATCAAAAAACTGGAACGTTAATTGCCAATGCAACAAACGCTGAATATCGTATACTCCAGCCAAATGCATTACTCTATTGGGAATCAATAAAATTCTTCAAAAATAAAGGATATGAATACCTTAATCTTGCAGGACTTGATACCAGGAGTCAACAAGAACATTTAGTTGCAATTGATCATTTTAAAAGAAGATGGGGTGGTGAGGAAATAGTTTTAAGGAAAAAAGTAGATATTTTTCGATGGATTTATTGGAAGGCTTTAAGGCATTTCAAATTCTTTAGATACCTAAACTACAAGTTACAAAAATTATTTATTAAGGAGAGGACTTTTGAATGATTCTGTCGCATCCTTCAATAGGTCATAGTATTCTTCTTAATACATCCCCTCCTCGAGGCACCTCACCAAATTTGACAATGTTATTATTTTTTGTTTCTAAATTATAATCAACGATAATATCATACTCCCCTCTCCTGAAACTTGGTAAAGCTTTTTTAGTAATATAAAACAACAATGCATTATTGACTCTCCTAATAATATTTAATGAATTATTGTAAACACAGTATTGAAACTTCTTGTTTCTGAGTACTTCTTGAGCAACTGAACTTATCTTCCTATGGTCTGCATGCAAATCAATATCCGGAAGGTACACGGTGTCATTTGAAGCAATATTCTTTTTGAAAAATGCAATTAATTTTTCATCATCAATGCTCTTTTCTGGATTGCCAAGGATTTTTAAATCATATTTGTATTTTTTTGCAAGTTGCTGAGAAATTTTAATCCTTCTCTCTGTTCGTGGCTCTCTTGTAATAATCAGCACTCGTACTTTTTCTCCCTCATCTAATTTCTTTAAGATGGTACAGCCACAACCAATCCACTCATCATCAGGATGCGGCGACACAATAACACTAGTCATATTATTTCTTCGTGCAAGTAGCTTTATAAACATTTTTGTTGGATTAGACATATGGTCTAGATGAGTAATCTTATTTCATTCTAAGAAAAGCAAAAGATTAATAATGCTTCCAAAATAATTAGTTTCTATGAATTACAAAAGCTTTAGGAGATTTACTGAAAAGAAACTCGATGCCTGGGTAGAAGTATTGCTCTTTGATCCGGTCTCAACTTTTCTGAGCTATCTTGTTTGCCTATTTACCACCTCTAAAAAGATGCCATATCTTCTCACCCTGCTTTCATTTATAATGAAGTCTACTGCAGCATTTTCTTTTTTCTTTAATCAAATTATAATGGGGATTTTCTTGGTCCTTTTAGGGGATATTTTTGATGGTATGGATGGAAAAGTATCGCGATGCATCTATAAAAGGGATCCTGAAAAAAGAGGAACACTCGATTTTTTATTGGACCACGTAGCTCTAGCACTGCTCATCATTGGGTTAGGTAGTGTCCTTTTAGCGAGAAACATGACCCTTGTAATAGGATTACTTGCGTATGTTGCAATGTATATTATTCTCTCTTCTTTTATCTCAACAAAATTCAGGTTATACGCTAAAATACATCATAACCCAGATGTACATCTCCTTGAGAGAGAGGAACATAAAAGGTCATTCCTTTTGCAGACAATACAGACCATCCAAAAGAGAATGGGAAGGTACAGATTGGTATTTCATCCCTCTGCTGTTGACGCTGAATTCTTTATCTTTGTAGCATTCCCACTCTTCAATTTTAACGCTTTATTCTTATACATAGGAATACTCTTTGTTGCAATAGACCTCGTTATATCGGGAGTAGGCCCTGTCTACCTTACTTTAGCAAAAGAAAAATGAATATCGCTTTTTTGACGAAAGGTTTTAGAAAAGGAGAAGTAGATGCAGCAATTTCTACGATTATAGAAGCTGCACATGAATTGAAAAGAAAAGGGCATGAAGTTATTATTATCAGCGATAGAGCATATAGTTCTGAAGACTCTTATGCACTCCTCCCGAAGCATGAAATAGTAGAAGGAATAGAGGTGTGGAGACCACATCACCTCAAAACAAAATTCCTTGGAATGACAGTGCTTCCTGTTTTATTTTTTAGTATGATGACATTGCCTGGGCTAGCTGTACAGTATGTAGAGAAGAAAAAGAATATCTCCTTTGACATCGTTCATAGCTTTAGTGGTTCTCACTTCTTTATGCTCAACCATTTCTTTGTCAGATCAAAAAATAAATTCATAAAACATATCCATACTGTTAAGGCGAAGTCGTACTATAGCAAGAGATGGTGGCAGATAGGCAGCAATGCCTATGCCTTCTTGTTGAATAGAGCTGATCACATTACGGTTCCTCTTAAATCAATGAAAAAAGAACTTCAGGAACATTATGTTAAAAAACCGATCAGCATAGTTCATTCCTTCATAGATCTTAAAAGGTTCAGGAAAAGAGCAACTAAAACGTCACTACGAAGAAAGTATGGACTTCCAAGATACAAGAAAATTGTACTGTATTATGGCCATCTTCTTCCTAACAAAGGAGGTCAAGACCTGATAAAAGTCTTTAAAGAGATTGGGAAAGAACGGAGAGATATCATGTTGCTCTTGCTCCACCCAACATACCCAAATAAAAAAGATGAACAGCTCATAAAAGACTGTACAATAAATGGGAGTATTGTTCTTAAGAAGGGAAAGGCTGATATTCCAGAATACCTTCATGCAGTTGATATGGTAGCCCTTCCCTATAAAAATTTGAGGGGCACAGAGGCAAATCCACTCTGCATTCTTGAAACACTCGCTTCACAAACCCCACTTATTACAACTACTCTGCCTGAGCTACAAGAAATGGTGCCTTCGAAAGAAAATGTTGTATGGATTGAACCTGGTAATCATGAGCAACTAAAAAAAGCAATTATTGCTGCAGGTAACAAAAAAATAAAAGCAACCAAACAAAAGGTGCTGCATGAATTTGATGTTTCCTATTGCATAGGTTTGCTTGAGAAGATTTATAGAGAATAAAGGCAGTTCATCTTACTTAATTCCTTGAGTATCGTGTCTTGTGTTTTATTAAGTTCAATTGATTTTACCTTTAATGGATGCAAGAGTGGCAGAATCATACTGTAGATTTCCTCTTGCCGCTTCAAATCCTCAAGAGGATGGTCAGGCTTTCTTTTGTGAAGGATTTCTGGTGTATTCCATAAATATACCGTCATTGTTGGTTTTGGGAAAAATGAATAGAGGAATTTTTTTAAAGGCATAGGAACATTTGCCATTAGAAGAATATCAGTTGAGTAGCGGTCTGTTACAACAATTCGTTTTGTTTTCCGCTTAGGCAATATTATGAAAAAGTACCGGAGGAATAAATCAAGCGCAAACACTGGTGCAGCAATGCTATAGATGATTTTTTTCCAAGAAGATACCTTCCTAGGCATCTTTTTTTCAAACGTTCCTTCTAATTTTTTGTATGGCTTTCCGAAGAGTTGTATTGGCAAAATATTGTAGCGCCCTCTGCCAGTATAGACAACAGCATGTCGTATATTATTTTTTTCAAAAATTTTTTTAAGCTGCTCTGCCATTGTTGTTTTGCCGGCGCCGTCCATGCCAATTAAACTTATGAGAGGGGCATTTTTGAATAAATAAGGAATTTTCCAGAGAACACCACAAATGTATACCTTTACAATCTTGAATAATCTTCTCGATTCAAAACGATTCTTTAATTCTGGCATGACTGCTTCTAATTGAGAGAATTGCTTCTTTGAGACCAAGTCAAGAATGTGTTCGGTTTGCTTTTGTGAAAAAAGCTTCCTGAGCTTTCTTGTGATATACTCTTTGTCCAAAGAAGATCTGCGTAGAAGATGGTATAATTGATCTTTATCATTTTCTTTTAATTTATCTAAATCCAATACGTTGTGCAAAAAAATAACTAAAAATAAGTCCTCATCAGATGGAGCATTGAAAAACTCATTCCTAATTCTTCGTTGTAGAATGTCATATGCATCAAGGTACCGAACATGCCGCCCAGTGACCCCATCAATATGAAAATGAAACTGAAGCACTTTTTCATCTTCTGCAATGTATTTTGCATAGCCAGCATGCATTGAATAAGGATTTATTGGAACAACACCAAATCCATCTTTTTTGAGTATTACATCTATCTTGTGCATATCTTTTGAAAGTACAACAACATCAATATCCTTTCCTTCATATATTCTATTTTCTAATAGAAACTGGTAATTTCGTGCAATACAGTAGGGAATATTGCTCTTTTCGAAACGATCGAGCACCTGTTTCGCCACAGATATTGTTTTTTTCATCGTATCAACTTCAAATACCATTTTAGCTCCTGAATGTCGATGATATTCAAAAAGTAGATAAGAAGAGTATACACTGCACCAGCAATACCAAGTGATATGACGAGTTCAGCCCATTCATTCAAGAAAAGCAAATTTTTGACCGCATAAACAATAGAGACGAAAATACTGGCTGCGACTACTGTTTTTATCCACAAAACAAAAGGAACTTTGACTCTTATAAGTTTTGAAGCCTGTCTGGTTGCTAATAAAAACATTACAAAGTAGCTCAGCATTGTTGCAAAGGCTGCTCCCTCTATGCCGAAAGATGGTATGAACAGTAGATTTAGTATGATATTCATAATGGCAGCAATCACAAAAAGTTTTGTGACGAGTGCTGGTTTCCCAATTCCTACGAGCGTTGTTGTCGTAAGTCGAGTAATACTTAAGAATAACGTTCCAATAAGCAGTATCTGAAGGGTCATAGCACCCCCTACATAATCCTTTCCAAAGAAAACATTTATGAAAAGCTCAGGAAATACAAATAGCGAAAAGAGAAAAGGTATAATAAAAACAAAAGAGTACTTGTATATTACAGTGAGCCAGTCCCTCAGTTTTTGAATGTCATTTTTTGTCCATAACTCAGAGATTATTGGTAATGCAACTGCAGATATTGAGTCTGCAAAAAATAAGAATAAGAGCGCACTTGGAAGCACAACATTATAGATACCGACTTCCTCGAGTGTTGTAAAGTATGTAAGCATGATTGTATCAATTCGCGCAATAACCCTTGCACCAACGCTCGTCAATAAGACAGGCAGTCCAAAGGCAAACATTGTTCTTGTTACTTCAGCAAAATGTATAATCCTGTATTTGAATATGTTAAATAATTTTAGAAAGAAAGGGAATAGTAAAAGAGACATCAGAATCCATGATAACGTAAATGCATACACGGGTGCAAAAAGACGTGAACCTAATTTGAAAAGGATAAGAATGAGAATAAACATAACAATAACTCTTAATGGTTCTATAAAAGAGAACAGCACCATTCTCTGAAATCCTTGAAAGATACTCTGCAACAATAAAAAAATCATGCTAAATATAATGTAGAGAATAAATATCTTAATAATAAATGAAGCTGCGGAATCTTTAAAATAATGTTGTGCTAAAGAATCAGAAAACATAAATAATAAAATGCTAAACAATGCAGATGAGATAAGTTGCCATACAAAAACAGAGGTGATTGCGGTCTTTATGTCATTATATTTTTTCTTAACAAGAAACTCTGGAATATACTTGACGAGTGCCTGATTCAATCCAAGGTCTCTGAAAAACAGAAAGAAGCTTATAAAGGCGAACACCGAGTAAAATAAACCATACTCTGCTGGGGTTAAGTTTCGTGCTAAGATAATGCGTGTGAAATAGCCTATAAATGCACCTAGAAGGGACATAAGGATGAGAAAGGTACTTCCCTTGAGTAATCTTTTTGTATAGGTAGCCATACTCAGAATAACCCTCAAACTCTTTAAAAAAGTGTTGCAGATGAGATACGAAAGCTTTATAAATGACCTAGAAACTGATATTATTGGACGGTCATAGGAGCCTGGTTCACCGGATCCCATTTCGAACTCCGCAGTTAAGAAGGCTTCCGTTCTGTTCAGTACTGTACTTATGTACGGGAAAAACAGAAAGCTGTCCACCTTTTTTATTTCTTTAACTTAAGAAAACCGCGATTATAATACCAATCACATATCCAGCAACCACATCACTCACGTAATGCCGTTTTAATGCGATTCGTGACAAGCCAGTGAGAATGGTCATGACCATAAAGAGTACTGTCAAAGGCAACATACCATACGTTAGATGGATAAGGGTGGTAAACAGTGCTGCAAGTGCTGAATGACCGCTCGGAAACGAACTATTTTCTTGGAACGATTCAAATAAAGAAATTGGCTTGGTTGTCTTGAAATCAGGCCTGTATACTTTGTACAGTACTTTAATTGTATATTCTAAGAACATGACAACGATTCCGCCTTTAAACAACTGTAACCCAATCAATGTTTGGTGCAAAATATAAAAAAGAATAACAGCAAATCCAAAAAACAAGAAACTACCAAAAAAAGAAGCATATCGCATGACAGCATCATAAAAGAATCGTATCTCATTCTTTATGTCAAGCCGTATCTTGTGTGCTTCTTTTCCAATGCTTGATTTCATCGTACCACCTTCTTAAATTTTGCTATAAAAAATCCCTGTGTGTTTGTTTTCTGTGGCCAAAAACGTTTTGCATATTTAACATCTGGGTTTAATTTCTTTCCAAATGGTTCAATGATACCTTCATCACCGATTGGTATATCAATCTTTTGGATTTTTAATTCAGGATATTCTTGCAATACCCAATCAATAACAAATTCATTTTCCTCTGGTTCCAGACTGCAGGTAGAGTAAACAAGCTCCCCTCCTTCTTTTAACACCTCAACTGCAGCACCGAGAAGTTGTCTCTGTATTTTTGAAACAACAGCTAGATTTTCTACGGTTCTCTTTTGAAACCAATTTTCATCAACACAAAAATTTCCTGAACAAGGCGCATCGAGCAGAATTTTATCAAACATTATTCCAATATCACTAACAAATTTTGCATCCTTTTGGTAAACTATTACATTTTTGACGCCCATCCTCTCAATATTATTTCTGAGGCTCAATAAACGTAAATTGTTGGCATCTAGAGCAACGATGACGCCCTCATTGCCTATATACTGGGCCAGTTGTGTAGTTTTTCCTCCTGGTGCTGCAGACATATCAAGGACAATATCATTTTTTGAAGGTCTTAAGACCTGTACAGGTATTTGTGCTGCTGTTTCTTGAATATAATAGTATCCAAATAAATGTTCTGGAGCTGCGCCTACAGAAAACTCAGAATGCTCTACCAAATATCCAAAATCAAGAAATTGTATTTTCACCAAGTTAACGTTTTCTCTGTGTAACCGCTTGAGAAGAACCTCTGGTTTAATTTTCAAAGTATTGATTCGTATTGCTTTAGGGATATTGATTTTTTCAGGAACAATTGTTTGTCCTAGCTGCTTATATCGTTCTAAGAATACATTCACGGCAGATTCACCACCAATGTCCCTTCTTTTTCTCTTAACTCTTTGAATAACTTGCTGCTTTTAAGTATTTTTTTAATTTCATCTAACGATCTTCCTTTTGCTTCTTTAATAACAGAGAGTAGCGATTGTAATTCTTGATACTGTTCATAAATGAGTTCCCCTTTTCTTTTATTTTCTTCTGCTTCTTTGAGAGTTTTACGTAATTGTTCAGATTGCTTTTCAATAATGGTTTTTATTTTTTGAATCTCCTTCGTTTTTGGTGAAACCCTTTTTTGTAGCTGTAGCACTTCTGCAGAAAGCTGTTCATCAAGCAAAGCCATGGTAATGCTTGAACCTTTTTCCTTTTGTTTTTCAAAAATAACTCTTGTATCTGCTTTTTGAGGATATTTATATGATTCACCAGATTTCAGAATGCGATCAGCCCAGATCTGTTCTTCTGCAACAGAGATAATCCTATCATCTTTAACAAGAATAAAATTTCCTTTTCCAAACAATTCAACAAGAAGTTCGTAGGTTGCATCTTTTGTTTCCAAAACAAATTTAATTATTCTTTCATAATCAATTTGTTCAATTGCTTTTATTCGCGCATTTGTTATATATTTTCTTAAATAGGCACAAAACCTTTGAATATTTTCTGGAAACTCTGGCCTTGTTTTAGTCAAGTAAAGGCATTTGCCTGAAACGATCCTGAGAAGTTGCTTTGGCTGATCTTTAAGATATATTTGGAGATAAAGATCTTTGCTGCCTATTTGGTAAATAGCATCTATCTTTCCTCCTAATAAAATCTGTGCCTCTTGGATAAGTTTGTAAATATCAAATGCAAATAGCTCTTTCATAATATTATCTATCAAATTGTACTTTATAAAGATTACAGAATGCTTTAGAAAGATTTATAATGAAAATTCTGCTTATAAACTACATGCCATTTGACATAACTATAGGCAGAGCAAAAAAAGAGCGGGAACGACTCGGAAAGAAAGCTACTGTTTTTATTGGCAAGCAGTATGTCAAGATGGGCCAAGTCACTTCTCTTTCAAATAGTGTTTTTCTTGATGTTAATGAAGCACACGTGGTATTGATTGTTGGTAAACGTGGTTCAGGAAAATCGTACACAATGGGGGTCATTGCTGAAGGAATTTCTGATCTTCCTGAAGAAGTGAAGAACAACATTAGTGTTATACTTCTCGATACCATGGGAATCTACTGGCCTATGAAGTACAAGAACGATAAAGACGAAGCACTTTTGAGAGAATGGGAATTAGAGGGGAAAGGGCTTGATGTCAAAATTTATACACCCACAGGGTACTTCAAGGAGTATAAAGAAAAAGGGATTCCGACAGATTATCCATTCTCAATAAGGCCTGCAGAACTTGATAGTATTGACTGGTGTTTGACATTTGAGATAGATCCTTATTCTGAAATGGGTGTGCTGATCCAAAAAGTAGTTAATACATTAAAGGAAAGCGGAAGAAACTATTCTATTGATGATATCATAAAAGAAATAGCAAAAGACAAAACTTCATTGCCTCACGTGCGAGATGCAGTAGGCAATCTCTTCTTGAATGCAAAGGCATGGGGCCTCTTTGATATTAAAGGAACAGAAATCAAAGATATAGCAAAAGGAGGACAGGTGACAGTGCTTGATATGTCTGCTTATGCTACTTTGTCTGGAGGATGGGGAGTAAAATCACTAGCTATTGGCTTGATTGCGCAGAAGCTCTTTGTTGAGCGTATGATTGCAAGGAAGTTTGAAGAATATGAAGAGATACGTCAAACAATACACTATTTTGGAGAGGAAAAGAAAAAGAAATACGAATTCCCTATGGTTTGGCTTGTTATTGATGAAGCCCACGAATTCCTTCCTGCAGAAGGCAAAACTGCTGCAACAAATGCTTTGATTACGGTATTGCGAGAAGGACGTCAGCCTGGTATTTCATTAGTATTGGCAACACAGCAGCCAGGAAAGATTCACTCAGACGTCTTAACTCAAGCAGATACAGTAATTGCTCATAGAATCACTGCAAAGCTTGATGTAGATGCTTTAGGTACTTTAATGCAAAGTTACATGAGAGAAGGACTTGTACAGCAACTTGACAATCTTCCTGGTGATAAAGGTTCTGCAATAGTATTTGATGATACCAATGAACGCATGTATCCTATCAAGGTACGTCCACGATTAACATGGCATGGTGGTGGTGCACCATCTGCATTGAAAGAAGAAAAGAAAGGATTTTAGATTCTTCTTAATTCTTTTTCTGGCAAAGGTCCATAATGTAATGACAAGAAAGATGCAATAAAAAGAATTATAAAAAATAAGCTTAAAGTAAATGTCCATGATGTGCCTAAAAATTCTCTATAGACGACTGTCAGCAAAAAGCCTAAAATGCTAATTGCCATTAAGCTCCCTGGCAACGGTGCAAAGTTGATGTTCTCGAACATATCCTGCTAATCCGTACTTGAGTTTTTAAATCTTATCTTTACCTAATCGCTTAATTGCATTAATGACATCTTCAACATGTATTGCTTTCATACAGTCCCATGTACCTTCTTTATCTGCTGTTGGTAGGATACTTCCAAAAATATCCTTGCATCTCCCTTGGATAACTATTGCATTTTCACTTAAAGGACCCCACACATCTTTGTGAGTTGGTCCGAATAAAGCAACCTGATTTTTATCAAGAGCTGCAGCAATGTGTGTTGTTAAGGTATCTGTGGTGACTACAAAATGAGACAATTTGATAAGCGAAACAAGTTCATTTAATGAAAGCTCTCCTGCAAAATTGTAAACATGTTTATTTTTGGTTTTTGATATAATATTATTAATGATCTTTTGATCTTGCTCAGAACCAGTAAAAACTATTGTCTGATTTAATTTATCACACAATTCTATCCAGCGCTCCGACAGCCAGTTTTTTTCAGACCTAGCTGTCATTGGGTGCATAACAACAAAAGACTTTATTTTTTTTGTTAGCAAAAGTTCTCGCACCTTTCTTTCAGTCTTTTTGTCAGTAAAGATATCTAATTTTAGTTTTGCTGTTTTAATTCCAAAATCACCCAAAATATCAAGATTTCTCTGGGCAATATGTTCAAGTCGATTTCTATAGTGAATAACTTTATGCAGCAAAAACCCAAAGCCCCTAACACCATACCCTGCTGTATACCTCCCAATTAAAGAAGCTAACATAATATTTCGCGGATCAGCATGTAATTCAATAACCAAATCAAACTTTTCTCTGCGTAATTTCTTAATAAGATCGAAAAATGAAGACAGCCCTTCATAATGTTCTTTTGAAAACCAAGGAGAATAAAACTCAAAAATACTAGTTATATTAGGATTGTTTTGAATTATTGATTTTGTAATAGGGGTGCATAAAACAGCAACTTCTACATTAGGAAAATTATTCTTGAGTGTCCTAAAAACAGGTGTTGTAAGAACCATATCTCCTATATTATCAAGACGAATAACTAGTATCTTTTTAATAGTTTTGGGGAATGGTCTAAATTTTTTCCAAAAAAACAAAAGATAGCCAATCAGGTCGACCAAGAAAATGAGAGGTCGATACCTCCACTTTACTTCGTACATTTTTACCCCTTGTAAATAAATTTATCAAGTAGTTTTGCTGCTGATTCTCGCTTTTTATGATGTTCCTTCAAGAAAGCATTTATTTTATCGATTGCGATTGACTTTAACTCTCCGCTCAGTAACTTTCCTGATTTGTAATCATCGTAGATCTTCTTTAACTTTTTGTCATCTGGTTCAAAAAACATTCTTAAGTATTGGAAAGAAATATCAATATCAGGATCGCCTCCCTTTTTCCTATGTTCTTCTATGGTTGGTTGGCCTCCTGAGAATGCATATTTCTTGATCTTTTTCTCAACGGTTTTTGAATCATCAGTTAAGGCAATGTAGGAGTTAGGATCTGAGGAAGACATTTTTCCTCCACCTAAACCAGGAACAAATAAATTATATGTTGAACTTAGTTGTATGAAGCTTGGACTTTTTATTCTTGATGCAATATCTCTTGCCAATCTCAAATGAGGGTCTTGATCAATGCCAACTGGAACAAGTACTGGAACAGGACCTTCAAATTCATGCAACTGTGGATGCAACATGTCTGCTGCTTGAAGCAAAGAAACGAGCATTTTTCCTGGAGTTATATCTCCATATACTGCTTTGAATTCATTGAATGTCACATACTTTGCTAAAAGATTTTGAAGCCTGTAGTAGGCACTTGCTTTCTTTGCATTGCTTGACCGATCACTTTGAAAGTAAATTTCACAGTTTTCAGGTTTTAATCCAAGTGCAATGTAATTTTTTATATATTCTTCGATTGCGATTTTTTTGCTTTCTTCTAAAGATTGCCCTCTTGCATTATATGCTTCAATATCTGCAACTGCAATGTAAAGCTTTGCTCCTAATTTTTGGTAAAAGATCATTTGCTGAGCAACAACCATGTGTCCAAAGTGAAATTTTCCTGTAGGCATTAGGCCAGTCATCATCACAAATGGTTTTTTGTCTCTTATTGCCTCTAATATTCTTTGAATGTCTCGGTGAGCAAACACAATCTTCCTTCTAAAAAGTACATTTTCGTTGAAGACAGATGGCAATTTTTCTAAGGGGTAGACGCCAAATTCTCTAATTAACTTGCCATAATCTATCTCTCCCGAAACATCCCATGGTGTAATAGTCGCTTCTACCATGGATCTAATTACAAACCTTCGCTATATAAATCTTTTTGGCACAAACTATTTAAAGAAATCCTCTTGACCTAATTCTATGAAGCACACAGCAAAGGTCACCTCCATTGTTCTTGGTATCTTCTTCCTCACACAGATAATTGGTTTGTTTATCATCAACAACTACATTGACAAACTTCAGCTGCAGCAAGGCAAGATTGTGTTCAAAGAACTCCCTTTGAAATTTGAAAGGCCGATGCTTGAAGAGAGGACTTCCTTTATTTACATAATGATTGCAATTCTCATAGGAACATTCATTGTGCTTTTGTTAATCCGATTTCAACAGGTGTCGTTGTGGAAACTTTGGTTTCTAATTGCTGTGTTTGTTACATTAAGTGTGGCGCTTAAGTCATTCATGCCTGAACTGCTAGCTACATTTTTGGCTGCAGTATTTTCTGTATGGAAGGTCTATCGCCCCAACTTTTACGTCCATAACCTCACAGAATTATTTATCTATGGAGGTTTGGCAGCAATCTTTGTTCCTGTGCTGAATGTTTTTTCTGTTATTATGCTGCTGATTTTCATCTCAGCATATGATGCATATGCAGTATGGAAAAGCAAGCACATGGTGAAGCTTGCACAGTTTCAAACAAAATCAAAGATGTTTGCTGGAGTAATCATTCCCTACAAACTGCCAAAAGTTCCTTTGAAGGAGGTACCTGGTAAACGTATCAAAGTACGAACTGCTATTCTTGGTGGTGGTGATATTGGCTTTCCGCTGCTATTTGCAGGGGTTATTTTCAAGGATTTGCTGCTTGCCAATCCTGTGCTGATTGCACTGCAAAAGGTGCTATTGATCCCTATATTTGCAACAGCTGCTCTTGGCTGGTTGCTCGTCAAAGCAGAAAAAAACAAGTTCTACCCAGCAATGCCCATAATAACCTTGGGCTGTTTTACAGCCTTTATACTGATGCATTTGATTGGGTTTCTTTGAGTAAATCTTATAAAAGAGGAGCATTCCTTAGTAACTGGGCAGGAGTAGGCCGGCGTGCTAGCCCTACGTTGTGACTGTTAGTGGGCTTTAAACAGGGCCGAAGCTTGAGGAGAGGTAATTTTCAGGACATGTGGTCTTGGTTTGAACTAAGACGCTCTGTCCTGCAGGATTACTTCAATGGGAACCGTGTCAGGTCAGGAATGAAGCAGCACTAACCTTTGATGCTAATGCTTGTGGGGTAGCGGAGCTGAGAACAAATCAAGGTAGCTGCTTGTTTTGATTATTATCCATCTTTGGGCGTACCTGCCCACTTTTCTTCATAAGATTTAAAACATCCTGAATTTAAAATAAAATATGCAACAAATTACCTCACCTGCATTCTTTATTGGTAGAGAAGAAAAAGGCCTTATTTCATTCGGTTCTGGACAGCCTGATTTACCGCCACCAAAAGAAGTTTTTAAAGTTTTGCCGCACTACCATGCATTCCGTTATGGTCTGGTTCAAGGCCAGATCAATCTGCGAGAGGATTTGAGCAAAGAGTATCCTGGCTCCACTAAGGATGATTTTATTATCACAAACGGTGCAAGCGAGGCACTGGATTTATCCATTCGCTATATTGCAAAGCATGGTGGAAAAAAGATACTTATTCACAGGCCATACTATTATGCATATCCTAAACTTGTTGAACTTGCTGGCATGAAGCCTGTATTCACTGAATTGGTTGCAGGCAAGATTGATATTGGTGATTTTGAAGAGAAATTTAAACAATGCGATGGAGCAATAATCAATTCTCCATGCAATCCTGCTGGAACAGTGCAGGATCATAGCATTATGAGAGCAATTGAGAAGCTTTCACGAGATTTGAATAAATTTGTTATTTCTGATGAAGTGTACAAAGACATTATCTATGTGAAAAATAAATACCAGATGAAAGGGCAGAAGATCATTCGTGTTGATTCATTTTCAAAAACATATGATATGACTGGGTATCGAGTTGGATATATTTATTCTAAGAATAAGGAATTGATTCAGGATGCCATTAATATCAAGAACGTAACGTCATTAAATACTTCAATTATTGCACAACAGATGGCACATGCTGCATTAAAGGCTCCTAAGAAATATATCAAAGAACATCTTAAAATCTGGAAAGAGAGGAGAGATGTTATGTATGAAGGCTTAGTTGATTTAGGTCTAGAGACATGGAAACCAGAAGGAGCATTTTACATCTTAGCTTCGATGAAGAATCCAACAAAAGTCATGCATGATTTGTATTATAAACATAAATTAGTGGTATATGATGGCAACTGGTTTGGTGCTCCTGACAAGATCAGATTTAGCTACGCAGTTGATTCAGAGAAAATCAAAGAAGGATTGAAGAGGGTGAAGAAGTATTTAGAATCTAAAAAATAATTACTTAACAACCGTCAACCATTTCTCATATTTCTTATTCTTTCCGTTAACAACATCAAAGTAAGCCTTCTGCAATTTCAACGCAATATCAATGCGTTTAAGATTGTGACTATCGACAGAATTAATCGGTGTGCACTCCGCAGCCGTTCCCGTGAGCATTGCTTCGTCTGCGTTATACAACTCTTCTTTTGTGATGTTTTGTTCACGAACCTCCATACCTAAATCTTTAGCTATTGTCATGATTGAATCTCTAGTAATTCCTAAAAGAATTGAACCAGGCGATGGTGTAATTAATACACCATTCTTGATAATGAACAGATTCTCTCCAGTTGCTTCAGCAACATAGCCACGATCATCCATCATGATAGCTTCATCATATTTTCTATCAAGCGCATCAACTTTTGCCAATGAAGAATGATAGTAATTGCCGCAGATCTTTGCTTTATTTAATGGCCCATTATATCGTTTATATGAGCTGATACACAACCGAACTCCTTTCTTCAAAGCTTCCTCTCCCAAGTAAGTACCAAATGGAAAGCAAATAACAGCAACATCAACTTTGCAATTTTTTGTATTTAATCCTACTTCCCCATAACCAAAGAATACAATTGGTCGTATATAACAAGATTCAACTTTATTGACCTTAACAGTTTCAACTATTGCTTTGAAGATTTCATCCTTTGAATAAGGGATTTTCAAATTCAATATTTCTCCAGATGCAAATAACCGATTAACATGTTCTTTTAATCGGAATATTGCTGGTCCTTTTTCAGTATGGTAACATCGAATGCCTTCAAATACACCAGAACCATAGTGAAGGCTGTGTGTAAGTACATGAATTTTTGCATCTTTCCATTTCACGAATTTTCCGTTGAACCAAATCTTTTCAGTTTCTTGTATTGCTGCCATTATTCTATCACTATTGTAGGTTTCCCAGGAAGTGCTTGTTTTGCTTTAGGCTCCTTACTTTGCTCAGCTTTTTCTATTGTTATACTTGATTTAAATGTTTCTTTTAAAACAGCTTGTGCTTCCTTAACTAAAGCCAATTCCTTTTCCTGATTCAATATAATCGAAGGTATTTTACCTGGGTCCTTTAATATTCTAGGTGTTATTTTACTTATTTCTTGCCCATACTCTCTTAAATCAGTTTTCATAAGTTCTTTCAATACCTCACCCACAGTAAAGGTTTTGCTAAATATTTCTTTTAATTTTTTGAAATAATCATATTTCCATTCTTCAGCAATAATGATCTTTATGTGTTTTGGTTTAGCAATCTTAGCTAGTTCTAAAACTGATTTGATATCAAACATCAACATATCTGCTAGAGCTTCTCCAAATTCAATTTCATCATTTATGTATTTTTCATTATACTTAGGCCATGGTTCCGATGAAATAAATTTTTTATGACCCAATTGCTCCCATAGCTCTTCAGCAGCATGTGGTGTGAAAGGAGTAATAAGTAATGCAAGTGCTTCTAAGGCTTCTTCTGAAATAGCACCTAAAGAGCTTAAGTAGTCAATATATGCTATCAGCCGTAATAGTGCTTTGTTGTATTCTAGTTCTTCTATACCATTAGTTACTTCTCTTATAGCTCGATGCATTTTGTTGAGAATTTTACTATTTGATTTTGCACGTTTTTTCTTTAGTAAATCAACTACTTTAATTAATAACTTGTGACTATTTTCAATGCCTTTGTCATTCCATACAAAATCTTTATCAGGAGATGCTACCGACATAAGATATAATCTTAATACATCAGGACCATCTTTATTAATAATATCAAGTGGATTAACAACATTTCCTCGAGATTTTGCCATTACATGACCATCACTTCCATGAACCATGCCTTGATTGAATAAATGTAAAGCAGGCTCGTTGTAGCTCAGTATCCCTATGTCACGTAGAAACTTTGTATAGAATCTGAAATAGATCAAATGCATACATGCATGTTCCTTTCCCCCAACATAGAAATCAATAGGTATCCAATAGTCTGCTTTTTTCTTATCAAAAATGATCTTTTCATTCTTTGGGTCACAGTATCTTAAGAAATACCATGAAGAATTGACAAAGGTATCCATGGTATCTGTCTCTCTTTTTGCATCGGATTTGCAATTAGGACACTTGACATTTACAAAAGATTTGCTAGTTGTTAATGGATTTCCTTCTCCAAATTTTACATCCTCAGGAAGCTTTACTGGCAAATCTTTTTCTGGAACAGAAACAATACCGCAGTTGTTGCAATAAATAATTGGGATAGGTGTTCCCCAGTATCGTTGTCTTGAAATAAGCCAATCTCGTAGCTTAAAATTTACAACTCTTTTTCCAATTTTTTTCTTTTCTAAGTATTGCGATATCTTTTCAATAGCTTCTTTGCTCTTAATTCCATTAAAGTCACCAGAATTAACCAGTATACCTTCATCTACGTATGCACGTGGCATTTTATTTTGGTCTAATTTCTGTCCTTTTGGCTGAATTACAACCTCAATATGTATTTTGTATTTTTTAGCAAATTCAAAATCTCTCTGATCGTGTGCAGGAACGGCCATAACCATTCCAGAACCATACTCTGCAATAACAAAGTTTCCAGCGTAGACAGGAACTTTCTCATTTGTTAAAGGATTTATTGCATAGCTACCAGTAAAGACACCTTCCTTCTCCATTGTTTCTGCATCTTTTTCACTCGTAGATTTTATTTTCTTCAGATAAGATTCAACCGCTGACTTTTGTTCTTTGGTAACTAATTCCATTAATCTTGGATGTTGTGCTGAAATAACCATAAAGGTTACCCCATAGATTGTATCAGGTCGTGTTGTAAAGATAGGCCAGTCCTTGTTATTAACCTTAAACTTAATTTCAGTTCCATAACTTTTTCCTATCCAATTCTTTTGCATTGCTTTGATATCAGCTGGCCAATGCTCTAAACCATCTATTGAATCGTAAAGTTCTTCTGCATAATCAGTTATTTTGAAGAACCATTGTTCAAGATGTTTGATTTTAACAGCACAGTCCTTGTGCCTCCAACACATACCATCATGTACTTGTTCATTAGCAAGAACTGTGTTGCATTTTTCACAGAAGTTAACAGGAGCTTTTTTTCTAAAAGCTAAACCTTTTTTAAACATCTGCAAGAAAATCCATTGATCCCACTTGTAATAAGAAGAGTCATGTGTTTTGAACGTTCTTGACCAATCATAACTTAAGCCAAGTGCCTTTTGTTGTTGTATGAAATTTGTAATAGCTTTTTCTGTATATATCTTGGGATGTACTTTTTCTTGAATTGCTGCATTTTCTGCTGGTAAGCCAAGTGAATCATAGCCTGTTGGATAAAGTACATTAAACCCATTCATTCTTTTGAACCGCGCATAAATATCACCAATTGTGTAGTTAAATGCATGCCCCATATGTAACCCAGAACCAGATGGATATGGAAACATCTCAAGGCAATAGAACTTTGGTTTTTTGGAATCCTCTTTGACTTCAAAAATCTTGTCTTCATCCCAGCGTTTTTGCCATTTCTGGGCAATTTTATTGAGATCCATGCATCTGACAAGAAGTCCTGCCTATATAAAGTTTTTTGAGGGACAGAAATGCTAAAATGTACTTCAAAGAGCTCTAAAGACCTTCTTGATGCTTTAGCATTTCAAATAAACCTTTAGGAAGCACCGGCTTACCATCCTTAATGATGTACCTATAAGGTAGAATCACAGACTCTCCTTCTTTTATTTCTAGTTCAATTTCATCCTTGAATTCAATGTCTTGTAATTTCTTTCCATTCAAGATCATGTGTGTGACTAATACGGCTGTATCAGTGCTCATCTGTTCTTTTCCAAGATTTCTGACTTCACAATTGAGTTTGTTTAGTACTTTGGTTCTTCCTCGCGGAGGATTATCACCGAGAATACCGCCGAAAACAAAATAATCAAATCTTTCTTTATCTTTTGTAATTATTTCTTTTTCTGCATTCATATCAAGCAAACAACATTTGTTTAAATTTAGCTTTAGAATACTTTCTGTATTAACTTTTCCTAGTTTTTCTAATTTCTTAGCTTCATCTTCTGGAACGTTAGTAAAAATCAGATTTTCTTTACCAACAATTTCAGAAATGTGTTTATATTCTAATAAACACCATTCCCAGACTTCATCTTCAAGGTGTTCAATTACAAATTTCATAAAAAGAACTATGCCTTCTTAAATTGTGCTGCGGTATCAATCAAATCAACATGCCCTAAAAATAGTGCTCTGCAACAATACCTGTCTAGTTTAAGATCATCCAAGATCTTCTTTTTGTCCTCTCCTTTCGCAGCTCTTTCTTTAAATGTTTCCCATAAATGGGCAACTGGTTTCCCACAACTGTAACAACGTATTGGTATTATCATTTTAGCATCACCTGTAACTCTTCTGAACCTTTGCTCGTGCCTTTCCTCTTGTATTTGGTTTTCGAGATTCCCTCTGTCGTACATCAGCAACTAGTAATGTACGGTCATAGTCTAAGAACGTCTTTTTTAATTTTGGATTGTACTGTGCCAATCCTCTGGCTATTGCCAAACGAACTGCATCTGCTTGAGATATTACACCACCGCCTTTCACATTGACATCTATATCAAGCTTAGGCAGAACCTCCTGTGCAAAAAATAGCGGTTCCTGTATTTTTAGCCGTACCATTTCAGAGCTTATAGTAGAGAGAGGTGCATTATTAATTGTCAACAGCCCTTTACCTTCCCTAACAGTTGCTCTCGCAATTGCTTTTTTTCTTTTTCCTGATACAACAATTATCTTGCTCATATCTTTGCACCCAACTCTTTACACACATCAACCACCTTTATGAATTTTGTGAGTTTACGTTTATTAATATCAGCAGATGGAAGCGATTCCATTTTCTTTCCTTCAAATTCTTTTGGAACACCAGTATAGCACATGATTCGCTCAAATGCTTTTCTACCTTTTTCTTGCTTATATGGAAGCATGCCTCGGATGATTCTTCGTACAAATCGATCAGGCATTCGCGAAATATATGGACCTGTCGCAACAGTTGCTCTTTCTCTTTTTTGTTTGTACTTTGCAAGGACATCTTGTCGTGAACCTGATATCACTGCCTTTTCGCAATTCACAATATCCACTTTTTCTCCCAGCAATGACTGTTTTGCTGCAAATGACCCTAGTCTTCCTACAATTAAATCTGTTGCGTCAATTATCATTGTGTTAACCAAAAATTTTCACATCCTTTCCTTTAGGATTTTTTTGTATAAGCTCAGGAATAGTCATCACATTTCCTTTTGCATTTTTGATCTTTTCGATTGCCGATTTTGAGAATCCAAAAGCAGCAACAGTTACTTGGTGATTGAGATCGCCTGTGCCTAACACTTTGCCAGGAACAACAATCACATCTCCATCCTTTGAATACAGATTCAATTTAAATACATTGACCAATCGCCTCTGCCGTGTGGGCATCAGCAGATCATCTGCAATTCTGCTCCATAGATTAGCCTTGGTCTCACTACTTATTTTATAGAGATTTAATGCAAGTTGATTTAGATGTGTATTTGTTTTTCGTAGCTTCATTTTTCCATTTCTTTACTAAACTCATCTGCTTGTTCTTTAAGGATTCCTGCTGCCTGCTTGACAATCTCCTTTAATGACAGCTGTCCAAAACTCTCTATGGTGAAAATAAAATTCTTATCACTATACTCAACTTTTACAATCTCCTCACACACACCATCGCATGCGTCTATGAAACCTAGTTCGATGATCTTTTTTTCGCTTATTTTGTTACCATCAAATATTTGCGGTGGAAATTTGTCTTTGAACTGGGCCATTTTTGGACTTGCATTGTTTACAGTGACCTTTGGTTCATACGTATAGTTTACAAAAGCAGGAACCCACTTTGCATGAATCCTTCCCAGTCCAAGGCATGCCTTGGCTTCTAACTCAAGTTCCTGTCCCTTAAGCAGTTTCACGATAGGCATATCTGGATATACAGGAACAATTGCAGGATCTTTTGACTTAAGGTCTGAGGCATAGACTGTACAAGGCCCTTTAGCTGAGAGTGTCATTGTTATTGTGCATTTGGCACACCCTTCTCCTTTGCAGGTGCACTTTGCTGGCAAATTATAGCTAGTGAGGTCTGTCTTCATAGGAAGTAATCCTAGCCTTAGCGCAATCATTTCATCGTATAGGATAGAGCTGTTTTGTTTAAATTCAATATCCTCGATTGCCATGGTTGGTACACTTTCAATGATTATTCTTCTCAGTGCATTCACAAAAGCAGGCGTGGTATCTTTGATTAACAATGTGGTTCTGTTGTATTCTGGTTGTTTTTTTATCAGCTTTATTTCCATTTTTAGACTCTCCTCCCTCTTTTACCGCCTGATTTTCTGCAGCCATCATGAGGAAGTGGAGTGACTTCTTCAATAAGACCTATTCGTAATCCCATTCGTGACAATGCCCGTACTGCAGCCTGTGCTCCTGGACCAGGAGTGTTAGGTCCTTCATGACCACCTACTGCTTTTATTCGCACATGCACACCTGTTATGCCTTTCTCAATTGCACTCTCTGCAGCTTTTTTGGCTGCTATCATTGCTGCTGTGGGAGAGCTTTCGAGTCTATGCTGCTTCACCACTTGTCCTCCAGACGAAAGTGATATCGTTTCCCTTCCAGTCATATCTGTGATGTGAATGATAGTATTGTTGTAACTGGAATAGATATGCGCAACTGCCCATCTCACATCCCTTTTTCCTGCTGTAAGCGCTGCCCTCCTCTCTACAACTTCAGTTACTGTTTTTTCTGCCATGATTATTTGCTAACTACCTCAGACTGTTTTTCTTGAACTGGAACTTCTTGTTTTCCGGCTTCAGTTGTTGTTGCTTTATGTTTCTTCAATGAGTTTTTTAGCTTAAAGATTTGTTCTGGTCGTTCTGGATGTTCTGGATTCGCAAGTGTTGAACCTTCTGTAAAGCCAAGCATATTCTCTTCCTCTTTTGAAACAAGATAAGATGGCGAAGTTATAATCTTATTACCAACTTTTATGTGGCGATGTACAATAAACTGACGCGCCTGATTTACCGTATTTGCTAGTCCTTTCCTTAGAAGAAGCGTTTGCAGCCTTCTCTCCATAATATTATTTAATTGCAATGCAAGTACATCATCTAATTGAGAATTAGCTCCTACAATAGCAAGTGAATTAAGTTTTGATAATAATGCCTTTTTTTCTTGCTCAGATTGTGATGTTGTGGCTGACATTAGTTTTTTTGCCTGCAAGGAGAATTTTCTTAACAAAGATCGCATCTTATAGATTTCATGCTTACTCTTGGTGCCATAATCTTTGACTAATACTTTTTCAGCATCCAGTCTTGCCTTGTCCCATGGCTTCTTTGGATTCTGGTATTTTCGCCTATTTTTTCGTGGATCTCCCATTTTTACTTCTTACCTTTATCCTTTGATTCCTTTTCTTTTTCCTTTGTTCTCTCTACAGCTGCTGCTTTTGCAACGACTGATCGCTTTACTGAAGTAACCTTTCCTTTGTTCTTTCTGAAATTAGATCTTGTTCTTTGACCTCGCACTGGCTGACCCATAATATGTCTGACTCCCCTGTAGCACTTGATCTTCTTGAGTTGTCTAATATCATTTTCATGGGTAAATGTTAAATCAGCACCAACTATATGCAGGTCTTCACCTGTTTCCATATCTTTTTTTCTATTAAACATCCATGAAGGAATCTCTGATGGCTTGTGATTTTTAATTATTGTATTGAGCTTTTCTGTCTCAGCATCAGAAAGATCGCCAACCTTTTTCACTTTGTCAAGACCAAGAACTGAACAGTATGCATTTGCCATCATAAAAGAAACACCTTTGATCTTCTGTAAGCCCATTAGCAGGGGCTTTTTACCATCAAGGTCAGTATTTGCAATTCTAAGTATGTATTTGAAATCTGCGCTTTCCCCAATCTCGGCTTTCCGAGATGGGCCCATTTTGGCTTCGCCAAAATTGGGTTTCTGTGCAACTGGCTGTGGTTGCGGTCTTTGATGCTGCTTTTGCTCTTCTGCCATCGTATGATTCGAATCAAATAGCTAAGAATTCACATTTGTGAACCCTGATGCGCCTTTCGACTCGGGTTTATAGTAATTTGGGCATAATGGTTATTTATAAAGGTTACGGTAAATAATAGAGGGCGATCGCCGAGAATCGAACTCGGTTCAAGAGCTCCACAGGCTCCTATGCTAGCCGTTGCACCACGACCGCCATTAGGAAATTAAAGGTAAGAAATTTGTTTATAAGGTTTGTGCCGCTTTTCTTGTTTGGAAATGATCAATCACCTTAGTACCTAAGTACGGTGCAATGAAAGCTACAACATAAATCAACGCAATAGCTATCGCATTTTGAGTGAGCTGTTCTCCCAACAATACTCTGTTAAGTACTGACGTGACATTTATCACAATTATGATATTGATGACAGCTAAAGCTGGAATGAAGATTCCTGCAATCACATGATGCCTTGGATCGACATTCTCAATATCAGTAAGGAGCAGATTAAAGAAGAATCCAAATGACATTGCAAGCAGTGCAACAATTGAATATAATGTCAAAACGTCTTTGACTGCCAACAAGAATGGAATCAACACAACAGAAACAACCATGTTGGCAACGATCGAGACAATCAGTGTGAGCCAGTACACAACAGGATTCATCTGTCTTTGGAAGTAAATCTTGCCTGGCTCTTCTTTGCCATGCAGAATAGCAGAAGCTTTTAGGATCTCATCCTTTGACCAACCTCTTTCTGCAAGTCTCTGTTCTATTGGAACTGGCATCTTATTTTTATTAAAGAAAATACTGTATAAAAACATTTCTATTGCTGAACAGTAAAGTTCAGCAAAGTTAACTATTGTTCTGTAGGACTGACAATGTTAATTGCAAAATCGACAAATGCCTTTGTCTTCAGATAATATTCATGAATTATATCAATGTTCAACTCAACTAATCTTCCATCATCAAGAATAGCAGACATGGTAACATGCCTTCTGAACTCTTGTCTTCTTGTAAACTCTGCTTTGTTTATCTTTCTTAAGAGAAGGTAAAAGTCAAGAGATGATAGAAACTCTTCATTGTTCCTAAAGATTTTTTTAAGTACATCAATTTTCTGTGTCCTTGTTGGAGGAACTTCTTCAATTTTTTTGGTTTCCTTTAGATGTTCAATTAAGTAGTCAAAAGTAGAATCAAAACATGTAATTAGTCGCCCAAGAATATTTTTAATCACATCGACAGTTCTTGTATATTTCAAGCTCACAAAAATCATGTGATCTGCCCGTTTCAGTTCATCCACTGCTTCTTCCAAGAACTCACTCATGAGAAACTATCTCCCCCACCTTAGTGATAAACTCTTTTGCTTTCTTGACATAATGTTTTACATCCTCTTCAGACACTGTTTCTATTTTGCTGAATTGATCAGCACAAATAACATATTTTTTATCTCTGCTAAATTCAATTGCTGCATTCTTGTGCTCTTTTGAAATGTTGAGAATCTTTTCTATTGTTTCTAAATATTCCTGTAGGCTATGTTTTTTAACAAGATGCTGCTTAAAGCAATTTATTTTTGATTCATTTGTTTCATGGTATGGAGGAATTGTTCGTTTAGAACGCTCAAAAAACAAGATTGCAGAAACAGATGACATAAAGGAAGAGAAGACGTGATTTGAAATCATCAGGAGCGTTTTAGGCTCCTTAAGCAGAGGATATGTGGTAGAAAGCAAATAGGCTGCCATTTGTACATTTTTTAAAGCACTCTGCCTATGTTGTAATAATTTGTCCATAGATACAGAATAAGCAGACATGATATTTAAACGTTATGCAGTTATTGCTTAAGCAAGGTGATAGCTTTGGCAATATCACCATTTGCATCTTCCAGTGCGGCTTTGGCAAACTCTGAAGAAACACCTGCTTGTGAAGCCACAAGTTCAACATCATCATCACTGACTTCTGTTCCTGCTTGTTCTTCTTCACCAACAACCTGATAGGTAATTTGACCCATCATGTTTACTTTAGAAACTTTAGGATTTTTGATAATAATGTCTCCTTCTTTGGTTCTAATGATGACTTCAGTTGCAGCAATTTCTTCTTGCTGCATACCCATCTTCTTCATCATTTGATTAAGCTGCTTTGGATTAATGCCTGGTATCATTGTTTAACCCAATCCAAAAATAGAATTTCCGTAGACATGCAAAAATAATTCCAGAACAATAACAAGTGCAATTAGTATAATCACCACCTGTGGCTTTAAAGTGATCTTTGATTTAAACTCTTCAAAGTAGCGTACAATTCCGCCGCCTGAGGAAGGTAGTGTTATCTTTTCTTCTGCCATGTTTGATTATTAAGTGGTCGGATGCAAATAAGCCACCTTTTGTAGGAACCTGTATGTTGCAGATGCAACGATGCTCCTTTTTAGCATTTAACTAAGCGTCTTTTAGACTTGCACCAGTCAGGACTCGCCGTTTCATCCGTCGTCTTGGAAATGTCTGGTGTTGACACCATCATACTGCTCCAGACCGGTCTCGTTTCTGTGCGGTTGCCACGAATTTCTCCGTATGCCTCTCGACACTAACCGTTTATGGTGGGTGGACTTTCCTCGATTGCTCGAAGCTAATTATGCATCCTACCACATATAACTAAAGAAAGGTAGTTTATAAAGGTTTCTTAGAACTCAAATAAGTTGCAACGTATTCTTTTGCCTGAGGAGTCAAAGGCTGCGGAAGCGACATTAGTGGGAACCACTGCAAATCACTGCATTTTTCAGGTTCCATTATTTTTGGGGTTCCTTTGACAATTTTAGCAAGATATGCACCAACAAGGGTATGAGATTCTGGAAATATGCCTTCGTATGGTTGTAAAAAGCGAACAAGTTCAATAGAAATATCGTGTTCTTCTAGAACTTCTCGTTTCAAAGCATCTTCAAGACGTTCTCCAAACTCGACCTTTCCCCCTGGTGTGTTCCAAAATCCATTGAAAACTTTTGTATTTTTTCTGAATTGAAGAAGAACCTCTTCTTTTTCATTTAGAATTAACGCATCGCATGCAATGATGATTTTTGACATAAAATACACATTTAAAACTAATTATTAAACCTTTCCAATAATTATCATTCTCTTTTTTGCCTTGCATTTCGTATTTTTTCATACACATGGCTTGCTAAATTTGTTGCTCCGAGAACTAGAATGTATTTAGGATGATGATAATAAAACCATGCTTGAGCAGCAAGACCTGTTGTACCAAGCACTTTGCCGAGAGCACTTGTTTCATTCAATGTATATATCTCCTTTGCAGTGGGATAAGCAAAAGCACATGCATTGATGTAAATGGCATCAATAAAAGAGTCAGCATTAACTCCATCATAACGATCCCATAAATTTCCAATGTCTTTAATTAGTTCATTCAGAAAAGGCCTTTTTTCCATATAGGTAACAAAAGGAACTAGTTATTAAACCTTTTCAAATACGGCTATCTGCATTTCTTCCTGTCCGTTCATAAATTTAATTTCTTTGATTAATTTAACATCCTTTGCTACTTTTTTTAGATATGATAGACTCTTTCCTAATACAACAACTCTTCCTTTCTTTGAAAGAAGATATTTTACTTGATAGAAAAAATCATCATAGATCTTTTTCAAGGAATTCTCAGGCATGTTGCTGCTTGGACAAGGGATGATTGTCACGATCTTGTCAACTGAACCTTTTTTGAATTTAATATCAAGCCATTCGATATCCTGCCGTGTAAAATCAATGAGCTTTTCAACGCTAGCAATCTTGGCATTCTTCTGAGCTGCCTTGACATCTCCCATACGTGGCGAGCTGAGCACAATTTTTGCTTTTGGCTTTTTAATTTCCTTGTCGACTTTTTCAAAATCAAATTTTAAGAACTTGTTAAAAGCAAACTTCTGTTTTGAGAAGTAACAAGGTGATTTTCTTGAAACAAATAATGCTGCTTCAATGCCGATCTCTCCTGAAAGGCAGAAGGGATCTAGCAATGTTTTGTTAGCCTTGAATTCTGCTATTCTCAACAAAATAGCTGCAATTTGACTGTGCAATGATTTTGGATTGGCAAATACTCTGTAGTCCCTCTTTCCTAAATCAAAACCAGTATAGTCAATGCCAAGATATGCAGTGGTATCGAAGAGGTAAAGATAAACAATATAATTAGGATTATCCATTGAAACTTTTATTTTATTTTTGAATTGATTGCAAATTATTTCTCCAAGCACTGGTTCAACTTCCTGTGCAGAAAGCAACACATCACCTTGCCTTGCAAACTTGACTTTGAATGTTTTTCCTTTCGGAATAATTTTTGTAAAATCTGTCTTTACTTTTTGCAAATCTTTTTCTGATTCCAGTTTAAACCTTTCAAGCAAGGAACAAACTTTAATGAGTGATTGAGCCTTATAGCAAAGATATGCCATTTTTTTATCATCAGCTTTAAATAATACAACAGAGGGTTCTGTGCTGGTCTTTACAGTAAGGAGTTCTTTTACTTCCTCTGCAGCATATTCTTCTAAACCAGGATTTGTTATTGCAAATGCTTCCATAGATATTAAATAGAAAATGTCTTTTAAAAAGATTTGCTATATTCTTTGCGATACTTCTGAACACATTCTGCTCTTATCAGT
>Ga0247727_10000310_pt1 | contig 117720 bp, 116 predicted proteins | sample WisWelCaveWW1625_FD_202498 | JGI IMG/M metagenome (GOLD analysis project Ga0247727, IMG submission 202498) | Biofilm microbial communities from Wishing Well Cave, Virginia, United States - WW16-25 | ecosystem: Environmental > Aquatic > Deep subsurface > Groundwater > Cave microbial mat...
AGAAGCTCGACGGCGACGAGGCCACCGGCGCCCGCTCGGTCTGGCAGGCTCTCGAGGCTCCGGCCAGGCTCATCGCCAGCAACGCTGGTCACGAGGGCGCGGTCGTCGTGGAGCAGATCGAGCGCGACAGCGGGTCGACGGGCTTCAACGCCGCCACGGGCGAGTTCGAGGACCTGATGAAGGCTGGTGTCATCGACCCGGCCAAGGTCACCCGAGCGGCGCTGCAGAACGCGGCGTCCATCGCCGCCATGATCCTCACCACCGAGGTGCTCGTCACCGACGCCCCGGAGCCCGCGGGCGCCGGTGGTGGCGGCATGCCCGGTGGCATGGGCGGCATGGGTGGCATGGGCGGGATGATGTAGCCCAGGCTCAGCCTGATGAGCACTGCGGGACGGCCGCCCCTCGGGGCGGCCGTCCCGCGTCTCACCCCAACCCAGCTCGATCGAGCGCGTGATCCCGGGCCGGGACGACAAACCCAAGGGCGCAGCGAGGCGGTTCGGTGCGGTCGGTGCTGGTACGCCTGGTCGCCCTCTGCGACAACCAGTCACCGATTCGGCGCTCGCTGTCGCAGGCTGGGAGGCGACGCCGTCCCCGTCGCCGCGCCCTTGCCCGCTCCGGCCGGAGGCGACACCTCCGCGGTCGTTCCGCCAGTGTTCGCAGCGTCAAGCGCGGTCCGTGGTGGTGAGCGCGGATGGTGGTGGTCGGTCCTACGCTGGCAAGTCGAGGTTCAGCCCCCCGAGACCAGCAGCTCAGCGCCCTCGGGCGGTGTCGGGTCGTCGACGAGGTCGAGCCAGCCCTCGGGGAGGACGACGCGCCGCGGGCCATTGGTGTGACCGCGGGCGGCGCGCAGCGCGTTCGCCGTGATCTCGGCATCGGGGTCCAGCTGCTCGAGCAGCCGGTCGAGGTCGGCGAGGGTGGCGACCACGTTGGCCTGCTTCCGCACGCGCCCACCGACCGGATAACCGGTGAGGTACCAGCCCGCGTGCTTGCGGAACGACTTCATGCCGCCCACCTCGCCGCTCCAGTCCGCGAGGCGATGCGCGTGGTCCCGCATGACCGTGCCTACCTCGCCGAGTCGAGGTGGAGGCTGCACCGGTCGCCCGGCGAAGGCATCGACGAGGTCGCGGAAGAGCCACGGTCGGCCCAGGCAACCGCGGCCGACGACGACACCGTCGCAGCTCGTCTGAGCCAGCATGGCCAGCGCGTCGTGGGCCTCCCATACGTCGCCGTTGCCGAGCACCGGGATGGTTCGCACGTGCGCCTTGAGCGCGGCGATCGCATCCCAGCGGGCCGAACCGCTGTAGAGCTGCTCCGCTGTGCGGGCGTGGAGGGCGATCGCCGCCGCACCCTCCTCCTCGGCGATGCGACCCGTGTGGAGGTAGGTGAGGATCGTGTCGTCGACGCCCATGCGGAACTTGATCGTCACCGGCACCGCGCCTGCCGCCGTGACCGCCGAGCGGACGATGTCGCGGAGCAGGCGACGTCGCACCGGCAGGGCCGAGCCACCACCCTTGCGCGTCACCTTGGGCACGGGGCAGCCGAAGTTCATGTCCACGTGGTCGACCCCCAGGTCGTCCACGAGGTAGCGCACGGCCTCGCCCAGCGTGTGCGGGTCGGTGCCGTACAGCTGCACCGAGCGGGTGGCCTCGGAGCCGTCGAACCGCAGCATTGCGAGGGTGCGAGGGTTTCGCTCGACCAGCGCTCGCGCCGTGATCATCTCCGACACGTAGAGCCCGGCACCGAAGCGGGAGCACACGCCGCGGAACGGCGCGTCGGTGACGCCGGCCATCGGCGCCAGGACGACCGGTGGGTCGACGGCGAGCGGTCCGATGCGCAGGCTCATGCCCAGAGGTCCGTGATCTCGATGTCGATGGACGCGAGGAGTCGCCGCAGGAGCGGCACCGAGAGCCCGAGCACGGCGCCGTGGTCGCCGTCGATCCGGTCGACGAACGGGGCGGCGTAGCCGTCGATGGTGAACCCGCCGGCGACGGCCAGGGGTTCGCCGGTCGCGAGGTACGCGTCCATCTCCCGATCGGACGGGTGGCCGTAGTGGACCACGGTGGTGGCCACTCCGCTGGCCTGGCGGCCGCTGGTCGTGTCGATCGCGCAGAGACCGGAGTGCAGCGTGCCCGTGCGCCCTGCGACCGACGCCCACCAGTCCCGCGCCTGGTCGAGCGAGGCCGGCTTGCCACGGGTCTCGCCATCGACCTCCAGCACGCTGTCCCCGCCCAGCACGACCGCCGGCGCCCCGCTCAGCCCGTCGGCGACGGCCGCCGCCTTGCGCTCGGCAAGCAACAGCGCCACCTCATGGGTGGGCCCCGTGACGTCGTCCTCGTCCACCCCGCTCACGATGACCTCCGGCGCGAACCCGGCTTCGCGCAGCACGCGAGCGCGCACGGGAGAGGCGGAGGCGAGCACGAGTCGTCGGATCACCCCACCAGGCTGGCCGACCGGTGGTGGCGTTGTCAGGTGCGCTGGCCCTGGCCCTGGCGCTGCTCCTGAGCTTGGCAGGCCTCGACGAACGCCAGGTGCACCTCGGAGAGGGTGACCCACCGCCGTGAGGCGTCCAGGTCGACCGTGATCCTGGCCTGACGGAGGTGACCCTCGTTGACGATGAGCGCGACGACGCCCGTCACTGCGAGCGCGGCAGCCACGAGGAACCCCATTCGGTCGAGAAGCGTCGGGCCCGAGGCGGTGACCAGAATCACGAGCACGGCCGCGACGCTGACAAGGGCAACGCCGAACCACAGGGACTGCAGCCGGCGCGCCGTGCGGAGGCGCTGGTACGCCGACTCCGACAGCGGCACCTGGACCGTCAGCACCTCCCGACGGCCCCCGCGGCTCGCCGAGATGAGGAGCAACCCGAGCCAGCCGATCGGCCCGGCGAGCAGGAGGAGCCAGGCCACTCCCATCCCGGCGCGATCACCCAGCTCGGTGCGGATGGTCATGCCGGACGACGTCGGCACGCCGTCCTTGGCGCAGACGCCCGGCAGCGTGCCCCGCACGGCGTCGTCCACGAACACCATCACGCTCCCCACGGGGCGGCAGCCTACGTCTGTTCGGCCTCGGGCCGCCGGTAGCCTCGCCCCCATGGACAGACCGCCGCCCGACCCCGCCAAGCTGCTGGCCGACTGGATGGAGTGGGAGAAGGGCGAGACGCCTCCTGGCAAGGTGATCAGCAACCTCAAGACCCACGGCCTGCGCGACCTGTTGGAGACGCTCAAGGCGGCGCAGGAGGCCAGTGCCCCGGTCTGACCCGACCGAGGACGACCCGCCCGAGGAGGCCGTCGCCGATCCCGTCGACGGGATCGATCCGCCAGTTCTGTCCGCCCGAGAGGCCGCTCGCCGGGGGATGCCCGGCTGGCCCGGACCGGGCGAGGACTTCCCCCCGCCGCCGAGTCCCGTCCCGGACGCGCGGGGTGGCGACCAGATCATCCCCCGGCCGCTGAACGCACGGCCCGGCCGGCCGGCGCCCTGGCTCCACGTGAACGCTGACGAGCGTCGCCGCACGCTCGACGACGTGCGGCATGCGCTCGATGCGGCCGGTCCCGCGCATCGCTCGGATCGGGAGCACCTGCCCGAGATCGACCGCGCGTCGGCCGTGCTCGCGCCGCTCTACGAGCGCGACGGGGAGCTGTACGTCGTGCTCACCCGACGCACCTGGGAGCTGCGCTCGCACTCGGGAGAGGTGAGCTTTCCGGGCGGTCGCCAGGACGACGGCGACATCGACCTCTGGCACACCGCTCTGCGCGAGGCCCATGAGGAGATCGCCCTCGATCCGAGCACGGTGGAGCGCATCGGCGAGCTCGACCACCTCGCCACGGTCACGAGCCGGTCGTTCATCGTTCCCTACGTCGGCGCCCTCGCGGCCCCGCCGTCGACCATTGCCAACCCACGGGAGGTGTCGGCGGTGCTGCACGTGCGCGTCGCCGAGCTGCTCGACCCGGCGATCTTCCGGGAGGAGCGCTGGACGTTCCCGTGGGCGGAGGACCGGCCGATCTTCTTCTTCGAGCTGGTGGGCGACACCGTGTGGGGTGCCACCGGCGCCATGCTGCGCCAGCTCCTCGGCCTCGTGACCGGCACCGTCCGCCGAGGCGAGCTCGACCACATCTGAGCGGGCAGGATGGCTCCCGTGTCTGCCACCTTCGCCAACCGCGTCACCGAGCTCCTCGGTGTCGACATCCCGATCGTCCAGGCCCCGATGGGGTGGATCGCCCGCGCCCAGCTCGCCAGTGCCGTCTCCAACGCGGGCGCGATGGGGATCATCGAGACGTCGTCCGGCGAGCTCGACGTCATCCGCGACGAGATCCGCAAGATGCGCGACCTCACGGACAAGCCCTTCGGCGTCAACATCGCCCAGGCGTTCGTCCGGGATCCGTCGATCGTCGAGTTCGTCGCCGACCAGGGCGTCAAGTTCGTGACGACGTCGGCCGGCAGCCCCACGAAGTACACGGGGGCGCTGAAGGAAGCCGGCCTCACGGTCTTCCACGTGGTACCGAACCTCGCCGGCGCGCTGAAGGCGATCGACGCCGGCGTCGACGGGCTCATCGTGGAGGGTGGCGAGGGTGGCGGCTTCAAGAGCCCGCGCCCCGTGTCGACGATGGTGCTGCTCCCGCTCGTCGTCTCGAAGGTCGACGTGCCGGTGATCGCGGCCGGCGGCTTCGTGGACGGGCCGACCATGGCCGCCGCGCTAGCGCTCGGCGCCGAGGGCGTGCAGCTCGGCACCCGCATGGTGTCGTCCGCGGAGAGCCCGATCCACGGCAACTGGAAGCAGGCCGTGCTCGACGCGCAGGAGACGGACACGGTGTTCCTCAACCAGCACACAAGCCCGGCCCTGCGCGCGCTGCGCACCGAGCGGACCAACGCTCTGGAGTTCGACACGGAGACGAACGCCATGGCGCTCTTCGGCAACGCCATGGACCTCTACTTCGGCGGCGACATGGAGGCGGCGGTCGCTCTCAGCGGCCAGGTGGCCGGTCGCATCGACGAGATCAAGCCGGTCGCCCAGATCATCGAAGAGTGCGCCACCGGATGCCTCGTCACGCTGGCCGACCTGGCCCAGCGCTATCCCGGCGAACCTCCGGGGAGCTCCCACGCGCACGTCTGAGCCGCACGACGTGTCGGTCGGCTCGAACCAACGAGGCGGAGCCCTCGCGGCGTGGTCGCGCATCGTGGGCGTCCTCGCGATCGCAGGCCTCGTCGCGTTTCCGGCGCTTGTCATCGTGGCCGCGCTCACCTTCGCCGGAGGTCGGCTCGGCTGGCTGCCCTGCTTGCTCGCGTTCTGCGTGTTGGGCTTCATCAGCGGGTGGCTGGCCGTGCCGACGCGCTGGCCGGCGGCTCGCGCCCGCACGTCGGTCGGGTTGGCGATCGTGGGAGGACTCCTCGGCCTCGCGGTGGCTCACGTCGCGCCGCCGACGTACGAACGGCTCCGCCACGAGATCGAGCCGCTCGCGCAGCCCGAGTGGCGACTCCGCGCGGAGACAGCAGACGGTAGCGCTCTGTGCTTCGACTACTGCAGGTCCGTCACCCGCACCTACGTGGTCGACGCGAGTCCCGCTGAGGTCCTCGAGGAGCTCGGCCCTGCGCTCACAAGCAACGGGTTCGGACCTGCGCCTCCACCTGGCGAAGATCTGGTGATCTTCAGCCACGGCGGGAGCAGAGACGTCGATGTGAGCGTGATCGTGGAGGGCGCGGGTGCCGACGAGGGACCCACCACCGTTCGCATCACTGCGACGGCGGTCTGATTCGAGTCCCTACCAGTAGTTCGGTGCTTCCTTGGTGATCGTGATGTCGTGCGGGTGGCTCTCGCGGAGGCCGGCGCCGGTGATGCGGATGAAACGGCCGCGCTCCTTGAGCTCGGCGACGGTGCCTGTGCCGCAGTAGCCCATCGCCTGACGGAGCCCGCCGACGAGCTGGTACAGAACGTTCGCGAGCGGGCCCTTGTAGGCAACACGCCCCTCGATGCCCTCGGGGACGAGCTTGTCGGTGTCGACGACGTCGCCCTGGAAGTACCGATCCTTGGAGAACGACCGGGCCTTCATGGCTCCCAGCGAGCCCATGCCGCGGTACTCCTTGTAGCGTTCGCCCTGGTGCAGCACGACCTCACCGGGCGACTCGTCCACCCCGGCGAACAGCGAGCCCAGCATCACCGCGTCGGCGCCCGCGGCCAGCGCCTTGGGGATGTCGCCCGAGAGCTGGATGCCCCCGTCGGCGATCAGCGTGATGCCATGCCGCTTCGCCGCGATCGCGCAGTCGTAGATGGCGGTGAGCTGCGGTACCCCGACGCCCGCCACCACCCGCGTCGTACAGATTGACGCGGGGCCCACGCCGGCCTTCACGCCGTCGGCGCCGGCCGCGACCATCGCATCGACAGCCTCGGCGGTGACGATGTTGCCGCCGATCACCTCGATGTCGAGGCTGCCCTTGATCGTCTTCACGACGTCGAGGACCCCCTGGGAGTGGCCATGGGACGTGTCGACCACGAGGAGGTCGACACCGGCCGCCACGAGGGCTTCCGCTCGCTCGATCGCCTCGGGGCCGACGCCGACGGCGGCGCCCACGCGGAGGCGGCCCTTGTCGTCCTGCGTGGCGAGCGGGTACTCCGTCTGCTTCTTGATGTCCTTGACGGTGATGAGCCCGCGGAGGGCACCGGTGCCATCCACGATCGGGAGCTTCTCGATGCGGTGCCGCCAGAGGATGTCCTTGGCCTGCTCGAGCGTGGTCCCGAGCGGCGCGGTGAACAGCGGGGCCGCCTTCATCACGCGCTCGATGACCTGGTCGTGGTCCTCCACGAAGCGCAGATCGCGGTTCGTGAGGATGCCCACGAGCTTCCCGGCGGCATCGACGATCGGGACGCCGGAGATCTTGTACCGGGCCATGAGGTCGAGGGCGGCCCGCACGGGTGCGTTGGGCGGCAACGTGACGGGGTCGGTGATCATGCCGCTCTGGGAGCGCTTGACCCGGTCGACCTCGATGACCTGCTCGTCGACCGACAGGTTGCGGTGGATGATGCCGATGCCGCCGTGCCGGGCCATCGCGATGGCCAGCGGGGCCTCCGTGACCGTGTCCATCGCCGCGGACACCACTGGGATGTTGAGCTGGATCTTCGGGGTGAGCCGCGCGGCCGTGCTCACATCGCTGGGGAGGACGCTGGACTCCGCCGGGAGCAACAGGACGTCGTCGAACGTGAGCCCTTCCTTGGCGAACTTCGGCGGGTAGCCGCTGCCATCGGGAGCCGCACCGCTCGCCGCCGCGCCTTCGCCATCGCCGGGGAAGGGGCTGGGAGGGGTCTCCATGGAGAGAGTGTAGTCAGCCGCTCTCGGGATCGATGGGTGCAGCGACGAGCTGGGCGACCACACGATCGCCCGCCGCGCGCAGATGCCGGTAGTAGGCGCTGCGGCTCAGGTGCAGGTCGATGGCCGCCTGCTCGTGCGTGGTCGTGCGGCCCAGGCAGCCAGCCTCGAGCACCTCGACGAGCAGCCGCTCGCGTGGGCTTGACCCGAACGCGCCAGCGACGGCTTGTCGGATCGCGGTCCGCACCGATGTCGACCGCTCGGCAGGCGTCGAGCCGACCGCCATCCCGTTCTCGGCCAGGAGGTCCGGCCGGTCCCACTCGTGCAGGGCCGCGCGCACGGCCTGCTCGTCGACCTCGGGCCGCCTGGGCTGGACCGGGGACTCACCGCACTCCGCGAGCACGGCCGCGAGCTGCGCACCAAGCGTGCCGCCAGGTCCCGTGTCGATGACGTGGCACTCGGTCACGCCCTCCCCGAGGTCGACATCCAGCTCGGGCACGTGCACGGCGCCGAGGGAGGCGCTGAACGCCACGGCCGTGGCGTGCTCGGGGTCGATCGGCAGGTAGAGGAAGCGCGGGTTGGCGACCCCGCTGAGGGCGAGCCCGGCGGCGCCGAGGAGTGACTGCACCGCGGCGTCGTCGTCGAGCGAGCGGGCGTTGCGCCAGATCACCGCCGTCCCCTCGGCGGCCCGGGCGCGGGCGTGGTCGAGCCAGGGGACGAGCACGGGGTCGTCGTCGATCGGACTCTGGTCGTCCGAGGTCGCCACGATCATGAAGCCCACTGGATCGTCCCGCTTGCGGATGACCCAGACGTGGTCGGGTGCCTCGGCGAAGAACCGCTCTGCCCGCCGCCACCAGGTATCGCGGTCGAGGGCCTCGAGCCGCGCCTCGATGACGGGTACGTCTTCGAGGCGGGGCCGATCGACGAGCAGGCGTCCGGTTGGGTCCCAGCCGACGCCCCAACGCATCGTGGGGTTCCGGAGCATCACCGACAGGTCGAGCGACACGCTCGCTCCCTCGGCGACCGCCCTTGCGTGGACGTGGGTGGCGATGCGTCGCCGAACGTCGCGGTCGAGGTCCGGGTGAGCGTCGGCGATCACCCACCGCAGGGCGCCGGCGATGGACGCATGGAGCATGATGCCGTCACCGATCGCCTCGGCGAACGGCTGTCCCCTGAGCCAGCGGAACCCGTCGTCGGCGCCCTCGGGCACCACCTCGGCCAACAGGACAGGCGTCGTGATGCGGGCGTTGGCGGCGCACGCGAGCAGCGGGAGGCGATCACGCCAGTCACCCAGCAGGCGCCGCACGAGTGGAGCGGCCACATCCGCGGAGATCTGGTCGTCGACGCGCAGACCCGTGGACGCAGCGAGCACGATCGCGAGCGGCAGGCCGCGTGCCCAGGCGACCAGATCTCCGGCCCGCTCGTTGGCGGCTCCGTGCGCGAGGGCGCAGGCGAGGGCATCGGCATCTGCGAGCGGCCCAACCCGCATCTCGGTCGTGACGTGCTCCCAGCCGTCCTGCCCCCAGGATGCGGCCGGTGGGTTGCGGCTGCTGATGACGACCACCCAGCCAGCCGGCAGGTCGCGGAGCACGAGGTCCTGCAGGTGCGTCGTCAGCGGATCGGCCTCCTCCCACGAGTCGAACACGACGACGGCGTGCGGCGAGGAGCGAAGATCGTCCAGCACGGCTCGTAGGCCACGAGGCTGCGCCGGGAGGTCGCGCGCCTCCACGAGACGGCTGGGCCAGCCGAGGCGACCAGCCCGGCGGACGAGCTCGCGGAGCAGTGTGCTCTTGCCGATCCCCCCGGGCCCGTGGAGGAGCACGACGTTGCGCTCCGGTACGTCCACGAGCAGCGCCTCGAGCCGCTGCAGCTCGTCCGCGCGCCCCACGAACCGTGCTGCGTCGACCTCCGCGACGCGCCGGCCGATCGTCGCGTCGTGGTCCGCCCGTCCCGCCATCCCACCAGCCTCCCACCGGTTGGGACGGCCGTGGGACGGAACCGGGACTGCACGGGCCGGTGCGGAGGCCCAAGATCGGGGCATGGGGGCCGCCTCCGCGGGCCGGGGGCGGCCACCGGTGCCGGATGATGTGCGGCGGATCCCTGCCTAGGGTCCGGGGGTGATGCCCTCGGACCCTTGCAGGCAGGGCCGCTGATGCCCGACCTTCCCCTCTCCCCGGACATCGACGCGGACCGGTTCCCGGTGCACCGCTTTGAGGGCCGAGGCTTCGGCCAGGCCTACGTGCGGGTGGGGGAGGGCGGCGTGCCGCTGCTCCTCGTGCACGGGTGGCCCGAGTCCAAGCGGATCTGGTGGCGTGTCATCGAGCCGCTCGCCGACGCCGGGTTCGACGTCATCGTCCCCGACCTGCGCGGCTTCGGCGACAGCGACGTCGGTCCCGACGGCTTCCACGACGTGCCAGCGCACGTGCGCGACCTGCACGCGCTCCTGGTCGACGGCCTCGGGATCGAGCAGGTGGTTCTGTGCGGCGGAGACCTCGGGGGGCCGATCGTGCAGATGCTCGCACTCGACCACCCGACACTCACCCTCCGCCTCGTCCTGTTCAACTCGCCGCTGCCCTTCGACAAGCAACGGATGGCGGGCATGGCGTCCCGGCCACCGGCCGAGGCGGCCGACTACTTCATCCGCCAGGGGATGGACGCCGACGGACTGGCCGCGGACCTGACGACGGCGGCCCAGCGCCGCCGGTACATCGCCACCTTCTACACCTCGCGGTTCTGGGCCCACCCCGGAGCCTTCATGGGTGACGCGGCCGTCGTGTTCGGTCCGTTCGGCGGCACACCTCAGGTGGACTTCCACACGGAGCCCTTCGGCGACGCGTCGAAGCTGCGCGCGTCGTTCGGCGGCTACGAGAGCGTCTTCGACCCCAGCCGGCAGAGCGGCACCACGCACCTCGCCCGCAACGAGCAGGTGCGCGCGCTCCTGCTGTTCGGGACGGCAGACCACGTCATCTACCCGGCGTTCGACGAGATGGCCGCGGTGGTCTTCCCCGACCACGACGGACCGCACCGACTCGACCGCTGCGGCCACTTCGTGCCGTGGGAGGCGCCGACGGAGCTGGTGGCACACGTCCGCCGGTTCTGCAGTGACCTGCTGCTCGACGGGTGATGACGCGCGGGGGACGGCACTAGACGCTGACGAAGGACGGGCTGCCCAGCGCCGCCGCGTGCAGGGCGTCCACCGCGCGGGCGACCGCGTCCTTGGGCCCGATGGTGTCGACTCGGCTCGCGGCCCCCTTGACCTCGCCGGGCAGGTTCGCGTTGCTCACCCCCGCCGAGAGCCGGGACCAGACGGCTCCCGCCGACCTGGCATCGCCCCCCCGCAGGATGGCGACGAACCCGCCGACCTCCGGCGCCTCGTGGAGCAGGTCCTGCACCCGTAGCTCATCCCGAAGCACGCCGGCCACGGCCAACCGGCAGTCGGCGACGAGCAACGGGCCGACGTCCGCCTCGAGCGCATCGAGGCCGACGACCGTGACCGCGAGGACTGCGTCGCCGGGCTCCATCCGCAGGAGCGAGTGGGTCAGGTCCTGGTGAGCGGACACGCCAGCCGGCGACCGCCAGAGCTTCGGCGGCTGCTCGACGTCCCGGCTGGCGGCCCGGCGGTCGGCCTCGGTGCCGTTGACCCCGACCGAGGACGACACGCCCGCGAGGACGTCCCGGAGCAGCTCCAGGTCGGGCTTCTCGATCACGTCCCGGGCGCCGAGCCGTCGGAGCTTGCCGGGATCGGGCGCGTAAGCGGTGAAGACGATGATGGAGGCCCGAGAGTCGTCAGCCTCGAGCGTGGCGAGCGTGTGCTCGCCCGAGCCGTCGGACAAGGCCACGTCCATCACCAGCACATCGACGCCGAAGCGACGCACCATCTCGGCGGCGTCGGAGCCGCTGTTGGTCTCCGCGACCACCTCGAGCCCCGCATCGGCGCACGCCGAGGACACGGCGGCTCGCACCACCTTGTCGTCGTCACAGACCACCACCGTCGCCACCTGGCGTCACCCCTCGTCGTGCTGGATCGCGCGGCAGGCTAGCGGTCGGGGGGCTGAGGGCCCGCGGGCTACGCTGTCCCCTTCCCCAAACGGGACGGAGGGCCCCGCTGCCATGGCTGACGTCGACATCGGCATCGGCAAGTCCGCGCGTCGTGCCTACGGCTTCGACGACATCTCCATCGTGCCGAGCCGCCGCACCCGGGCCCCGGAGGAGGTCGACATCTCGTGGGAGATCGACGCCTTCCGCTTCGAGCTGCCGGTCATGGCGTCGCCGTCCGACAGCGTCGTCTCCCCGGCCGTAGCGGCCGAGCTCGGCCGCCTCGGTGGCGTCGGGGTGCTGCACCTCGAGGGCCTGTGGACGCGCTACGCCGACCCGGAGCCCATCCTGGAGGAGATCGCGGGGCTCGACGCGGACAAGGCCACCCGCCGGATGCAGGAGGTCTACGCCGAGCCGGTGCAGCCGGATCTCGTCGAGCAGCGCATCGGCGAGCTCAGGGCAGCCGGCCAGACCGTCGCCATCGCTTGCACACCGCAGCGCACGCTGGGCCTGGCGCCCCACATCCTGCGCGCCGAGCCGGACCTGCTCGTGATCCAGGGCACCGTGGTCTCCGCGGAGCACGTCTCGCGCCAGCACGAACCGCTGAACCTGAAGGACTTCATCCGTCACTACGAGATCCCGGTGATCGTCGGCGGGTGCACCTCGTACCAGGCGGCGCTCCACCTGATGCGCACCGGTGCGGCCGGCGTGCTGGTGGGCGCGGGGTCCGGCGCCGCCGGCACCACCCGCCGCGTCCTCGGCGTCGGCATCCCGATGGCCACGGCCATCGCCGACGCGCGGGCGGCGCGCATGCGTCACCTCGACGAGACGGGTGTGTACGTCCACGTCATCGCCGACGGGGGCATGACCACCGGCGGCGATGTCGCCAAGGCAGTCGTGTGCGGCGCGGACGCGGTGATGGTGGGAACGCCGCTGGCCGCCGCCTCCGAGGCACCCGGCCGGGGCTACCACTGGGGGACCACCGCCTCGCACGCCACCCTGCCGCGCGGCAACCGCGCAGCGGTCGAGCTCCGCGGCACGCTCGAGGAGATCCTGATCGGCCCCGCGCACGAGGCGGACGGCCACCGAAACCTGCTCGGCGCGCTGCGCCGGTCGATGGCCCTGTGCGGCTACGAGACCCTCAAGGACTTCCAGAAGGCCGAGGTGGTGGCGCTCTCATGAGCCACGGGCTGGAGGCGCCGGTCCTGGTCGTCGACTTCGGCGCGCAGTACGCCCAGCTGATCGCACGCCGCGTGCGGGAGGCACACGTCTACAGCGAGATCGTCCCCCACACGATGCCGGTGGCCGAGATGCTGGCGAGGCGGCCCGTCGCGATCATCCTGTCCGGTGGCCCGTCCTCCGTGTACGCGGAGGACGCGCCGAGCGTCGATCCGTCGTTGTTCGACGCCGACGTGCCGACCTTCGGCATCTGCTACGGCTTCCAGGCGATGGCCCTATCCCTCGGGGGCACCGTGGAGCGCACGGGGCTGGCGGAGTTCGGGCGCACGCCGTTGACGGTCACCGCGCCGCACTCCACGCTGTTCGAGGGTCTCCCGGACCAGCAGTCGGTCTGGATGAGCCACGGCGACTCGGTGTCGGTCGCGCCGGAGGGGTTCGAGGTGTCCGCCCGCTCGGCCGGGGCCACCGTGGCCGCCTTCGAGGACCTCGGTCGGCGCATGGCGGGTGTGCAGTTCCATCCGGAGGTGCTCCACACGGAGCACGGTCAGGCCGTGCTCGAGCACTTCCTCTACGAGATCGCCGGCGCGCAGCTGACCTGGACCATGTCGAACGTCATCGAGGAGCAGGTGGCGGCGATCCGGGCCGCCGTTGGTGACAAGCGGGTCCTGTGCGGGCTCTCGGGTGGGGTCGACTCGGCCGTGGCGGCGGCGCTCGTGCAGCGAGCGGTGGGGGACCGGCTCACCTGTGTGTTCGTCGACCACGGGCTGCTGCGGGCCGGCGAGCCGGAGCAGGTGGAGCGGGACTTCGTCGAGGCCACGGGCGTCTCGCTCAAGGTGGTCGACGCGCAGGACCGGTTCCTCGAGGCACTGGCGGGTGTGAGCGAGCCCGAGGAGAAGCGGAAGATCATCGGCCGCGAGTTCATCCGCGTGTTCGAGGCGGCGGCTCGCGAGGTCGTTGCCGACGCGGGCATGCACGGCGAGACCGTCGACTTCCTCGTCCAGGGCACGCTGTACCCGGACGTGGTGGAGTCCGGGGGCGGCACGGGCACGGCGAACATCAAGAGCCACCACAACGTCGGTGGCCTCCCGGACGACCTCCAGTTCTCGCTCGTCGAGCCCCTGCGCACGCTGTTCAAGGACGAGGTGCGGCGAGTCGGCCTCGAGCTCGGCCTCCCCGAGGCCATCGTGTGGCGCCAGCCCTTCCCGGGACCCGGCCTGGGCATCCGGATCATCGGCGAGGTCACCCGCGAGCGCCTCGACGTGCTCCGTCACGCCGACCGCATCGCCCGCGAGGAGCTGTCGGCGGCCGGCCTCGACCGCGACATCTGGCAGTGCCCCGTGGTGCTCCTCGCCGATGTCCGCTCGGTGGGCGTGCAGGGCGACGGCCGCACCTACGGGCACCCGGTCGTGCTGCGGCCCGTCTCCAGCGAGGATGCGATGACGGCCGACTGGACCCGCGTGCCCTACGACGTGCTCGCCGGGATCTCCACTCGCATCACGAACGAGGTGCGAGAGGTCAACCGAGTCGTCCTCGACGTCACCTCCAAGCCGCCAGGCACGATCGAGTGGGAGTAGGTCCAGTCGGCGACCCCGCGGCCCGCCTCAACGAGAAGCTCGACCACCTCCAAGCGCAGCATCCGTTCCTGTACAACCTCGTCACGGGAGCGCTCGTCGGCGCCGTGCTCGTGCTGCTCCGGTTCCACTGGCTGCTGGCGGCGGGCTACGCCATCTCGTGGGCCGTCGTGCGCGCCTACCTCTGGCGCGACGGGAACATCCTGCACCGGCAGTACGAGGTGCGACTCGCCAGGGTCGCGCATCGGAAGGCGGCCAGGCGGCGCGAGCGCTGAAGCCGACCCGCGGTGGCCCTGCGCCCCGCCTCGCGGCTTGTACCCTCGCCGTCGCCATGGCCACCCGAACCGCCGCGCTGCTCGCCGTGCTCGCCATCCTTGCCGGCTGTGGCGGCGGGAGCGACGGTGGCGACGACGGCGTCTCGCTGGGCGACACTGCACCGCGCACCGCGGTCACCGCCCCGGACCTCCCGACGCCGTCCCCGGCAGGGACGGGAGTCGTCGTCGTCGGTGGGTCGGCGAGCTCCTTCTCGGTGACGACCTGTCGGCTCGAGTCGCACCCGTCCGATCCAACGACCCTCGTTGTCGTGACCGGTGCCGGCACTACGGGCAACGGCGTCCCGTTCCAGATCGAGGTGCGGCGCTTCACCGCCGACAGCGCGGCCGCCGAGACCTTCACGGACACGATCAGCTACTCCGACACCGCGCGCATCCTGCAGCTCCAGCGCGCCGAGGTGGACGGTGAGGTCACCGACCTCCGGGACCCCGCCGCGCGCGGCACCCTCCTGCGGGTCCGCGCCGACGGCGTCGCCGCCGCGGGGATCGCCGGTCCGCCGGGCACCGGTGGCGGGGACACGGAGGGGCTGGTCGGGCTGGCCGTGGACGCCTCCTGCTGACGATCTGAGGCGACCACCGCCGGGCTACGTGCCGGCGACCTTCGCGATCACGGGCGCGAACGCGTCGAGCTGGTCGGCGGACAACCCGAGGTAGCTGATGCCCCAGCGCTCGCGCCGCTCGATCAGCTGGTCGCAGATGTGCTCGACGCTCCCGACGAGCGCGTGGGGGGTCGCGCCGGCCTCCTCGGCCGTCAGCCCGAAGGCGGGGGCGAGCTCGTCGACCACCGCATCGCGGTCGTCCGTCACCATCGCCAGGTGGACCCGAACCTGGAGCTCGATGTCGTCGATGCGGTCGCCCGCTCCCTCCCGGACCCAGCCGACCTTGCGGTCTGTCGCCGCCGCGGTGCCATCAGAAAAGGTGCGCTCGCCGATCACGCCCGCCCGCAGGTTCACGTTGACGCCGACGACCGCAGCCTCTCGTCCCGCCAGGCGGAGCACGCGGGGGCCGCCGCCGCCGATCACGATCGGCGGTCCACCGGGGGTGGACGGGCGGGGCAGCGCGTCGAGGCCCTCGATCCGGTAGCGCTCACCCGCGAACGTGAACGGGCTGCCCGCCCACAGGCCCTTGAGCACCTGGACCGCTTCCTCGAGGCGATCGACCCTGACCGCGGCCGCGTCGAGCGGGATGCCGGCGGCCTCGTAGTCGGCCGTCATCCAGCCGGCACCGAGGCCGAGCTCGAAGCGGCCACCGGTGAGAAGGTCGAGCGTCGCGGCCTCCTTGGCCACCACCACCGGGTGCCGGTAGTCGTTCGCCAGCACCATCGTGCCGACCCGCAGCGTCGTGGTGGCGTCGGCCGCCGCCATCAGCGCCGGGATCGGAGCGACAGCCTCGTCGAAGTGGTCGGCGACCGTCAGGGTCGACCACCCGAGGTCCTCCACCTTGGTGGCGAGGGCCCGCCAGCCCGCCGGGTCGGCCGGGCCCCGGCACTGGATGCCGAACCGGAACGGGTGCATGGGAGGGCAGTCTGCCCTGCGAGTCGGGGGCTACGGTGCCCGCCCATGGACGACCTGCGGGGCTACGAGAAGGACACGTTCACCTTCGCGGGCAAGACGCGTGACGTGTACCGGAAGGGCCACGGCCCGGCGGTGCTGGTGTTCGCGGAGATCCCCGGCATCACCCCGAAGGTGCTCGACTTCGCGGATCGCGTCGTCGAGCTCGGGTGCACGGCGGTCCTGCCCCACCTGTTCGGGGAGCCGGGTGCCGACATCACGGTCGCGGGCACCATCCGCGCGATCGCACCGGCGTGCGTCTCCAGGGAGTTCTCCGCGTGGGCGACCGGCAAGACCAGTCCGGTGGTCGAGTGGTCGAAGGCGCTCGCGCGCCACGAGCACGAGCGCCTCGGCGGCCCGGGGGTCGGCGTCGTCGGCATGTGCTTCACCGGCAACTTTGCGCTCGCGATGCTGCCGGAGCCCTCGATCCTCGCCCCGGTGCTGTCGCAGCCGTCGCTCCCGCTCGGGTTCACGAAGAAGGCTCGGCGTGCCCTGTACATGAGCGACGCCGACCTGGCCAAGGTGCAGGACCGCATGGCGGCGGAGGCCGACCTCTGCGTGCTCGGGCTGCGCTTCACCGGCGACAGGTTCGTGCGGGCGGAGCGCTTCGCCCACCTGAGCGAGGCGCTCGGCGATCGCTTCGTCGCCGTCGAGATCGACTCGTCCAAGGGCAACCCCTACGGTCACCCGGCCACCGCGCACTCCGTGCTCACCGAGCACCTCGTCGACGAGCCGGGTCAGCCCACCCGCGCCGCGCTCGAGCAGGTCCTCGACCTGTTCCGGTCCCGCCTCCTCGTCAGCTGAGGGGACGCCCGAAGGGGAGGGCGTGCTGCCAGGTGTGCAGGTGCGCCTCGGCCTTCGTGACGGCGGCCATCCACAGGCCGGTTCCCTCTCCCGCCAGCTCGGCGACCGCGTCGTGCACGCGCGTCATGGCGTCACCGCCCTCGGGGTCGACGACGCCGAGGGCGGGTGCGGCCGTCGACAGGAAGTCCGGCACCACGACCACCCCGGCGCGTCCGAGCACCGCGAGCGCCCTGGCGGTCACCGGCACCGGCGTGAGGGGGACGACGGCTCTGGCCTTCACCGTCGCGGCCAGGTCGTGCTCGAGCACGCCGGCCTTGCCGGCGACGAGCAGCGCGTCGCACGGGGTGTCGAACGTCGCTTGCGGCTGCGGGGTGGCGCCGTTGGCCGCCGCGGAGGCGGCCGCGGCCTCCGCGATCGGGCCGCCCCCCACGATCGCCACCGTCCGCCCGTCGAGCGAGCCGAGCGCCCCCAGCGTCGCGGCCACCGCGCTCTCGCCTGCGGCGGTCTGGTCGAACGCGGCGGCGCGCTCGTCGCCGCGTGCCAGGCCGGAGAGGTCGTCCGCGGCGATCCCGATGCTCGGCCCCGGGAGCCACCGACCGCTCTCCACGAGGGGTGCCACCTCGTCGATGAACGCCGCCAGCGAGGCGTCGCGGTCATCGGGCTTGGCGTTGATCCCCGCGGATGCACCGCTGATCCGGAGCCCGAACGACGCCATCGCGTAGGTGGTCGACCGAGCGAGCAGCTCGGCGCCGTCCTTGAGCACCTTCGGAGCCTGGCGCACGACACCCACGGCGGGGACGTCGTCGAGGTCGAACACGATGAACGCGTCGGTCGAGGTGAGCTTGCGGAACTCCATCAGGACGGTTCTACCGTAGGCCCAGCCGCGCGAGCTGCTCGGCTGGCGCATCGATCGAGCGCATCGCCTCCACGAGCAGGTCGGCCATCTCGCCGGCGGCGCCACCGCCCGCCTGGTTGCGCACCTCGCCGGTCGCGTCGCTCTCCTCCCGGTCGTAGAGCAGGTCGCCCGCGAAGCTCCCACGCGCCCAGTACGGGAGCTCGTCGCTCGGGTCGAAGGGTTGGCGGATCACGGGCACGTCGGAGCCGGGGGCCCGGTCGAGCCACGCCCGCTGGTCGGGTCGGGGGATCCGGTACTCGGGGAGGGCGCGGATCGGCATGGTCGTCCAGCGGTTCGAGATCATCGAGAGGGGACGGTTCGTCGCGACCGGAGCCTTGGCGTAGGTGCGCGTCGCGTCGGCGACGTGGACCTCTCGGCCCCACACCCCGCACAGCGCCCACTCCCGGATCGCGGCCGCCGTCCCATCGAGGAGCGGGACGAGCGAGCGTCCGTGGGTGTGGTGCTCCGGTTCGACGCCGAAGACGTCGCACAGGGTGGCGTGCAGGTCGACCGTGGTCGTCAGGGCGCCGTTGGTGCCCGGCGCCACGCCCGGCCAGGACACGAGGAGCGGGATGTGGCCGAGCTCCGGGTGCACCGCCACCTGCGGCTTGCCCCAGAACCCCCGCTCGCCCAGGTAGTGGCCGTGGTCCGTGCACAGGATGAACGCGGTCGTGTCCCACGCGTCGTGGCGGTCGACGACCTCGACGATGCGCCCGAGCCAGTGGTCGATCATCGAGAGCTTGGCGCCGTACTGGCTGCGGAGGTGGGCGCTCTCCCGCTCAGTGAGCCCCGACTGCTCTTGGCTCTTCGCGTAGGGGGGCCAGATGAGCCGCTCGCCCTCCCAGTCCGGGTCGTAGCGGCTCGCCCACGGCTCGGGGACGTCGAAGGGCTCATGGGGATCGAACTCGTCGACGACGAGCAGGGCTCGCTCGTGCGGCGCCCTGTCGGCGGACAGCTCCCCGTCGAGCCAGCTCGCCGCGGCGGTCATCGTGCGCGGTCCGGGGAAGTCGGCTTCCTCTTTGAACCACGTGCGCGACGTGTCGTAGCCGCGCTCCCACGGGGGCCGGCGCACGGGTAGGGCGGGCGCACCGATCCACGACGGGTCGGCGCGGGTGCGCCACGGGTCGTCCTCGTGGCCGCGCACGTAGTCCCACGCGCCGAAGTCCGCGTGGTAGTTCTCGCCGCCGCTCTCGAACAGGTGCGGGTGGTCGGAGACGAGCATCGTGGAGATGCCGGCGTCGCGGCGCAGCTGCGAGGTGACGGCGTCCTCCCAGACCTCGATCGAGCCCCAGGGTCGCCACGGGAAGTCGAGGGCGCCGACGAGCAGGTCGTGACGTGCCGGGATGCAGGGCAGCGAGCCCGTGTGGTGGTTCGTGAACCGCACCGACCGCGCGGACAGGCGATCGAGGTTCGGGGTGTCGAACTCGGTGCCGCCGTAGCACCCGAGCAGGTGTCGGTTGAGGCTGTCGAGGAGCACCACGACGACGTCGCGGGGTGCGGTCATCCCCGGACCGTACTGTCGGAGGGGGCCAGTAGGTTGGGGGGTTCATGAGCCCCGCTGCCGACCCCCTCCTCGAGGGCTTGAACCCGGTCCAGGCGGAGGCGGTCACGCATGTGGACGGCCCGCTGCTGATCGTGGCGGGCGCCGGCTCGGGCAAGACGCGTGTGCTCACGCACCGCATCGCCCACCTCATCCGCGAGCACGGCGTCAGCCCGTTCGAGATCCTCGCCATCACGTTCACGAACAAGGCGGCGGACGAGATGAAGCACCGCGTCGGCGCCCTTGTCGGACCGGTCGCCGAGAAGATGTGGGTCTCGACCTTCCACTCCGCGTGCGTGCGGATCCTGCGCCGCGACGCCGACCGGCTCGGGTACCCCAAGCAGTTCACGATCTACGACCAGGCCGATGCCAATCGCCTCACGGGCTACGTGATCCGCGACCTCGGCCTCGACCCCAAGCGGTTCCCTCCCCGCAGCGTGCACGCCACGATCAGCGCGGCCAAGAACGACCATGTGTCCGTGGACGCCTACGCCCAGCGGGCCGGCGTCATCTACGAGCGCAAGATCGCCGACATCTACCGCGAGTACCAGGCCCGCCTCCAGCGCGCCGGGGCGATGGACTTCGACGACCTCCTCGGCAACACGGTCACCCTGTTCCAGCGCCATCCCGACGTGCTCGAGAGCTACCGCCGGCGCTTCAAGCACGTGATGGTCGACGAGTACCAGGACACCAACACCGTCCAGAACGAGATGGTCCTCTTGCTCACCAGAGAGCACAGGAACGTCTGCGTCGTGGGCGACGGCGACCAGTGCCTGCCCACCGGCACGATGGTGTCGACGCCGACCGGCGCGAAGCCGATCGAGGAGATCCAGGTCGGCGACAAGGTGATGGGCACGGGCGGCCAATTCACGCTCGTGCCGACAAAGGTCACTGAGGTCAAACAGGGCGATTGGTCTGGTCGTCAGTACTTCATCCGAGCGGGCGGTCACACCCTCCAGGGCACTCCCTATCACATCGTCTTCGCCGACACGATGCTCGACGACGGCCAGTGGATCGTCTACCTCATGCACAAGCGAGACCGTGGGTGGCGGATCGGGGTAACGAGCGGTGTTCGCTACGACGGAGGAGTTCGTGAGCCGGGCCCGCGTGTGCGGATCAACCAGGAGCATGCCGAAGAACTCTGGTTTCTGAAGGTCTGCGACTCGCGAGAGGACGCCTCGATGTGGGAGGCGTTCTTCGCCGCCGAGTACGGGCTACCCACAGCGCTCTTCCACGGCATTGGCCGGAAGCTCCTGATGGGTGAACAGCGGCTGGAGCAGCTCTACGACATGCTCGACACGGAGTCACGAGCCAAGTTCCTGATGGAGGATCTCGACCTCAACCGAGAGTTCCCCCACATGCGGCCGACCGCAGGGCGTCGGCGAGAAACTCTCAGCTTGTCGATGTTCGGCGGCGAGCGTCGGGTAGGAGGAGCGAGTGGCCTGACGGCTCATCACCGCGTCCAGTGGTGCTCCAATCGGATCGAGCTTGCAGAGCAGCTTGCTGATGCGGGTTTCGCGGTCCGGCCGATCCACGGCAGCCATCGGTTTGAAGCGCACCGCAGGGACTACGCGGACGCTCTGGAGATCGCGACGCATGCGTCGAACGTGGCTGGCCTCACAATCCAGAGGCGCGCCCACATCGGTGACCGCGTATGGGACTTCGTGCCGCTGTCGCACGTCCGCGCTGGGATGCGCGTGCTGCTCGATGACGGGGACGGTCACCTCATCCCCACGCGGGTCGACGAGGTCGACACCGTTGCCTACGACGGACCCGTCTACGACCTCGAGGTCGAGGGGACCCACAGTTATTGTGCAGACAATATTTGCGTGCACAATAGTATCTATAGGTTCAGGGGAGCGGACATGCGGAACATCCTCGAGTTCGAGAACGCGTTCCCTGACGTCACGATCGTGGTGCTGGAGCAGAACTACCGGTCGACGCAGACGATCCTCGATGCCGCCAACGCCGTCATCGGGAACAACCTGAGCCGCAAGCCGAAGGAGCTCTGGACCGATCGGGGTGATGGGAACCCGATCGTTCGATACCACGGCGACGACGAGGTCGACGAGGCCCAGTGGGTCACCCGCGAGATCGCCAAGCTGCACGACGGCGGCGACGTGCGCTGGGCGGACATCGCGGTCTTCTACCGGACCAACGCGCAGAGCCGGGTGGTGGAGGAGACCCTCACGCGGATGGGGGTCCCCTACAAGGTCATTGGCGGCACCCGCTTCTACGACCGGCGCGAGGTCAAGGATGCCCTGGCCTACCTCAAGGCGGTGATCAACCCGCAGGACGAGGTGTCCGTGAAGCGGATCCTCAACACACCGAAGCGGGGCATCGGCGACTCCAGCATCGGCAAGCTCGATGCGTACGCGTCGGCGAGCGGTCTGTCGTTCACCGATGCGCTGCGCCGAGCCGACGACGCGGGCATCACCGGCACCGCGGTGAGGGGCATCGCGCGCTACCTCGAGCTGGTCGACGGCGTGGCCGACCTCGTGGCCGACGACAAGCCGGCGCCGCTGCTGCAGGCGCTGCTCGACGGCTCGGCCTACCTCATCGAGCTCCAGGAGGAGCGCACCATCGAGTCCGAGGGGCGGCTGGAGAACCTGGCTGAGCTCGTGGGCTCGGCGGAGGAGGCCGAGAGCGTCGACGGCTTCCTCGAGCAGGTGAGCCTCGTCTCCGATGCCGACGAGATCGACGGCGACGACAGCCAGGTCATGCTGATGACGGTTCACGCAGCCAAGGGCCTCGAGTTCCCCGTCGTGTTCATCATGGGCCTCGAGGAGGGGGTGTTCCCGCACCTGCGCTCGATCGGAGAGCCCGACGAGATGGAGGAGGAGCGCCGCCTCGCCTACGTCGCGATCACCCGGGCGCAGGAGCGCCTGTACCTGAGCCACGCGTGGAGCCGGACGCTGTTCGGCGGCACGCAGTACAACCCGCCGAGCCGGTTCCTCGACGAGATCCCGGCGCGCCTCGTCGAGGCGATCGAGCAGCGGCGCGCCAGCCGCGGGGGTCGAACGTACGGCGGCGGTGGATACAGCAGTAGCAGCGGGTACGGCTCGCGCGGCGCCGGCATCGAGGCGAACAAGGACCGCATCGTCGAGCGCGCCCTGCGCGGCAGCAGCGCCGGCACCGGTCCCGCCAAGCACGGTGCCGAGTCGATGGGCCTCAAGGTGGGTGACGACGTCGTGCACGCCACCTTCGGGGAGGGCGTGATCCTCCTGATCGAGGGGGAGGGCGACAAGGCCGAGACCGTCATCCGCTTCCCCGGGGCGGGAGAGAAGCGCCTGCTGCTGTCGTGGGCGCCGATCAAGAAGGTGTGACCATGCGGGTGCTGCAGGCCACCACCTCCGACGACTGGGCAGACGGTGAGCGTCTCATCCGCGAGTACCTGGGCAGCCTGCCCTTCGAGGTCGACTTCCAGGACGTCGAGGGGGAGATGGCCGGCCTTCCGGCCATGTATGGCCTGCCCGAGGGAGCGCTCCTGCTCGCGCGAGACCACGACGACCGAGCGCTGGGGGTGGTGGGTGTCCGACGATTCGACGAGGGAGATGCAGAGCTGAAGCGCATGTACCTCGTCCCCGAGGCGCGAGGGAGCGGCCGGGGACGGGCGCTCGCGGCGGCTGCGGTCACCACCGCTCGTTCACTCGGCTACCAGCGGCTGCTGCTGGACACGGTCGCATCCCTGACGGCGGCCATCGCGATCTACGAGGGTCTCGGCTTCGTGGAGATCGACGCCTACCGCCACAACCCGTTCGAGGACGCCCGCTACTTCGCCCTCGTCCTCGACCGGCCGTAGCCCCCGCTCGGGGGTACAGCCCGAGCCGGGTGGCGGGAGGCGGGTGAGCCCCGATAGACCGGTCGGCCATGTCGACCAGGTCGATCGAGCGGGCGGCGCTCGTCCTCAGGCGGAACCTGACGCTGGGCACGCTGTTCGACCGCCTCGAGAGGGTCCACGGCGGGCGACGGCTCGTCACCGAGGCAGAAGGGGGGCTCGACCTCACCTACCAGCAGGCCGCCAAGCGCGTCCGGCGTTGGTCCGGCGGCGTGGCCGCTCTGGTGCAGCCCGGTGAGGTCGTCGTCGTGGCGGCTCCCAACGGCTACGAGCAGCTGCTCCTGTGCTGTGCGGTCGCCCGCGCCGGCGCGCTGCCCGCACCGGTGAACGACCAGATGCGGCGAGACGAGATCACTCACGTGGTCGCAGATAGCGGTGCGACGCTCGTGCTGCGATCGGCGGTGGCCGTCGACACCTACCCGGCCCTGGCGCATCCGCCCCGCGCCGCCGCGGACGACGTGGCCGCCCTCTTCTACACGTCCGGCACCACCGGCAAGCCCAAGGGCGCCGCCCTCAGCCACCGGGCGCTCGTCGGGCAGGCTGCCGGCGCGGCGCTGTGGCCCACCCGGCTGCACCGCGACGAGGCCGTCGTCGCGCTGCCGGTGGCGCACATCATGGGCTTCGCCGTGCTGGTCGGGCTGGCCGTCGCCGGCATCCCCTCGTACATGCTCCCCAGGTTCCATCCGGTGAAGGTGCTCGACGCCATCGAGGGGCGGCGGGCGACGGTGTTCGTGGGCGTGCCCGCGATGTACCGGATGCTCGACGAGGCCCACGCCGCCGAGCGCGACCTGACGTCCGTACGGATCTGGGCCTCCGGCGCTGACGCCATGCCCCCCGAGCTGGCGGAGCGGTTCAAGCGAATGGGTGCCACCGTCACCGTGCCGCTCCTCGGCGCCGTCGGGCAGGCCGCCTTCGCCGAGGGGTACGGGATGGTGGAGGTCGGCGGCGGCGTGGCGGCCAAGCTGTCGCCACCCTTCATCGGATCGGGGCACGGCCCGCTCGGCGAGGCGCTCGGCTTTCCGCTGCCGGGGTACGAGATGCGTGTCGTGGACGAGGACGGTGCCGCGGCGTCGAGCGGGCGCGTCGGGGAGCTGCAGGTGCGGGGTCCAGGGGTGCTCAAGGCCTACTGGGGTGACGAGGCGGCCACGGCGGCGGTGCTCACCGACGACGGGTGGCTTCGCACGGGAGACCTCGCCCGCAAGGGCCTCCTCGGGATGGTGGTGTTCGAGGGGCGCAGCAAGCACGTGATCAAGCACGGCGGGTACAGCGTCTATGCCCTCGAGGTGGAGCGGGCGCTCGAGCAGCACCCCGACGTGCTCGAGGCGAGCGTCGTCGGCTTGCCCGACGAGCGGATGGGCGAGGTCCCCGTGGCCGTGGTGCGGCTCACCGAGGATGCGTCGCTCGATTCCGTCGACCTCGGCGCGTGGGCCGCGGACCACCTGGCCGAGTACAAGATCCCGGTCCGCTTCGTCGCCGTGGCCGAGCTCCCCCGCACCGGCACCGCCAAGGTCCAAAAGGCCGAGCTCCTCGCCCTCTTCGCCTCAACTTGAGCCATCCGGGTAGCTCGTTCACGCCAACAAGTCTGCTCTCTCGCTCGTTCGCATGCTGGCCATCGTCGATGAGCCCAAGCCCTCATCTGCATTTTCGACGTTGTTTCAGCGAGTCTTCGAGTGTTGGGTTGCATCGCCGTGGATGTCCGACTACCATCGAACACATGTTCTCCACCCGGGATGACACGGCGATCACGGGGCTCCGAGCGCAGCTCAGTGCGGCCGTGAGCGCTTTGGACCTGGGGTGCTGCCTTCCCTCGGCGGCGGAGCGGCTCGTCGAGGAGGGCGAGCAGATCGAGCGCCTCGGCCGGGCGATCAAGACCCTGGCCGCCGCGCGGGTCGCCGAGTCCGGGGCGTGGCGGCAGGGCGGCGCCGAGTCGCCGGCGCACTGGCTGGCCACCAAGACCGGCACGTCGAAGGGCGACGCTGCCGACACGCTCGCGACTGGCCGGCAGCTCAGCGACCTCCCGGCAACGGAAGACGCGCTGCGGCAGGGGAAGCTGTCGGCTCGCCAGGCCAAGGCCGTGACCGACGCCGCCACGGCGGATCCGTCAGCGGAGGGTCGGCTGCTGGATCGTGCCGTGCAAGGGTCGCTCGGTGAGCTGCAGAACGAGGCACGCCGCACCAAGGCGGCGGCCGAGCCCGACCCGGAAGCAACCCGCCGGCGGATCCATGCGGAGCGGTCGTGCCGGCACTGGGTGGACCCCAACGGTGTCGGTCACCTCCACGCCAAGGGCACGCCCGACTCGATCGCGCGGCTGGCCGCCCGGATCGGGCACCGCGCCGCCAGGGTGTTCGACAGCGCTCGCCGGGCCGGCAAGCGCGAGCCGCTCGAGGCGTATGCGTTCGATGCCTTGAGCGAGCTCGTGAACCATGACGGAACGGGCCCCGGTCTTCCGGTCGGCGCCGACGCCAAGATCATCGTGCGCGTCGATCTCGAGGCGCTCCGTCGCCGGCGGGTTGAGCGAGGGGAGACCTGCGAGATCGTCGGCATCGGGCCCGTCCCCGTCTCGGTGGTCGAGGAGTGGATGGCCGACGCATTCATCGCCGCGGTGCTCGCCGACGGCAATGACGTCACGAAGGTTGTGCACCTCGGTCGCAAGTTCACGGCCAAGCAGCGCACTGCCCTGCAGTGGCGGGATTCGGAGTGCTGCGTGCGGGGCTGCACCAGCACCGCACGGCTGGAGTACGACCACGACACCGGGTGGGCGGACACCCACACCTCGACCGTCGATGACGCCGACCGGCTGTGTCACCGGGATCACAAGCGCAAGACGGCGGGCTGGTGCCTCGGTCCGCCCGACGACCGAGGCAAGCGGTCGCTGCTCCCGCCGGACCACCCCGACCACCCCCTTCGAGCCGCGGCCCAAGCCGCCGTCCGAGCTCGGCGTGCGGCGTGCGGCGCCGACCCTCCACTCGCCGGCTGAGCCGGCCGGCTGGCACCGACCGAGCGGTCGGTGGCGCCAGCGCGCCCGAGCGTCAGTTCTCGGACGCGGCGGGGGTGGCTGCGGTGGTGGACGCGCCGATCTCGTTGATGTCGACGATGACGTCGCCGCCCTCGACGGTCGTGGGGTAGGCGCGCAGGCCGTCGCCGGTGAGCGGGTAGGTGAACGTCCGATCGCACGAGCTGACGAGGATCTTGGCGTCGCGGTCGATCTCGATGATGCAGCTCGGGTTGTCGGGGTCGAACGCCCCGAATGCCGCCCAGCCCGTGTCGGGGTCGTCGCCGGTGTGCTGCACGAAGATCGGGCGGTCACCGTTCACGAGGTCGGCGTAGAGCGCCGGCAACCCGTCGTCCTTCGCGATGCGCGCCGCGATCTCATCGGTGTTGCCCGCGTTGAAGCGGTCGTCGCCGAGGTTGAGCTCGACGTCGCCTCGACTGGCTGCGAGGGCCACGAAGATCGTGACGACGGCGATCAGCACGATGGCCACGCTGGCGATCACCAAGGCCTTGCCGGCATGGCCCTGGCTCTGGGCGATGGGCATCAGGCGAGCCGGCTCGACTGGCAGCGGGTCCTCGGCACCCCCCTAGTATCGGCCGACCTGACCCCACGTCGGAAACCGGCCCCCCCGGGGCGAGGAGCACCAACAGCGCATGGACCTCTTCGAGTACCAGGGCAAGCAGTTCTTCGCGAGCTATGGGATCCCCATGAGCCCCGGCGAGGCCGCGAGCACCGTCGACGCCGCCGTCGCGGCCGCCGAGCGCATCGGCTACCCGGTGGTGGTGAAGGCCCAGGTGCAGGTGGGCGGCCGCGGGAAGGCCGGTGGCATCAAGCTCGCCAACGACGCGGCGGAGGTGCGCACCCACGCCGGGAACATCCTCGGCATGGACATCAAGGGCCACACCGTCGAGATCGTGTGGATCGAGCTCGCCTCGGACATCGCCGAGGAGTACTACGCCAGCTTCACGCTCGACCGCTCCGCCAAGAAGCACCTGGGCCTGCTCTCCGCTCAGGGCGGCGTCGAGATCGAGGCCGTCGCCGAGACCGACCCAGACGCGATCGCGAAGATCTGGATCGACCCTGTGGACGGCCTGACCGAGGACGCGGCCCGGGCCTGGGTGGCCGCGGCCAAGCTCAACCCTGCCGCCACGGCGGGCACGGTCGACATCCTCCGCAAGCTCTACACGGCCTACACGGAGGGCGACGCCGACCTCACCGAGATCAACCCGTTGATCCTCAAGCCCACCGGCGAGGTCCACGCGCTCGACGCCAAGGTCACGCTCGACGGCAACTCCGAGTTCCGCCACCCGGACTATGCGCAGTACGACGCCACCCAGGTGCGCGACGAGCGCGAGCAGGCCGCCCACGAGAAGGGCCTGCAGTACGTCGGGCTCGACGGCTACGTCGGTGTCATCGCCAACGGCGCCGGGCTGGCGATGTCCACCGTCGACATCGTCAACCAGGTGGGCGGCCAGCCGGCCAACTTCCTCGACATCGGCGGCGGCGCGAACGCCGACGTGATGGCGGGGGCGCTCGAGGTCATCACGAACGACCACAACGTCCGCTCGATCTTCATCAACATCTTCGGCGGGATCACCAAGGGCGACGAGGTCGCCAACGGGATCATCACGGCGATGGGCCGCGTCGAGATCACCGTGCCGATCGTGATCCGCCTGGACGGCACGAACGCCGACGAGGGCCGCGCCCTCCTCGAACCCCACCTGTCCAACATGCTGCAGCTCAGGCCGACGATGGTCGAAGCCGCCGAGGCCGTCGTCGCCGCTGCCGGCGCCGGGAACTAGGGAGCACTGAGATGGCCATCTTCGTGGACGACAAGACCAAGGTGGTCTACCAAGGGCTGACCGGCTCCCAGGGCCGTTTCTACGGGCTGCTCAACCGCGACTACGGCACCCAGGTGGTCGCCGGCACCAACCCGAAGAAGGCCGGCACCGATGTGGACGGCATCCCCGTCTACGCGACCGTGGCCCACGCCGTGGAGGCGACGGGCGCCACGGCATCGTGCATCTTCATCCCGGCGCCCGGGGTGAAGGACGCGGTGATGGAGGCCGCCGAGGGGGGCGTGAAGCTGATCGTCGCCATCACCGAGGGCGTGCCCGCCCACGACGAGGCGTGGTTCTACAACAAGCTCAAGCGCGACTTCCCGGACGTGCAGCTGCTCGGCCCCAACTGCCCCGGGATCATCAGCCCCGGGAGGGCCAACATCGGCATCACGGCGGGGCACATCGCGAAGGCGCCCGTCCCGGGCCGGCCCAACGTCGGCATCGTCAGCCGCTCCGGCACCTTGACGTACCAGGCGCTCTACGAGCTCAAGCTCAACGACATCGGCGTCACCACCTGCGTGGGCATCGGCGGTGACCCGGTGCCGGGCACCAGCTTCATCGACTGCCTGCAGGCCTTCGAGGCGGACCCGGACACCAAGGCCGTGATGATGATCGGCGAGATCGGCGGCTCCGCCGAGGAGGAGGCAGCCGCCTTCATCGCGGACAAGATGTCGAAGCCGGTCGTCTCCTACATCGCGGGCGTGACGGCCCCTCCCGGCAAGAAGATGGGCCACGCCGGCGCAATCGTGTCGGGCGGCAAGGGAACGGCCGCCGCCAAGCAGGAGGCCCTCCAGGCCGCGGGCGTGCGCATCGGCCAGAACCCCACCGAGGCCGGCACGCTCATGGTCGAGGTCGTCGGCGACCTCTGAGCGCGTGCGTGGAGTGCGCCGGGCTCCACCGCGTCGTGGTTGATCGGCCCGCGGCGGGAGCGGCTCCTTCAAGACCGGACTGCTGAGTCGCGCGGCCACCGCGACGGTCAGATCATGTCGACCTGGACAGTCAGAATGGAGCGGAGCCGGTGTCGCCACCCGTGGCCGGGGCGTCGTCGCCGTCCTTGGACTTCAGGAAGCCACCGGCGGCGACGGCGATCGCGGCGATCAGAGCCAGGAACAGGCCGAACTTGCGGTCGAGGTCGACGCCGGTGTCCACAGAGCCGACGTTGTCGGAACCGATGATCAGGCGCAGCAGGACGATGCCGGCGGCGGCGGCGCCTGCGATCAGGTGCACCTGGCTCCACGGGAGCGGAAGGTCCGGCAGCTTGGTGTCGGCGGAGAAGCGCGTGATCGCCACGTGCAGGGCCATGATCACGATGAGGATCAAGGGCAGCACGCCGCCGAGGAAGTAATCCCACCCGCTGGCGTTGTAGCTCCCGACGCCGTAGTCGTAGCCGTACCACGGGAGGAACATGAATATGAGGTAGGCGATGCCGCCCCCCAGGATCAGCTTGTCGCTGGTGGTGAGCTTTGAGAGATCCACGTTGTCCGCCTCCAGGGCTGGGTGTGTGGGACCGGCGGAAACGCTAACGCACCGGACCTTTCGAGCGACGGACCTGCCGGGATCTGATCCCGCAGGTGGCGAGTAGGTTCGCGGGGTGCGCATCGCGGTGCTGGCATCGGGCAGCGGGACCCTCCTGGACGCCATCCTGGAGGACGGCATCCCGGTGGCTCTGGTGGTCACGGACCGCCCCTCGAAGGCACAGGTCGTCGCCGAGTCGCACGGGGTTTCCTGCGTCCTCGTCGAGCGCGAGAGCTACGGCTCGGACTTCGATCGCGATGCATACACGGCAAGGGTCGTTGATGTGCTCGCGCAGCATGGCATCGACCTCGTCGTGATGACCGGCTTCGGCACGATCTTCGGCGAGGCGATCCACACTGCCTTCCCCGCGCGGATCCTGAACACGCACCCGGCGCTGCTGCCGTCGTTCAAGGGATGGCACGCCGTGCCGGACGCCCTCGCCTACGGCGTCAAGGTCACGGGGTGCACCGTCCACGTGGCCACCCTCGAGGTCGACGCGGGCCCGATCCTCGCCCAGCAGGCAGTCGAGGTGTGGCCGGATGACGACGAGGAGTCGCTCCACGAGCGCATCAAGGCGGCCGAGCGTCGCCTCTACCCTCAGACCATCCGAGCGGTCCTCGCCGACCCCTCGATCCTCGAGAAGGAAGTGGACCACCGATGAGGGCGCTGCTCTCCGTGTACGACAAGGCCGGCATCGTCGATCTCGCCCGCGACCTGCGGGGCATGGGGTGGGACCTCATCTCGAGTGGTGGCACCGCCCAGGCCCTCCGCGAGGCCGACGTCGCGGTCACCGACGTCGCCGAGCTGACGGGCTTCCCCGCGATCCTCGGCCACCGGGTCGTGACGCTCCACCCGAAGGTGCACGGCGGGATCCTCGCCGACCGCCGCAACCCGGACCACCAGAAGGACATGGCCGAGTACGGCATCGATCCCATCGACCTGGTCGTCGCGAACCTCTATCCCTTCGGTGCCAGCCTCGACAGCTTCGAGCACGGCGCGAGCCGGGCCGAGGAGCTCATCGACATCGGCGGTCCAGCCATGATCCGGGCGGCCGCCAAGAACTTCAAGGACGTCGGGGTGCTCACCCACCCGTCGCAGTACCAGCGGGTGGTCGACGAGCTGAAGGTCGAGGGAGTCCTGTCCGACGCCACCAAGCGCCAGCTGGCGCGCACCGCGTTCGCCCACACGGCCGCCTACGACTCCGCGATCGTCGGGTGGTTCGACGACATCGCCGGCGACCCGCTCCCGCCGACCATCCACCTGGCCCTCGAGCGCGTGCAGGACCTGCGATACGGCGAGAACCCCCACCAGACGGGCGCGCGCTACCGCGAGGTCGGCACCACCTCGTGGTGGGACGGCGTGGACCAGCACGGTGGCATGGCGCTCAGCTACCTGAACCTCTTCGACGCGGATGCGGCGTGGGGGCTCGCCAACGACCTCGCCGCCACCACCGGCCGGCCGGCGGTCGCCATCATCAAGCACGCCAACCCCTGCGGCGCGGCTGTCGCCGACACGCTCGCGTGTGCCTACCAGCGCGCGTTCGAGTGCGATGAGCGATCGGCGTTCGGCGGCATCGTCGCCCTGTCGGGCCCCGTCGACGACGCGACGGGGGAGCGGATGGTGGCCGCGGCCCAGGCGGACGTGGTGATTGCGCCGGGCTACGCGCCCGGGGTGATCGACGCGCTGGCGGCGAAGCGAAAGAACACCCGTCTGCTCACCGCGCAGCCGCCGACCCCCGACAAGCTCCAGATCCGGCAGCTCACCGGCTCGTGGCTGGTGCAGGACGGCCACCACTTCGCCGCCACCCGCGATGACTGGCGCGTCGTCACCAAGCGGGCGCCCACGGAGGCGGAGTGGGCCGACGCTGCGCTCGCCTGGCGGCTTGTCGGCTGGGTGAAGAGCAACTCGATCGTGCTCGTCAAGGACGGCGCCGCCTGGGGCATCGGCGCCGGCCAGCAGAATCGGGTCGAGGCCGGTCAGATCGCCGCCTCCAAGGCGGCCGGCCGCGCCGCGGGCGGCGCGTGTGCCAGCGACGCCTTCTATCCCTTCCCAGACGGCATCGAGGCGGCCGCCGAAGCCGGTGTCGCCGTGGTCATCCAGCCGGGTGGCTCGGTCAAGGACGAGGACAACATCGCCAAAGCGGATGAGCTCGGCCTCGCCATGGTCTTCACCGGCGAGCGGCACTTCCTCCATTGACGGCCGCGTGTGCTGGCAGAAGCCGCCGGGTGGAGGAACGGGCCAGGGTGCGGTGACGGCGAGCGGTGCGGTCGGCGAGCTCCCCGCCGGCTGACGGTCGTCCGGCGGCCGCGCCGTTGGGCTCGCCGTTGGCCGCGTGTCACCTATGCCCGGAGTGGCCACTCGACGGTCGGCCCTAGAGTCAGGCCCGATGAGCGCTGTGATGATGCCGGGGCAGCCGGTCGCGGATGCGGTGTTCGCCGACCTGGAGCCCCGCATCGAGAGGCTCCGCAACCGGGGGCACCAGCCCGGTCTCGCCACGGTTCTCATCGGCGACGACGAGGCTTCCGCCCGCTACGTGGCCATGAAGATGCGCAAGGCGGACGAGCTGGGCTGCAGCAGCCCCCATGTCCACCTCCCCGCGGACACGACGACGGCCGCGGTCATCGACGCCGTGCAGCGCCTCAACGCCGACGACGCCGTCGACGCCATGCTCGTGCAGCATCCGGCCCCACCGCAGGTCGACTTCGACGCCGTGCTCATGGCCGTAGACCCCGACAAGGACGTCGATGGCATGCACCCCACCAACGTCGGTCGCCTCGCGCTCGGCATCCTCGGACCCGTCTCTTGCACACCGGCCGGGATCGAGGCGATCCTCGCTCACTACGACGTCCCGGTCGGCGGCCGGCACGTCGTCGTCGTGGGCCGGGGGGTGACCATCGGGCGGCCGCTGAGCATCCTGCTCTCGCAGAAGCGGCCCACCGCCAACGCCGCCGTGACCGTCGTGCACACCGGCGTGCCCGACTGGGACGAGTACACCCGGCGGGCCGACATCCTGGTGGCGGCGGCCGGCGTTCCCGGGATGATCCAGCCCCAGCACGTGCGCCCCGGCGGCGTCGTGGTGGGCGCCGGGGTCCGCTATGAGGGTCGCACGCTCCTACCGGACGTCGACGAGGCCTGCGAGGAGGTCGCGGGCTGGATCACGCCGCGCGTCGGCGGGGTGGGGCCGACCACGATCGCGATGCTCTTCCGCAACCTGGTGGGGGCCGCCGAGCGCCGCGCCGGGCTCGCCTGATGCCGGGCACCCTCACCGTCCTGGACCCCGTCGACATCGCTGGCCACCGCTCGTCCGGCCTTGGATCGCCCGAACACCCCATGCGGATCATGACGCGGAGGGCGGCCGGGCTGCACCCGGGGCCCTGGGACGACACGGCCCGGGCCGACGTGGCTGCGTTCTTCGACGCGCTCGCACCGGAGTGGCACACCCGCACGTCGCCGGAACGAGATGCCGTCGTCACCGACGCCCTCACCCGTGGCCTCCCGACACACGCGCGTGAGGGCGCTGTCTGCGTCGAGCTCGGCAGCGGAATCGGGGCGTACACGCCCGCGCTGGTCGCGCGCTGGCCTGTCGTGCTGGCCACGGAGGTGTCCCTCGAGATGCTCCTCCGGTCGCCGCGGGACATCGGCCACCGGGTGCTCGCGGATGGCTCGCGGCTCCCGCTCACCACCGGGTCGGCGAGCGCCGTCGTCCTGGTGAACTGCTTCCTGTTCCCCGAGGAGGTCGATCGCGTGCTTGGTTCGGGTGGGGTCGTCGTGTGGGTCAACAGCAGCGGTGCGGAGACCCCGATCCACCTCCCACCGGCCGACGTGGTCGCTGCCCTGCCCGGCCGGTGGACGGGCGTCGAGAGCGCGGCCGGCGCGGGCGTGTGGTGCGTCGTGTGGCGCTCGGCCGCCTGAACGTCCCTGGCCTCGGGCGCGCCCGAGCGCCTACCGTTCATATCCCATGACCCGGATCAGCGACCTCCTCGACGCTGGGCCGACGCTGTCGTTCGAGCTCTTCCCGCCGAAGACGGACGAAGCCGAGCGCGTGCTCGAGAAGGCCGTCGTGGAGCTCGCAGAGCTCCGACCGTCGTTCGTGTCGGTCACCTACGGAGCCCTCGGTAGCACCCGCGAACGGACCAGGGACGTCGTCACGCGGATCAACCACGAGCAGCTGTTCCCCGCCATGCCGCACCTCACCTGCGTGGGCCACACCCGCACGGACATCGCCGAGCTGCTCGACCACTACGCCGCCAACGGCGTGGAGAACATCCTCGCCCTGGGTGGCGACCCGCCCGCCGACGGCTCCGACCCCGGCGGGGAGTACGAGCACGCCTCCCAGCTCGTCCAGCAGGTGCGAGCACACGAGGCCGGGTTCTCCGTGGCCGTGGCCGCGCACCCGGAGGTGCACCCCCGCTCGCCCGACCGGGACAGCGATCGCCGCCACCTCGCGGCAAAGCTCGAGGCGGCCGACTTCGCCATGACCCAGTTCTTCTTCACCATCGACGACTACCTCCGCCTCGTCGACGAGCTGGCCGAGCTGGGCTGCGACAAGCCCGTCCTGCCGGGGGTCATGCCCTTCATCAACCTCACCGGGCTGGTGCGGATGGCCGGCATGAACGGCAGCGTCATCCCCGCTCCGCTCCTCGAGCGCCTCCACGCCGTGGCTGACCGGCCAGCCGAGATCGTCAAGATCGGCATCGAGGTCGCCACCGAGCTCGGCGCCGCCCTCCTCGCCGAGGATGTCCCCGGCCTCCACCTCTACGCCCTGAACCGCAGCGAGTCCGTGCGCCAGATCCACTCCAACCTCGGCCTGGGCTGACTGCCGGAGCAAGCCCTCTGCTCTCGGGGTCGATCTGGGTCACGCGCCTCGCGGTCGGTAGATCGCGGTGTGGAGCGTTCTGGCGATAGGGCGGAGGGTGGCCAGGTGGAGGACGTCGAGCTCCACGAAGCGGTGGCCCTTGTGCTCCCACTCCTTCGTGACGAGCGCCCGCGCCGTGACCTCCTCACCGTCCTGCGCGACGTCGTGGTGCTGCACCACGGACTCGACGTGGATCCACGGGCCGAGCCGGACGTTGGTGGACAGCACGTAGTTGGCGTCGCGCAGGATCCATCCGGGGTGGGCGATCCGCGCGGCCGCGAAGACGGGCGAGGTCTCGCGGACGTCGGCGAGGTACTCGCCGGCGCGGTCGGCGTGGAAGCCGTGCGGGGCCAGGCCGAGCGCGGTGCCGGGGACGAGCACCTCAGGCGAGGCCGGCGGGGGGTCGTCGACCTGATCGACGTCGGGCCAGTCGGCCGGATCGGGGGCGGGCGCGGGTTCATGGGGGAGCGTTGCGGTCGCGTCAGCGCATTGCTCGCCGTTGTCGTCGCACAGCTCCAGCCGGCCATCAGCCCCCGGGGTGATGTCGACGCGGTGACCGTCGTAGACGGGCTGGTGGAAGCGCGCTCGCATGGTGCCGCGCTCCAGCCACGGGAGGCCCCAGACCTCCACCGGCGGGTGGCAGAGGTAGGCGTAGACGTCCACGCCGGGAACCAGGCCACCCCGGAAGCCGAAGCGCTTGGCCACCTCGTCGTCGTGGATCTTGTTGGCGGAGGCCGTCGCCGTGTTGAACGCGACGAGCGAGTGCGGCTGCATCATCACGCGAGCGTCGCGAGGGCCTCGTTGAAGGTGGACGAGGGGCGCATGACCGCGTTGGCCTTTGCCGGGTCCGGGGCGTAGTAGCCCCCGATGTCCGCCGGATGGCCTTGCACGCTGAGCAGCTCCGCGTCGATCGCCTCCTGGTCGGCGGCCAGGCGCTCGGCCAGGGGTGCGAAGACGGCGGCCAGCTCCGCGTCGTCAGCTTGGGCGGCCAAGGCGTCGGCCCAGTAGCGCGCCAGGTAGGCGTGGCTCCCGCGGTTGTCGATCGAACCGAGCCGCCGCGCCGGCGACTTGCCGTTGTCGAGCAGCGCGCCAGTGGCCTGGTCGAGCGTGTCGGCCAGGATCTGGGCGCGCTTGTTGCCGGTCGTCGTGGCCAGGTGCTCGAGCGACACGGCCAGCGCGAGGAGCTCGCCGAGCGAGTCCCACCGGAGGTAGTCCTCCTTGAGGAGCTGCTGCACGTGCTTCGGGGCGGACCCGCCGGCTCCCGTCTCGAACAGCCCGCCGCCGTTCATCAGGGGCACGATCGAGAGCATCTTGGCGCTGGTGCCCAGCTCCATGATCGGGAAGAGGTCCGTGAGGTAGTCGCGCAGCACGTTGCCGGTGACGGAGATCGTGTCCTCGCCACGCCGGATGCGCTCGAGCGAGAAGGCCATCGCGTCGACGGGGGCCATGATCTCGATCTGGAGGCCGTCGGTCTCGTGGTCGACGAGGTAGCGCCGGACCTTGTCGATCACCTGGCCGTCGTGGGCGCGGGTGGCGTCGAGCCAGAAGACCGCGGGAGCTCCGGTGGCGCGGGCGCGGGTGACGGCCAGCTTCACCCAGTCCTGGACCGCGCCGTCCTTCGTCTGGCACATGCGCCAGATGTCTTCGGGCTCGACGGCATGCTCGAGCAGCGTCGTGCCGGCGGCATCGACGACCCGCACGGTGCCGGCCGTCGGGATCTCGAAGGTCTTGTCGTGGGAGCCGTACTCCTCCGCTGCCTGCGCCATGAGGCCGACGTTGGGCACCGAGCCCATCGTCGTGGGGTCGTACGCACCGTGGGCGCGGCAGTCGTCGATCACCACCTGGTAGATCCCGGCGTAGCTGCTGTCGGGCAGCACGGCCTTGGTGTCCTGCTGCTCGCCGGCGGCGTTCCACATCTGCCCGGACGTGCGGATCATCGCGGGCATCGACGCGTCGACGATCACGTCGCTCGGCACGTGGAGGTTCGTGATGCCGCGGTCGGAGTCGACCATTGCGAGCGCGGGGCCCTCCGCGATCCCGCGCTCGATCCCCGCCTCGATGGCGGTGCGCACGGCGGACGGCACGGCGTCGAGCGACTCGAGGAGGCTGCCGAGCCCGTCGTTGGGGCTGATGCCGGCCTCCGCGAGCGCCGCGCCGTGAGCCTCGAACACCGCCGGGAAGAACGCCTCGACGGCGTGCCCGAAGATGATCGGGTCCGAGACCTTCATCATCGTCGCCTTCAGGTGGAGCGAGAACAGGACGCCGAGGGCCTTGGCGTCGGCGATCTCGGCGGTGAGGAAGTCGACCAGCGCCCGCTTGCTCATCACCGTGGCGTCGATCACCTCGGCGTCACGCAGCGGTGCCGACGCCTTGAGCACGGTGGTGGTGCCGTCGGCCGCGACCAGCTCGACGCGGACGTTGGTGGCTGCGGGCACGGTGACGGATCGCTCGTTCGAGCGGAAGTCGCCGGCGCGCATCGTGGCGACGTGGGTCCTGGAGTCTGGGGACCACGCCCCCATGGAGTGCGGGTTCTTGCGGGCGTACCGCTTCACGGACGTTGGCGCGCGGCGGTCGGAGTTGCCCTCGCGCAGGACGGGGTTCACCGCGCTGCCCTTGAGGCGGTCGTAGCGGGCCCGGATCGCCGGCTCCGCGTCGCCCTCCGGCTCCTCGGGGTAGTCGGGCAGGGCGTAGCCCTTGGCCTGCAGCTCCTCGATGGCTGCTTTCAGCTGCGGGATGGAGGCGCTGACGTTGGGCAGCTTGATGATGTTGGCCTCAGGCCTCGTGGCGAGCTCGCCCAGCTCGGCGAGCGCATCGGGCACCCGCTGGGCTTCCGTGAGGTGGTCCGGGAAGGCCGCCAGGATGCGCCCCGCGAGGGAGATGTCCCGGGTCTCCACGGTCACCCCCGCGACCCCCGCGAAGGCCTGGATGATCGGCAGGAGGGAGTACGTGGCCAGGGCGGGGGCCTCGTCGGTGAAGGTGTAGATGATCTTCGGATCGGGCATCGGGGCGAGGCTACCTACGGTGCTCGCGCCCGCGCGCGGGCGTGGGTAGCGTGAGCACTGCTGTCACACCCCCTCCGTAGGGTCCTCGGTGTGACGAGATCGACGAGAGGGTTGGCCGCCGTGGCTCCAGACGCGCAGCGCAGGCGGGCGACCTCTACCTCCAGCTTTGGCGTGTCCCGCCGCGAGAACCACGACGCGAGCGACTTCTACGCCCGCTTCACCACGCCCACCCTCAGCGCGGACGATACGGTCGAGCCCCCCGGCGTGGTCGACCAGATCTACGTCGGCGACGCGCGCTCGATGGACCGCGTCCGTCCGAGGTCGGTCGCGCTGGTCGTCACCTCTCCGCCCTACTTCGCCGGCAAGGCCTACGAAGCCGAGCTGGGAGCCGGCCACATCCCCGCCACCTACGTCGAGTACCTCACGATGCTGGAGGATGTCTTCGCCGAGTGCGTCGCCAAGCTCGAGCCGGGCGGACGCATCGCCGTCAACGTGGCCAACCTGGGGCGCAAGCCCTACCGCTCGCTGTCCGCCGACGTGATCGGGATCCTGCAGGACCGGCTCGGGCTCCTGCTCCGCGCTGAAGTGGTGTGGCGCAAGGCGCGCGGCGCCGGCGGCAACTGCGCGTGGGGATCGTTCAAGCAGCCGGCGAACCCCGTGCTCCGCGACCTCACCGAGCGCGTCGTGATCGCCAGCAAGGGGCGGTTCGACCGAGCCCTCAAGGGCCCGATGCGCGCCCAGCGGGGGCTCCCGTCCGAGGCCACCACCACCGCCGACGAGTTCATGGATGCCACGCTCGACGTGTGGGAGCTGGCCCCGGAGAGCGCGACCAGGGTCGGTCACCCCGCCCCGTTCCCGGTGGAGCTCCCGCAGCGCCTGATCGACCTCTACACGTACCGGGACGACGTCGTCCTCGACCCCTTCATGGGCTCCGGCACCACCGCCGTCGCGGCCGTTCGCACCGGTCGCCGCTACCTCGGCTACGACACGGACGAGGGCTACGCGCGCGCCGCGCGCGAGCGCGTGGCGGCTGAGGTGGCACGCGGCGTGGTGTTGCGGCCGCAGCCGGACAAGCTGGTTGCCGCCGCTCAGGAGCAGCTCATCACCGCGGGGTTCACGGTCGCTGAGGCCACGGTCAGGAAGCGCCGCCGCTTCGCGGGCGGCCTCCAGGTCGACTGGATCGCCACCGATGCCGCGGGTGGCCAGTGGCTCGTGCTCGTGGCTGGCGCCAGCACCGTGCACCGCAGCGGCCTCCGCCGGTCGGACGTGCTCTTCCGCACCCTCGGCGAGGCCGCGGTGCTCACCACCGCGGGCCACCGAGTGCTCGTGCTCACGAACGACCTGCCGGCACGGGCATCGTCAGCGCTCGCCGCCCTTGGCGCCGCTCGCGGCGTGTCGCTCGTCGATGCGCTGGAGCTGGGGGTCGACGGCGTGGCCGAGCGCCTCGCGGCCTACGCACGAGGCGTGTCTACCCCTGTGGGCGAGCTGCTCACGGGCGGGTAGCCCAGCCCGTGCCGTCTGCCAAGACCGAGATCACCGAGATAACCACCGGCCTGGCCATCACGGGCGCCGGCATGCTCGCCGAGGCGCTCGAGGCGCGCGTGGTCGCCAACGTGGACGACGCGGCGTGGGCTCGCCTCGTCGAGCTCGAGCGGGCCGGCCAGCACCGCCAGGACTTCGCGGCCGCGTGGGCCAACGGCCGCGCCTTCCTCGAGGCGGCAGACGGCCTGCGGGGGCGACCACCCCGCCTCGTCGAGTGGAAGGGACCCACGCAGGCGCCGGGCGACGAGGTCGTGCCCGCCGACCTGCGGATCGACCACGTCTGGCTCATCAGCTGCAAGTACCTCTCGAAGGTGCTGGCGAACGCCGCGCCACGCCGCCTGTTCGACCGCGGTCTCGCGGGCGGACCGGCTCGCACCGCCGGTGACTGGTACGCGGAGGTCGCGGCTGACGCCTATCAGGCGCTCTATGCGCTGGTGCGCCACGAGCTCGGCACGAGAGCGTCGCTCCCGCCGCACGCGGGCGATCTCACTCCCGGGCACCGCGCCGAGCTCCGCGCCTACCTCGACGCTGGATGGTCACTGGACGCGCAGGCCGCCTACCGAGCGCTCGCCGTCGACGTCGGGAAGGCATCGGCCGATCGATGGCGACGGGCGCTCAGCAAGCGGGCGGACTCGGAGGCGGTCCTGTGGCGGCTGCTTCGCATCGGCAGCGCGCCCTACTTCGTGCTCGGTGCCCAGCGGGATCGCACCCTCCGGCTGCGCGTGATGACTCCCTGGGACTGGCGGCAGGCGCACGAGCTCAAGCGCATCGACGTGTGGGGCGACGACGCCGGCCAGCCGCAGGTGCGCTGGCAGGCGCGCGTGCGCGACCGGGCCACCGGCGAGGTGCACACCGTCGACGGCCACGTCGAGGTCCGGTGGAGCCACGGCCGCTTCGGCAAGCCCCCCGAGGCGAAGGTGTACCTCGACACCCCTCACCACCGCATCCCCGGCTACGTCCCCCTGATCTGACCCCACCCCCACCCGATCTCTGGACGCTCGCGCTCGCCATACGAGTGTCAGCGTCCACAGAAGCGGGGTCAGTGCTGGTCCCACCAGCCGCTGGGAGCAGGGCTCCCGGCGGAGGTGTGCAGATGCGGTGCAGGTCAGCTGGCCTCGGCGACCGCCTTGAGGCGCTCGACGGTCTCGCGCATGCCGGCCCGAATCTCGTCGTCGTGCTCCTCCACGCCGCCGAGGAGGACCTTGGAGAAGACCCGCGCGAGGAGCGGGCGGTCCTTGAAGGCCGCCCGGCTCTCGGTGACCACGGTGCCGTCGCCGTCGGGCTCCATCCGGTACGTCCAGCGTGTCCCGCTCTGGACGGTCTCGAAGCTGAACGCCCGCCCGGGTTCGGCCTCGACGACCTTGTTCGTGGTGGACCAGCGGGCGATGCCGCGCTTGTTGCTGCCCTTGAAGCGCGCGCCGACCGCCGGGCCCGTGGCGCCGTCGAGCCATCGCCCGCCGGTGCACTCGGGGCTCAGGCGGCCCATCTGGGCGATGTCGGTGACGATCGCGTACACGTCCTCCGGCGGGGCCCCGATCCGCAGGGACACCTCATCGGACAGGGGACCTGGATCGGGGGACTCGGGCATGCCGCGGACCGTAGCCGCGTCAGCCTCCCGCGGCAGCTGGATCGTGCCTACACTCCGCGCCATGTCCCGATCGAACCGGCGGGGTCACAGCCGTGGAGTGATGGTCGCATCGGCGGCGCTCGCGGCTACCGCGTTGCTCGGAGCCTGCGGCGGGTCCGACGGCACGACGACTGAGGCGACGACCACCACCGCCAAGGACAAGAGCACCACCTCGACCGAGGGCGACACCACCACCACCGGCGACTCGGCGGCGGTGGCCGACGCCTGGGCCGCGACCGCCCAGGAACACCGCTTGGAGGGTGGCGAGGTCACCTTCGTGTGCCCCGCCGGCGGCACGATCAAGAACATCTGGGGCACGGAGACCTACACCGACGACTCCTCGGTGTGCACCGCCGCCGTCCACGTCGGGCTGATCACGGTGGTCACGGGAGGCACGGTCACCATCGAGATCCAGCCCGGGCGGGACAGCTACGGCGCCGGTGAGGCGAACGGCGTGACGTCGCAGTACTACGGCGTCTACGCCGGGAGCTACACGTTCCCGGACGCGCCTCCGGGTTCGGGGGAGTTCGCAGCGCCGGTGGCGAGCTGGACGCAGACGGCGGCGTCGCTCGCCGTCGGGGCCAGCCGCACGCTCGAGTGCTCGCCGGGTGGCCCCGCCGCCTCGGTGTGGGGGACCGGCACCTACACAGCCGACTCCTCGATCTGCACCGCCGCCGTGCTGGAGGGCCTCATCACCCTGGCCGAGGGCGGCACGGTCGTGGTGGACGTCGTCGCCGGCGAGGACTCCTACAGCGGGTCGGAGGCGAACGGCATCACGTCGCAGGACTACCCCGCCTACGCCCTGAGCTTCGAGTTCCCCGAGGATCAGCCGTCCGACTGAGACCAGCCGGTGTGCGGTCGTACGGGGCCCGGCGATAGCGTCAGCGTCGACGGGGCCGCTCGAGCGCGGCCGATCCACCACAGGGGGCCATCCAGTGCAGGAGCACGACAAGATCTACATCGACGGCGCATGGGTGTCGTCCGCCGGGACGGGCACGATCGATGTGTACGACTCCACCAACGGCGAGGTGTTCGGGCGCATCCCGAACGGCAACGCGGCCGACGTGGACGCCGCCGCCACGGCCGCTCGCGCGGCGTTCGCCGACTGGTCGGCGAAGAGCTCCGAGGAGCGCGCCAAGTACTGCACTCGCATCGCCGAGGGCCTCGGCGCCCGCATGGATGAGATCGCCACCGTGGTCACCCGCGAGGCAGGCATGCCGAAGTGGCTGAGCCTCCTGGTGCAGGCCGGGTTGCCGATCAACTCGTTCAACACGGCGGCCGCGCTGGCCGAGAGCTACGAGTACGAGACCACCGTCGGCAACAGCCTCGTGGTCAAGGAGCCCGTCGGTGTGGTCGGTTGCATCACGCCGTGGAACTACCCGCTCCACCAGATCGCGGCCAAGGTCGCCTACGCGATCGCGGCGGGGTGCACCGTGGTGCTCAAGCCCAGTGAGATCGCCCCGCTCGACGCCTTCATCCTCGCCGAGGTCATCAACGACGCCGGCCTGCCCGCGGGCGTGTTCAACCTCGTCACGGGCACGGGCGCCGAGGTCGGCCAGGCCATCGCGACGCACCCGCGCATCGACATGGTGTCCTTCACCGGGTCAACCCGGGCCGGGAAGGCCGTGGCCGCCGCGGCATCCGGGAACCTGAAGCGCGTGGCGCTCGAGCTCGGCGGCAAGTCGGCCAACATCCTGCTCGACGACCTCGACGACGCTGCCTTCGAGACCGCGGTCCGCGACGGCGTCGGCAAGGCGTACCTGAACTCGGGCCAGACCTGCACCGCGCTGACGCGCATGCTCGTCCCCGCGGGTCGGCTCGCCGACGCCGAGCGCTTGGCGGCCGACGAGGTGGAGACGAAGTTCCAGCCGCAGGACCCCTTCGCCGACTTCGCCATGCTCGGCCCGCTGTCGAGTCAGGCCCAGGTCGATCGGGTCACGGGCTACATCCAGAAGGGGATCGACGAGGGCGCCAAGCTGGTCACCGGCGGCCCCGAGCGGCCAGAGGGCCTCGAAGCCGGCTACTTCGTCAAGCCGACTGTGTTCTCCGAGGTCCGCAACGACATGACCATCGCCCAGGAGGAGATCTTCGGCCCGGTCCTGTCGATCCTGCCCTACGACACCGAGGACGACGCGGTCCGCATCGCCAACGACTCGCCGTACGGCTTGTCGGGCGGCGTGTGGTCCGCCGACGTCGATCGGGCCAAGGGCGTCGCTCGCAGGATCCGCACCGGTCAGATCGAGGTCAACGGCGGGGCGTTCAACCCGAACGCCCCGTTCGGCGGCTACAAGCAGTCCGGCTACGGCCGGGAGTACGGCACGCAAGGCTTCGAGGAGTTCCTCGAGACCAAGTCGATGCAGTTCTGAGGCTTCGCCTCGAACGAGACCGCAGGCGGGCCCCCTCGGGCACTCCTGGACCTCGTCGTCTCCGTTCGGGCGGTCCGACGGGGGTGGCTAGGTTCTCCGTTCATGGCACCTCTCAAGGAACCTGTTCGTGTTGCTGTCACTGGTGCGGCGGGGCAGATCGGGTACTCGTTGCTGTTCCGGATCGCCTCCGGCTCGATGCTCGGACCGGACCAGCCCGTCATCCTGCAGATGCTCGAGATCACGCCCGCGCTCGAGGGCCTGCGAGGGGCCGCGATGGAGCTGGAGGACTGCGCCTTCCCGCTGCTCGTCGGCATGGTCCAGACCGACGACGCCGACGTGGCCTTCGGTGACGTCGATGTCGCGCTGCTCGTCGGGGCAATGCCGCGCAAGGAGGGGATGGAGCGCTCGGACCTTCTCAGCGCCAACGGCGGCATCTTCAAGCCGCAGGGCGAGGCGCTGTCGCGCAGCGCGCAGCGAGACGTGAACGTGCTGGTCGTCGGCAACCCCGCCAACACCAACGCGCTTATCGCCCAGCGCAACGCCAAGGACCTCGATCCGCGGCGCTTCACCGCGATGACCAGGCTCGACCACAACCGCGCCATCGCCCAGCTGGCGGCCAAGACGGCCGTGCACGGGAGCGCCATCACGAGGATGACGATCTGGGGCAACCACTCCGCCACCCAGTACCCCGACGTCTTCCACGCCGCGGTCGACGGCCAGGACGCGTTCGCCGCCACGGGCAGCGACCAGGCGTGGCTCGAGGGCGACTTCATCCCCACGGTGCAGCAGCGTGGCGCCGCGGTCATCAAGGCGCGCGGCCTCTCGTCGGCGGCCTCCGCGGCCAACGCGGCGATCGACCACGTCCGGTCGTGGGTGCTCGGCACCCCGGACGGCGACTGGGTGTCGATGGGCGTCGTGAGCGATGGCAGCTACGGAGCCCCCGAGGGCGTCATCTCGAGCTTCCCGTGCACGGCGAAGCACGGCGAGCACCACATCGTCCAAGGCCTCGAGATCGACGACTTCAGTCGCGCCCGCATCGACGCGAGCAACGCCGAGCTCGTCGAGGAGCGCGACGCCGTCCAGGCGCTCGGCCTGATCTGAGCGCGGGCCGCGCTACTTCAGGAACTTCGAGGTGGTGTTGTCCGCGAGGACCTTGCCGCCGGTCTGGCACGTCGGGCAGTAGGCGACGGTGTAGCGCGAGTACTCGATGGCGCGCACGACGTCACCGCACACGGGGCACGCCTCGCCGATCCGGTGGTGGACCTGCGAGGGGCGGTCGGCCGACGAGCTCATCTCCGATAGCCCCCGCTCGAAGGCGAGTCCCTCGTCGACGCACGCCTGGATCGCGTCGGCGAGCTGGCCGATCTCCTGGGCGCCGAGCTTGGCCGTGGCCGCGAACGGGGAGAGGCGGGCCCGGTGGCAGATCTCGTTGGCGAGAAGCCGTCCGAGGCCGGCGAGGATGTGCTGGTCGCGCAGGAACCCGTGGAGTCGCATCGGGTGCTCGGCGAGCAGCCGCGTGAGCGCGTCCGGGTCGATCGCGTCGGCGTCCGGCCCGAGCCCGAGGATCGGGGCCTGGTCCTCGGGAGCACCGTCGATCACCCAGACGCCTGCCTTGCGCTCGGTGCCGGCTTCGGTCAGCAGGAGGGCGCGGCCGTCGGCGAACCGCCACCGGGCCTGCCCGAAGCGGGGCTTGGCGGACTGCTTCTCGTCGGGCTTCAGGCGACCACCCTGCATCAGGTGGACGACAAAGGTCACCTCGCCGAAGTGGAGCAGCAGGTGCTTGCCCCGCCGACCGACGGAGGTGAGCTCCGCGCCGTACGCCGCATCTGGTGGCGGGACCGCCGTCTTCAGGGCCGTGAACGCGAGCGCCGTGAAGCCCTCGAGCGCGGCACCCGCGAACGCGTGCTCCAGCCGCTCGGCGTGCGCCTGGATCTCGGGGAGCTCAGGCACGGACGGCCTCGAAGACGTCGTCGATGTCTGCGATGGAGCCGGCCCGCTCGATCACGGCCCGCAGGTCGCCGCCGAGGCGGAGACGACCTTCGATGAATGCCGTCTGCGCTGAGAGCTCACCGCGGTGGATCGCTTCGGCCGTGGCCCGGTCCTGCGTGAACGTGACGTCCGGGGCATCGGCCCAACCCCGTCGCACCGTGATGGAACCGTCGGCCACGGAGACGGAGTAGGCGATGGGAACACCGTCGGGCCCGTCGGGCACGACCTGCTGGATCACGAGGCGAAGGTCGTCAGCGACGTGCTTGCCGCGGGCAGCCGTGTCCAGCTCGTCGAACCACTGATCCGTGAGGAACCCAGCCACCTGCCCGACGCTACCGAAGGGTCACTCGACCTCAGCGCAGACGCAGAGCTCCGTGCCGGCAGGGTCGGCGAGGATCTGGAAGTTGAAGCGGCCGTCGGCGCGCCGCACGGGCGGGGCCAGGGCGGTCGCGCCGAGTGCGACGATCCGCTCCACCTCGGCCTCCGCGTCCGCGAGCGGGACGTAGAGGTCGAGGTGGATCCGGGTCTTGGTCGTCTTCGGCTCGGGAACGCTCTGGAGGCCGACCGCCGGCATGCCGGGCGGCGGGATCAGGTCGACGTACGGACGGCCGTCGCCGTCGCCGGCCTCCCGGAACCGCTCCCGGCGCTGGTGCTCGATGGAGGTGTGCGGGAACCGGAGCAAGGTCCGCGCCTTCCGCGAACGGCACTAGTGCTGCGCGGCAGCACTAGGTTCCCGGCGATGGAAGAGATCGGCCGGGGTGCCAAGGTCTTCGACGCGGCGCCAGTGCGCGGGCGCTTCCTCCCGATGGACGGTCCGGACGACGTGCTCGCGCTGATGGACAGCGGGGCGGAGGGCGTCGTCGCCCTCGTGCGCGACGCCGGCGCGACGTTCCTCGCCCCGATCTACCACGAGCTCACGGCAATCATCTGCACGAGCGGCACCGTGCGCAGCCACATAGGGATCGTGAGCCGCGAGTTCCAGGTTCCGTGCGTGATGGCCTGCGCGTTCGGCGGCGACGAGCCGGCGACCGGTATCGAGGTCGAGCTCGACTGCTCCGGTGCGGAAGCGGTGGTCCGTGGCTGAGGAGGAGGAGCCGGTCGCCACCGCCAACCGGCTCATCCGGTACCACGCACCGATCTCCAAGGCCCTGACGCAGGAGCGCACCTCGCTCGAGAGCGCGCTGATCCCCGTGACGGCGTACATCGTCGTCGCGTGCGCGGAGTCCTACCTGCGCTACCCCGACATGATGCGGGCCATCGACTCAGCCATGCCAGCGGAGGAGATCGGCCGCCGCGCGCGCCGGCCAGGCTGCCAGGTCGACCCCTGCTACCTCTGGTCGATCGCCAACTTCTTCCTCCTCGGTCGCAAGATCATGGCCATGGTCGACCCCCAGGGTGACGACCCCGTCGCCACGGCGACGGTGCTGGACTTCTGGGAGCGCGCCGCGCTCGCCTACCGCGGCGACGGAACCCGGCAGGCGTGGGACAGCGGCGCGTCGCGCATCTTCGACGACGACACCGTCGCCACCCTGCTGGCCGGGGCCTCGCCGATCGAGGACCACGACCACCGCGCCAGCGTCAAGCGGTTCAATGCCACGCTCGTGAACCACCTGTTCCTCCTCTACTTCGACACCCGGGCGGGCTACGGCGACACCGGCCCCTATCCCGTGCCGGGCCACCCTCGTCGATCGCTCCTCGTGCGAGACTTCTACCGCCTCGCCCAGGGCGACTTCCCCTGGTCGTCGGTCGCGAAGGACGTGCCGTACCACCACCTGACAGCCGCGCTCGTGCTCGACGACGTCGAGAGCGCCTACACGGACTTCGGGACCTCCAACCACACGCCCGAGGACTACCTCGACCGCTTGGTGGCCTTCGGCCTCTACACGACAGACGGCCTGCTCCCGGGGGAGCTCCGACCGGTTCCCGCGGCCGAGCACGACGGCATCATCGCGGCCGTGCGGACGGCCCAGGCCCAGCACTACCGGAACATCGCCGCCATGGAGCGTGACGAGAAGATCCGAGCAGGGGCGTACGTGTACTTCAGCTTCCTGCGCCCCTTCGCAGAGATCGCGGGCGTGGCCGACGAGCTCGACTGGGCCGTGCCGCGGGACCTGCCGGAGCCCTTGTATGAGCTGATGTCGGCGATGCAGGGCGAGAACGCCGGCGTCCCCGAGGACGAGCCCTACTACGAGCCGTACCCGGAGGCCGCACCATGACCGATCTCCCGACGCCGGCCTCACTGAGCGCCGCCGACGAGAAGGCACACGCCCCGGGCGACGAGCGCTTGTGGGGGGAGTCGTGGTACTTCGACTTCACGAACCGCGCGGGCACGCTCGGCGGCTACGTGCGCCTCGGGCTGTACCCGAACCTCGGGGTGGCCTGGTACTGGGCCTGCCTGGTGGGGGAGGACCGGCCGCTCGTCACGGTCATCGACCACGAGGTGGCGCTCCCGAAGGCCCCGTCGCTCGAGATCCGGGCCGACGGCCTCTGGGCCGACCACGTCGTCGAGACGCCGTTCGAGCACATGACGCTGGGCTGCGAGGCGTTCGCGGTGGGCGTCGACGATCCCGCCGACGTGTACGGCGATCTGCGTGGGGACCGTGTGCCGTTCGGGTTCGACCTCGAGTGGGAGACCGACCGCGGTGGGCTCTACCCGTGGATCGGCACCACGCGCTACGAGATCTCATGCGACGTACACGGCGAGATCCTCGTGGGCGACGAGACCATCGCCTTCGACGGCATCGGCCAGAGAGACCACAGCTGGGGTGTCCGCGACTGGTGGAGCATCGGGTGGGTGTGGACCGCAGGCGGTCTCGACGACGGCACGCGCTTCCACACGGCGCGCATTCGGGTCCCCGGGCTGGAGGCGTTCGCGCCTGGCTACGTGATGCCCCCGGACGGCGGTGTGGAGCAGATCGACGTGTGCACCGCGGAGGAGGAGCTCGGTGACCACGGGTTCCCGACGACGGCGCGCGTGCAGTGCGGCCCGCTCGACATGGCCGTCGAGCCGCGGTACTTCGGCCCCGTGCACCTGATCGACGACGACGGCACCGTCACCCGCCATGCCCGCTTCCCGCGGGCGCTCTGCCGCTTCGAGACCGCCGACGGTCGGTCGGGCGTCGGCTGGACCGAGTGGAACCAGCCCGGGCCATGATCTGACCGGTGGGGGGCGGCCTCGTTAGCCTCGTCCGGTGTTCGCCACCATCTTCGCCACGGGCGGTTTCCTCGATCCCGAGCGGCTGATCGACACCTTCGGGCTGCTCGGCATCTTCGCCATCGTCTTCGCGGAGTCCGGCTTGCTGATCGGGTTCTTCCTCCCGGGCGATGCCCTCCTCTTCACGGCCGGCTTCCTGGCGTCCGGACCGAGCTCGGTGCCCGAGTCGCTCCACCTGCCCCTCGTGCCGCTCATCCTCGGCGTCTGGATCGCGGCCGTGGCTGGCGACCAGGTGGGCTACCTGTTCGGGCAGCGCGTCGGGCCGGCGCTCTTCAAGCGGCCGGACTCCCGGTTCTTCAAGCAGGCCAACGTCGAGAAGGCGAACGCCTACTTCGCGAAGTACGGTTCGAAGACGATCGTGCTGGCCCGCTTCGTGCCCGTGGTCCGGACCTTCACCCCCATCGTGGCCGGCGTGTCGAAGATGGAGTACCGCACCTTCGTGCGCTGGAACATCATCGGCGGCACGATCTGGGCCTTCGGCGTGACCCTGCTCGGCTACTTCCTCGGCCAGGTCGACGTCATCGAGCAGAACCTCGAGCTCGCGATCCTGACCGTCGTCGCCATCTCATGCCTCCCGATCGCGCTCGAGCTCCTCAAGGCCCGTCGGGAGCACCGTCACAGCGTCGTCGCCGACGTCGCCCACGACCTGCTCGAGCACCCCGTCGAGCTCCTCGACGAGGCCCGCCACCCCGACGGCCAGCGCTGACCCTCGGGATCTGTGGACGCCTACGACCGCAATGCGAGCGCGAGCGTCCACAGAACGGGTCAGCCTTGGCTGAGGAGCTTGCGGTTCTTGAGCTGCGCCTTGACGTAGTCGCGGTTCATGTAGGCGATGAAGTCGATCGAGATCTCCTTCGGGCATGCCTCCTGGCACTCGCCGTGGTTCGTGCACGAGCCGAAGAACGTCTCCATCGTGTCGACCATCGCCTGGGTGCGCTGGTAGCGCTCGGCCTGGCCTTGGGGCAGCAGGTTGAGGTGGTTCAGCTTCGCTGAGGTGAACAGCTGGGCGGCGCTGTTCGGGCAGGCCGCCACGCAGGCCCCGCAGCCGATGCAGGCGGCCGCGTCCATCGATGCGTCGGCCACCTCCTTCGGGACCGGTGTGAGGTTGGCGTCGGGGGCCGCGCCCGTGGGGGCGGTGATGTACCCGCCCGCCTCGACGATCCGGTCGAACGCCGCCCGGTCGACGATGAGGTCCTTCAGCACCGGGAAGGCTCGGGCCCGCCACGGCTCGATGAAGATCTCGTCCCCGTCGGCGAACTTGCGCATGTGCAGCTGGCACGCGGCCGTGCCCTTCTGCGGACCGTGCGCCTGGCCGTTGATCATCATCCCGCAGCTACCGCAGATCCCCTCGCGGCAGTCGTGCTCGAATGCGATCGGCTCGCGGCCTTCGGCGTTGAGGCGCTCGTTCACGATGTCGAGCATCTCGAGGAACGACATCTCCTCGGAGATGTCGGGAGCGTCGTAGGTCTCCATCGAGCCGGTGACGTCAGGGCCAGCCTGGCGCCAGACGTGGAGCGTGACGTGCATCAGTGCGTGGCCCTCACTTGTACGACCGCTGGGTCAGGTGGACGTTCTCGAACGCGAGCGGCTCGACGTGGCGCGTCGGCTCGCCACCGTCGCCGCCCCACTCCCACGCCGCCACGTGGCTGAAGAGATCGTCGTCGCGGAGCGCTTCGCCGTCTTCGGTCTGGCTCTCCTCGCGGAAGTGGCCACCGCAGGACTCCTCCCGGGCGAGGGCATCGCGCACCATCAGCTCACCGAGCTCGAAGAAGTCGGCAACCCGGCCAGCTCGCTCGAGGCTCTGGTTCATGGGGCCGTCGCCGAGCACTCGGACGTCCTTCCAGAACTCGTCCCGTAGCGCAGGGATCTCCGAGAGCGCCTTCTCGAGGCCGGTCTTGTCGCGGGCCATTCCGCAGTGGTCCCACATGATCTTGCCGAGCTCGCGGTGGTAGTGGTCGACGGACCTCGTGCCGCCGATCGACAGGAACCGCTTCACCTGGTCGTCGACCGACTGTTGCGCCTCCTCGAAGGCGCGATCGTCGACGGCGACCGGCGGGGTGCCGAGCAGCCCGGCGAGGTAGTTGGCGAGCGTGTAGCTGATGACGAAGTATCCGTCGGCCAGGCCCTGCATGAGCGCGGAGGCGCCGAGGCGGTTGGCGCCGTGGTCGGAGAAGTTGGCCTCGCCCAGCACGAACAGGCCAGGCACGTTCGACATGAGGTGGTAGTCCACCCAGAGGCCGCCCATCGTGTAGTGGACCGCCGGGTAGATGCGCATCGGGACCTTCATCGGGTCCTCGTCGGTGATGCGCTGGTACATGTCGAAGAGGTTGCTGTAGCGCTCGTAGATCGTCGAAGCGCCGACGCGGCTCATGGCCTCCGCGAAGTCGAGGTACACGCCGTTCTTGAGCGGGCCTACGCCCTTGCCCTGGTCGACCATCGTCTTCGCGTTGCGGGACGCGACGTCGCGCGGCACGAGGTTGCCGAAGCTCGGGTACTTGCGCTCGAGGAAGTAGTCGCGCTCGTCCTCGGGCACCTGGTCGGGGGAGCGGGTCTCGTCGGGGTTCTTCGGCACCCAGATGCGGCCGTCGTTGCGCAGCGACTCCGACATCAGCGTGAGCTTCGACTGGAACTCGTCGGACGCCGGGATGCAGGTGGGGTGGATCTGCGTGTAGCAGGGGTTCGCGAACAGCGCGCCGCGCCGATGGGCCCGCCACGAGGCCGACGCGTTGGAGTACTTGGCGTTCGTCGACAGGAAGAAGACATTGCCGTAGCCGCCAGTGCAGAGCAGCACCGCGTGGGCGGAGTGCCGGCTCACGTGGCCGGTGACGAGGTCGCGCACGATCACGCCGCTGGCCACTCCGTCCTTGACGACGAGGTCGAGCATCTCGGACCTCGTGTGCAGCTCGACGGTGCCGGCGTGCACCTGGTGCATCATCTGCTGGTAGGCGCCCAGCAGGAGCTGCTGCCCCGTCTGACCCCGTGCATAGAAGGTGCGGGACACCTGGGCACCGCCGAAGGAGCGGTTGTCGAGGAGGCCGCCGTACTCGCGGGCGAAGGGCACGCCCTGCGCCACCATCTGGTCGATGATGTCGACCGACACCTCCGCCAGGCGGTGCACGTTGGCTTCGCGGGAGCGGAAGTCGCCGCCCTTCACCGTGTCGTAGAAGAGGCGCTGGACGGAGTCGCCGTCACCCTTGTAGTTCTTCGCGGCGTTGATGCCGCCCTGGGCGGCGATCGAGTGCGCTCGCCGGGGGCTGTCGTGGTACGTGAAGACCTTGACGTTGTAGCCCTGCTCGCCCAGCGTGGCGGCGGCGCTGGCCCCGGCCAGACCGGAGCCGACGATGATGACCTCGAACTTGCGGCGGTTGTTCGGCGCCACGAGCTTCATGTCGAACTTGTGCTGGGTCCACTTCCCCTCGATGGGACCCGGGGGGACGTTGCTCTCCAGCGAACCGATCACGGCGCCGCCTCCTCGTCCGCGTACTCCGTGCAGTCCACGATGACGTCGCCGCGCGTGATGCAGTCGGGGTTGTCGTCCGCGCTCACGATGCCGGTGAGGACCGAGATCGGGAACATGACGTTGATGGCGGTGATCATCGCGGCCAAGCCGATGGCGAACCCTCGGCGCCAGGAGTTCCAGCGCGGGTTGTTCAGCCCCAGGCTCTGGAACATCGACCAGGCGCCGTGGAACAGGTGCAGCCCCAGCGCCAGGTTGGCGACGATGTAGATGATCGCCACCGGCGGACGGCTGAAGGTGGCCACGAAGTTCCGGTACACGTCGCCCCGGACGTAGTCGGGGTTGGCCGTGCCCCACGTGAGGTCGGCCAGGTGGAACAGGATGAAGAGGCCGATGATGATGCCGGTCCAGCGCATCGAGCGGCTGGCGGCGTTGGCGGCCTGGAAGTCGCGGGTCTGCTGGTAGCCGGGGCCGTTGGCCCGCCAGTTCATCCGGGTGAGGCCGTACGCGGAGTGGATGTGCAGGGCGAACGCCCCGATGAGCCCGACCCGCATGAGCCACAGGGCGACCGTGCGGGGGAGGATCGGCACGAGGAGCTCCCTTAGGAACTCGCCGTAGTGGTTGAAGTCCTCGGCGCCCAGGTACACCTTGAGGTTCCCGATGGCGTGGAAGAAGACGAAGCCGATGATCATCAGCCCGGTGACGGCCATGACCCACTTCTTGCCGACCGCTGACCGGTAGAACGCCACCGGCCAGGGTGCCCGTCCCGCCGGCTTCGGGTGCACCGGCTCCATGGCCGGGCGGTCCATCGTCGTCGCCATCGCTCGATCGGCCTCCACGAGCATCGAGGATCTCTCTGGATCGGAACCTAGTCCTCGCTCCCGCACGCCTCGTAACCGGTGGGTGCGTCCCGTCAGCGCGCGATCGTGGCTTCGTAGCGGTTGTGGACGTCCCCGTCCGCCAGGTGGCACGCGAGGGTGAGGACGACCGGTCCCGGCGCGTCCGGCACCACGACCTGGATGGTGCCCACGCGCTGGCAACCGTCGGCTGGGATGTCCCCGCGCCAGCGCCACGCGCGCGTGCCGCCGGCCCACGTGAGCTCCGCGGTGATCTCGGCGTCGTCTACCTGGGTGCGCCGGTCGCTCACGACGTGAACGTCCAGGGCGAGTGCCGCGCCCGGCGGGACGGTGGCGGGGAGACGGTCTGCCACCACGATCACGGGCCGGCACGCGGCTCGAAGCGCGTCGTACGCGAGCTTCGGCGCCCGGTCGTGCCCGAGGACGGACCACGTGACCGCCGGGTGCCCGTCGGCGAAGCAGAACTGCGCGAAGCCGCCAGTGGGACGGTACTTGATGCGCCGGAGCGACTCGATCTGCCGTCGCACGACCACCGCTTGGTACTCCTGCGTGGCGGTCCGCCAGTCGTCGAACGTCGCGTAGCTCGCGGGTGGCACGTAGCGGTCGAACACGGCCTTCTGCAGCGCGTGGGTCCGGCCCAGTCGCTCCCAGTCGAGGTTGGGCCAGCGCTGCGGCTCGCAGAACGCGGCCTCCTCCGGGACGGCCTGGGCGCCGAGCTCGCTCACGAACCGTCCCATGCGGGGGAGGGCGCGGAGGAAGCCGGGGAGGTCGCGCTCGTCACCGTGGTACCAGCCGAAGTACAGGTGGCTGTCGGTGCCGTCGAGCTGGGGCGGGTGGGGGAGGACACCGGAGTGGGCGATGACCGGTCGCGTGCCGTCCGCCTTCTCGAAGGCGCGCTTCACCGAGCGGTCGAGCACGGTCTTGTTCCAGGTCGGCAGCTCCTGCGCGACGGCGGCCTTCACCGCCATCCGCCTGAGCGCCTTGCGGTCGCCCCACATCGATGGATCGTTCTCGATGCCCATCGGCTCGTTGTGGCCGCACCAGATCGCGATCGAGGGGTGGTGGCCGAGCAGGTCGACGGCGGCGATCGCCTGCCGCACGGCCTGCTTGCGGATGCCCCGCGCGTAGCCCCACTGCAGGGGGAAGTCCTGCCACAGCAGGAGCCCGGCCTCGTCGGCGGCGTCGTAGAGCTCCGGCCGGGTGACGTGCGCGTGGATGCGCAGCAGGTCGAGACCCGCGTCACTCGCCAGCGACACGTCCCGGGCCAGGTCCTCCGCGGTTGCCTCGGCGAGGGCCATGCGCGTCGGGCCCTGGTTCGAGCCCTTCAGGAAGAGCCGCTCGCCGTTGACGCTCGTGACCCACGATCGCATCCGAACCTGGCGCAGGCCGGTCCGCAGCCGCCGCTCGTCGGACATGCCGCCCCCCTCCTCGGGAGGGAGCGCGACCCGCACGTGCAGGTCGTGGAGCGTCGCGTCGCCCAGTGCGCGCGGCCACCAGAGCGCCGGGCGTTCGACGGTGATCGTCCACTCCACCTCGTTGGCCCCCGCGGCCAGCGGCTGGTCGGCCGCGTGGTCGAGACCGCCGAGCGTGCTCCGCACGCTGACCGTGCGCGCTGTGTCGCTGTCGAGCGTCGCTCGCAGCACCAGCACCGCGCGCTCGGGGGTGGCCTCCCGGCAGAGCGCCTGGAGGCGAGCGATGCGGACCGGCCCGGTCTCGGTGACGCGCACCGGACGCCACACGCCACCCGGGTTCCAGTCCGGGTCGAGACAGTCCCAGTGCTGGAAGACCCCGGTGATGTTCCTCTTCGCGGTCAGGTCGTCCGGTACGGTGCACGCGACCTCGACGGCGAGGTGGTGCTCCCCGCGGACCCGCAGCGCCTCGGTGACCTCGAACGTGTGCGGCGCGAAGTAGCCCTCCGTGTCGCCCAGGTAGCCCCCGTCCAGCCAGACGTCGCCCTGGTAGAAGATCCCGTCGAAGGTGAGCCACGCGCGGCGGCCCTCCGCCGGGCCCATCCCCTCGAACGACCGTCGGTACAGGAGGGGGCCGTCGTCGGCCGCGAAGGCCGTCGTCGACCGCCAGTGCCCGGGCACCTCGACGGGCTCCCACGCCGCGTCGTCGAAGCCGTCCTCGTGCCAGGTGCGGCGCAGGTCGTCGTGCGCGATGGCGGCGCGCCAGGTCCCGGTCAGCTCCATGGAGCCGTCACGGTACCGGTCGACTGGAAGCGCCCCGGCTCGCGTCTGGTCAGCTCGGATCGCGGGGACGACGGCGCGACCCCGGCGATAGGTTGGCGACCATGACGTCGACTTCCGCCCACCCCGCTCCCGCCACGGTCGGTCAGCTCCGTGAGTCGGGGTGGACCTCGATGCCCGTCAAGGAGGAGCTGCGGCGGAACGCGATCGCACAGATCCAGTCCGGCGAGGCCCTCTTCCCCGTGGTGCAGGGCTACGAGGACACGGTCCTCCCGCAGCTCGAGAACGCCCTGCTCGCCGGCCACGACGTGATCTTCCTCGGCGAGCGCGGGCAGGCGAAGACGCGCATGATCCGGGCGCTCACCCGGCTGCTCGACGAGTGGATGCCGATCCTCGCCGGGTCGGAGATCAACGACGACCCCTACGCGCCTGTGTCGCGCTACGGGCGGGAGCTGGTCGCCGAGCACGGCGACGATGCGCCCATCGAGTGGGTGCACCGGTCTCGGCGCTACGGCGAGAAGCTCGCCACCCCCGACACGTCGATCGCCGACCTCATCGGGGAGGTCGACCCGATCAAGGTGGCCGAGGGCCGCTACCTGTCTGACGAGCTCACCCTCCACTACGGCCTCGTCCCCCGCACCAACCGCGGGATCTTCGCGATCAACGAGCTGCCCGACCTCGCCGAGCGCATCCAGGTCGGTCTGCTCAACGTGCTCGAGGAGCGTGACATCCAGGTCCGCGGCTACAAGATCAGCCTGCCGCTCGACCTCGTTCTCTTCGCGTCGGCCAACCCCGAGGACTACACGAACCGCGGGCGGATCATCACCCCCCTCAAGGACCGCTTCGGCTCGCAGATCCGCACCCACTACCCGCTCGAGGTGGCCACCGAGGTCGCGATCGCGCTCGCCGAGGCGACGCCGCTGGAGGCCGAGGGCGTCCGAGTCACGGTTCCCGACTACATGACCGAGATCGTGGCGACGTTGTCGCACCTCGCTCGGTCGAGCCCGCACATCAACCAGCGCTCGGGCGTCTCGGTGCGCTTCACGATCACCAACCACGAGGTGATGGTCGCCAACGCCGCCCGGCGGGCCCTGCGTCACGGCGAGAAGGACGTCGCTCCGCGCATCAGCGACCTCGAGGCGCTGCCGGCCTCGATGATGGGCAAGATCGAGATCGAGTCGCTGGAGGAGGGACGCGACGCGCAGATCGCCGAGAACCTCGTCAAGGCAGCGGTGCTCACCGTGTTCAAGGAGCGGTTCACGCCCGAGCGGTTCCGCCCGATCGTCGCCGCCTTCGAGGAGGGCGTGGTGATCCACGCGGGCGAGGACGTGACCTCGGCGGAGTACGTCGGGCTCCTCGAGCAGCAGCCCGCGTTGCGCGAGGCCGTCACCGATCTCACCGGGGGCGACGAGTCCGCGGCCTCGGTCGCCTCGGCTGTCGAGCTCCTCCTCGAGGGCCTCCACCTCAGCAAGCGGCTCAACAAGGACGCCGTCGGCGCCCGCGCCACCTACCGCGCCCGGGCGTAGCCCGTTCTGTGGACGCTTACGCTCGCATGGCGAGCGTCAGCGTCCACAGAACCGGTCAGCTGAGCGCGGCGGCCTTGGCCTTCGCGGCGGCGGGCTTGGGGTTGCGGTCGCGGTCGAAGAGGCCGAACTGCACGTCGTAGCCGTGATGCCACTCGTAGTTGTCGACTCCCGTCCACCAGAAGAGGCCGCGGACGTCCACGCCACCCGCGATGGCGTCCTGCACGATGCCGAGGACGTCCTCGACGTAGGCGGTGCGCTCCGCCTCGTCCGGGGTGCCGATGCCCACCTCGCTCACGAGGAGCGGCCGCCCGGGGTGGGCTTCGGCGAGGCGGTGCAGGACGTGGCCGATCCCCTCTGCCCACGGGACGTACCCCATGTCGCCCCGGCGCCCGCCGACGGGCCACGTGGTCAACGACCCGTCGGCCGCGACGCCCGTGGCCGCGTAGTACGAGAAGCCGATCAGGTCATAGGCGTCGAGCTGCTCGGGCGACGCCCACGACTCCCAGGTCCGCTCCTCGAACCGCTGCGCGGCCGCGACCGACTCGGGGGTGTCCTCGATCCGGAAGACGGGAGACAGGCTCTGGATGGTCGCCACCGGCGTCGCCGACGTGCGGAGGAGGCGGGCGGCGTCGGCGCCCGCCTGGTGGATCGTGCGGAGAACGTTGGCGGCCTCGTTGCGATCGCGATGGCCGGGTGGCAGCGCGCCGAACAGGTGCGACCCGAGCGCGTACCAGACTGGCTCGTTGATCGGCTTCCAGCCGGACACGAGGTCGCCGAACGTCTCTGCCACCCAGTCCACGTGCCGGCTCCACACGAGCCGTCCGTGGCGGTCGTCGCGGAAGCCCCGAAGGTCGTCGGCGAACCACCCCGGTAGCGAGAAGTGGTGCAGGCACGCCCAGATCGACACGCCCGCGTCCAGCGCCGACCGCAGGAGGAGCCGGTAGCGCTCGACCTCCGCCGCGTCGTGCTGGCCCGGTGTCGGTTCGAGGCGAGCCCACTCCAGCGAGAGCCGGTGGTGGGTCAGGCCGTGCTCCGCGTAGAGCGCGAAGTCCTCCGCGCACCTGGTAGCGAACCCGTTGCCGTCGTTCGAAGCCGGCACCCGCCCCTCCTGCTCCCAGCGGTACCAGTCGCTCCCCGGAGCCGCGCCTTCCGCCTGCGTCGACGACGCCCCCGTCCCCCAGATGAACCCCTCCGGCCAGTCGCTCGCCACGGCGCCGAGCCTCCCATGTTCTGTGGACGCTCACGCTCGCCATGCGGACGTGAGCGTCCACAGATCGGGTGCGCCAACCGGCCCGTGATGCTTCCCGTGCCGGTACGGTGACCGTTGATGTCAGGCGCTCCGCGGTTCCGGTACTCGAAGTGGGACGGCACGCAGGTGGGCTTCGACCTCGACGCCGAGGCGGTCCTCGAGGAGATCACAGACGACCTCCTCTACCACGGCGACCTGCACGCCGCCCTCCGTCGGATGATGCAGCAGGGCTTCCGCGACCGGAACGACGAGCAGGTCATGGGCATGCGCGACCTCATGGAGCGCCTGCGCCGGCGCCGGCGCGACCAGCTCGAGCGGTACGACCTCGGGGGCGTGTACGAGGAGATCGCCGAGTCGCTCCGCGAGGTCCTCGACATGGAGCGCGCCGGCCTCGACGAGCTGGCTCGCGAGGCGCGCGAGAGCGGCGACGCGCGCCGCCAGGAGATCACCGACCAGGTCGTCGCCGAGCGCAACCTCGAGCTCGACATGCTGCCGCCCGACCTCGCCGGGATGGTGCAGCAGCTGCAGCAGTACGAGTTCACGTCGAGCGAGGCCCGCGAGCGGTTCGACGAGCTGATGGACCAGCTCCGCCAGGAGATGGCGCAGAGCTACTTCAACCAGATGTCCGGGGCCATGCAGGAGATGACCCCCGAGGCCATGCAGCGCATGAAGGACATGCTCAACGACCTCAACGAGCTGCTGGCGATGAAGGAGGCCGGGCAGGACACCCAGCCCGCCTTCGAGCAGTTCATGGAGCGCTACGGCGACTTCTTCCCCGAGAACCCGGAGACGCTCGACGACCTGCTCGAGCTGATGGCCCAGCGCATGGCCGCCATGCAGGCGATGCTGAACTCGATGACGCCCGAGCAGCGGGCGCAGCTCCAGGGCCTGTCCGAGGCGCTGATGGAGGACATGGACCTCCGCTGGCAGATGGACCAGCTCAGCGGCCACCTCCAGCAGCTCTTCCCGCAGATGGGATGGGAGCGCCGCTACGACTTCTCCGGTCAAGACCCGCTCGGCTTCGCGGAAGCGGCCCAGATGCTCAACGAGCTCGGCGACCTCGACCAGCTCGAGCAGATGCTGCGGGGGGCGTCGTCGCCCGGGGCCCTCGCCGAGGTCGACATCGACCGCGCCCGCGACCTCCTCGGCGAGGATGCCGCCCGCAGCCTCGAGCAGATGGCCAAGCTCGCCCAGCAGCTCGAGGACGCCGGCCTCATCAACAACAAGGAGGGGAAGCTCGAGCTCACCCCGAAGGGCCTGCGGAAGATCGGTCGCAACGCGCTCTCCGACCTCTTCTCGAAGCTCGCGCGCGACAAGCTCGGCCGTCACGAGATCGAGCGCACGGGCATCGGCCACGAGCGCACGTACGACACGAAGGCGTACGAGTTCGGCGACCCGTTCAACCTCCACATCGAGCGCACCGTCCGGAACGCCGTGCGGCGCACGGGCGGTGGCACTCCAGTTCGGCTCACCCCGGACGACTTCGAGATCGAGCAGACCGAGCAGGTCGTGCGCAGCTCGACGGTGCTGATGCTCGACCTGTCCCTGTCGATGCCGATGCGGGACAACTTCCTCGCCGCCAAGAAGGTGGCCATGGCGCTGCACTCGCTCATCTCGATGCAGTTCCCGCGCGACTTCCTCGGCATCGTCGGCTTCAGCGAGGTGGCGCGGGTGATCACGCCCGAGCAGCTGCCCGAGGTGTCGTGGGACTTCGTCTACGGCACGAACATGCAGCACGCCTTCATGCTGAGCCGCCAGATCCTGGCCCGCCAGACCGGCACGAAGCAGATCATCATGATCACGGACGGCGAGCCCACGGCCCACTTCGAGACGGGCATGGCCCAGCCGTTCTTCAGCTACCCACCCGTGCAGGAGACGATCGACGCCACGTTGCGCGAGGTCGCCCGCTGCACGAAGGAGCAGATCCGGATCAACACGTTCATGCTCGACGCCACGCCCTACCTGCGGGCCTTCGTCGAGAAGCTCACACAGATGAACCGGGGCCGGGCGTTCTTCACCACCCCCGAGACGCTGGGCGACTACGTCCTCGTCGACTTCATCGAGCAGAAGCGGGCCCTGCGAGCGAGCCGAGACCGCCGACCCGCCTGACGCCGCCGGCGCTCCCGCATGCGATCCGAAGGCCACGATGCCCGGATTTCCTGGCCTCCCCCTTGCGCGATGGCCGTCGAGAGGCCAAGATCACACCGTTGTAATTACCGATGTGGTAGTTGCCGGGGGCGGCCACCACATCGCACCGACCGTGTTGCACCGTCCCACCCCTAGGAGGGCACGTGCAGATCCCCATCTCCATCGAACCCGATGACCGGTCCTGGCAGGACTACGCGAACTGCCTCGGCGTGGACCCCGACCTGTTCTTCCCGGAGCGGGGCGCGTCCACCCGGGAGGCCAAGGAGGTCTGCCGCGGGTGCGTCGTTCGGGAGGACTGCCTCGAGTACGCCCTCGTGAACGGCGAGAAGTTCGGCATCTGGGGAGGCATGAGCGAGCGCGAGCGACGCCGCCTGCGTCGTCAGCGGGCGCTCGCTCGCCGCGCCTCCACCGCCTGACCGCCTGACCGCCTTCGTCCCGGCGTACCTCGTGGTGATACGGCTGAAGGTGCGGGCAGTCAGCTAGATCGCATGCCGAGGCGGGCCTCGATGGTCCGATCGAGCGCGAGGTCCAGCTCATCCCACCGCGACTCGGGGGTCGCACGGAGCGCGGCCTCGGGGACAAGACCGACGAGCTCGGCTCGCCCGATCGCAGCGCCCGCTCGCCGCAGGCCCTGCTCGACCCGCTCGTAGGCCTGGAGGGGACCCGTCGTCACGGGGTCCACCAGGTTCATCGACACCTGGGTGGCCCCACCGACCCGCAGCCCCAGGGCGCGGATCGCGGGGCTGCGAACCGCGGTGGCGACCTGGCGCGCGAGCGCGAGGTCCGGAGCGGCCATCCAGACGTTGAAGGCGACGAGCACCGCGCGGGCACCGACCGCGGTCGCTCCCGCGGTGGGGTGGGGCGAGTGGGGACCGACCTCGGGCGCGAGCTCCCGGAACGCGTGGCGGCGGACGTCGGGAAGGGAGCGCTCGGGCCCGTAGAGGAAGCACGGCACGCCGTGTTCGGCGGCGAGCCATGCCGCGAAGCGATCCCGTGCCGCCAGGGCGTCCGCGGGCGAGGCGCCACCGAGCGGGACGAACGGGACGACGTCGACGGCACCGAGGCGCGGGTGTGCCCCGGCGTGCTCGCGGATGTCGACGAGCTCCACCGCCGCGGTGGCCACCGCCCGCGGCGCCTGCTCACCCACGAGGGTGAACACCGATCGGTGGTGGTCAGCATCCGCATGGAGGTCGAGGAGGTCGGCGCCGGCCGCCTGGGTCAGGCGGGCGAGCCGCCCGGCGTCGCGACCCTCGCTGATGTTGACCACGCACTCGAGCACCCGCCGAGCCTGGCACCTCGCGCCCGCACGATGCCGCACGTCAGAGAGTGGCTGGTACCGTGACGAGCATGGGAAGTCTCGGAGCACCGGAGCTGATCATCGTTCTGATCGTGATCCTGGTCCTGTTCGGTGGTTCGAAGCTGCCGAAGCTCGCCCGCTCCTTGGGGCAGGCGCAGAGCGAGTTCAAGAAGGGCGTCAAGTCGTCGACGGATGACGACGAGGACGACACGCCCAGCGCCTGAGCGCTGGCGCCGCGGGCTCGCGGCGGGGTGAGCTTCTAGGCGACGACGACGGGCTTGCTGGCCCGGCGTCGCTTGAGGATCCGGCGCCGCTCGCGCTCGGAGGACCCGCCCCACACGCCGTGGTCGATCCGGTTCACGAGGGCGTGCTCCAGGCACTCCTCCCGCACGGGGCACGTGGCACAGATCTTGCGCGCCACCTCCACGCCCGCGCCGTCGCTCGGGAAGAACGTCGACGGGGGGATGCTCGCGCAGAGCCCTCGGGCCATCCAGGCGTGTTCGTGTTCCATGTTCGGGGGGCCTGCCTCTCGGTTCTGCCCAGTACTACGGCGCGGCGCGCCGTTTGGTTCCCAGAAAGCGCGGGAGCGATCCTGAGCGCGAGTGGAGGGGGGCGCGGTCGCGAGCGCCCCGGTCGCGGCCAGGATGGGGCCATGGGAAGCACCGAGCCCGACCAGCCCACCGATCCCACCGCCTCCACGGAGGCGGCCGACGCCCCCGCCGCGTCCTGGCCGCCCCCGGGGGCCCCGCCCAGCCCCCCGCCCGCGGGGAGCACCGGGAACGCGGTGCCTCTGGCGGAGTCGAGCCCACCCACCCCGACGTTCGAACCACCGGTGTGGAGCGATGGGGACACCCCGCCTCCAACGGAGCCGAGCGTCGTGGCCCCCGTCAGCGACCCGACCGCGATCACGGCCACCCCCGCGCCGACCGCCGCTGGTCTCAGCGCCCGGCGGGCGGCGGTCCTGGGTGCGGTGGCCGGCGGCGTGGTGGCCGCACTCGTGGCCACGGGCGTGTCCGTCGCGCTCGACGACGACACCACGAACCAGGTCGACCGGGCGGTGCTCACACCGGTGACCACCAGCGATGGCGCGCTCGACGTCCACGGGATCCTCGCCAAGGTGCAGCCGTCCGTCGTCTCCATACACACGAGTGCGCAGACCTCGCAGGGCCAGTTCGAGGCCGCCGGCTCCGGGATCGTCCTGAGCAAGGACGGCCTCGTGCTCACGAACGCCCACGTGATCGGGAGCATCGGCGACATCACGGTGGTCCTGAGCGATGGCACCGAGCACCCGGCCGCGCTCGTCGGCAGCTCACCGGACGACGACCTGGCCGTGATCCAGGTGCAGGACGTCGATGACCTCGTGCCCGCGGAGCTCGGCTCGTCGGACGACCTCCAGGTCGGTGACGAGGTGATCGCGATCGGCAACGCCCTCAACCTCGGAGGCGAGGCGACGGTCACCCGGGGCATCGTCTCTGCCAAGGACCGCGACCTGGACGCGGAGGGCGTGACCTTGGAGGGGCTCATCCAGACCGACGCCGCGATCAACCCGGGCAACTCGGGCGGGCCGCTCGTCAACGCCGCCGGACAGGTGGTCGCCGTGAACACGGCCATCGTGGCCGACGCTCAGAACCTGGGCTTCTCGATCGCCATCGATCGGGCCCGGCCCATCATCGACGACCTGCGGACCGGACAGGGCCAGGTCACCCCCGACCAGGCGTTCCTCGGCGTCTCGAGCTCCGAGATCAACGACCTCACGGCCGACGTCAAGGCTCGCTTCGACATCCAGGTGGACGAGGGTGCCTTCATCACGGAGGTGGTCCCGGGGTCGGCGGCCGATGACGCCGGGCTGCTCCCCGGAGACGTCATCGTCGCGATCGACGGCGACGAGGTCACCGAGGCGGCGGCGGTGCGCGCGGCCATCCTCGACAAGGAGCCCGGCGACACGGTCGAGATCACGATCCTCCGCGCGGGAGAGGAGCAGACGATCGAGGCCGAGCTCGGCCGCCGGGGCGACCGGTCCTGACCTGGGGATCCGTGGCGGTGAGCCGCTAGCCTGGGAAGCCATGTCTGACGTCGCCGCCGCCCCACTCGAACCGCCCCGCGCCCACGCACGGGTCGTCTACCTGGGCCCGATCGCCCCGCACTGGGAGATCCACTCGGACTTCGGTGACCGCCAGATCATCGAGGAGTTCCGGGGGCGCGTGCTGGCGCGCCTGGTGCTGCTCCCGCCCCACGACCCGCAGTTCCGCCGCAACCGCGAGCGGGTGATCCGCGACGCGGAGCGCGAGAACATCCTGCTCGACTGGGACCTCGGCCTCCCCGAGGAGGACGAGCTCCAGGGTTGACGGCCCTCGTTCGATACGCTCGGCGCGATGTCACGGGCCGCCGACGAGGAAGCACCGGGCCTCCTCGACGCGGCTGTTGACGCGCCGCGCTACCTGAACCGCGAGCTGTCGTGGCTCGAGTTCAACGAGCGCGTGCTGGCTCTCGCCGAGAACGAGCAGGTGCCGCTGCTCGAGCGGGCCAAGTTCATCGCCATCTTCAGCCAGAACCTCGACGAGTTCTTCCAGGTCCGCGTGGCGGGGCTCAAGGAGCAGGTGTCCGCCGGGATCGGGGCGACGTCCCCCGACGGCCGGACGCCGGGGCAGCAGCTCGTGGAGGTGCGCGACCGCGTCGAGCAGCTCGTGGTGCGACAGCAGCGCCTGTTCCTCGACGAGGTCGTCCCCGCCCTGGCGGCCAACGGGATCCGCCTGTCCAGCTGGGACGAGCTCGACGACGACGACGAGAAGTTCATGGTCGAGACGTTCGAGCAGCGGATCTTCCCGGTGCTGACCCCGCTGGCGGTCGACCCCGGGCACCCGTTCCCCTACATCTCGAACCTGTCGCTCAACCTCGCCGTCCTCCTGAGCGACCCGGTGACACGAGAGCGGCGGTTCGCGCGGGTCAAGGTGCCCGACCTGTTGCCCCGCTTCGTGGTCATGCCCGACGGCGAGCGGTTCGTGCCCCTCGAGCAGGTGATTGCCGCGCACCTCGGCCAGCTGTTCCCGGGCATGGACGTCGAATCCACGGACACCTTCCGCGTGAGCCGCAACGCCGACCTCACCCTCGAGGAGGAGGAGGCGGACGACCTGCTCGCGGCCGTCGAGATCGAGCTGCGGCGACGGCAGTTTGGCCGGGCGGTGCGCCTGGAGATAAGCGCGGGGATCACCGACGAGGTGCGCGAGCTGCTGCAGCGTGAGCTCGACCTCGGTGAGGATGACACCTACCGGTGCGACGGTCCCCTCGACCTCGGCGGGCTGTGGTCCGTGCACGCCCTCGATCGCCCCGAGCTCAAGGACCCGGTGTTCAAGCGGGTGTCGCCCGCTCGGCTCGACAACGGGGAGGAGGAGCGGCCCGACTTCTTCGCCGTCCTGCGTGACGGTGACGTCCTCGTGCACCATCCCTACGACTCGTTCCGGACGACGGTCGAGGAGTTCATCCGCCAGGCGTCCACCGACCCCCACGTGCTCGCGATCAAGATGACGCTCTACCGCACGTCGGGCGACAGCCCGATCGTGCGCTCGCTCATCCGGGCGGCCGAGCGCGGCAAGCAGGTCGCCGTCCTCGTGGAGCTCAAAGCTCGTTTCGACGAAGGCGCCAACATCGAGTGGGCGAAGACCCTTGAGACCGCCGGCGTGCACGTCGTCTACGGGCTGGTGGGGCTGAAGGTGCACACGAAGACCGCGCTTGTCGTGCGCGACGAGCCCGACGGGATCCGGCGGTACTGCCACATCGGCTCGGGCAACTACAACTCCCGGACGGCCCGCATCTACGAGGACGTCGGCATCCTCACCTGTGATGCGGAGATCGGCGCCGACCTCACGCAGCTGTTCAACTTCTTGACCGGCTACGGCCGGGACGTGCACTACCAGCGGCTGCTCGTATCGCCGCACACCACCCGCACCGGGATCGAGGCGCTGATCGCCAACGAGGTCGAGGTGGCGCGGGCCGGCGGATCGGCGTCGATCACGCTCAAGATGAACAGCCTCGTCGACACCCGGACGATCGACGCGCTGTACGCGGCATCCGAGGCGGGAGTCGAGGTCGACCTCGTCATCCGAGGGATCTGCTGCCTCCTGCCGGGAGTGCCCGGGCTCTCGGAGCACATCCGCGTGCGGTCGATCGTCGGCCGTTACCTCGAGCACAGCCGGATCTTCCGCTTCGCCAACGGGGAGGGCCCTGGCCTGCCGAAGGTGCTCATCGGGTCGGCTGACCTCATGCCGCGCAACCTCGACCGGCGCGTCGAGGCGCTCGTGCCCGTCGACGAGCCCGAGCTGCTGGCTCGCCTCGACCAGATCCTCGAGGTGAACCTGGCGGACGACACGCTCGCCTGGGCGCTGCACCCGGACGGTCGCTGGGCCCACGTGGAGGGCGTTGGGGCTGTCGACACGCACCTGCGACTGCAGGAGATCGCGTCCACGCGGGTTCGTCGCCGCAGCTGAGGACCTTCTCGGACAGGCAAAGCCCTCATCGCCGATCCGAACGTTGGGCCCGGGTTCACCCCGCGTTCACCTCCGCCATGCCCCGCGGCCACCGGCGCTTCGTACGGTCACGACGACGACCTGTCACCCGTAGGACATCTGTTGCTCCCCCAAGGAGGGCACCCGTGCTCAAGAAGACGCCTGTCGCTTGGCTTTCCCTGCTCCTCGCCTTCGGCCTCGTGGTCGCGGCGTGCGGCGGAGACGACGCGAACACGACGGACACGACCCAGGCCAGCAGCGCCGACTGCCCCTCGGACGAGGGTGACGTGGTCGTGTCCGGCTCCTCGACCGTCGAGCCGATCTCCGCCCGCGTGGGCGAGCTTCTCGAGGACTGTGGCTCCGGTGTGCTCGCCACCGTCGACGGCCCTGGCACCGGTGATGGCTTCGAGCTGTTCTGCGCCGGGGAGACGGACATCTCCGACGCCTCCCGCCCGATCAAGGAGGAGGAGGCGGTGGCGTGTGCCGACGCCGGCATCGACTTCATCGAGCTCAAGGTCGGCATCGACGGGCTCTCCGTGCTCACCAACCCCGACAACGACGTCGAGTGCCTGAGCTTCGCCGACCTCTACTCCCTGATCGGACCCGAGTCCGAGGGCTTCGAGAGCTGGAGCGACGCCCAGGACCTGGCCACGGAGCTCGGCTCCGACACGACCTTCCCCGACGTGTCGTTGGACATCACAGCTCCGGGCGAGGAGTCCGGCACGTACGACTCCTTCGTCGAGATCGCGCTCAAGGGCATCAGCGAGGACCGGGCGAAGTCGGGCGACATCACCGAGGACCAGGTCCAGACCAGCCGCAAGGACTACTCCTCCCAGGCCGATGACAACGCGATCATCGCGGGCATCGAGGGTTCGCCCTCGAGCCTCGGCTGGGTCGGCTTCGCCTTCGCCGAGGGGGCCGGAGACAGCGTCAAGGAGATCGCCGTCTCGGCGGAGCCGGGCGGTGACTGCATCGCGCCGTCATCGGACACGATCGTCGATGCCTCGTACCCCCTCTCGCGGAACCTCTACATCTACGTGAACGCCGCGCAGGCCGAGGACAACCCCGCCGTGGCGGCCTTCGTCGACTTCTACCTCTCTGACGCCGGCATCTCGGCCGTCGCGGAGGTGGGCTACGTGGCGATCCCCGCCGCAGACCTCGAGACGACGCGGGCGGTCTGGGACGAGCGGTCCGTCGGCACCCGAGGCGGCGGCTGACCTTCCCATCACGTGACGCTGAGACCGGGTCGGCGGGCCCGGTCTCAGCCCACGCGCTGACTCGTTAGCCTTCGTCCGAACCCCGTCCGAAAGACACCGATGGCCATCACGCTGGAAGACCTGCGAGGCGACCCACGCCGGGTTCGCACCGAGCGGGCGGTGCGCGTCACCCTGACGGCTGCAGCGGCGACCTCGATCATGATCAGTGCACTGATCGTGTTCTCCCTCGCCCGTGAGACGTGGACGTTCGTCACCCAGGTCGAGTGGGCCACGGTCTTCGCCTCCGACGGCTGGTTCCCGCGGCGGGGCGAGTACAACATCTGGACGCTCCTCGTTGGCAGCGCCATCGTCACCACGGTCGCGATGGTCATCGCCGTCCCCATCGGCCTCGGCTCCGCGATCTACCTCTCCGAGTACGCCCGTCCCTCCGTGCGCAAGGTGCTGAAGCCGACCCTGGAGATCCTCGCCGGGATCCCGTCGGTGGTACTCGGGTTCTTCGCCATCAGCTTCATCTCACCGGAGATCGTGCAGCGCTTCTTCGGGGCCACCGACCTGTTCAACCTGATGGTGGCGGGTCTCGGCGTCGGCATCCTGTCGATCCCGTTGATCGCCTCCGTGTCGGAGGACGCGCTGCGGAGCGTGCCCCAGGCGCTGCGCGAGGCGAGCTACGGGATGGGTGCCCGGAAGATCACGACCACGGTCCGCGTGGTGCTGCCGGCTGCCGTCTCCGGGCTCGTCGCGGCGTTCATCCTCGCGGTCTCCAGGGCGATCGGCGAGACGATGGTGGTGTTCATCGCCGGCGGCGCCGGCGGGGGCACCCTCTTCAACACCAACCCACTGGAGCCGGGGCTCACGATGACCGCCGCGATGGCCTCGCAGGCGACCGGCACCGATGCCGTCGTCGGTGAGGCCCTCACCTTCCAGAGCCTCTTCTTCGTGGGCTCCGTGCTGTTCCTGATCACGTTCCTGCTCAACGTCGTGGCCTCCCGCTTCGTGCGGCGCGTCCGGCAGAGCTACTAGGAGACCCCGCATGGCGCTCACCACCCCCGCCACGGTCGGACCTCGCGCCGCCGAGCGCTCCGTCGCCGACCAGCTCACCAAGGGCGGCGCGGACTGGCTCGGTGGCACCTTCCTGGTGCTGCTGATCGCCTCCCTCGGGTTCTGCGTCCTCGTGCTCGTCACCTTGATGGTCGATGTCATCGGCACGAGCGCGCCGGTGTTCAGCGAGCGGTTCGTCGACTTCATGACGGGAACGCTCCGCACCCGCGCCGATGAGGCGGGGCTCTACCAGGGCCTGGTGGGCTCGTTCTGGATCTGCGTGTTCGTCGTCGTCCTTGCCTTCCCACTCGGGATCGGCGCGGCCCTCTACCTCGAGGAGTACGCGCCCGACACGCGCTTCAGCCGGTTCGTGAACGTCAACATCCGCAACCTCGCTGGCGTCCCCTCGATCGTCTACGGGATCCTCGGCTTCACGATCTTCACAAAGGCCCTCCGCAGCTTCACCAGCACCGGCCGAGCCAACGGGCTGACGGTCATGTCGGCGGGGCTGACGCTGGCCATCCTGGTGTTGCCCATCGTGATCATCACCGCCTCCGAGGCGGTCCGAGCCGTGCCAGATTCGCTGCGGGAGGCGGGCTACGGGGTGGGCGCCACCCGCTGGGAGGTCATCCGCTCGCATGTGCTCCCGTACGCCGCGCCGGGGATCATCACCGGCCTGATCCTGTCCCTCGCCCGAGCCCTCGGGGAGGCCGCGCCGCTGATCCTGGTGGGCGCGACCACCGGGCGGTTGGCGGGTGATCCGTCGCTGCTCGACCTGGGCCAGCTCCGTGAGCGGTTCACGGCCCTGCCCATCGTGGTCACCGAGTGGGCCAAGAACCCGAACGAAGGGTTCGACGAGCTGGCAGCGGCGGCGATCGTCGTCATGCTCGTCATCGTGGTCATCGCCAACACCGCCGCGATCCTCCTGCGCAACCGGTACGAGAAGAAGAGGACCTGATCGATGTCCGTCCCCATCAACCTCACGGAGCCCGCAGCTGTGGACGAAAGCGTGAGCGTCGGCCACGACGCCGAGGGCGAGCCCCGCCGCGCTCCGGCCGCCGAGGTCGTGTTCGCGGTCGCCGACCTCAGCGTCTACTACGGCGACTTCCGCGCCGTGCGTGACGTCAACGTCGAGATCAACCGGCACGAGATCACGGCCTTCATCGGCCCGTCCGGTTGCGGCAAGACCACCGTTCTGCGGTGCTTCAACCGCATGAACGACCTGATCCCCACGGCCCGCGTCGAGGGCAAGGTCACCTACCACGGCGTCGACCTCTACGACCGCGAGGTCAACCCGGTCGAGGTCCGGCGGCGGATCGGCATGGTGTTCCAGAAGCCGAACCCGTTCCCCAAGTCGATCTACGAGAACGTCGCCTACGGACCGAAGGTGGCCGGGGTCAAGGGCAACATGGACGACATCGTGGAGCGGGCGCTGCACGGTGCGGGCCTCTGGGACGAGGTGAAGTCGCGCCTCAAGGCCTCTGGGATAGGTCTCTCCGGCGGCCAGCAGCAGCGCCTCTGCATCGCCCGGGCCATCGCCACTGACCCCGAGGTGTTGCTGATGGACGAGCCCTGCTCGGCCCTCGACCCGATCGCGACCGCGCGGATCGAGGACCTGATGCAGGAGATCAAGGACCAGTACACGATCGTGATCGTCACCCACAACATGCAGCAGGCGGCGCGGGTGAGCGACCGGACGGCCTTCTTCACCACCGAGGTCAACCCCGAGAGCGACACCCGTACGGGCCTGCTGGTCGAGGTCGACAGCACCGACAAGATGTTCTCGAACCCGAGCGACGATCGGACCGAGAACTACGTCACCGGCCGCTTCGGATGACGATGGACGCCCAGGCGATCGAGCCGCTGCGGCACGGGTTCCGCGAGGAGCTCGACCAGCTGCGGCTGCAGGTCGAGCTCATGGGGGTGCGGGTCGACGAGAACCTCGAGCGCATGCGGGAGAACCTCCGGTCGGGCGACCGTGCTGTGGCGGAGGCCGCCTTCGCGGCGGACAACGAGATCGACGCCATGAACGTCTCCCTCACCGAGCGCTGCTACTTGCTGCTCGGTCGCGAGTCGCCGGTGGCATCGGATCTGCGGTTCATCGTCTCCGTGCTGCGCATCGTGTCCGAGCTGGAGCGGGTGGGTGACCTCGCCCTCCGCGTCGTGAAGCTGTCGCCGAAGCACGAGCTCCTCCTTCGCTCCGAGGTGCTGTTCGACATCCTCGTCACCGTCGCGGACGAGGCCGTCGACATCTACCGAATCGCGCTTCGCGCGTGGTCGGCCCAGGACCTCGGGCTGGCCACCGACCTCGCCACCCAGAACCGGAACCTCGACCTCTACTACGAGCGCCTGATGAGCGAGCTGAAGCGGCTTGACGGTCCCGACGCCGTGCGCATCGCGATGGCGGCGTTCACGGCAGGGCGGGCGCTCGAGCGCATCGCCGACCACAGCGCGATCATCGGTGCTCGACTGCGCTACCTGATCACGGGCGAACCGGCCCACCTCGCCGCTGAGGTCAGGTAGGGGGAGGGCCGATGCCCGACAGTCGCACGACGATCCACCACCAGCTCGATGAGGTGCCGCACGACAAAGGCAAGGTCGAGCGGGGTGAGCGATGACGGCGACCCTCGGGGTGCTGGTAGCGGTTCTCGCGATCGCGATCGCGCTGGTGTTCGTCGGCCAGCGGCGCCTCGCTCGCCGGCTCCTGGCAGCCGCCCACCGGCTGTCGGGCGACCTGGCGGCCGGAGGCTCGGGCCTCGCGGAGGCCACCTCCGTCGTCGAGCGGGCCGTGGACCGCACGGTGCGCCGTGACGGCGAGGTGTCGGTGGTGGAGGCTCGCCTCACCAGCGCGCTCGCGGTGATCCCGCAAGGCGTCGTCGTGTTCGACGACCGCGGCGCCATCGCCTACCGCAACGACGTCGCCGCTGGGTACCTGGCCGCTCGTCACGGCGACTCGCTCGTCGAGGAGGCGATCACAGAGCTCGCTGCCGAGGTCGCGGAGCGTCCTGGAGGGGAGACGCCGACTCGCACCGTCGACCTCTTCGGACCGCCCCGCCGTACGTTGGTGCTCATGGCGATCCTCCTCCGGCAGGATTCGCGGCGCCTCGGCGTGCTGGTCGTGATCGACGACGTCACTGATCGTCGCCGCCTGGAAGCGGTGCGACGCGACTTCGTGGCCAACATCAGCCACGAGCTGAAGACGCCGGTCGGTGCGCTCGGCCTCCTCGCGGAGACCCTCCTGGCCGAGGACGAGCCCGCGGTGGCGCAACGGCTGGCGGAGCGGATGCTCACCGAGGCCTTCCGCGTCGGGCGCACGATCGACGATCTGCTCGAGCTGTCCCGCATCGAGGCCGATGAAGCGCGTCGCGAGGACCTGTCGGTCCACCTGTTCGTGGCCGAGGCCGTCGACCGGGTTCGGCCGGCCTCGGAGCAGCAGGGGATCTCCATCGAGGTGGAGGAGCCGGCCGCCCGGCTAGCGGTGGCGGGCGACCGTCGCCAGCTCGTGTCGGCCACCTACAACCTCCTCGAGAACGCGGTGAAGTACTCCGACCCGGGATCGGTCATCCAGGTGCGCGCTCGCACGGATGGGCAGTGGGTCGACATCGAGGTGCAGGACCACGGCATCGGGATCCCCCGGCGCGACCTCGAGCGCGTGTTCGAGCGCTTCTACCGGGTCGACCGGGCCCGCAGCCGCGAGACCGGGGGCACCGGCCTCGGCCTGGCCATCGTGCGCCATGTCGCGAGCAACCACGCCGGCGACGTTCGGGTCGAGTCCACCGAAGGCGAAGGTTCTACGTTCACCCTGCGACTGCCGGTGGGAACCGGTCCGGTCGCCGTCACCGCAGAGGCAGGCTGAGGCTCGATGAGCACACCCGATGCCACCGTCCTCGTGGTCGAGGACGAAGACTCCTTCGTCGAGGCCCTGACGGTCGGGCTCACGCGGGAGGGCTTCCGCGTGCGGGTGGCGCGCGACGGCGCCGAGGCGCTCGACATCTTCGATGCCGTGCGTCCCGACCTCGTGCTCCTCGACGTCATGCTCCCGAAGGTGTCCGGGATCGACGTGTGCAGAGAGCTCCGCCGCCGATCGTCCGTCCCCATCATCATGGTGACGGCGAAGGGCAGCGAGATCGACACCGTCGTCGGCCTGGAGGTGGGTGCGGACGACTACGTGACCAAGCCGTACCGGCTGCGCGAGCTCGTGGCCCGCATGCGGGCCGTGCTGCGGCGGCGGGCCGGCGACGCGTCCGCCCACCCCGCCCTGAGCGGCGACGCCATCGAGGTCGGCGACGTTGCGCTCGACCCGGAGCGGCACGAGGTCGTCATCCGCGGCGACACGGTGTCGCTGCCGCTCAAGGAGTTCGAGCTCCTAGAGATCCTGCTCGCCAACGCCGGCCGGGTGCTCCCGCGGGACACGTTGATCGACCGGGTCTGGGGCACGGACTACGTCGGCGACACCAAGACGCTCGACGTGCACGTGAAGCGCCTGCGGGCGAAGGTGGAGCTCAACCCCTCCTCGCCGACGCGCATCGTGACGATCCGCGGGCTCGGTTACAAGTACGAGGCGCCGAGGTCCTGACGCTCCGGCGGGGCAGGGTGTGGGGGCCTCGTACGATGACGTCGATGTCCACCCCGGCCGGCTGGGAGCCCATCAAGACGCCCGTGCACCGCGCCGGTGCCGACGCGTTCCACCTGTCGCCGTTCGCGCGGCTGGCCCGTGCCCACGTGCTGGTCGCCGCGGGTGACGCCCTCGTCATGATCGCGCTGGCCAACTCGCTGTTCTTCGACCTCGACCCGAACGACGCGCGCTGGAAGGTGTTCCTCTACCTCGCGCTGACGATGGCCCCGCTGGCGCTCGTGGCGCCGTTCATCGGGCCGGCGCTCGACCGCTCCGTCGGCGGGCGCCGCTGGATGATCGTGGGGTTCAACGCGGCCCGCGCCCTCGTGTGCCTCGTGATGGTCGATGACCTCGACGGCTTGCTGCTCTTCCCGGAGGCGTTCGCCGTGCTCGCGATGGGCAAGGCGTACGCGGTGTCGCGAAGTGCCATCGTCCCGACGGTCGTGCGCAGCGACGCCGAGCTCGTGGAGGCGAACTCCAAGCTGCAGATGCTCTCTGGCCTCGCGGTGCCGCTCGTGGCGTTGCCCGCGGGGATCGCGTTCGCGATCGGGAGCTCGGAGGGCGTGTTGGTCCTGGCCGTCGTCGCCTACGCGGCGGCCACCCTGGCGGCCCTGCGGATCCCGCGCACCCAGGTGGCCGACGCGCCGGCCACCGAGGCGGAGTCTGCCGAGCTCCGGGGCATCGGCGTGCGGCTCGCCGCGTCGGCGATGGGCCTCGTGCGGGGCATCGTCGGCTTCCTGACGTTCCTTCTGCTGTTCGCCCTCCGTGACGGCCCTACGTGGAAGCTCGGGGCCGTCCTGGTCCTGACGGGCGCGGGCGCCCTGCTCGGGTCAGCCGTGGCCCCAGCGCTCCGCCGCTCGTTCTCCGAGGAGCGCATGCTGACGACGCTCCTCGCCGTCGCGGTCGTCGGCGGGCTGGCGGCCGGGTGGGTTGGAGGCTTCGCGGCGAGCATGTTGCTGGCCGCAGTCATCGCCGTCGTCTCGACCGCGGGGCGTCTCGCGTTCGACTCCCTCGTGCAGCGAGACGCTCCTGACGCCAACTGGGGCCGCTCCTTCGCCGCGTTCGAGCTGCGGTTCCAACTGGTATGGGCGGTCGGGGCGGTGGTGCCGGTGCTCATCTCCATCCCGATCCGCGTCGGGTTCTTGGTGATCGCGGGCGTGGCCGGCTTCGCTCTCTTCTCCTACGTCGCGGGCCAGCGGGCTGCTCACCGGTCCCACGGACGGTCGCCCCCGACCGTCGACGGCGCGGAGGCGCCGGACCCGACCCTCGCCGACCACACAGCGGTCCAGCCGCGCCCGGGCGTCGATCCCACCACCATCCAGGAGTAGTCGGTGCCGAGATCGGGTCGCGTGGCGGGTCAGGCTCGTTGGGAGCGCCGCCGCACGAGGGCGACCGCGCCGCTCGCCACGCCCACGAGGGCGACGCCCGCGGCCGCGAGCGCGAGCTCCTGCCGGCGACGCGGGCTGACGGTGGCCCACCGGCCGGCGCGGTGCGACCCGACGTACGCCTCCTCGTTGGAGGCGCTCGGCTCCCAGCCGTCGGCCCGCAGCCGGTCGTTCGCGACCACCCAGGGGTGCACGGTGAACGGCAGCAGCGCAGGTGGGGTGGGGGCGAGGCCCCAGCGCCAGCGCACCCCCGCCAGGCGGACCGCGAGGCGCTCCGGGAGCCGGAGCCGGGGTGCCCCTCCGGCCAGCGCCCGCAGCGTCTCGCCGCTGATCCAGCCGTCCGGGGCGACGTTCCGTGGGCCGTCGAGTCGGGCGCGCCGGGCCAGGTCGACGGCCGCCGCGAGGTCGGTGACGTCGAGGAACTGTGCCGGAGGCTCGTCGTCGGTGACCGGGAGGGAGGACGAGCGGGCCAGTGCCTTCGCCAGCCACCCGTTGCCGCTCGCCGACACGGTCACCGTCGGCCGCAGCAGGGTGACCGTGGCGCCCGGGTGGGCGTCGCGCCACTCTGCCGCGCTGCGCTCGAGGTCGGCCTTCTCGTAGGCGAGCGGGACGCCGGGGTTGGGCCGGATCGGCGCGTCCTCCGTGAGCGGCACCGGGTTGTTGACCCAGGCGCCGTAGACGGTCGCGCTCGACAGGAGGACGACGTGCTGCGCGCTGACGGCGGACGCGGCATCGAGCACCCGGCGCGCCAGCGCGCCGTCGCCGGGCTGTCCGTCCTGGACGGTCGTCTCGGGCCCGGTGCACCCTGCCAGGTGGACGATGGTCGTCGCGTCCTCCAGCAGCGGCTTGAGGTCCGCGGTGGCGAGATCGACCGAGTGGCCCTCGACGCCAGCGGGAAGCCGGCCGAGGCTGCGCCGATCGAGGGCGACGACGCGGGCTACCGCGGGATCGTCCGCCGCCAGCGCACACACCCGCTGGCCCAGGACCGACGCTGCACCGGTGACGACGACGACTGCTCCCGCGAGGTCCGTTGCAGATGCCATGGCCCTACGATGCCCTTGTGACTGACTCCGGTCCACTCGGCGACCCCTTCGAGGGCATGCCGTTCCTGGGCGACATCGCCCGCCTGCTCGGCCAGCAGGGCGCCGGAGGCTGGGACAGCGCCCGGCAGCTCGCCGTCAGCGTCGCCACCGGTGGCACGAGCGAGGCCAACGTCGACCCCGTCGAGCGCATGCGGATCGAGCAGCTCGCCCGCGTCGCCGATCTGCGTGTCGCCGACGCGACCGGCCTGTCCACCTCCGTGGGCGGCCGGGCCGTCTCGGTGGTGCCCGTGAACCGCGCGGGCTGGGTGATGGACACCCTGGACGCGTACCGACCGCTCGTCGAGCGCCTGGCCGCCGCCCTCAGTCCCTCCGAGGACGACGTCGACGAGGAGCCGATGGAGCCCACCGACCCGTTGGCAGGCATGTTCTCGGGGATGCTCGAGATGTTCCAGCCGATGGTGCTCGCGATGACGGCCGGGTCGATGGTCGGCCACCTCGCGCAGCGCACCTTCGGTCAGTACGACCTGCCGATCCCCCGGCCGATCGATGGCCCCCACGCCGACGAGCTGCTCCTCGTGGTGCCCAACCTCGACGCCTTCGCCGAGGAGTGGAGCCTCGCCGAGGACGACCTGCGGCTCTGGATCTGCGTGCATGAGGTGGCCCACCACGCGGTGCTCGGTGTGCCCCACGTCCGTGCGTGCATGGACGACCTCCTCACGCGGTACGTGTCCAGCTTCCGCAACGACCCCGCCGCCCTCGAGGACCGCATCGGCCAGATCGACCTGTCGGATCCATCCGCGCTGGCGAACCTGCAGGAGGTGATCGGCTCGCCGGACGTGATCCTCGGTGCCATCACCTCGCCCGAGCAGGACGCGCTGCGCCCGCAGCTCGAGGCCCTGGTGGCCGTCGTGGAGGGCGTGGTCGACCACGTGGTCGACGTCGTCGGTGGCGAGCTGATCCCCGGGTACTCGATGCTCACGGAGGCGCTCCGGCGCCGTCGGGTCGAAGCCGCGCAGGCCGATCGGTTCGTCGAGCGGCTCTTCGGCCTCGAGCTGAGCCAGGCCACCTACGACCGCGGCAGTGCTTTCGTAGCCGGCGTGCTCGAACGAGCCGGCGAGGACGGGCTGCAGCGGCTCTGGGAGGGCGCGGACATGCTGCCGACCCCGCCCGAGGTCGACGCCCCCGGCCTCTGGCTCGCCCGCATCGACCTGTAGGAGGGCCGGGACGAGGACTAGGGCTGCTGGCCGATGGTGACGGTCGCCTCGCGGCGCTGACCGTCCCGCCAGTAGACGACGGCGACCTCGTCCCCCGGCTTGTGGTGGCGCATCGCGACGACCAGGCCGGAGCTGGAGGTGACGGCGTGATCGCCGACCTCGGTGATGACGTCGCCGGCCACCAGGCCGCCGCGCTCGGCCGGGCTCCCGCCCATCACCGACCGGACGGTGACGCCGCCGGACATGCCCAGCTGCTCGGCCTCGGCCATGGTGAGGTCGGCGCCCGCGATGCCGAGCCAGCCCCGCGCGACGTGGCCTGACTCGATCAGCTCGGCGGCCACGCGGCGCACCAGGTCGATCGGGGTGGCGAAGCCGAACGCGGCGTCCTCACCGGCGAGGTCGGTCGTGATGCCGATGACGGCGCCGCTGGCGTCGACGAGCGGGCCACCTGACCAGGCCGACTCGATCGGAGCGTCCGTCTCGATGAGGCCGTGGAGCGACTCGCCGTTCACGTCGAGGCGATGCTCGACGGCGCTCACGACCCCGGTCGTGACCGACGGCTGGTCGCCACCGTCGCTCGGCCACCCGAGGGCCATCGCCGGCGATCCCACCGCGAGGTCGGCCGACGAGCCGAGCACCGCGACGGTCAGGTGGTCGGCGTCGATGGCGACGACCGCGACATCCGTCGGGAGATCAGCGCCCACCAGCTCCCCGTCCAGTCGGCGTCCGTCAGCCAGCACGACGGTGATCGAGGTGGCTCCGGCGACCTCGTGCGCACTCGTGAAGACGAGCCCGTCGTCTCGGACCACGACGCCGGACGCGGGTGCGGTCCCGGCCTCGCCCGAGACCATCAGGTGCACCACGGCAGGTCCGAGCTTCTCGGCCAGTGCGGCGACGCTGCGCTCGTCATCCAGCATCGGCGTCGACACGATCGGGGTGACGGCCACCTTCTCCACGACCGCCTCGGTGCGACCCGAGGACAGTGCGCCCGTGACCGCCAGCGCCCCTCCGCACACTGCCGCGCCGACCAGGCTCGCGGCCACCGCGATCGGCCACACGACTCGCTGCCCGATGACCTCGGTGGCCCTCGGCGCCGAGGCCGCGATCGTCCCCGGGCCCCAGGTGGTCAGCTCCGACGGGTGCCGCCAGAGCCGGTCGTCGGGAGGGAGTGGGGGACCGCTGGCGGCGCCGTCGTCGTCGGCGTCGTCGTCCATGGCCATGGCCAGACGGTAGTGGCGACCCCTGCCGAGAGGACCGCGGGCCACGTAAGGTGGCCCAGATGGATCGCGCCCCTGCCGCCGCGCCCGAGGTGGGCGACGACTGGGTCGCGCTCACCCCTGAGCCCCTCCCGGTGGCGGCGGCGTCGGCCTGGGTGGTGCGCCCCGACTGTGGCGCCACGGTCACCTTCACGGGCACGGCCCGGGATCACGCGGCCGACCGGCCGGGTGTGCACCACCTCGAGTACGAGGCGTACGACGAGCCCGCGGTGGCGCGGCTGCGGGCCCTGGCGAGCGAGGCGCGGGCCCGCTGGCCCTCGCTCGGGCGGGTGGCCCTGCTCCACCGGACCGGTGTGGTCGACCTCGGCGACGCGGCGGTCGTCGTGGCGGTCTCCGCGCCACATCGCGCTGAGGCGTTCGAAGCCGCCCGCTTCGCGATCGACGAGCTGAAGCGGACCGTCCCCATCTGGAAGCGCGAAGCGTGGGACGGCGGCGAGAGCTGGGGCCTGGAGGCGCAGCACATCGTCGAGGTGTCCGGGACGACGCCGTGAGCGCTCTCGTCTTCCTGCTCATCGTGGTCGTGGTGTGCGGGATCGGCGGGATCGTTCTCTGGTTGCAGCACCGACAGCCGAACACGCTCGAGTCCGGGCTCGATTCCTTCCGCCGCGAGATGGACGCGCTCGCCCCACCGGAGGACCACCCCGAGCCGACGCTCAGGCGCGCCAAGCGCCCCACGCGGCCGGGCCGGCCCACCACCAGCGAGGAAGGACCCTGAGCCATGGCCCGCGACCTGGCCATCGACCTCGGCACGGCCAACACCCTTGTCTACGAGCGCGGGCGCGGCATCGTGCTCAACGAGCCGACGGTGATCGCGCTCAACGAGCGCACCCAAGAGGTGCTCGCGATGGGCCACGAAGCGTGGCAGATGATCGGCCGGACCCCTGGCTACATCGTGGCCGTACGGCCGTTGCGGCAGGGGGCCATCACCGACTTCGAGATCACGCAGCGCATGATCCGGCTGCTCCTGCACCGGGTCGGGGTCAACCGCTTCAACCGTCCTCGGGTCGTCATCTGCGTACCGTCGGCGATCACCGAGGTCGAGCGGCGCGCCGTCACCGAGGCGGCCCGCCGCGCGGGCGCCGCCGACGCCCAGCTCATCGAGCAGCCCATGGCCGCCGCCATCGGGGCGGCGCTCCCGATCCACGAGCCCGTGGCGAACATGGTGGTCGACGTGGGGGGCGGCACCTCGGAGACCGCGCTGATCTCGCTCGGTGGCGTCGTGGCCCTGAAGGCCGTCCGGGTGGGCAGCTTCGACATCGACGCCGCGATCACGGCCTTCATCCGCCGTGAGTACGGGATCGCGGTCGGTGAGCGGACGGCCGAGGACATCAAGGTGGCCATCGGCTCGGCCTCCGCCGTGCGCGACGAGGTCAAGGCGGAGGTGCGCGGTCGCGACCTGATGAGCGGCCTGCCGAAGACCGTCATCCTGTCGCCCGAGGAGGTGCGGGCGGCGATCGATGAGCCCGTGTCGGCGATCTGCGACTCGGTCGTGGCCTGTCTCGGCATGAGCCCGCCGGAGCTCGCGCAGGACCTCATCCTGAACGGCGTGAAGCTCGTCGGCGGCGGCGGGATGCTGGCCGGTCTCGACCAGCGGCTCGCCAACGAGACGGAGGTGCCGGTGCACCTCGTCGACGCGCCCCTCGAGTGCGTCGTACTCGGCGCGGGACGGTGCATCGAGTCCTACGACAGCCTCAAGGTGATGTTCATGGGTAGCAACCGGTGAAGGTTGTCACCTACGTTGCCTCGTCGTGGACCCCTCCCCCCGTGCCCTGCTCTCGTGCGCCTCGGTCGCCTTGCTCGACGACCGGCGGCAGCTGACCGCCCCAGAGCTCGCCGAGCTGGCGGCGCTGCCTGACGAGAGCGTGCCCGCGCTGGCCGCGCTGGCCCATGAGGTCCGGTTGGCGTGGTGCGGCCCCGCGGTTGAGGTCGAGGGCATCCTGTCGGCCAAGACCGGCGGTTGCCCGGAGGACTGTCACTTCTGTTCGCAGTCGGCGCAGTTCGACACGGTCGTGCAAGCCACCCCGTTCCTCGACCGCGAGGAGCTGCTCGCTGCGGCGCGTGAGACCGCCGCGATCGGCGCGTCGGAGTTCTGCATAGTGCTGGCCGTGCGGGGCCCTGACGAGCAGACGATGCAACGGCTCGAGGAGCTCGTTCCGCTCGTGCAGGCAGAGACGGGGCTCAACGTCGCGGTGTCCGCCGGGATCCTCACAGAGGCTCAGGCAGCGCGCCTCGCCGCGGTGGGCACCCATCGGTACAACCACAACCTCGAGACGGCGCGATCCTTCTTCCCCCAGGTGGTCACCACGCACTCGTGGGAGGAGCGCTTCGACACGTGCCGCCTCGTACAGGAGCACGGCATGGAGCTGTGCTGCGGTGCGCTGCTGGGGATGGGTGAGAGCGTCGCCCAGCGACTCGAGCTCCTCGAGCAGCTGCGCGTCGTGGAGCCGGCCGAGGTGCCGCTCAACTTCCTCAACCCGCGCCCGGGCACGCCGCTCATGATCCGCAAGCTCGTCGAGCCCCTCGAGGCGATCCGGTGGATCGCGCTGTTCCGTCTCGCCCTGCCGTCCGTGATCCTCCGCTACGCGGGCGGTCGCGAGGTCACGCTGCGGGAGCTGCAGGCCCTGGGGCTGACATCGGGCATCAACGCCTTGATCGTGGGCAACTACCTCACCACCCTCGGCCGTGCCCCTGCGGAGGACCTGCAGATGCTCGCCGACCTCCGCATGCCGATCGGCGTGCTCTCCAAGGCCATCTGAGCGCTCGTGGTGCCGACGCCGGTCGCGCACTGCACGGGGTGCGGCCAATCGCTCGCCGCGTGCGCCGGGTGTGGACCCGCCCTCGACCCCCCTCGGTTCTGCGCCACGTGCGGCCGGCGGCTCACGGTCCAGGTGACACCGACCGGGTGGACGGCCCGGTGCCGCCGCTGCGAGGTGACCGTCAGCCGCTGAGGTCCTCCGCGGCCTGGCGCACCTGCCAGTCCCGGTCCGATCGACCGCGTTCGAGCGCGGCGTCGACCTCAGCGCCCTCGAACGGGGCCAGGGCGAGGACGGCGCGACGGCGGACCGTCGCCTTGCCCTCGAGCGCCGTCAGGATCGCGGGGAGCCCCGCCGGGTCGCCGATCGCTCCGAGGGCCGCAACCGCGGCCTCCCGCACCAGCGCATCGCCGTGCTCGACCGCCAGCTGCGCCAGCGCGCGCACGGCGCCCGGTTCGGCGGGCTCACGCTCGCCGCTCGCCCACGCGGCGACCTCGACGACCGTCGTGTCGTCGTCACCGAGGACGGTGAGGAGCGACGGAGGCTCGTGGCCGGGAACCTTCGCCGTCGCCTCGCAGGCGCGGCGCCTGACGATCACCGACGGGTCGACCAGGGCGGTCGCCACGTCGTCAGTCGCCAGGACGCCGAGGCGCTCGAGCGCGCCCAGGGCGGTCGCCCGCACCCTGGGCTCAGGGTCCCCGAGGGCGGCCCGCGCGCCGGCCTCGTCGCCGTCGTGGCCGGCGATGGCGGCGGCGCGGCGTCGGCGGGCCGCGTCAGCGTCCACGGGAGGCGGGCGCAGGCACTAAAGCCCCGTGGGAATTGGGTCGATGATTGCCCTGGCGGCGCGACCCATTGCGCCCATGCCGAAGCCAGGACAGGGGACCGCTATGCCCTTCATGGTCATCTACCGGACGTCGGACGGGAGCTCGTGCTTCGAGCAGGCCGACGCGATCGACGAGGCCGCCCTCTTCGTTGAGCGGCTGCGGAACAAGGAGGGCATCGACCAGATCCGCATCTACCGGATGGAAGAGATCAGCTTCGCGTTCCGCCCGTACTACAAGGTGGAGCTCGGGATGACCGAGCGGCAGGACACGCCCACGACCCCTCCGGCCCGCAAGGTCATGGCCGCCGACGGGCCGCCGTTGGCGCCCGAGGCACCCGCGGAGGCAGACGCCGAGGTGCCTCCGCCGCCGTCGGACGTCACGGTCGAGTCCCGCCCCGGTCCGCTCGCCCACCGGCACACCGACGTGCCCCTGCCGGATCCTCCGCTCCCGGAGGCCGAAGGCGAGCACGCGGGGGCGAACGGTCGGCGCGGGCTCTTCGGCCGCTGAGCGGTCGGCTGCCAGCCTCATCCCAGCGCGTGGTCGAGGAGCGAGGCGAGCGCCAGCGCGCCGAGGCACAGCGCGACGGCGGCCAGGACCCCGAGCCCGACGACCAGGACGGTCAGACCGGCTGCTGCGCGAAGGCGTAGCCACCACGGCCGATGGTCCTGCTCGATGACCTCGGTCGTCTCCACCACGTCACCCTCCCGCCGCGCGACTTGAGCCCGAGGCCTTCGCATGAGCACGCTGGACCGATGCTACCGCCGGCCCCCATCGCACCTGCGGCGATCACGGCGGCCGTCTCGGGTCGCCCCCGCCGACGCCGCTGGATCGGGTTCGGGGTCGTCGCCGCGCTCCTCGTGTCGGCGACGATCGGTGCCGCGGTGGTGCCGATGCCCTACATCGCCGTGCGACCTGGCTCCGTGCGGCCGGTCACGGAGCACGTCGTCGTCGAGGGCGCGCCGTCGTACGCGCCCGACCACTCCATCGCGTACACGACCGTCGGCGTCGGCCAGACGACCATGCTCGAGGCGCTCGTCGGCTGGATCGACGACGACGTGGACATCCTGCCCGAGGAGCGGGTGCGAGGTAGCCGCTCCGAGGACGAGAACCGGCGCTACAACGCGCAGCTCATGGACGACTCGAAGCTCATCGCCGAGGCGGTCGCGCTCGAGCGCCTCGGCGAGGACGTCCACATCACCACCACCACCGGCGCGATCGTCCGACGCTTCATCGAGGGTTCTCCCGCGGCGGCTGCCCTCGAGCTCGACGATGTGATCGTCGCCATCGACGGCAACCTGGTGGACGTCCCCGGCGAGGTGGGTGACCTGCTCCAGCCAGGCGGCCCCGGCGCGACGCACACGCTGACCGTCGAGCGGCCCGCGGGCAGCGACACGCACCTCGAGATCGCTGTCTCGACGATCCCCGCGGACAACGACCCGACGCGCGCGATCATCGGCATCGAGCCTCAGGACCGGATCTCGGACTTCGACTTCCCGATCGACGTCACCATCGACTCCGGCACCGTCGGCGGTCCGTCCGCCGGGCTCGCCTTCACGCTCGCCATCCTCGACGTGCTCACGCCCGGCGAGCTCACTGGCGGCCACCGCGTGGCCGTGACCGGGACGATGTCACTCGACGGCACGGTGGGCCCAGTGGGCGGCGGCGCTCAGAAGGCGATCACCGTGCGCGATGCCGGCTACGAGGTGTTCCTCGTGCCGTCCGACGAGGCCGACGAGGTGCGGGAGGCGGTCGGCGACGACCTCATCGTGGTCCCGGTAGACACCTTGGACGAGGCGCTGTTGGCCCTTGGCGTGCTCGGCGGGAACGTGGAGGAGCTGCCCGCTAGCAGCACGGGAGTCGCTTCCCCCGTGATCGCCAGGCGAACAGCGGCCGCCGCAGCGGGCCGAGGTTCGCCGCGGGCGTCCGCGCCCTGCCCCGGGGTCGGTCCTAGCATCGGATCGCCATGGCCGATTCGCTCGACAGCCAGAACATCGCCCGCCACTCCTTCGGGGTGGGTCGTAAGGGCTACGAGCAGCAGGAGGTCCGGGCCTTCCTGCACGAGGTGTCGGCGCTCGTGGAGCGCCTCCAACGGGAGGGCCACCAGCTGCGGGAGCGGGCCGAGCGGGCCGAAGCCCGCCTGGGTCTGTCAACCGATCTCGACGACTCGATGCTGCTCGAGGTCCTCGGCGAGGAGACCACGCGCGTCCTGACCTCCGCTCGCGAGGCCGCCACCGAGATCCGGGCCAAGGCGGACGCGGCCGCCGAGCGGATCATCAGCGATGTCACGTCGGAGTCCGCGGAGATGCGGGCGGAGGCGGTCCGGGAGGCCGACGGCCGGCGAGCGGAGGCGACCGCCGAGAGCGAGGCGCTCCTCGCCGGCGCGCGGGCCGAGGTCGAGCGCAGCCACGGAGAGGCGGACGCCGCCGCAGCGCGCCTCCGCGACGCGGCCGCGGAGCAGGCGCAGGCCCTGCGCGACGAGGGTCAGCGCGATCTCGAGCGCGTGCAGGACGAGGCGGAGACCGAGCTCGAGGCGGCTCGGGCCCGTGGGCGCGAGATGGTGGCCGAGGCCCAGGCGGTGCGTGAGCGCGTGCTGCGCGATCTCGCCGTCCGGCGCAAGAAGGCGCGCCAACAGGTCGAGAAGCTCAACGCCGGGCGCGAGCGGCTGCTGCAGGCCTACGACGTGGTGCGCCGCACGATCGACGAGGCCACGGACGAGCTGAGCACCTCGCTCTCGGACGCCCGGCTCGCGGCCGACGCGGCCGCGCGGCGCATCAGCGAGGAGCCCGACCCCACCCTCGAGGAGCTCGACGACGAGGTCAGCACCGCCGCGCTGGTCGACCCGCCCATCACGCAGGTGGGCGAGCCCGACGACGATGGCGACGCACCGGGACCCTTCTCGGGTGAGGTGCCGGTCGTCGAGGTGGCGCACCCGGTGCCGGCCGAGCCGGAGGCGTCCGTGCAGACCGAGCGGGCGTCACCGCCGGCCGAGCCTGCGGAGCGCCGTGGCCGCAAGGGCCGGAAGCGGAAGGAGACCTTCGAGGGGCTGCCCCCAGCGGCCTTCTCCAAGGTGGAGCCGCCGTCCGAGGGCGAGGGCATCCGCATCCTCGCCGAGCCTGGCGCCGAGGCCCCCCCGACCGAGGCCGCCGCGTCGACGCCGCCCGAACCCGGCGACGCCGCCACCGGGGAGCCGGCCGCCGACGGTGGGGGCGAAGCCGGCGCACCCCCGGCCGCCGAGGACGTGTTCGCCCGCCTGCGCGCCGAGCGGGAGGAGACCGCGAGCGACGAGTCGGGCAATGCCGCCGACGACGGGGACCGCGCCGCTGACGACGCGACAGACGCCGAGCCCACCGCCGAGGACACGGATGTCGGCGATGTCGCCGACGACGCCGAGCCGACGGTCTTCTCCGAGCGCGACGCCGCGCTGGTGCCCATCGACAAGGAGCTGGCCCGTCGGCTCAAGCGGGTGCTGGCCGACGAGCAGAACGAGGTGCTCGATCGGCTGCGGCGAGCGAAGCCCAAGGGCGTCGATGACGTCCTCCCGGACCCGGACGAGCACGCCGGTCGGTGGTCAGCCGTCGCCTCGCCGGCGCTCGCCGACGCGGCGACGGCAGGGGCGACGTCGGTGGGGGGCAGCGCGGGGCCGGTCGACGAGCTGGCCGGCGAGCTGGCCCGATCGCTCACGGCGCCGCTCCGAGAGCGCATCGACCGTGGCTTCGTGGCCTCTGACGGCAACCTCGACGACGTGGCCGACCGCGTGCGGGCGCTCTACCGCGAGTGGAAGGGCCAGCGGCTCGCCGACACCTCCCGCCACTACGCCGCCGCGGCGTACGCCCGGGGCGTGTTCGACGGGCTACCCGACGGCGCCCAGGTGCACTGGATGCTCGACCCGCAGGGCGGGCCATGCCCGGACTGCGACGACAACGTGCTGGGGGGGACGCTCGTGAAGGGGAGCGAGTTCCCGACGGGTCACCAGAGTGCGCCGGCCCACCCGGGCTGCCGCTGCCTGGTGGTCGCGGCGGACGGCTGACCCTCCAACGGTAGCCTCGCCCCATGCGAGCTGAGAGCGCCATGCCCCGCCGCCCCAGGCGCGGGTCGAGCCCTGGTCGGGGCCGCACATGGCTCGTCATCGGCGGGGTGCTGCTGTTCATCCTGATCACGTCGCTGCGAGGGATCGCCAGCTTCTACACCGACTACCTCTGGTTCGACTCGCTCGGACGCGCGGAGGTCTGGCAGGGAGTGCTCGGGGCGAAGATCGCCCTGTCGGTCATCTTCACGGGGGCCTTCTTCCTACTGATGTGGGTCAACCTCGTGATCGCCGACCGCCTCGCGCCCGCCTTCCGGCCCGATGGTCCGGAGGAGGAGTTCATCGAGCGGTACCACGAGCTCGTCGGAGGGCGCCTCGGCCTGGTCCGGGCCGTGGCCTCAGCCCTGCTCGCGCTCATTGCGGGAGCGGGGGTGGCGAGCGAGTGGAACTCGTGGCTGCTGTTCACCCACAGCCGCAGCTTCGGCATCGACGACCCCCAGTTCGGCACGGACATCGGCTTCTACGTCTTCAAGCTGCCGTTCCTCAGCTTCCTCGCCGGCTGGCTGTTCGCCGCGCTGCTGATCGTCCTGATCGTGACGACCGTCGCCCACTACCTCAACGGCGGCATCCGCATGAGCGCGCAGCACAACCGCGTGACGCCACAGGTGAAGGCGCACCTGTCGGTCCTGCTCGGCCTGCTCGCGCTGGTGAAGGCCGGCGGCTACTGGCTCCAGCGCTTCGACCTCACCGTCTCGTCGCGCGGCTTCGTCGACGGCGCCGGCTACACCGACGTCAAGGCGCAGCTGCCCGCCATCAACCTGCTGCTGCTCATCTCCATCGCGAGCTTCCTGCTCTTCATCGTGAACATCTGGCGCAGGGGCTGGACCCTCCCGATCCTCGGCGTTGGCCTGTGGGCCCTCGTTGCCGTCGTGGCCGGGGCGGTCTACCCGCAGTTCGTGCAACGCTTTCAGGTGACGCCGAACGAGCCCGAGAAGGAGCAGCCCTACATCGACCGGAACATCGACGCGACGCAGGAGGCGATGGGCCTCGGTCCGGACGACGTCGAGGAGGTGGCGTTCGACCTCGAGACGAACAAGGACAACATCGACCTGGCCGCGAACGAGGCGTCGGTGTCGAACATCCGCATCTGGGATCCGTCGCCGGCGGTGCTCGGCAAGACGTTCCCGCAGCTGCAGCGAGTCCGAGACTACTACCGGATCAACGACGTCGACGTCGATCGGTACGAGCTCAACGGCGTCCCAACCCAGGTCGTCCTCTCCGTGCGCGACCTGAACACGGCCAACGTGCCGCGGGACACGTGGGCGGCGAAGCACCTCACCTACACGCACGGCTACGGCGTCATCGTCGCGCCGGCCAACGCCAAGGAGCCGAGCGGCGAGCCGTCCTTCGTGGCCAAGGACGTCCCATACGTGAGCACCGTGGACGAGCTGGCGCTGACGCAGCCGGCCGTGTACTTCGGTGAGGGCCTCTCGCAGTACGTGGTCACCGGCTCGAGGCAGCAGGAGCTCAGCTTCCAGGAGGACGAGGGAACGCAGTACGCCGCCTACGAGGGGCCAGACGGGGTGTCGCTCGACAACCCCTTGAAGCAGGCGGCCTTCGCGCTGCGCTTCGGTGACCTCAACCCGCTCATCTCCGACCAGCTGACGGGCAGCTCCAAGATCCTGTACATCCGCGACATCAAGGAGCGGGTGTCGGCCCTCGCCCCGTTCCTGCACTTCGACGCCGATCCGTACCCCGTGATCAGCGAGGGCCGGATCCAGTGGATCATCGATGCCTACACGACCACGAACCGCTACCCCTACGGCGAGTCGGCGGAGACCGGCGTTCTCCCCGAGGGCAGTGGCCTCGACCACAGCTTCAACTACGTGCGGAACTCGGTGAAGGCGGTGGTCGACGCCTACGACGGCAGCGTCGACTTCTTCGTGATGCCGGTCGACGACCCGATCATCGAGGCCTACCGCGATGCCTTCCCTGATCTCTTCTCCGACTTCGAGGACATGCCCGACGACCTGAAGGACCACCTTCGGTACCCGGAGGACCTGTTCCGGGTGCAGACGACCATGTGGGCCCGGTACCACGTGGAGGAGCCCGGCAGCTTCTACGAGGGCAACGACTACTGGGACGTCGCGCGCGACCCGGGCACGGCGGGCGCAGGTGAGGGCACCAGCGTCACGAACTCCCAGGGCGAGACCGTCTCCACGCGCGAGGCGCGCATCGACCCCTACTACCTGTTCACGGAGCTCCCGGGCGCGACCGAGCCCGAGTTCATCCTCCTGCGGCCGTTCGTGCCGACCTCGAAGCAGGACGACAGCCAGCTGCTGACCGCGTTCATGGTCGGCAAGAGCGACCGCGACGAGTACGGCAAGCTCCAGGTGTTCGTCATGCCGCGCGGCAACCTGCCCGACGGGCCCGCGATCGTCCAGGGCAACATCCAGAAGGCCGGGGATGTGTCGCGGGAGGAGACGCTCCTCTCGGGCACCGGGTCCACCGTGTCGTTCGGGAGCCTCACGGCCATCCCGATCGACGGCGGCCTCGTGTACGTGCGACCGTTCTACGTCACCTCTGACGAGACCGAGATCCCCGGCCTCGAGCAGGTGATCGTGTACTTCGAAGGGACCGTGGCGATCGCTGCCACGCTCGAGGAGGCGCTCATCGAGGTCTTCGACGAGTCCCCCGCACCCCCAGGCGACGAGCCAAGCGATCCATCCGATCCGCCCGCAGGGACGGTCACCGAGCAGGTGTTGGCTCTGCTCCAGGAGGCGTCCGACGCGTCCGCCGACGCCGAAGCCGCGCTCCGTGACGGCGATCTCGGCACCTACGACGAGAAGAACGAGGAGTCGCAAGCCCTCATCGACCGCGCGTTGGCGCTGCTCGCGGGCGACGAGGGCACGTCGGGCTCGACCACTACGACGACCACCGACGGCGCCTCGGCCTGACCCCGCGGTCGCATGGCAGGATGCCGCCATGGTCGATCTCCAGCGGCGTGCTCTCCTCATCGGTGCGGCGGCCACTGTCGCCGCGCTCCGCGTGGGGGCGACGGCCGTGGCGGCGCCGATCCGTCGGGCGCCGCTGCCGCTCGATCCCTTCACCCTCGGGGTCGCCAGTGGGGATCCCGCGCCTGACGGCTTCGTGCTTTGGACCCGCCTGGCGCCCGACCCGTTGAACGGTGGCGGGATGCCGCCGGACCCCGTCTCCGTCACGTGGGAGGTCGCGACCGACGACACCTTCGCCGTGATCGAGGCCACCGGCACCGTCACGGCCATCGCCGACCTCGCGCACACGGCCCACGTCGAGATCACCGGGCTCGAGCCCGGCACCGTGCACTGGTACCGCTTCCGCGTCGAGGGCTGGGACAGCCCCGTCGGTCGGGCCCGGACCCTCGCGGTCGGCTCGCCCGACGCGCTGCGCTTCGGGTTCGTGTCGTGTCAGAGCTACGCCAGCGGCTACTACACCGCGCTGGCCGCCCTGGCCACGGAGGAGTGCGACCTCTGGCTCCACCTCGGCGATTACATCTACGAGAACGCGGGTGGCGGCCCGACGCGATCCCACGGGCCCGACGAGTGCTTCACCCTCGAGCAGTACCGCGCCCGCTACGCGCTCTACAAGACGGACCCGGACCTGCAGGCCGCACACCACGCCGCCTCGATGATCCCGGTATGGGACGACCATGAGGTCGACAACAACTACGAGGTGGTCGACGATGCCCGCCGGACGGCCGGCTACCGCGCCTGGTTCGAGCACCTGCCCGTGCGTCTGCCTGCCCCGGAAGGGCCGAGCCTGCAGATCTACCGACAGTTCCGATGGGGCGACCTGGTGACGTTCCACATGCTCGACGTGCGGCAGTACCGGGATCCGGCGCCGTGCGGAGGCGGTGTGGACGACTGCCCGGAGCGGCTGGGCGAGGACCGCACGCTCCTCGGCACCGCGCAGCAGACGTGGCTCGAGGACGGGCTGGCCACCTCCGACGCCCTCTGGGACGTCATCGGCCAGCAGGTGGTGTTCACACCGCTGCCCTTCGGGCCCTTGTACAACCTCGACCAGTGGGATGGCTACCCGCAGCAGCGCGAGCGCGTATGGGAGATGCTCAAGCAGCGGCCCAACCCGGTGATCGTGACCGGCGACATCCACGCCGCGGGCGTCGCCGCGCTGAACGAAACGCTCGGGGACGTCGGCACCCGCCGCATCGGCACGGAGCTCGTCGGCACCTCCGTGTCGTCACGGTTCGATCCCGTGCTCATCGACGCCGCTGAGGCGCTCATCGGGTCGCTGCCCTACGTCGAGTACTCGAACGCCCGGGAGCGGGGCTACACCGTTGTCGACGTCACACGCGAGCGACTCCGAGCCACCTTCAAGGTGGTGAGCACCATCGACAGCCGCGACGCGACCGTGTCGGTGGCTTACGTCGCGGACATCCCCGTGGGGGGCGGTGACGCCGCACCACCGGCCGCCCCCGTCACGGCGCCCGCGACGTTCACCGGCTGACGCCCGCTACTTCGCCGCGATCGTGATCGCGAGGGGGAACGCCCCGTCCACCTCGGCATCCAGGCCGACCCGGTCGGCGTCGGTCCCGAACAGCCAGCGAAACCAGGCGGTGACGGCGTGGCGCACGATCGGGTGGGCGTCATCGATCGGTGCCGCCGGATCGACGCAGCCGTCCTCGCCCAGGCAGCGCAGGGCGGGCTGCGAGTCAAGGAACGCGCCGAGTCCCGAGGCGTCGGCCACCCCGATGATCCCGGTGCCGTTGCCGAAGGTGCAGAAGTCGTCGAACCCGTTGTGGCCCACCGCCTCGATCTCCCAGTAGCGGCTCGGGGCGGGCGCACCCTCGAAGGCCGGGCGGGTGACCGTGTCGGCCGGGACGATCCCGTCGAGGGCGCCGGCGAGGAAGAAGCTGGGTCGCTCCGGGTAGGGGGCCGGAGCATCCGGGCCACCGGAGGCCATGGATACGTACCCGTCGACGCGAGCGTCGTGGGCGGCAGCCAGGATCGTGCCGCCGACGGCGGAGTAGGTGCGAGGTCAGGAAGCTCGACTGCGGACGGAACGACGCGAACCCGTGGCTGAAGAGGACGACGGGGAACTCGCCGTCGGCCACGGCGGCAGCGTCGGAGCTCGCGCCGCCGGAGCAGGCGGTGGCGATGACGGTCGTCATCACGGTGAGGAGGGCGAGCAGGCGGCGCAGGGCGGGATGTTGGCATGCCGTGTGCGCAGCGGCCCAGCCGAGGGATCAGGCGGTGGCGGCCCAGCTGCCGGGGGGCTCGTGCAGGTCGAGAGGGGCCGTGTCGAGCGAGTCGCTCAGGTCGATGATCGTCTCGGCCAGCGTGCGGGCCCGCTCCTCGCGCCGGCTCTCGGCGACGACCGCGGGCATCTGCACCGCGAGATCGTCGATGCGGCCCCGCATCTCGACCGTCACGCGGGCCACCTCGGCTGCCACCCGGGCCGAGTGGATCCGCACGGCCATCAGGTCCTCATGGGTCGGAAGGTCGAGGGTCGTGTCGTCGCTCGCCAGGTCGTCGAGCCGCCGCTCCATCCGAGCGAGCCGGCCGTCGAGCTGCTGCGCGTGCACGGCCAACGCCACCAGCGCGCGCTCGGCCCGCACCGCCGGGAGGGGCGCCGGCTCGGTCGGTCCCGCTGCCGACCGGCGCGAGCGGAACGACAGGCGCATGGCTGGGACGGTACCGCCGCGGTCACGACCAGCGGTGGACCGCAGGTTGCCGCGCTGCGGGGCGGCCAGTACAGTCGCACGTCCACACCAAGTCGACGCGGGGTGGAGCAGTCAGGTAGCTCGTCGGGCTCATAACCCGAAGGTCGTAGGTTCAAATCCTACCCCCGCCACCAACGAAGAAGTCCAGGTCAGAGGCCCTTTCCGATGCTTCGGGGAGGGCCTCTCTGGTGCCCGAAAAGCCCTCGTGTCTAACGGAATGTCTAACGAGTGGTTTTCGGTGACAGTGGTTTTCGGTGCGGGACTTCCCCGGGCAGGGCGGGCCCTGCGTGACCGCGGAGCGTGGGCGTCTTGGGTCGGGCGCGGTGCCGGTTCCGGCCGACCGGCGGTGGGAGCGCTTCGGCTGGCGTGGTGCGGCGGCGGTCCTCGGTTGCGCCACCCCGGCTGGAGCCGTCCCGTCGGGTAGAAATGGGCCGGGAAGCGACGAAGTGGATGTCAGATGGCGACAGCCGATCAGGTGAAGGCGCTGGTGCGCAGCCACGCCGCTGGCGACGAGAGCCACTTCTACTCCGTTGCGTTGCAGGTCGCCGCGCGGGCGGCGAAGAGCGGGCAGAGCAAGGTCGCGCAGGAGCTGCGCGATCTGGTCGACGAGGCGAAGGCGGAGGCAGCCCGTCCCGGCCGGCTCGTCCGGCCCGTGCCCGTCGCCCTGCCACGTGGCGAGTTGGCAGGTCTGCTCGCTGTCAGCTACCCCGAGCTCCGCCTCTCGGACCTCACCGTGGAGGCGCCTGTGCGGAAGCGTCTCGAGCGGGTGCTGACCGAGCAACGACAAGCCGATCGACTTCGTCACCATGGCTACCAGCCGCAGCGCAGCCTGCTGTTGGTTGGTGCACCAGGGACCGGCAAGACGATGACGGCGAAGGTGCTCGCAGGTGAGCTTCGCCTGCCGTTGTTCCTGATCCGTCTGGAGGTCTTGATCACCAAGTTCATGGGCGAGACCGCGGCGAAGCTCCGGATGGTCTTCGATGCTGTCGAGGCAACTCGCGGTGTGTACCTGTTCGACGAGGTCGACGCGCTGGGCGGGGACCGGGGGAACGTAAACGACGTCGGTGAGATCCGGCGGGTCCTGAACTCGTTCCTGCAGTTCCTCGACTCCGACGACTCGACCAGTCTGGTCGTGGCCGCGACCAACCATCCTCAACTTCTGGACAGGGCGATGTTCCGGCGCTTCGACTCCGTCATCGAGTACCCGCTGCCCACGCCGACGGTTGCACGCGAGGTGATCCGCCAACGCCTCTCGACGCTGGGCACCAAGGGAGTCGTGTGGAAGCAGATCGACGAGGCGGCCGTGGGTTTGAGTCACGCCGAGTTGACCCTCGCATGCGAGCACGCCGCCAAGGAGGCGATCTTGTCGGGCCAGGACCGCGTGAGCACCGCGATGCTGGTGTCCTCGTTGAGGGAGCGACGTCACGCCGCTGGCGGATGATCGCCGACACCTCCGATGGCACCCCGCAACCGTCCCCACATCCTCGTCACGCGACCGGCTGAGACCGACCCGTACACGTCGCACACCTCTGGGAGAGAGAGTCCGCGGCCGCCCGCCCCGATTGACCGGCTCGCCCACGGCACCGCCCTGGCGCGCGCAACAGAAGCCGCCGCCACCGCCAGCCAGGCACGCCGACGCCAGACCGGCGCGGCATTCGGTGTTGCCCCGGCCAGCGACGGCGTCTACGTCGTGTTCGACAGCTTCCCGGGCTTCGACCTGCAGAACACGGCCTTCGACCCGCAACGATCCGGGGACCAACCCGAGTTGCTCGCCGTACAACGCGTGATCGTCGGCGACCAGGTCGTGGAGCGGGCGACGGTGTTCGTGCCCGATGGGAAGCTGCGTTACTTCCTGCAGCGCTTCGAGCAGTACGCCACCGAGAACACCCGAACCGGCGCACCTCGCAACAGCAACTTCGTCGAACGAATCGCCGCCGTTCGCCTGGCCACCATCGAAGCGTTGTGGACCGACGCCCCCGACGACTTCCCCGCCGCGAACGTGGTCATGTGGTGTGAGGTGTGGTTGCGCCACCGCGACGGCGCCGAGCTCGAACGCCTCCGTGGACTCGCGGAGCGCCTCGGTGTCGAGGTCGGCGATCGACACCTCGTGTTCGACAACCGCACCATCGTTCTCGTCCGCGCCTCGGCGACCCAGCTCGCCGCTGCGGTCGACCTCCTCGACGACTTCGCCGAGCTCCGGCGGGCGAAGGTGACCGCCGAGTTCTTCAGCCGGGCCAACGCGGCCGAGCAGGCCGACTGGGCCGCCGAGCTGCTCGCCCGCACTGAACGCCCCGAAGAAGGGGCCCCGGCGGTGTGCGTGTTGGACACCGGCATCAACCGCGAACACCCGTTGCTGGCCGGCTCGCTGGACGCTTCCGACGTCCACGCTTGCGAACCGAACTGGGGAACACACGATCACGACGGACACGGCACCGAGATGGCGGGCCTCGCGTTGTATGGCGATCTGGTGACCGCCTTCGAGACCTTCGGCGCGATCCGGCTGCGGCACCACCTTGAGTCCGTGAAGATCCTGCCCCCTGCGCCGGCAGTCAACGATCCCGATCTCTACGGGGCCGTCACGGCGGACGCTGTCAGCAGGGTCGAGATCCAAGCACCACAGCGTCGCCGAGCGTTCTCCATGGCCATCACCGCCGATGCCGACGGGGTCGCCGGTACACCGACGTCGTGGTCAGCGGCCGTTGACGCGCTCGCAGCGGGCCGAGCGTTCGACGCGGAGAACGGCGAGCTGCGCTACCTCGACGAGGCCAGCATCGATGACCACCGGCTCTTCGTCGTTTCCGCCGGCAACGTGCGCGACTTCGACGGTGCCGAGGCGCACCTTGATCGCAGCGATCTCGAACCGGTCGAGGACCCAGCGCAGGCCTGGAACGCGCTCACTGTCGGCGCCTACACCGACCTCGTCGACATCGCCGCGTCGGGCTCCGACTTCGATGACTGGGTACCAGTGGCGCCGGCCGGTGAGCTCTCACCGTTCAGCCGGACGTCGGTCTCGTTTCAAAGCCAGTGGCCGATCAAGCCCGAGATCGTCCTCGAAGGTGGCAACACTGCGCGGTCGCCGGGCGGCGAGATCGACTGGCCCGAGTCGCTCCAGGTGCTGACCACGAATCGAGAACCAGCGCAGCGGCTGCTCACCACAACGAACGCGACGAGCGCCGCGACAGCGCAGGCCAGCCAGCTCGCCGGCGCGATCGCCGCCGAGTACCCGAGCCTGTGGCCCGAGACGATCCGCGCCCTGCTCGTGCACTCCGCCGAGTGGACACCGGCGATGCACGCGCAGTTCGACGCCACCGGCAACTCCCGCCGAGCCCGCGAGGCACTGATCCGCCGCTGCGGCTTCGGCGTCCCGAGCAGCGATCGCGCCCTGCGCAGCGCCGGTGACGCCCTCACCCTCGTCCTGCAGGACACGATCCGTCCCTTCGAAGACAGCCGCCTCCGGGAGATGCACACCCACGACCTCCCCTGGCCAACCGAAGCGCTCGAGGACCTCGCCGAGGCGCCGGTGCGGCTGCGAGTCACCCTCTCCTACTTCATCGAGCCCAATCCGACGCGTCGAGGGTGGAAGCGTCGGTACCGGTATGCCTCGCACAGCCTTCGTTTCGAGCTGAAGCAACCGAGCGAGACGAACGACGACTTCCACAAGCGCCTCAACAAGCGGGCCCTCGACGAGGAGGAGGGCCGCCCCACCGGTGGCGACACGGGCGGTTGGTACCTGGGCAGCCAAGCCCGCACCCGAGGATCCCTGCACGTCGACTTCTGGGACGGCACCGCTATCGAGCTCGCCTCCCGTGGCCGGCTCGCTGTCTTCCCGGTCACCGGCTGGTGGAAGGAACAAGCCAGCCGTGACCGCAGCGACCTCGGAGCCCGATACGCCCTCGTCCTGTCGATTCAGACCCCGGTCGAAACCGCTGATCTGTGGACTCCTGTTGCCCAGCAGGTCGGCCTGCCCATCACGATCGTCACCTGACCATTTGGCCGAGGTGGTCGGCACGAACGCGAACTACCGAGGCGCCGACGATTGCGATCAGTCGAGGATGGCCGGTACGTTGCCGGGGCCGCTCGGCTGTACTGCGCCGGATGCCCCCGATCCTCGCATCCATCGCGCGTCAACACTCTCGCTGCTCGTCAGGTCGCCGACCACGTGCTCCAGCGGAGGCGCCAGCCTGAGTCATCCCGGGGCTGGCTGTCTGGGATGCCGAGCGGCATTGACTTGACCGTCTCCTGGGCCATGGTGAGCCGAGCCTGTTCGGTGGCTTCGTCGCAGGTGACGAGTAGGAAGTCGCCGTGGACGTAGGTCTTGCCGTCGTAGCCGAGTCGACGTCGTAGCTGTCGACGGGCGGCGGCACGCAGCGGCTTGAGTTGATCGCCGGGGACGCCGAGGACTTCGGCGGAGCCGTGCTCTTCGACGGCTTGTGCGATCAGGATGGCGAGGAGGCCGATCCGGTCGTCGGGTGTCGGATCGGGGAACCGGCGGTCGAGGCTGGTGAGGCATCGGCGGCAGGTCGGTGCGAGCGCCGGCTCCTGCGACGCCCGGAGTGGGCCTCCCTCGCCGGCAGCCATGCTCTGCCATTCGATGCCGCACAGTGTGCGAGGGCTCCAACAGGGCTCGAGCAAGAGAGCCGGCGCGTAGCTGGCGATCGACTCGACGTAGCCGCGGCTGGCGCGGTCAAGCCACGTCGCAGGGATAGCCGCCCGAGCGTCGGGTGGCGCGACAGCGTTCGGGACGAGATGCACGGCAAGGCCACCCCCGGCCTGACCGAGCAGGAGCGGCTGGCCGTCGATCACGATCGCGTTCAGATCGGCGTTCTCCAGGCTCACGACGACAACGCTACGAGCACTGCGGGTTGCGCGGGGCGGTCAGGTGTCGCCGAACACGAGGTTCGCGAAGATGTGGGCGGCGTCGGCCTGCATGCCGGGGAGGATGTGTTGGTAGACGCTCATGGTGAACGCGACGTTGGCGTGGCCGAGGCGTTCGCTGACCACCTTCGCTGGCACGCCGGCTTTCAGAAGGATGGTGGCGTGGGTATGGCGCAAATCGTGAAGACGGATCCGCGGTAGCCCGGCGTTCACCTGCACTCGATCGAAGGTCTGGGACAGCACGTGCGGGTGCACCGGCTGCCCGTTCGCTCGGGTGAACACGACGCCGGAGCGGCCCTCGCCACCGAGCTCCTCCGCCTGACGATGGCGCCACTCGGTGAGCACGCCGACCGTGCGTTGGTCGAGGTCGATCGCTCGGCGCGACGTCCGAGTCTTCGTCGGCGTGGTGTGGACCTGGTAGCCGGTGCACGTCACGGACCGTTGCACCGACAGCCGCTCGGCCTCGAGGTCGATGTCGCTCCAGCACAGACCGAGCACCTCCCCACGCCGCATCCCCGTCATCGCCGTCAGCCACAGAGCCGGCCCGAGCCGGTGGTCAGCGGCCACCTTGAGGAAGGCGCGCAGCTCAGCGTCATCCCAGCATCGCTGCTCTGGCGCGACGCCATGACACGGCGGATCCATGAGTCCTGCAACGTTGCGCGACACGAGTCCTTTGCGCTCGGCGTCGCCGAGCGCGGTCCGCAGGACCTGGTGCACGTTGAGCACAGTCTTGGGCGCCAGTGGCTCGCCGTCTTGACGTCCGCAGGTCCGCAGCTCGGCATAGAGACGCTCGAGATGGACGATCGTCAACCTGCGAAGCGGAACCCGGCCGACGTGGGGGAGCACATACCGCTCCGTCATCTGCCGATACCGAAAGGAGGTCGTTGGACGAAGGCGCCCGTCACAGGCCGGCAGCCATCGGGTGCGCATGAATCGCGCCAGCGTCATTCCGTGCGACGCGCTGCTGCGGGTCCGTGCGGTAGGCAGGGCCTCGGCCAGCGCGCGGGCTGTCTCCTCGTCCACGGCGGGGTGCCAGCGGCGACGATCGCGGCCAGTGAGTGGATCGATGCCCTCGTAGTTGACGGCGTACCAACGGTCCTGACGGTTGACGACGTATCCCATGATCGGTTCCTCCGAGTCGGTAGCGGAACCGGTAGTCGACCCCGAACCCGCTCGTCAGGCCTCGGAGTGCGCCCGTCGGCAACCCGAAGAGCAGCTTCCGAAGGAACTCGCGGGCGCAGCTGACTCTCACGACACCGTCAGCAACAGAGGGAGCCCTTCGGCGCTACCCCGAGAAGGTTGCCGACGCCGTGTCAAAGGAATCGGGGGGCTGATCAGCCGATGGCGACGCGGCGTGCAGGCGGATGTGTGAGAGTCGGCCTACTGCGTCTTCTTGCCGGTCGCCCGGCCGGACGAGGTTCCCTTGGCCACCGCCTTCTTGCCAGCGACCTTCCTGGCTTCCGGCTTCTTGCCAGTGGCGGCCTTCTTGGCCGGAGCCGTCGCGCCCGAGATTGTCGGACGAGCGCGCGCGGACGGAGTCCGCCGTCTGCTGGTCACCACGCTGAGGACGCCGGGTCCGGGGATGAGGCTCGTCTCGCCGCCCGTGTCCCATCGCACGGTGATCATGGCGCCGCTGACAGCAGTCACAACACCAGACCGCGGCTGCCCCTTGGATGACACTGCGATCTGATCGCCGACGTCTGCCATCTCTATCTCCTCAACGGGGCGGGTGACGCACCGGTTGATCGTTGCGTTGGCGACCGTAGCGCTCGACGGCGTCGTCACGCGCCCGAAGTCCCCGCTCGACCGCTCCTCGCCCGAGGACGTGAGGCCTCGAGACGGACAGGCATGCGGTGATTGCGCCTCAGGCACGCCGCGAGGACGCCGATCCTCTCGACATCTGCGGAGGTATCGCACCGGGTGACCGGACACCGGGCGCCAGCCACGATTGAGCGGCAGGATGGTTTCGTGTATGACCCCGAACGCGGATACCCGAGCGTGGTGCCCTACCTGCTGTACGCCGATCCGAGCGCGGTCGTCCGCTGGCTCACCGACGTCCTCCGGCTGCGGGAGGTGATCCGCTTCACCACGCCCGAGGGGATGGTGGGCCACGCCGAGCTCGAGCTCGGCGGCCACATCGTGGCGGTCGGCGTCAAGGGCATGGCCCTCGGTGCCGTCAATAGCATCACCCTCGTATTCGTCGACGATGTCGACGCGACCTGCGAACGAGCCGTGAACGCCGGCGGCTCAGTCGTGACCGAGGCCAGGGACCAGCCCTGGGGCCTGCGCCAAGCAGTGGTCGCCGATCCCGAGGGCCAGCGGTGGGAGGTCAGCCAGCACGTCCGCGACGTCCCTCCGGAGGAGTGGGGTGCGGAGCAGCTCGCCCCGATCCCGGGATGACCACCATCAGGGCGACGCCAAGTCCGCGCTGCCCGCTGGTGGTCAGGCGTTGACGGCTGGGGCGCCGGGCCGCCGCGCCGGGTAACGGAGCTGCTCGCCGCGCGGGAACGAGGCGACGTAGTCGACTTCGGGATGGCCAGCTGACATCCGTCAGCTAGTTGGCGATGTCTCGATCACTGTGCAGATCACCGCGGGACGCCCGGCTCGTGCTGCCTCCTCGGCCCTTGCTCTGGCCGCGGCCAGGGTGCGCCGCAGCCCGGTGAGGTCGGCCAGCTTGCGGTCGACGTCAGCCAACCGGGCGTCGAGCACATCGATCACCGTCGCACACGGCTGCTTGCCGGCTCGCTGCAGGTCGATGATCCGACCGACCTCGCCGAGGCGCAGCCCCACCGCCTTGGCCTGACGGATGAAGGTCAGGACCGCCAGGTCCTCGGGGCCGTAGGTGCGGTAGCCGCCGCGGGTCCGCGGCGCCGGGTCGAGCAAGCCGCGCTGTTCGTACAGGCGGATCGCCTTCGCGCTCATCCCGACCTGCTCGGCTGCCTCGCCGATCGTCACCCGCTCACTGTCCACACTGCCCTCCTTCGGCTTGACCTTGTCCCAGGGGCAAGGTTCTACCGTCTGAGAGCTGATGCCAACCCGGCACGAGAATCGGACGGGTGACCTCGCCGCGATGACCCAACGCTCCCAGCCGCAGCGCGCCGCGCTCCGCCGGGCCCTGCAGCGCCCCGGGTTCCGACGGCTGTTCGCCGCGCAGACCGTGTCGCGGTGGGGCGACACGTTCAACTCCGTCGCCCTGGTCATCCTCGTCTACCGGCTCACTGGCTCCGGGGTGAAGGTGGCCGCCACCGTCGCCTTCGAGATCGTCCCAGTCGTGCTGCTCGGCTTCGTCGCCGGTGCCATCGTCGACCGCTACTCCCGGCGCCGTGTCATGGTCGTTGCCGACCTCGGGCGGGCCGCGGTGGCGCTCACACTCGTGGTGTCCCACGACCAGCTTGCGGTCGTCTACGCGGCTGCCTTCCTGCTGTCGGCGTTCAGCGTGTTCTTCAACCCCGCCGCGGCCAGCGTGCTGCCCACCCTCGTCCCCGACAGCGAGGTCGTCGGCGCCAACTCGGCGGTGTGGTCGGCGGCCGTCATCTCCCAGATCGCCCTGGCACCGCTGGCCGGCGCGCTCGTCGCCTTCGCCGGTCCCGGTCCCGCCTTCGCCATCAACGCCTCGACGTTCCTCATCTCCGCTGCCTTCCTGCCCAGCTCGGGCCGGGCACCGGTGCCGCCGACCAAGCACCTCACCGACATCGCCGAAGGGCTGCGCACGATCCGCGCCAGCCGGTTCCTCGCCACCCTCGCCGGAGTGCAAGGCCTCGCCGCCCTCTCTGCCGGCGCCACCTCGGCGCTGTTGGTCGTGCTGGCTGAGGAACATCTTGATGTCGGCGCCGGCGGGTTCGGGTTCCTGATCGCCGCGATCGGCGTGGGCGCCGGCTTCGGGCCGCTGGTGCTGCATCGCTTCATCGACGACGTTCGCCGCCCGGTCTTCCTTTACGGCCCGTACCTGCTGCGCGGCGCCGTCGACGTCGTGCTGGCTGTAAGCCGGAGCTTCGGGGTGGCCCTCGGTGCCCTCGCCATGTACGGGGTCGGTACCAGCACCGGCAACGTCACGTACAACTCGGTGCTCCAGACCACGGTTCCCGACCGCCTGCGCGGCAGGGTCTTCGCGTTCTACGACGTCACCTGGCAGACCGGGCGGCTTGCCAGCATCGGCATCGGTGGTGTCCTCGCCGACACCTTCGGCGTCGTCGCCGTCTACTGGGCCGGCGGACTGCTCCTAGCCGCCGCTGGAACACTCGGTCTCACCGCCGGCCGAACCATCCGACACGACGTGGGGGTTGTGGCCACGTGACGCGGCCGTCGCGGCCATGTCCGTTGGCCAACCCGAGGAATGAGGTTGGTGGCAACGCCTCCCTGACGAGTGTCAGCTGGGCTGTGACCAGGTGCGCATGGGTCGGGCGATGCCCTCCACGACGGCCAGAAGTGCGTTGGCTGAGCGGGTGCGGGACTTGCGCCGTAACACCGCTTGGTCCGGGCTCAAGGCCACGACGGCCACCTCGTCGCCATGCCCTTCACCACGACAGGGTCCTGCTCTGTCGCTACGACCCACTCGGGCAGATCGAGGTCGGCGGTGGCGGCGAGGAGCTGGCCCGGCCCGGCGATATCACAGAGCCGGGAGGCGAGGTTGACGGCTCGGCCGACGTAGTCGTCGCCTTCGAGCAGGATCACCGCGCCCGACGCGATGCCGCCGCGCAGCTCGAGCCGACCGGCCCGACAGTGGCGCTGCTCGATCGCGAGAGCGGCGCCGACGAGTGGCTCGGAGTCGACGCCCACGAGCATCAGTCCGTCACCGAGCCACTTCTCGACGCGGACACCGAACAGGGGAGTCACCTCACGCACCGCGGCCCGAAGGATCTGCAGCTCCTCGACGGCACCCTCGTCGCGATGGTCTCCCCGGGTTCAGTCGCTCCTAGTCCGCGAACACGTCGCGGCTGTTCTGGACGAAGAACGTGTGGTCGTGACCCTTGTTCGGATCCTCCGCGTTGTACTTCGCGCTCGTCGCCGATCCATCGGGGAGGTGCTCCTCGGAGTAGATCGTGCCCACAGGACAGACGTCGGGCTGATAGCACGCGGTGCAGGACGTGCACTCCTCGAGGTTCACGTACAGGATGCTGTCGCCGAACACTCCGATCGCGTCGGGACTCGGTGTGTGCGTGGTTTCGATGATCCCGCTGCCCGCTTCGTCCTCGGAGAACAGCACGTTGTTCTGCGGATCGAACTCATAGATGCACTGCACGGGGCAGACATCAACGCAGGCTCGATCCTTCACGTCGATGCAAGCTTCAGTGATGATCGCGAGACCGGCCACGGGTCAGCTCCTCATATGCCGACTTGGTCAGCGGGTGTCAGGCACCGGCCTTGAGCTTGCAGATCGCGAGATGCGCGGCGAGCACCGACTCGCGGACTTCGGGAGCCAACCGCGTGTCAGCCTCGGCTGCGGCCTTGGCGCTGTCGCCGGCCTGCTCCAGCTCGATCACCGCGTCGCGGGCGGGTACGCCGTCGACCACGTGCCCTTCCGCCTTCGCGAGCTTCTCCCGGAACTCCCGGACGACGGCAACCAGGACCGGTGAGGCGCCACCGTCGGCCTCCACCTTGCGGGCCGCGTCGGTGATCCGCTCGACGACCTCGGCGAACTCGACCGGCATGGCCCCTCCCTTCGCGGGTGGTGTGCGACACGGATGCTCCCACGTCCTGCGAAACGGGCGCGTACCGTCGGATCCGTGGATGACGCCACGATGCGAAGGCAGCTGGCGGCGGCGAGGGTCGCCCGGCTGGGCACGGTGCGGCCCGACGGTCGGCCGCACATCGTCGTGTGCTGCTTCGCCTTGGCAGGCGAGGTCGTGTACTCAGCGGTGGACGACAAGCCCAAGACCACCGTGGCGCTCCAACGTCTCCGCAACCTGACCACGAACGCGGCAGCCTCGCTGCTGGCGGACCACTACGACGAGGACTGGACCGCGCTGTGGTGGATCCGACTCGACGGCCTGGGACGGGTGATCACCGACGGTCGCGAGCACGAGCGCGCTGTCGAACTGCTGTGCGCCAAGTACGAGCAGTACCGCCACCAGCGGCCGACCGGTCCGGTGATCGCCATCGACGTCGCCCGCTGGTCGGCGTGGCCCTGACCATCCGCTCGTACGCTGCGTGCATGGCCCTTGACGACGAGCTGCTCAACAAGGTCACGTGGAAGGTCACGAACGCTCTCGCGCTGATCGGCTCGCGTGCCGGGGACGAACGCAACGCGATGACCGCCAGCTGGATCACGCAGCTCTCCATGGAACCGGTGCTGATCGGTGTCGCCGTGGACAACGAGGCGGTCACCCATCGGCTGATCGCCGATGGCGGGTCGTTCACCGTGAACCTCTGGGACGCGAGCGACACCCGCGTCTTCGTGAAGTTCTCGAAGCCTGCCGTCGATGGCGGCTCGACGCTGAACGGCCGGGCAGTCCGAGAGGCGACAACCGGCGCTCCCGTGTTCGACGAGGCCGTGGCCTGGATGGACTGCGAGGTCCGTCACCAGCTCGACCTCGGCACGCACACCCTGTTCGTCGGTGAGGTCGTCGACGCTGCCATCAACGACGACGAGGCCCGCGCTGCCTCGATGAGCGACACCCGCATGAAGTACGGGGGCGTCAAGCGCCACTGACCACGCCGAGGTGGCAGCCCAGCCACACCGGTCCCCGCCGCGGAGCCTTCTGTCTCCAGCGGCGTGCAGAGACCGGCGTGTCCGCCCTCCAGGTGTCAAGCCCCGCGCGATCGAACTGCCATCGGCTGATCGCAAATGCGGGTGATCGCAGGTCTCAGGCGGCCCTTTGACGCGGTTTCATCCTGGTCACGGGCCTACCGGGTCGGTAACGATCGCGAGGTAGCCCCTCGTCACCGCTCCTCCCCACCAACGGTCGCGCCGAAGGGTGCGGGGGTCTCCTCAAGCAGGCACATCGGGGATGCGCGTCGCGCCGAGGACTACGGCTCGGTCCGTTACGCGCCCAGACGGTCGGCCAGTTTCTTCCCACCGACGGATTTCGGCTCCTGGCTGAACCTCCGCTGACCGAACGGGTTCAGGCCTGGTTCAGCCGATCGGCTGGCTTATCGGGACGGCATGGCTCAGCGGGGATGGCCCATCGACGCCTACGGCCCGGTCGCTGATCGGCAGGGCTACGGGGCGAAGCCCCGTTACGAGTGGGAACATGGCTGCCGATGGTGAGCGAACGGACCGAGCCCAGCCGATTCTTCGACGCCGACGACCCCGCCCACGGCAAGATGCTGCTGCAGCTCCAGCCCGACGGCGCCAAGTTCCAGATCCTGCGACGGTTCGGCTACCACGACCCCCATTCCCCCGGGGAGCCGTTCATCGTTCCGGCCGATCCGGTGACGTTCCGCACCGACCTGGCTTCGATCCCGTGGTTCTTCGCCTGGCTCGTCCCGGGCCTCGGCACGCACCTGCCGGCGGTGCTGTTGCACGACGGGCTCGTCGTCGGCCTTCACGAAGGCAAGACCCACCAGGGCGCCGACGTCGACCGGGAGGAGGCAGACCGCATCCTGCGCGACGCCATGGCCAGCCTCGGCACGCCGGTGATCCGCCGGTGGCTGATGTGGACGGCGGTGATCATGGCGACGGCGGTGGCGACGCTGCGGCCCCGCTGGTACTGGCCGCCCGTTGTGATCGGCACGCTGCTGGCCGTCGCCGGGCTCGGCACGCTCGCCACCCTCGATGTCGTCGACGCCTGGGACGTCCTGCCGTGGATGAGCGACCGGCCGTGGACGACCGAGCTCCTCCTCGGCGCCGCCTTCGCCGTGCTCGTCCCGCTGGTGTTGTCGGCGCTGTGGCGGCGGCTGTGGGCGGCTGGCGCCATCGCCGGGATCACCCTGGCCTTGCTCCTCCACGTCACCGCGGCGGTCTGCGTCGTCTACGGCGTCTACTGGCTCGCCGAGACGGTGGTGTCCGGCGCCGCCGAACGGGCGAGCCCGAGCGTCAACACCAACCTCGAACAAGCCGGCTGACACGGGCGACGGGAGGGATCAGCTCAGGCCGAGGCCGGCGCGGACCTCGGGGCGGCACAGCGGCGGCACGGCCGGCGGCGGCTCACTGACCAGTTTCGGTGGCAGCAGGAGCCGGATCTCAGGCGGCCACTTCTACGGCGTTTGCCTTGGTCATGGGCGTGCACCGTGGGTGAACATCTTCGGGTAGTCCCCTCCCCGCTGCGCGCTGCCGCTCACGCTGACGGTCGGGGGCGTTCGTCGTCGCTAGGGTCATCGTTGGAGCCCGGGGCCTAGGCCCGCTGGCTCCCTGGCCGACAGTCCGCCTCTGTCGGCGGGAGGAGCCCCCGGCCTCACACCGCCTGGGGCTTCTCCCATCTGTACGGGTCGACCGCCCGCCGTCGCGGCCTGTCCGGCTGCTGCTAGGGGGGGTCCGTGCGGAAGGTCGGGAGCGACAGGTTCATGGAGACAGGCGAGTGCTCAGCCCGTCAGGGGACGAGCGAAACTCAACTCGTGGCCGTCCGGGTCGTGGATGTGGAAATAGCGCTCGCCCCAGGCCGCGTTCGCAGGTGAGGTGGCCGGAGCGAACCCGGCAGCAAGCGCACGCTGGTACATCGCGTCGACGTCATCCACCCAGAACACGACGCGGCCCCAGAGGACACCGCGAGCGGCGTTCGTGGCGAACTGGAGGTTGAGGTAGCCGTTGCCGGCCCGAAAGCTCGTGAAGGGCGCCTCGGCTCCTCCGTAGAGCAGTTGGAAGCCGAGCGCTCCATAGAAGGCCACGGACTCGGCCATGTCCAGCGTCACGAGCGTCACCGCGCTGATGCTCTCGACCGGGTCTGCCTGCGATTCCACGGGCTGAGCCTGGCAGCACTACAGCGCCATCATCCAATAGCCCAGATCGCCGGCTCGACGACGCTGTGAACGACATCGACGAGCCCGACGCGCTCAGCGCCGTGACCGCATCGACCAACCGCTCGAAGAGTGACCGGGACCCGGCGAACTGGCTGCCACCGAACCGGGCCGCCTGGTGCCAGGTCGGACTCGGGTGGGTCCGAGTCAAGGTCAAGTGGGGATTGACCGCCGACGACGCCGAGGTGCGAGCCCTCCGTAACGTCCTCTCCGGCTGCTAACGCCGAGCCTTGACGCTGAACAACGGCACCGTGGGCCGGGACCAGGGTCAAGGTCTCAATGAGGTCGACCGTGTGGTCGAGGGATGGTGACCCTCGATCGCTGTCCGCGCCGTGGGAGCTGCGACGGGGCGCGCTCTGATCGTCGAAGCTGAACCCGCGGTGTTCAGTCGTGGATCTGTTGGGCGAGGTACGGCTCGGTACCGACGTGGCGGATGAGTTGGTGCTGGGTCTCGAGCCAGTCGGCGTGTTCCTCTTGGCCTTTGAGGATGTCCTCGAGGAGGTCGCGGCTGCCGTTGTCGCCTCGCTCGACGAGCCGGGCTATCAGCCGGTCACGATGTAGCGGCGCGCTCCTGGCGGCCAGTTGTTGCCGCTCGCCGGGTTGCACCACGAGGAAGTCGTGGAGCGTCGCGGCGGCCTGTTCGGTGCGGGCCGCCCAACCTCGCTGTCCGTGTCGCCGCCGCAGCCCGCGGCAGCCCAACCTTGGGCACTGGACCGGTGGCCTCGGCCGCGAGGCAGCAGGGGCTCCGTACCGTCGACCTGGGTGAGACTCAAGGATCGCCCACTTGTGAGCGGCGGGTCCGTCATCGGGCCTCCGCTCGCACCCCGCGTCCAGCCTCATCGATGAGGTGCGCGGTCCTCCCGCGCGCCAACGAGGCTCCGCCGAGGACCAGGTTCGTGACCGGGACTCGCTGCCGTCAGGTCGGCGGTCAGCGCATCGGTGGGTCGTCGAGGTCGGCTTGGTGGTAGATCTGGCTGCCGGTTGCGGTGAACTCGATCGCCGTGGCCCGCATGCCGAGCTCGATGGCCTGCACCTCGCCGACCCCGTGGCCTTCGGCGTAGCGGCGGATGTCTTGGGTGATGCGCATCGAGCAGAACTTCGGTCCGCACATCGAGCAGAAGTGGGCGGTCTTGGCCGGCTCGGTTGGGAGTGTCTCGTCGTGGTAGGCGCGGGCGGTGTCGGGGTCGAGCGATAGCTCGAACTGGTCGGCCCACCGGAACTCGAAGCGGGCCTTCGAGAGGGCGTCGTCTCGTTCCTGGACGCCGGGGTGGCCTTTGGCGAGGTCGGCGGCGTGGGCGGCGATCTTGTAGGCGATGACACCGGCTTTGACGTCGTCGCGGTCGGGCAGGCCGAGGTGCTCTTTGGGTGTGACGTAGCAGAGCATGGCGGTGCCGTGCATGCCGATCGTGGCGGCGCCGATGGCGGAGGTGATGTGGTCGTAGCCGGGCGCGATGTCGGTGGTGAGCGGGCCGAGTGTGTAGAAGGGCGCCTCGTAGCACCAGTCGAGCTGCAGGTCGACGTTCTCCTTGATCTTGTGGAGGGGCACGTGGCCGGGGCCCTCGATCATGACCTGGACGTCGTGGCGCCAGGCGATCTCGGTGAGCTCGCCCAGGGTGCGCAGCTCGGCGAGCTGGGCCTCGTCGTTGGCGTCGGCGATGGAGCCCGGGCGGAGCCCGTCGCCGAGAGAGAACGAGATGTCGTAGGCGGCGAACAGCTCGCAGAGCTCCTCGAAGCGGGTGTACAGGAAGTTCTCCTGGTGATGCGCGAGGCACCATGCGGCGAGGATGGCGCCGCCCCGGCTCACGATCCCGGTGAGCCGGTTCGCGGTGAGGGGGACGTAGCGCAGCAGGACACCGGCGTGGATCGTCATGTAGTCCACGCCTTGTTCGGCTTGTTCGATGATGGTGTCGCGGAACAGCTCCCAGGTGAGATCGGCGGGTGAGCCGTCGACCTTCTCGAGGGCCTGGTAGATGGGCACGGTGCCGATGGGGACGGGGCTGTTGCGGATGATCCACTCGCGGGTGGTGTGGATGTCGGGCCCGGTGGAGAGGTCCATGACGGTGTCGGCGCCCCAGTGGGTGGCCCAGGTGAGCTTGTCGACCTCCTCGGCGATCGACGACGTGACCGCGGAGTTGCCGATGTTGGCGTTGACCTTCACCAGGAACCTCGAGCCGATGATCATCGGCTCTGATTCGGGGTGGTTCACGTTGGCGGGGAGGATGGCCCGGCCGCGGGCGATCTCGGCTCGCACGATCTCGGGGTCCATCGCCTCGCGCTGCGCGACGAAGTGCATCTCCGGGGTGATCTGGCCGGCGCGGGCGTAGTGGAGCTGGGTCGGGAGCCGGCCGGGTCGGGCCCGCAGCGGCGGGCGGCGCTCACCCTGCCAGATGTCGCCGCCCGTCGTCTCGCCCCGGCGGACGGCGGCCCGCCCGTCATCGCGAAGCGACTCGGTGCGACCGTCGTAGGGTTCGACATCGTCGCGACCGACGATCCACTCCTGGCGCAGCGGCGGCAGCCCGACGGCGGGGTCCGATCCGGGGCCGCTGGTGTCGTATAGGCGGACGCGGTCGCCGTTGGTCAGCTCGACCTGTTGGAACGGGACGCGGATGCCACCGGGGCCGTCGTCGTAGACCTTGGTGCGGGTGGGGGTCATGTGGGTTCCTCCTGGTTGAAGCCGAAGTGATCGAGGGGTCCGTGGCCGGCGCCGAGGCGCCAGCGGGCCGAGCCACGGATGGCACGGTGGACGAAGGCCTTGGCGGCGCGCAGCGCCTCGTCGAGGGCAAGGCCCCGGGCGAGCCCGGCGGCGACAGCGGACGCGAACGAGCACCCCGTGCCATGCACGTTGACGCTGGCGATGCGGGGGGCCCGCAGCTCGGTGCAGCGCGTCCCGTCCCACACCACATCGACCGCGTCGCCATTGTCGCCTGGGAGCGGGTGACCGCCCTTGAGCACCACGACCTCTGGGCCGGCGGCGCCCAGGGCACGGGCCGCCTCGCACCGGTCACCCCGGGTGCAGATCGCCGTGCCGAGCAGGGCCGCGGCCTCGGCCAGGTTGGGTGTGACCACCCGGGCGCGGGGGAAGAGGCGGTCGACGTAGCGGGCCTCGGCGTCGCGGTCGAGTAGGCGAGTGCAGGTGGACGAGACGAGCACGGGGTCAACGACGAGGTTCGGGAGCCGTCCGGCGTCGGCCAGGTCGGCGACGGCGGTGACGATGGCGGCGTCGCCCAGCATCCCGGTCTTCACCGCGGCCACCGGCATGTCGTCGAGCACGGTGGTGACCTGGGCCACGACGAGGCCGGGGGACAGGGCGTGGACGTGACGGACCTCCCGCGTGCTCTGCGCCGTGATGGCGGTCACCGCGCAGGTGCCGAACACCCCGAGGGCCGCGAAGGTCTTGAGGTCGGCCTGCACGCCGGCACCGGCGCCCGAGTCGCTGCCGGCGATGCTGAGCGCGACGGGCGGCGTCATCGGCCCGCCTCGCCCTCGAGGGCACGGAGCAGGTTCGCCACGACCGCGGCAGGATCGGTGGCGCGCATCACCGCACCCATCACGGCCACACCGGCTGCGCCGGCGGCGACGCATGCCGCCGCCCGCCCGGCGTCGACGCCGCCCAGCGCGTACACGGGCAGCGGCGCGCCCGCCAGCGCGGCCGTACCGAGCACCGGCCCGTAGCCCGGCTTCGACGGTGACGGGAAGATCGGCGACAAGGTGGCCCAGTCGCAGCCCTCGTCGGCGGCGACGTGGAGGCCGGCCGGGCTGTGGCACGACCGCCCCACGAGCGGGGGCCAGGGAACGGGGAGGTGATCGTGGGCCGCCAGGTGGACGCCGTCGGCGGGGATCGTCGCGTCCGATGCCACCACGAGGAGGGCGCCGGCCTCGGTGAGGATCGGTCGGATCTGGTCGGCGAGGTGGGCGCGCTCCGATCGGGGCAGGTCCTTCTCCCGCAGGACGACGGCCCGGGCACCGCCGTCCACCGCGGCCCGCACCACGTCCACCAGAGGTCGGGTGGCCTGGCGGCGGTCGGTCAGGATCAATAGTCGGGGGAGGTTCACGTCAGCTCCGCTCGACCGTCGAACGATGTCGAGGCCTCGGCGTAGAACCGGGTGGGGATGCGCCCGGCGGTGCGGGCGAGGCGCCCAGCGGCGACCGCGTGGCGCATGGCTGTCGCCATCTGCTCGGGGTCGTGCGCCCGGGTGACCGCTGATGCGAGCAGCACCGCATCGCAGCCCAGCTCCATCGCCCGCGCCGCGTCCGAGGCGGTGCCGATCCCGGCGTCGAGGATCACGGGGACCGACACCTGGTCGCGGATGATGGCGATGTTGTGCGGGTTGCGGATCCCCAGCCCGCTACCGATCGGCGCGCCCAGCGGCATCACCGCCGCGCAGCCGAGCTGCGCGAGCCGGACGGCGATGACGGGGTCGTCGCTGGTGTAGGGGAGCACCACGAACCCGGCGTCGACGAGCTGCTCGGCGGCGTCGAGGAGCTCGGCCGTGTCGGGTAGCAGCGTCCGGTCGTCGCCGATCACCTCGAGCTTGATCCAGTCGGTCTCGAAGGCGTCACGGGCCAGGTGGGCGGTCCGGACGGCCTCGGTGGCGGTGAAGCACCCTGCCGTGTTGGGGAGCACCCGGACCCCGGTGCGGTCGAGGACATCGAGGACCGATCCCGTCGCGCCCGGGTCGAGCCGCCGGAGGGCCACCGTGACCATCTCGGCGCCTGCGGCCACGATGGCCCGCTCCAGCACGGCGAGGCTCGGTGCGCCGCCGGTGCCGAGGATGAGCCGCGACGCGAACGTGTCGCCACCGAGGAGGAGCGGGCCGTCCACGTCAGCCACCCTGCGCCGCCACGAGCACCTCGACCCGGTCGCCGGGACGCAGCACGACGCGCGCCCAGGTCGATCGGGGCACGACCTCCTCGCCGACGGCCACGGCCACGCCCCTCCCGTCTTGTCCAAGGTGGTCGAGGAGTCCGGCCACGGTGAGCCCGTCGGCCACCTCGACGCCTGCGCCGTTCACGCTGACGTGCATCGCTGGAACCTCCCGGGGTCGAAGCCGATGGCGACGGGCGGGACGGTCCCGGTCGTCACCACCGACGCGATCACCTCGGCCGTGACCGGGGCGAGGAGCACGCCGTTGCGGTGGTGCCCGGTGGCCAGCACCAAACCCCCCAGCGTCGTGGGCCCGAGGAGCGGAGCGTTGTCGGGGGTCCCCGGCCGCACCCGGGCCGTCGCCTCGACGAGCTCGAGCTCACCGACCGCCGGCACGAGGTCGATGGCGGCCCGCAGGAGGTCATGCACCGCCCCGGCCGTCACCGTGGTGTCGAAGCCCACCTCCTCGACCGTCGCCCCGACGACCAGCTCGCCGTGCGCCCGGGGCACCAGGTAGATAGGCCTCCCTGCCGCCAGCCCTCGGATCGTTCCACGCAGCGGCGCCGCCGCTGGGTCGAACCGCAGCCGCAGGATCTGACCCTTGACGGGACGAACCGCTGGCAGCACGGCGGGCGGGATGCCGCCGATGCCAGCCGACCACGAGCCCGCCGCCAGGACGACGGTGCGACACGCGTGCAGCCCGCTCGTGGTGTGCACGCCCGTGACGGCGTGGTCCGCGACGGACAGCGCCGTCACCGGCTCGCGCACGAGCGTCGCACCGGCTCGCTCGACGGCGGCCAGCAGCGCCTGGACCGCCAGACGGCTGTCGACCTGGTGGTCGCCCTCGGCGAGCACGCCGCCACGGACGCGGGGCGACAGCGACGGCTCACGGGCGCGGCACTCCCGGGCGCGTAACCGCGACACCGGCAGGCGCAGCGACTCCTGGAAACCTCGGAGCTCCTCGAGGGACCGCAGGTCGTCGTCGTCGAGGGCGACCGCCAGCGTCCCTTCGGTCCGGTACCCGATGTCGAGGCCCGCGACCTCGACGAGCTCGCTGGCGAACTCCGGCCAGAGGCGAGACGAGGCCAGGTTCAGCGCCAGCAGCGGCTCCTCGCCGTGATGGACCTCGGTGACGGGAGCCAACATCCCCGCCGCCGCGTGCGACGCCCCCGAACCTGGTGCCGCATCGAAGACCGTCACCGAGGCGCCCCGCTGGGCCAGGCGCCACGCACACGCCAAGCCGATCACCCCGCCGCCGACCACGGCCACATCCGATCCGATCACGAGCCGACCGCCTTGTCGATGGCGCGTAGAAGGTGCTCGGTGGCGGCAAAGGGGTTGTCGGCATCGCTCAGCGCGCCGATCACCGCCACCCCGTATGCGCCAGCGGCCAGCAGCTCCGAAACTCGGCCTGCTGTCACGCCGGCGATGGCGATCACGGGGATGGCGACAGCGCGCGCCACCCGCCCCACCCCGTCCGTGCCGATCGGCGCGGGCAGCCCCGCCTTGGTGCCGGTCGCGTAGGCCGGCCCTACCCCGAGATACGTGGCACCGGCCGCCTCGTGGGCACGGGCGGTCATCGGATCGCGCGCCGTGGCCCCCAGGACGGCCTCAGGTCCGAGGAGTGCGCGCACAGCGGCGACCGGTAGGTCATGGTCGCCGACGTGCACCCCAGCGGCTCCCGCCGCCTGGGCGACGTGCACGCGATCGTCGACCACGCAGGTCGCCCCGTGCGCTGCACAGCGCTCGGCGACCCGGCATGCGAGCTCGTAGAGCTCGCGATCTGTCAGGTCCTTGCCGCGCACCTGCACCACCGGCGCGCCGGCCCGCAGCGCGGCGTCCACCACCGTCAACGGCTCGCGACCCGCTCGGGTGTCGGTGATCACGTGCAACCGGCCGATCAACGTTGCTCCTCCCTGCGCCGGCATGATCCGGATCAGGTTCTGACGGTCGGAAGCCGAACAGCTCCCCTCTCAGCCCGGTTACGCCGGACTCCCGTGGTGACTCTGCAACCCTACGCCATCGCGAATTCGGCCGCGTCAGGCAGCCATCGCGTTCCTGGCTGAGCGGCCGTCGTGGGTGGTTGGCGTCAGGCGGACGAGCGGCGGCGGAGCAGGTAGATGTCCATGATCCAGCCGTGGGCTGCCCGAGCTTCGGCTCGGGTGCGCTGGATCTCGTCGCTGACCTCGTGGAGCGGCCCGTTGATCAACAGCTCATCGTGCGTGCCGAGGTAGGCGCCCCAGTAGATGTCGACCGGCTCGGTCACGGTCGTGAACGCGCAGGTGCCGTCGAGCATGACGACCACGTCCCCGCGCTCCGGGATCAGGCCGGCGGCCAGCTGGCGCCCGGTGGTGATGTGGACGGCCTCGCCGACGCGGTTCAGGGCGATGCGGTGGCGAGCCGCGAGCACCTGGATGCTGCTGATGCCGGGGATCACCTCGAGGTCGAGGGCGACGCGCCCGGTGGCGATGATCTGTTCGATGATACGCAGCGTGCTGTCGTAGATGGCCGGGTCACCCCAGACCAGGAAGGCTCCGCAGTCTTCGGGGCCGAGTGCTTCGGTGATCGCCTGCTCGTAGACCGCGGCTCGCTGGTCGTGCCAGGTTTGCACGGCGGAGCGGTAGTCGTCTGGGGTGCGGTCTCGCTCGGGGTCGTGGAGCTCCATGGTGCGGTACCGGCCGTCGGTCCGGTGGCGGCGGCACATCTCGGTGCGAAGGGCGACGAGATCGGCCTTGTCCGATCCCTTGTCGATCACGAAGAACACGTCGACCTGCTGCAGGGCGTTGACCGCCTGCAGCGTGAGGTGGTCGGGGTCACCGACGCCGATGCCGATGAGGAGCAGCTTCCTCACGGGCGTGCTCTGACGTGGTGGTCATTCATCGGGCGCTCCTTCTGGGATCCGAGCGCGAGTGCGGCGGTGGCGTGGGCGGAACGGGTCGTGCCCACGAGCAGCTCGGCCCCAGGCCCCGCGCCCGTCAGTGCACAGCCCTCGGCGACCCGGGCCGCGAAGCCATCGCCGGGACGCTGCGGTGCGGGGTACTGGGCGAGGAGAGCACCGTCGTCGACGCCGAGGACCACGGGACCGAACCGCGCGCGGTCGTCGTCGACGAAGCGCATCCTGGTTGCGACGAGGCTGACGGCGGCGAGGCCGACGGCGGCCTGTCCGATGACCTTGTCGACGAGTTCGCGGACTTCCTGTCGGGTGGCCTTCGATGACATCCCGATGCCGAGGACGAGGTGGGTCATGCGGGTCCCCAGCACACGAACACGGGGTTGAGCGGTTCCATGCGCACGCCGACCTCGCCGAGGGGCACGCACCGATCAACGCGGACCTGGATCATGTTGCCGAGCCGGGCGTGGGCGGTAAACGCCCGGTCGAGGAGGACGTAGGTGGCGACGATGACGCCGTCGGGCCGCAGCCGGTTGAGGCACTCGTCGAGGACCTCGATGCCCCCTCCGCCGATGAAGACCCGGTCCGGGTCGGGGAGGTCGCCAAGCGCGTCGGGCGCGTTGCCGGTCACCACCGTGATGCTGGCGGCGTGGGCGGCCGCGTTGGCAGCGATCCGCTGGGCGTCCCGCGTGTTGCGCTCGATCGAGAACACCTGCAGCCGGGGCGCCAGGGTGGCTGCCTCGATGCCGACGGAGCCGCTGCCGGCGCCGACGTCCCACAGGACGCCGGTGGGGTGGAGGGCGAGCTTGCCGAGCGCCACGGCTCGCACTTCGGCCTTGGTGATCATCCCGTCGCGGTGGGCGAAGGCGTGCTCGCTGCGACCCCATCGGACGGTGGGTTCGGCGGACACCGCGTGCGCTGGAGCGCACAGCAGGACCACCGACATCGGATCGAAGTGGCCGGCGGCGAGCCCGGTCACGTCGGTGTGGTGCACCGACTCGTCGTCTTCGCCGATGCGGCTCACCACCACGACGTCGCGCGCCTGGCCGTGTTGTAGGAGGGCAGCGCCGACCGCCTCGGGCGGGTTGGTGGGGTCGGTGAGCACGGCTGCCTTCGGGGCGGAGGCGATGGCAGCGATGGCCGGTTCGAGGGCGCGGCCGTGGGCGGAGGCGACGGTGGCGTCGTCCCAGCTCCAACCCTGGGTGGCGAAGGCCAACGTCACCGAGGAGGGCGCTGGATGTACGCGGACCGCCGTGGGCCCGAGATGATCGGCGAGGGCGCGGGTGATGCCGAAGAACCCGGGGTCGCCCGATGCCAGCACGCACACGCGTCGCCCCTGGCGCCGGTACTCGTCGATCGTGCCGAAGAGCGCAGGGAGCGGGCTGGTCAGCTCCACGCGCTCAGCCTTCGGGGAGCTCTCGGTGTGGGCGAGGTGCCGCAACGAGCCAACGAGCACATCGGCCGCGGTGAATGCGTGGTGCGCCGCCTTGCCGAACACCTCGCCGCCGACCATGCCGACGATGTCGACGGGGTGCGGATGGTCAGCCATCGGTCCCGGCGTGGGCTCCGTTGCGGAAGCGGGTGGTGTAGGTGGCGGCGTAGACGTGGCTGTGGCGGGGCGGAGCGGCCAAGGCGAGCGCCGGCCCTATGAGCAGGATCGTGGTGGCATCGAACCCGGCGGTCTCGACATCGGTGACGAGGTCCGTGAGCGTGGTGTGCAGGATCCGCTCGTCGGGCCACGACACGCGGTGGGCGGCGACCACCGGTGTGTCGGGGGCCATCTGGGTGGGTCCGTCGACGAGCTCGGTGACGATCGCCCGCACGTGACCGATGGACAGGAACAACACAAGGGTCCCGCCCGCGGCGGCGGCGCCGGCGAGGGTCTCCGCTGGGGGCATCGACGCGCTGGTGCGCTTGGCGAGCCGGGTCATGACCACGGTCTGGGCGACGCCGGGAACCGTCAGCTCGCACCCTGCGGCTGCGGCGGCTGCCGCCATCGAGGTGACGCCAGGGACGATCTCGAAGTCCTGGTCGTTGCGCCGGCACCAGTCGATCTGCTCGGCGATGGCGCTGTAGATGGAGGTGTCACCCGAGTGCAGGCGCACGATGGCGGCCTCCGGGTTGGCCCCGTAGACGGCGCACACCCCGTCATGGGTCATCGTCTTGGAGTCGTGGAGCTCGATGTCGGGCCGGCAGTGGTCGAGCAGCGCCTCGGGCACGAGCGATGCCGCCCAGATCACGATGTCGGCGGCGGCCAGGCGTTGCGCGCCCCGAAGGGTGACGAGGTCGGCGGCACCGGGTCCGGCGCCGACGAACGAGATGGTCATCGGTGATCCGCCAGCGCTGGGAGGATGACGGTCGCGAGGTAGGAGATCGGACCGTCGGGGAGGTGGGCGAGCTCCTCGATCCGTTGGCCGGGCAACCCGATCAGCTCACCGACCCGGGCATCCTCCAGGCGGCCGGCCGCCTTCGCCCAGTCACGCAGCGGCGCCGCGTCCGGGCTCCCCTTGTAGACGACGACGGTGGTGGTCGGGTCGTGGAGCGCGTCGTCGGGAACGTGGCCGTCGACGACCACCAACCTCTGCCCGGCGCGGGCAAGCGTGGTGCCGGTGGCGGCGGCCAACGACTGGTACGAGGTGATGCCCGGCACCATCTCGATCGGTACGTTCGGTCGTTGCGCGGCGACCTCACTGGCGAGGTCGGGGAACACGGACCACATCGACGGGTCGCCGAGGGTCACGACGGCCACGACCTCCGCGGCATCGAGCGCGGCGACGATCGAGCCGGCGGCCGCGACGAGCGAGTCATGCCGGCCTGCCGCGTCGGCGGCGATGTCATGGGTGAGGCGCTCGATCGGGACCGTCGGCGCGACGCCTCGGGCCACCGTCTCCGCTCGACCGATCGAGCGGGGGGTCCAGGAGACGGCGAAGACCCGGTCAGCGGCGAGGAGCGTGTCCTGGGCCAGTTGGGTGACCTGGCGCGGATCCCCGGGACCGAGCCCGACGCCGATCAGCACCGGTCCCTGGCGGCGCGGTGGAGGAGCGAGTTGGGAGAAGGGCTCAGCATCGGCGATCGCGAGGAGCCGCTCGATGGCCTGACGGATCAGGTCGGCCTCGGCTCGCCCCGAACGAACGGCGAGCGCGGCAAGGTCGCCCTTGAGCTGGTCGGGGAGGTAGATCGATGACTTGTGCACCGCTGGGCAACCTACCGTACGTAGGGTGTACGTAGGGCAGGCTCGGGTCGCTGTTGCCGCCTGGTGCAGGCCCGCACGACGTGCTCGGCGATGTCGGGGCGCGCGCCGAGATGCAGGTGCAGGTAGGAGGCCAGCAGGCGATCGCCGGCGAAGCCGGCCCGCGAGGAACCGTGGCGGCCGGTCAGGAGCAGGGCATCACCGGCCGGTTCGACGGTCGAGTAGTGGAACTCATGGCCCCGCAGCGTGGTGCCGGCAGGACCGAGCGGCGAGTCGACCCGGGTCGTCGCCTGCCGGTAGCCGAGGGTGACCCGGTCGCCCATCGCCGCGTGGGTGTCGACGACGCCGGCGAGCGGTCGACCGTCGAGGCCCTGGCCGAGCCACACCAGGCCGCCGCACTCGGCCCAGACCACCAGGCCGTCGTCTACCCGTCGGCGGACCTCCGCGAGCAGCGGGGCGTTGTCGCTGAGGGCGTGGAGGTGCACCTCGGGGAACCCGCCGCCCGCGATCAGTCCGGTGCAGCCGTCCGGGAGGCGGTCGTCGGTGCAGGGATCGAACTCGACGAGCTCGGCGCCGGCGGACCGCAGCATCTCGAGGTTGTCGGGGTAGGTGAAGCTGAAGGCGGGACCGCCCGCCATGGCGATGCGCACGTCGCCGACGTAGGTAGCTGTTGGTGGCGGTGCCGTGCTGGTGGCGGGGGCGCGGCGTGCGATGGTGAGGATCGCGTCGAGGTCGCAGTGCGCTTCGACGAGGGCAGCGAGCCGAGCCAGCGCGGCGGTCACCTCCTTCGGACGCTCGATCACCGGGACCAGCCCGAGGTGGCGGTCGCGCCAACCGACCCCGGGGTCGCGGCGCAGCACGCCGACCACGGGGATGCCGAGTGGCGAGAGCGCAGCTCGCAGCATGGCTTCGTGGCTGTCGGAGGCCACCTGGTTCAGGACGACGCCGGCGAGGCGGACTTGCTGGTCGAACGTGGCGAAGCCGTGCACGACCGCAGCCACCGAGGTGCTTGACGATGCGGCGTCGACCACCAGGACGATGGGCGCGTCGAGCGCGACGGCGACATCGGCGGTGGATGACGGTGACCCGTCGGCGGCCCCGTCGAACAGTCCCATGACCCCCTCGACGACAAGGACGTCGCAGCCGTGGCCCGCCCGCCCAGCCAGAGGTGCGATCGCATCGGACCCGCACATCCACGGGTCGAGGTTGCGACCGGGTCGGCCGGTGGCCAGGGCGTGATAGCCGGGGTCGATGAAGTCGGGGCCCACCTTGGCGGCACCGACGCGCAGTCCACGGGCCCGCAGGGCCGCCATGAGACCGGTGGCGATCGTGGTCTTGCCGACGCCCGAGTGGGTGCCCGCGATCACCACCCGGGGCGCCAGGGTGGGCACCGGCCTAGTACTCGATGCCCTTGCGGGCCCCGATGCCCTGGTCCATGGCGTGCTTCACCTTCACCATCTCGGTCACGGTGTCGGCGATCTCGATGAGCTCGGGCGCGGCGTAGCGGCCGGTCATGACGACGTTGGTGCGCGGGGGGCGCTGGGCGATCACCTCCACCAAGGCCTCGACGGGCACCCAGCCGTACTTCACGACGTAGGTGGCCTCGTCGAGGATGACCAGGTCGTAGCGGCCGCTGGTGATGAGCTCGGCAGCCCGATCCCACGCGTGGCGGCCCTTGGCGGCCGTCTCGTCGAGGTCGTTCGACTCCCAGGTGAAGCCGTCACCGAGCGTGTGCCACTCGATGCCGAGGTGGTCGGCCAGCTTGCGCTCGCCGACCTTCCACTTCTCGCTCTTCACGAACTGGACGACCGCCGCGTCCCAGCCTCGTGCCCAGGCCCGGCCCAGCACGCCCATGGCGGCCGAGCTCTTGCCCTTGCCGGTGCCGGTGTTGATCAGGAACCTCGACGGCTGCGGCATGCGGCGGACCGTACCACCCATGTAGGGCAGCGCACCCTACGTGGATGGTACGGTCCGGCCCGTGTCCGCGCCCGCCCCGCCGTTTCCCGTCCGGGGGGCCTGTCCCAGCGTGGTCGCACCGATGGAGGCGGCCGACGGGATGCTCATGCGGGTCCGCCTCCCCGGTGGCACCGTCACGCCGGCGGGGATGCGGGCAGTGGCTGACGTGGCGGAGCGGTTCGGTTCCGGCACGGTCGAGCTCACCGCCCGGGCCAACCTCCAGATCCGCGGCCTGCGTCCGGCGGACGTCCCGGCGGGTGCCGCCCACCTCGTCCGCCACGGGCTGGCCGACGCCGACCCGGCACGCGATGTGCGTCGAGACGTCGTCGGGTCCCCGCTGGCCGGTCACGATCCCACCGAGTTGGCCGACCTGAGCGCGCCCGTCACCGACGTGGCCCGCATCCTGGCTGCGGCGCCGGGCCTCGATGGCCTGCCACCCAAGTTCTGCGTCGTGCTCGACGGCGGTGGCGCGGCGTCGGTCCGCGGGGTCCCCGCAGATGTCACCCTGGGGGCGGTCCGCGCCGTCGAGGGCGACATCGCGTTGCAGCTCGAGCTCGGTCGACCCCTCGATGCCGGCGACGGGCGGGTGGCGTGCATCCCCGTCGGCGCCATCGACCTTGTCGTGGTGGCCGCCGCGCGCCGCTGCGCGCACGAGGGTGAGCGCATGGCGACCCTCGTCGAGCGGCTCGGGCGGGCCGCCCTCCTCACCAGCCTCACCGAGGGTGTCGGGATCCGCTGGGCAC